>Ga0335076_10006267_pt1 | contig 11999 bp, 10 predicted proteins | sample Lox_Sample_25_FD_206717 | JGI IMG/M metagenome (GOLD analysis project Ga0335076, IMG submission 206717) | Soil microbial communities from Loxahatchee National Wildlife Refuge, Florida, United States - Lox_Sample_2.5 | ecosystem: Environmental > Terrestrial > Soil > Wetlands | place: USA... | reverse complement strand
AAGCCGCAGCCCGTTGACCACCGCTGCGCGCATCGCCGGAAGATAGATAGCTCTCACCATCTGCCAGCTCGACGCGCGGAAGCTTCTGCCCACGCGGATCAGCACCCGGTCGATCTGGCGCATGCCCGATGCGGTGCTGATGGCGATCGGAAAAAAGCACGACACGGCACCCATCGCGATCTTCGAGCCGGCACCGACGCCGAACCACATGATCATCACAGGAAAGAAGATGATCTTGGGTGTGGGTCCCAGATAGTAGATCAGCGATTCGTAAGCCCGCGACAGGAACCGGTTGGCGCCGAGCAGGATGCCGATCGCGAGTCCGCTCAGGCTGCCGATCAGCATGGCGACGCCGATCTCGGCGGCGGTCGCGCCGAGGTTCAAGTAGAAGTCCGCACCGGTCGCGAGGCGCACCAACGCGCCGCCGATCGCTTCGAGCGACGGCACGACGTCGCGGAAGAGCAATCCCGAGCGTGACAGCGCTTCCCAAGCCACGAGAACCGACGCGATGATCGCGATGCGCACCCCCAGGACGCGGCGCGCGTCGGCTGCTGTCGTGCTCAGTCCCGCCGCAGCCATCGCTCGAGCCGCTCCGCGATCTCGAAGAACACGATGCTCGCCAGGATCACGAACAGGATCGCCCCGTAGGTTGCCGGCAGGTCGTAGCGCTCGGCGAGCTCGTTGATGAGCTGCCCGAGGCCGCCGAAGTTGATGAGGAATTCGACGCCGACGATGTTGATCATTGCGAAAATCAGTCCGAGCTTGAGTCCCACGAAGATCGACGGCAGCGCGGAAGGGAGCAGGATGCGCCAGAACTGCTGCCGCCGCGTGAGACGAAAGCTTCGTCCCACGTCGATCAGCACGGCCCGCGTCGCGGCCAGGCCCTCGAGGGTCTTCAGGATCACCGGCGCGAGACCCGCGGCGAAGCCGATCATCACGATGGTCGTCGCGCTGCGACCGAAGATCACGAGAAAGAGCGGATACATCAGCACGATCGGCGCCGCGGCCAGCGCCGCAACCCACGTTTCGCAGGCGGCGCGCAGGATGCGAAAGCGATGGAGCAGCGCGCCGGCGCCGATGCCGACCACGGCGAGCAGCGCGCTCGCCCAGATGATTTCCTGCGTGGTCTGCCAGAACCGGTGCAGGACGTTCTCCTCGACGATGATGCGCGGGATCGCCGCCATGATCTGCGAGGGCAGCGGGACGATGAAGCGGTTGATCAGGCCGGCCCGGATCAGGAGCTCCACGAGCGCGACGGCGGCGACGGTCGTGGCGAGCCCGAACAAGGCGGCGCCGGGCCGGGAGACGAGACGCCGCTTGAGGCTCATCGGCGTGCGCGCTCGCGCAGCATGCGCGCTTCGTCCGCTTCGATGCCGCGACTCGCCTCTTCGCGCAGGTCGTGCCAGATCTCGGCGACGTAGTGACCGAATTCATCGCTCGAGACCACGTCCGAGTCGCGCGGATGCGGCAGACGGATCTCGACGCTGCGCTTGAGTCGTCCCGGCCGATAGGTCATCACTAGCACACGATCCGAGAGCTGGACGGCTTCGGTCAGATTGTGGGTGATGAGGAGCGTGGTCTGGGCAAGCGCCTGCTGGATCTGCAGAACCTTGTCGCCCAGCAGCAGCCGCGTCTGCTCGTCGAGTGCGGCGAACGGCTCGTCCATGAGCAGGATGCGCGGTTCGGAGGCGAGCGTGCGGGCGAGGGCGACTCTCTGCCGCATCCCGCCCGAGAGCTCCGCAGGAAGCCGGTGCTCGAAGCCGGCGAGCCCGACCATCGATACGAATCTCGCCGCGCGCGCGACGCGCTCTTCCTTCGCCATGCCGCTGATCTCCAGCGGGAAGGCGACGTTCTCGAGCACGTTGCGCCAGGGAAACGTCGATTCCTCCTGGAACACCATGCCGATCGCGGGATGCGTCCCGGAAATCGGCTCGCCGGCGACGCTCACGCTGCCCTCGTAGCCGCCGAGAAGCCCGCCGATGATATTGAAGAGCGTGGACTTGCCGCAGCCCGAGGGACCGATGATCGACACGAATTCGCCCGGAGCTACGGTGAGCGAGACGTCGTCGACCGCGGTGATCGAGCCATGGCGCGTGGCGAAGCGCTTGGTGACGCGCTCGACCTCGAGCAGGCTGCCGGTTCGCGAAACCGCGCTCGGGTCCGAGCTCACGGCTTCCATCTTGCGCCGGGCAGTTATTGCCGCGGGGGAATCTGGACGAGCTCGGCGAGCTGATCCTTGGTAAGCGGCGCGGCGGTGAACTTCAGATCGACGGCGTCCTTCACGATGACATCCAGCCCGACGATCTTGTCCGGATCGATCGATGCCTTGGGAAAGAACTCGTCGCGCGTGCGCTTCGCGGTCGCCACGGGAATGCCCACGAAATCGGCGTAGGTCTTGAGCGCAGCGGGATCGCTCGAATACATCCAGTCGATGGTCTCCCGGTACGCCTTCATGAAACGGTTGATCGCGTCCTTGCGGTTCTGAAGCGTCTGCAGGTTGGTGATCAGCAGGCGCACCGTCTGCCCCTTGAAGGCCGCGGCATCGTTGCCGGAGGCGATGATGCGGATCTTGCCTTCATCGAGCTCCTTCAGGCCGAACGGCGGGGCCGACCAGCCGATGTCGATCTGACCCGACATCACTTGCGTCAGCGTCGGCGCCGGTCCGCCCGTGGCGGTAGGCTTGGCCTTGAGGTCGTACTGCTTCATGAACGCCGTGACGATGCCGTGCGTCGAGGACCCGTTGGTCGAATAGGCGATCGTCTTGCCTTCGGTGTCCTTGAGCGATTTGATCGGCGAGCTCGCCACGACGTACCAGTACAGATCCGAGGCACCGGTCGTTTCCGCGCCGATGACGCGCACCGGCGCGCCCTTCGAGAACGCCGACAGCACGCCCATCACCCCCGGTGCGACGCCGATGTCGACGCTGCCCGAGATGACCGCCTGCTGCGTCTCGCCCGCACCCTGGGTCCAGAGAATTTCCAGCGCGAGGCCGTGCTTCTTGAAGATCCCGGCGCGCTGTCCGACTTCGGCGACCGTCGTGTCCCAGTTGCCGCGCTGCCCTGCGGCGATCTTAAGCGAGTCCTCGGCGCGTGCAGCGCCGATCGACGTGGCAAACGCGAGTGCCGCGAAGACGGCGATCCCGGAGCATCTGTTCATCGAGCCTCCTGTCCATGCCCACCTTACACCACGCCGAGCGCACGCCAGTCCGTCGTCTTCGGCACGACGCCTTCGAAGGACCGGAGCTGCGCCTGAGCGACGCGACGCGACCTGCCGGTCGCGGCACCGCCCGCTGCCACCGCGCGGGCGGCTTCGACCATGATCCTGCGGAATTGTACGATGGCCATGTCGCTCGCACCGAGCCGCTCGCGCGAGCGGTCGGCGATCGGGCCCATCGTCTCCCACATCGCCATGTCCTGGTTGGGAATGCCGTCGATGCCGGTATAGCTTCCCTGCAGCATCGAGGCGCGGTTCTGCAGGAAGTTGTTCGCGCGCCCGCGGATCGGGCGGAAATTCTCGTCCACGTCGACGCCGGGCTGCGCGAAGCAGAACCTGCGCCAGTCGTCCTGGGGGATGCCCTTCTGCCGTGCGTCCCGGGGGTCGGCCCAGGCGATGAAATAGAACATCGTGTGCGTGTCGTCGATCGGAATGTTGAGAATCGACAGGCTGTACCGATCGTTCGGCGGAATAAGAACCGTGAACGGCGCGACGAAGAGCGTGATGCGCAGATAGTCGTGTGTCTCGGCATTCTCGATCGGGTGGCGGATGGCCACGTAGCGAAAACCGAAGTCGGTGCGCTCGACCTGCAGCCGCGGCGCCTTGTCGATCGACGGGCGCAGCCAGGACTTGTCGGTCGCCGCGGCTCCGCCGACGACCGCCGGCACCATGTCGGTCGAATGCAGGTTCGAGCTGTGCGACGAATCGATTGCGCCCTCGAGCACCTGCGCCCAGTTGCACTCCACGCGCATCTTGACCACGCTCACCGGAATGCCCGGCTCGGGCGCCCACGCCGGCGGCTCGAACGGCCGCAGCGCATCGGCGGGACCCATCCACGCCCAGACGAAGCCTCCCGCCTCGAAGCTCGGATACGATGTGTGCTTGACCGGTTTGACCGCGCTCGCATCGCGCGGCTCGGTCGGCCGATCGACGACGTTGCCGTCGACGTCGACTTTCCAGCCGTGATAGAGGCAGCGCAGGCCGCACTGTTCGTTGCGCCCGAGGGCGAGCGAGGCTCGACGATGCGGACAGTGCTCGTCGAGCACACCCAAACGCCCGTCGCTCGCGCGGAAGACGACAAGGTCCTCCCCGAGGAGCCGCACGCGCACGGGCGGGCCGTCGCGCGCCGCAACCTCCTCCGACAGGCACGCGGGAATCCAGTGTGCGCGCATGAGGCGACCCATGGGCGCGTCGCCTTCGACGCGGGTCAGGAGCTCGTTCTCCTCTCGGCTCAGCATGTTCGCGCCGGCGGTTTGCCCATCGCCCCGGAGCTGAATAATATTAGGGCCCTAAGAAAATGATAGCCATTCGCATCCGGGCTGTCGAGAACGCGCAGCGCCGCCGGCGGGGCGAACCTCTGTGCGACCGCTATGGCTGAGCGCCGATTGCGCCTGGGTGTGGCCGGGCTGGGCCGGGCCTTCGGCATCATGCTGCCCACGCTCACGGGCGACCCGCGCGTCGAGCTGGTCGCGGCCGCCGACCCCAGAGCGGAGGCGACCCGGAAGTTCGCCGAGGAATTCGGTGGACACACCTACGAATCGGTCGACGCGCTGTGCGCCGATCCGGACGTGGAGGCTATCTACATCGCCACGCCGCACGAGTCTCACGCCAGCCACGTCATACTCGCGGCCGAGCACGGCAAGCATGCGCTGGTCGAGAAGCCGATGGCGATCTCGCTCGCCGAAGCGAGGGCGATGCTCGAGGCGACGGAGCGCGCGGGGACCGTGCTCGTCGTCGGGCACAGCCACGGTTTCGATCGCCCCGTCCTGCGCGTGCGCGAGCTGATCGAAGGGAAAGACTTCGGGGCGGTGCGCATGATCAACGCCCAGTACTACACCGATTTCATGTATCGGCCACGGCGGCCCGAAGAGCTCGACACTGCGAAGGGAGGCGGGGTCGTGTTCAGCCAGGCCGCCCACCAGGTCGACGTCGTGCGGCTTCTGGGAGGCGGGCGCGTCGCCCGCGTGCGCGCGCTGACCGGAGCGTGGGACCCGACTCGTCCGGCGGAAGGCGCGTACGCGGCGCTGCTCGTGTTCGAGAGCGGCGCCTTCGCGTCGATCCTGTACAGCGGCTACGCCCACTTTGACGGCGATGAGTTCTGCGCCGGCGTGAGCGAGCTCGGGACCCCGAAGCCCGGCGACGGGTACGGGAGCGCGCGTCGGAACCTCAGGCGCGCCGGCACTCGGGCCGAGGAGGCGGCGCTCAAGATGGCCCGCAACTACGGAGGCGCCGAGCATGGCCGACGCAAGACCGACCGCACGCAAGCGCCTTCGCACGAACACTTCGGCCTGGTGCTCGTGTCTTGCGACCGCGCTGATCTGCGCCCTCTGCCCGACGGCGTGATGATTTACGGCGACGACGAGGCGCGATTCGAGCCGCTACCCAAACCGCAGGTGCCGCGCGCGGAAGTGATCGACGAGCTGCACGCGGCGATCCTGAGGCGCAAGCCGCCTTTGCACGACGGCCGTTGGGCGATGGCTACGCTGGAAGTCTGTCTCGCGATGATCGACTCGGCGAAGAGCGGCGCGGAGGTCGCTCTTCATCACCAGGTCGGGGTCCCGACATGACGCCGGCGCTGCGCACCCGGCGCGCGAGCTCCGCGGACGCCGAGCTGGCGGGCATTCTTCGCCATTGGCGCGACGTCGTGCCGAACGATCGCATGGCGCATCTCGTAAAGGATGCGATGCGCGCGTTCGACCGCTCGCTCGAAGTGCGCCTCGGCGAGCACGGCGTGCCGATCGGGCACTGGCGATTCCTGCGCGTGCTGTGGGAAAGCGACGGCCTCACGCAGCGTGAGCTCTCGCGCGAAGCCGGGGTCATGGAGCCCACTACCTTCGCCGCGCTCAAAGCCATGGCGCGCCGCGGCTGGGTCGTGCGTCGCCAGCTCGCGGGAAACCGCCGCAAAGTGCACGTTTTCCTGACGCCGAAAGGCCGCTCGCTCAAGGCCAAGCTCGTGCCGCTCGCCGAGGAGGTGAATCGGCTGGCGGTGGCCCGCGTGCCGTCGAACGAGATCGCCGCGACGCGGCGGACGCTGCTCGCCGTGCTGGAGAATCTGGCGCGCGACGCAACGAGGATTCCGCGCGAAGGAGGACGCCGTTGAGCAAGCTCAAGCTGACGCTGGCCTGCTGGGAATACGATCGCACGCGGGCGCTCTCCGACGGCCGCGTGCGGCCCGAGGGCATCGATCTCGACTATCTCCCGCTTCACGTCGAGGAGACCTTCTTCCGCATGCTGCGCTATCGCGAGTTCGGCGCGGCCGAGATGTCGCTTTCCTCGTACGTGCTCTCGCTCGCGCGCGGCAATTCGCCGTTCATCGCCATTCCCGTGTTCCCCTCGCGCTTCTTCCGCCATTCGTGCATCTTCGTATCGGCGAAAGCCGGCGTGCGTGAGCCCACCGACCTCGCCGGCAAGCGGGTCGGCGTGCCCGAATATCAGATGACCGCACCGGTCTGGATCCGCGGCATCCTGCACGACGGATATGGCGTCGATCCGGCGGGTGTCGTTCATTGCACCGGCGGCGAGGAGGAGCCGGGTCGCGACGAGAAGCTCAAGCTCGATCTCCCGGCGAAGTTCAGGATCGAGCCGATCGGTTCGAAAAAGACGCTCTCGGGGATGCTCGCCGACGGCGAGATCGACGCGCTCTTTGCCGCGCGCATTCCATCGACCTTTCACTCCCGGCCCGATGCGGTGCGCCGCTTGTTCGAGAACTACGTCGAAGTGGAGCGCGCGTACTATCGCAGGACGCGCGTCTTCCCCATCATGCACACCGTGGTGCTGCGGCGCGATCTCTACGAAGCGCAACGCTGGATCGCGCGCTCGCTCTGCAAGGCGTTCGAGGAGGCGCGCCGGCAGACGGTCGAGAATCTGTACACGACCTCGGCGCTCACCACCATGCTGCCGTGGCAAATCGCCCACGTCGAAGAAGCGCGGCGCGAATTGGGCGAGGACTGGTGGCCGTATGGGTTCGAAGCGAACCGCCACGTGCTCGAGACGTTTCTGCGCTACCACCACGAGCAGGGATTGTCCGCGCGCCGGCTCGAGCCTGAAGAGCTCTTCGCTCCCGAAACGCTCGAAGCGTTTAGGATCTGAAGCGAGTCGCGTTCTTCGGCGTCCCGTTTACTCGCTCGTTCTCAATATCGTCGCGGCGGTGGTGGGGACCAAAGATCGTGCACGGGCTGCACCTGCCGCCTGGCCCGAGCTCGAAGTCACCCGTCCCACTGCCAGTTGCGGATCTCCGGCATGTCCTCGCCGTGGCGGTGGATGTAGGTCGTGTGATCGGTAAGCTTGTCGCGGAGGTATTGCTTCGCGTGCGCCGCGCGGGAAGCGAGCTTCGGCACGCGATCGACCACGTCGCCGACCAGATGAAAACGGTCCAGCTCGTTCAAGACGACCATGTCGAACGGCGTGGTTGTCGTCCCTTCTTCCTTGTAGCCGCGCACGTGCAGGCCGTCGTGATTGGTCCGGCGGTACGTGAGGCGGTGAATGAGCCAGGGATAGCCGTGGTAGGCGAAGATGATCGGCTTGTCCCTCGTGAAGAGCGCATCGAAATCCGCGTCCTTGAGTCCGTGCGGATGCTCGGAGCGCGGCTGCAGCGTCATCAGGTCCACGACGTTGATCACGCGAACCTTGAGATCAGGGAAGAGCTCGCGCAGGAGCTGAACGGCGGCCAGGGTCTCGAGCGACGGCACATCACCCGCGCATGCCATGACGACGTCGGGCTCGCCGCCGGCGTCGCTGCTCGCCCATTCCCACATTCCGATGCCGGCTGAGCAATGCTTCACCGCAGCGTCCATGTCCAGCCATTGCTGATCGGGCTGCTTGCCGGCCACGATGACATTGACGCAGTTGCGGCTGCGCAGGCAGAGGTCGGTGATGCACAGCAACGTGTTGGCGTCCGGCGGCAGGTAGACGCGGATGATGTCCGCCTTCTTGTTGACGACGTGGTCGATGAATCCGGGATCCTGGTGGCTGAAACCGTTGTGGTCCTGGCGCCAGACTTGCGAGGTCAGAAGGTAGTTCAGCGACGCGATCGGCCGGCGCCACGGGATGTCGCGCGTCACCTTGAGCCACTTGGCGTGCTGGTTGAACATCGAATCGACGATGTGGACGAACGCCTCGTAGCACGAAAAGATCCCGTGCCGGCCGGTGAGGAGATAGCCCTCGAGCCAGCCCTCGCACTGATGCTCGCTCAATACTTCCATTACGCGTCCATCGGGACCGACATGGTCGTCCCCGGGTCGAACCTCGGCCACCGAGCAGCGCTTCGTTACTTCGAAGACCGCGTTCCAGCGATTGGATAGCGTTTCGTCGGGGCTGAACACGCGGAAATTGCGCTCCTCCGCGTTCGCCCTGAGCACGTCACGGATGAAGCGCCCCTGCACGCGCGTGGCTTCCGCCTTGACGGTCCCGGGCTTCGCCACCGGGACGGCGTAGAGACGGAAATCGGGGAGCTTGAGGTCACGCAGGAGGATTCCGCCGTTGGCGTGCGGATTCGCGCCCATGCGCCGCCCGCCTTCGGGCGCGAGCGCGGCGAGCTCCGGAACGAGCCTTCCATTCTTGTCGAAGAGCTCTTCGGGCCTGTAGCTATGAAGCCAAGCCTCCAGGATCTTGAAGTGGTCGGGCTTGGCTGCGAACTCGGCGACGGGCACCTGGTGGGCGCGAAAGGTCCCCTCGACCCGCTCGTCGTCGACCATCTTCGGTCCCGTCCATCCCTTGGGACTCGCGAGAACGATCATCGGCCAGCGCGGGCGCGTGCGGAAGCCGTGCCGGCGGGCGTCGTGTTGAATCTTGCGGATCTCGGCGAAAACCGCATCGAGCGTGGCGGCCATCGCGCGATGCATCGGCGCAGGCTCGTCGCCTTCGACGAAATGCACCGCATAGCCGCATCCTTCGAGCATCGCTTGGAGCTCGTCGCGAGGAATGCGCGCGAGCACCGTCGGCCCCGCGATCTTGTAGCCGTTGAGATGCAGGATGGGCAGCACCGCTCCGTCGGTGACGGGGTTCAAAAACTTGTTCGAGTGCCAGCCGGTGGCGAGCGGTCCCGTCTCTGCTTCTCCATCGCCGACCACGCAGGCAGCGATGAGATCGGGGTTGTCGAACACGGCGCCGAAGGCATGCGCGAGGCTGTAACCGAGCTCGCCGCCCTCGTTGATCGAGCCCGGTGTTTCCGGTGCGGCATGGCTCGGAATGCCGCCGGGAAAGGAGAACTGCGTGAACAGGCGCTTCATGCCGCGCTCGTCCTGCGAGACGTCCGGATAGAGCTCGCTGTAGGTTCCCTCGAGATACGTGTTCGCGACGAGCGCCGGTCCGCCGTGGCCGGGGCCGGTGACGAAGATCATGTTCAGGTCGTGCTCCCGGATCAGCCGGTTCAAGTGCACATAAATGAAATTGAGCCCCGGCGTCGTGCCCCAGTGACCGAGCAGTCGCGGCTTGACGTGCTCGAGCTTGAGCGGCTCCCTGAGCAGCGGGTTGTCGTAGAGGTAGATCTGTCCCGCCGAGAGGTAATTCGCCGCGCGCCAGTAGGCGTCCATCTTCTCGAGAAGCACCGGCGAGAGCGGCGCGCGACGCGCGCGGTTGGCCCGGTGACGAGTGTCGAGGATTGCCATGTGTTCGTTCAGGAGAAATACCGATCCATGGCGGCGTCCCAAAGATGGATGCCGCCCGTGAGCCCGGCTTCGTTGGACACGAGAGTTACGTTGGGCGGCAGCTCGAAGCGGATCTGGCGCGCATTGCCGCCGCCGAGATAGAGATGGTCGTAGTTCAGAAGCGTGTGCACGATGCCGACGACGCGCTGCACGCGGCGGTTCCACTTCTCGACGCCTTTCCTCTCGAGCGCCGCCTCACCCACATACTCGTCGTAGGTCCGGCTCTTCCTTACCGGATGCTGTCCGAGCTCGAGATGCGGCGCCAGCTCGCCGTTGCGGTAGAGCGCGCTGCCGAAGCCGGTGCCGAGCGTGAGCACGCATTCCAAGCCCTTGCCCTCGATCACCCCGAAGCCTTGAACCTCGGCGTCGTTGAGCACGCGCGTCGGCGTCCTCCAGCGACGCGCGAGCGTCGGGGCCAGCGGAAAGTCGTGCCACGCTTCGGTGCCGAGATTGGGCGCGGTGAGGACGATGCCGCGCTTGACGACGCCGGGAAAACCGACGGAGATGCGATCGAAGGCAGGAAGCGCCTTGGCCATCGCGTCCAGGAGCGCGAGCACCTGCCGGGGTGGCGAGGGATGGGGTGTAGCCTCCTGCACGTGAGCCGTGGCCTCGGCACCCGAAGCATCGAGCACGACCGCCTTGAGATGCGTGCCGCCGATGTCGATCGCCAGCGTGTACGGGCCGGTCTTGGCGCGGACCCGCCGGCGCACGCGCTTCTTCATGCCGCATTCGTCTCCGGCGCAAGCCACTCCCCGCTCTGCGCGGTCATCTCTTGCGCGGCGGCGGGACCCCAGGTCCCGGCCGCGTACTCGGCAGGCGCACTCGCGCCGTCGAGCGTGGGCTCGACGACCCGCCACGCCTCCTCGACCGCGTCCTCGCGTGCGAACAGCATGCCGTCGCCGACTATCGCGTCACCGATCAGTCGCGCGTAGGGGTCGGGCCCGGAACCGCGCTCGTTGCAGCAATAGAGCTCGACATCCTTCCCGACGGTGGCGCTCCCCGGCACTTTGGTGCGCACGCCCATCGCGATGGCGACGCGCTCCGGACCCAGTTGAAAGCGCGCGTAGTTTCCGTGGGCAGGAAGCGGTTCGGCGAAGAGATTCTTGGGTGGGTGACGGAATTCCACCACGACCTCGGTCGCGGTCAGGGGCAGCCGTTTGCCCGCGCGGATGAAGAACGGCACGCCGGCCCAGCGCCACGAGTCGATGTGGAGGCGCACCGCGGCGAAGGTCTCGACCGTCGAGCGCGGATCGACGCCGCGCTCGCTGCGGTACCCGCCGTACTGGCCGCGCACGACGTCGTCGTGCTCGAGCGGTCGCATGGCTCGCAGCACTTTCACCTTCTCGTCGCGCTGAGCGTCGCCGGTGATCGCGTTCGGCGGCTCCATCGCGAGGATCGCCGTCACCTGCAGCAGATGGTTCTGCACCACGTCGCGGATTGCGCCGACGGACTCGTAGAACTCGCCGCGTCCTTCGACGCCGAAGGCTTCGGCCATCGTCACCTGGACGTTGGCCACATGGTGCCGATTCCATATCGGCTCGAGCAGCGAATTCGCGAACCGGAAATAGGCGAGATTGAGGATCGCTTCCTTGCCGAGATAGTGATCGATGCGGAAGATCGCCTCCTCCGGAAAGCGTGCGTGCAGGGTCGCGTTGAGAGCGCGAGCTGAGGCGAGATCGCGACCGAACGGTTTTTCGACGACCACGCGCGCCCCCTGGGTGCAGCCTGCGCGCCCGAGGGCGTCGATTACCGTGGGAAACATGTCGGGTGGAATCGCCAGGTAGTACAGCGGCCGCATGCGGCCTCCGAGCTTGCCGCGCAATGCCTCGTAAGTCGCGGCGTCGCGATAGTCGCCCTGCACATAGTCGAGCAGACTGGCGAGTCGAGCGAAGTCGCTCGCGCCCGAGCCCGACAGGTCGAGGTTCCTGCGCACGTAGTCGCGGAAGCCTTGCGCGCCGAGCTCGCCGCGGGCCACGCCGATGACCGGTATGTCGAGACGCCCCTGGGCGGCCAGCGCCAGGAGCGCGGGATAGATCTTCTTGCGGGCGAGATCGCCCGTGCTGCCGAACAGCACCAGCGCATCGGAGTGAGTGGATTCCACGTCCACGCCTTTCTGGGTCGCCTACATTATCGATCCTGCGC
>Ga0335076_10006265_pt1 | contig 12000 bp, 10 predicted proteins | sample Lox_Sample_25_FD_206717 | JGI IMG/M metagenome (GOLD analysis project Ga0335076, IMG submission 206717) | Soil microbial communities from Loxahatchee National Wildlife Refuge, Florida, United States - Lox_Sample_2.5 | ecosystem: Environmental > Terrestrial > Soil > Wetlands | place: USA... | reverse complement strand
AGGAACGACCCGCGGGTGAACATCCGCGAGAGCAACCAGATCGTCGCCGCGGTGCGCGACCACGGCAAGCCGGTCGAGTACCTCGTGGCCCCCGACGAGGGTCACGGGTTCCAGCGACCGATCAACAACCTCGCCATGGTGACCGCGATGGAGGCCTTCTACGCGCATTACCTCGGCGGCCGCGAGCAGCAGGAGATTCCGCCGGACGTCGCCGAGCGCCTCGCGGTGCTGCGGGTCGATCCGAAGACGGTGAGCGGCGCGGTGACGCTCGACGGGGCGCTCAAGGGACAGAGCGGCGGCGCTGCCGCCCCGGCGGGCAAGCGCAACTGAGGCGGCGGATCGGCGGCCGGTCATTTCCCGACACAGAAGCTCGAGAAGATCCGGCCGAGCAGATCGTCCGGGGTGAATTCGCCGGTGATCTCATTGAGCGCCTGCTGCGCGCCGCGCAGCTCCTCGGCGACGAGCTCCCCGGCGCGCCGCTCGGTGAGCTGCCGCACGGACTCCTCGAGGGAGGCGCGGGCGCGCGACAGCGCCTCGAGGTGGCGGGCACGCGCGCTGACGGCCCCGCCCTCGACGCTCTGGTAGCCCATGCAGCCCAAAAGGTGCGCGCGCAGCTCCGCGATCCCGGTCCCGGTGCGCGCCGAGACGTAGAGACGCGGCGGGCCTGACTCGCCGGGCGCCAGCGGCGCGGCTCTGGCGTCCTGGGCCTCAACGAGGTCGCACTTGTTGAGAATCAGCGTCACCGGCACCTCCCCGGGGAGCCGCTCGCGCTCCTCACGCCAGGCTGACGCGGAAGGATCCTCGGCCGCGTCGATGACGAACAGCACGCGCTCGGCGCGCGCGATCTCGGCGCGCGCGCGCCGTACGCCCTCCTCCTCGACCGCATCCCGACCTAAGCGCAGGCCCGCGGTGTCGAGCACGTGCAGCGGCAGCCCCTCGATCGCGATCCGCTCGCGCACCACGTCGCGCGTGGTGCCGGGGATCGGGGTCACGATGGCGGCGTCGTAGCCGGCGAGGCGATTCAGGAGGCTCGACTTGCCGGCGTTGGGGCGGCCGGCGAGCACCACCGTCATTCCTTCGCGCAGCAGCCTCCCCTGGCGGGCGCTCTGCAGCACGCCGTCGAAGTGCGCGCGCAGCGCCGCGAAGCGCTCGCGCAGCGCGCGGTCGGCGAGGAAGTCGATCTCCTCCTCCGGAAAGTCGATCGCCGCCTCGACGTAGCTGCGCAGATCGATCAGCGCCTCGGTGAGCCCGCGCACCATGGCGGAGAACTCGCCCTGCAGCGAGCGCATGGCCGCGCGCGCCGCCTCACGCGAGCCGGCATCGATCAGATCGGCGATCGCCTCCGCCTGCGCGAGATCCAGCTTGTCATTGAGGAAGGCGCGCTGCGTGAACTCCCCCGGCTGCGCGCGGCGCGCGCCGAGCTCGAGCGCGCGCGCCACCAGCGCCTCGATCACCAGCGGTCCGCCGTGGCCCTGGAGCTCGAGCACGTGCTCGCCGGTGTAGGAGGCGGGTGCCGGAAAGAACACCGCGAGGCCCGCATCGATCGGCTCCGCATGGGCATCGAGAAAACGCGCGAAGGTCAGATGGCGCGGCCGCGGCAGCTCGCCGAGCAGCACCGCGGCGAACTCCGGCACCTTCGGCCCCGAGAGCCGCACGATCCCCACCCCGCCCCGTCCCGGAGGTGTCGCCGCGGCCACGATGGTGTCGGTGTGCGTCATGAGCGTGAGGTCAGCCGCACGGCAACGGCGCCCTGCCGCGGAAGGCTAGCGCCGCAGGCGCAAGCCGTCATCCGCCTTTAGAGTCTTCAGCTCTTCCCCGCCGCGGAGCTCACGCCGACGCGGCGGTTGATGTTCCACTGCTGCGCGATCGACAGGATCGTGTTGGTCACCCAGTAGAGCACCAGTCCCGCCGGGAAGAAGGCGAAGGTGAAGGACATCACCAGCGGCATGATCATGAACACCTTGGCCTGCACCGGGTCGGGGGGCGTCGGGTTCAACTTGTACTGCACGAACATCGCAGCCGCCATGATGAGCGGCAGGATGTACAGCGGATCGCGCGCGGACAGGTCGTGGATCCACAGCGCGAACGGCGCCTGGCGCATCTCCGCGCTCTCGAGCAGCACCCAGTAGAAAGCGATGAACACCGGGATCTGGATGAGGGTCGGCAGGCAGCCCGCGACCGGGTTCACCTTCTCGCGCTTGTAGAGATCCATCATCGCGCGCCCGAGCTTCTCGCGGTCGTCGGCGTAGGTCTCCTGCAGGTTCTTGATGCGCGGCTGCAGCGCCTTGGTCTTCGCCATCGAGCGGCCGCTCGCCTCCGACAGCGGATAGAAGATCAGCTTGAGGAGCAGGGTCACGAGGATGATCGACAGTCCCCAGTTGCCGGTGGTCTTGTGCACGAAGCTGAGCGCCAGAAACAGCGGCCGCGCCAGCAGCCACAGCCGCCCGTAGTCCGCCACGTGATCGAGGCCGGGCGCCGTGGCCTCGAGTGCGCCCTGGAGCTTCGGTCCGATGAACAGCGTCTGGCTGAAGGCCGAGTCCTCGCCGGGGGCGATGCTCTGCACCGGGCCGCTCGCGGCCAGCAGGAACTGCTCGCCGGCGACCTTCAGCGTCACGCGGTACGGGATCCCGGCCGGCGGCACGATGGCGCTCACGAAGTAATGCTGCAGCGCCGCCACCCAGCCGTTGGTGACCTCGAGCGCGAGGTGCTTGTCCTTGTCGTCGCTGACGTCCAGCTTGCGGTACTTGTCGCCGTCCCAGATCGCCGGCCCATGGAACGCATAGGAGTCGGTGTTGAAGTAGGAGCGCTTGGTGGGCGGGTCGTTGCGCAGGATCTGCGCGTAGGCGCGCGCCTCCCACGGCGTCGGGCCGCCGTTGTGCACCTGGTAGTCGAGATCGATGCGGTAGCTGCCGCGATGAAAGACGTAGGTCTTGGTGACGGCGACGCCATCGTCGCCATGCCAGGTGAGCGGCACGCGCAGCTCCGTGCCGCCATCGAGCGTGTAGCTCGCGAGGCTGCTCGTGTAGCTCGCGAGGTGCGTCGGGTAGGGCTCGGCTCCCGAGCCCGCGAGCCCGGACTGCAGCTCGTAGAGAGTCTGCGGCTCGTCCTGGTTCTCGAGCCGCACGGGGGCGGACTCGCCCTTGACCTTCGGGTACTGCAGCAGCTCGACCTGGACGATCGTGCCGCCGCGCGTGCTGATCTCGACATCGAGCACGTCGGTGCGCACGTGCACCACCGGCGCCACCTCGGCGGTGGCGGCGGCAGCGGGCGCCGCCTGCGTCCCCGACGCGGCGGCCTGCGGCGCTTCCGGGCGTGCACCCGCAGCGGCGCTCGCGCCGCCCTGCGGCGCCGCGCGCGGCGCAGCATCCGGCACCTGCTCGGCGAGCGTGCTCGCGGCGGGGGCGGGCTTGCCGGCGGCGGGCGCGTTTTGCGTCACCTCGGTCGGCGTGACGGGGGGCGCGAAGTCCTTCATCCACGCCTCGTAGTCGAGGAGCAGGACCAGGGCGAGGGCGCCCCACAGGAAGACGCGCGGGTTACCGGTGATGGAGTTCATGGGCCTGATGGCTGCAGAGGGCCGCCGTCGCCGGCGGCAGCGGATCGTAGCCGCCCGCGTGCCAGGGATGGCAGCGCGCGAGGCGCCGCAGCCCGAGCCAGCCGCCCTTCAGTACGCCGAAGCGCATCACGGCCTCGAGCGTGTATTGCGAGCAGGAGGGATAAAACCGGCAGCGCTGACCGAGCAGCGGCGACAGCGCCAGCTGATACGCGCGGATGGCAGCGGCGATGAGGCGGCGGATCACGCTCAGGCTTCCGCGACTTTGAGCCACAGCGCCGCGAGGCTCGCGCGCAGCTCCTGTGCGGTGGCCGCGCGCGCCCGCGGCCGCGCGCTCACCACCAGATCGAGCGCCGGGAGCGCGGCCTGCTGCAGCCGGAAGGACTCACGGATGAGGCGCCGCAGGCGATTGCGCGCCACGCCGCCGCCCGCCGCCCGTACCGCCACCGCGAGCCCGAGGCGCGGCGCTCCGACATCGTTCGCCAATGCAATCACCGTGAAAAATCCGTCACCCAGTCGCCGGCCGCGCGCGTAAGCGGCGTCGAAATCGCTCTTTCGCCGCAGCCGCCGTTGCGCCGGCAGAGTGAGCCGCCCTCGCATCGGGCCCCTGATTGAGACCTTCGTAGGATCGGTGGCGCGCGGTACGGTTCCGCAGCAAAGCGCAGCCGGATCCGCGCTCAGGGTATCAGCTTGTGGCGGCCCTTGGCGCGGCGGCGCGCGAGCGTCTTACGGCCGCCCTTGGTGGCCATGCGCGCACGGAACCCGTGGGTGCGCTTGCGACGCACTTTGCTCGGCTGGTAGGTACGCTTGGTTGCCATTGCCGCGGGCTCCGTGGACTTGAGGCCGGATAAAAAAGGGCGGCAAGGCTAAGCCGTTGAGCGCCAAGGTGTCAATACAGCTTCGGCGGCGCGCACCGCACGCCGCGCTGTCCCCTGAGCCTTCAGCGCGCACGAGGATCGGTATAGACTTCGCGACCTTTTCCTCATCGATTCCCCCTTTACACAAGACGCGGAGGCAACGCGCGGTGGAAGCTTCGCTTTGGACTCGCTGCATGGGCGCGTTGGAGGCGGAGCTTCCGGAGCAGCAGTTCAACACCTGGGTGCGGCCGCTGCAGGCGATGGAAGGCAACGGCGCACTGAAGCTGCTCGCGCCGAACCGCTTCGTGGTCGACTGGGTGAACGCCAATCTCCTGCCGCGCATCGGTGAGCTGCTGCGCGACGGCACCTCGGGCGATGCGCCCATCATCACGGTCGAAGTCGGCTCGCGCAGCCAGTCACCGCGGCGCGTGCCGCCGGTCGAGCGCGCGCGGCCGCGCCCCGCCGAGGGACTGGTGGTGGGTGCGCGGCTCAACCCCGATTTCACCTTCGGCACCTTCGTCGAGGGCAAGAGCAACCAGCTCGCCAAAGCCGCGGCGCTGCAGGTTGCAGAGAACCCCGGGCGGGCCTACAACCCGCTGTTTCTCTATGGCGGCGTCGGCCTCGGCAAGACCCACCTGATGCACTCGATCGCGCATCTCATCAAGCAGAACGACCCGGAAGCGCGCATCGCCTACGTGCACTCCGAGCGCTTCGTCGGCGACATGGTGCGCGCGCTGCAGCACAACTCGATGAACGAGTTCAAGACCGCGTACCGCTCGCTGAATGCGCTGCTGATCGATGACATCCAGTTCTTCGCCGGCAAGGAGCGCTCGCAGGAGGAGTTCTTCCACACCTTCAACGAGCTGCTCGAGGGCCAGAACCAGGTGATTCTCTCCTGCGACCGCTATCCGAAGGAGGTGGAGGGTCTCGAGGAGCGCCTGAAATCGCGCTTCGGCTGGGGGCTCACGGTCGCCATCGAGCCGCCGGAGCTCGAGACCTGCGTCGCGATCCTGATGAGCAAGGCGCGCACCGCCGGCGTCGAGCTGCCCGAGGAAGTGGCGTTCTTCATCGCCAAGCGCATCCGCTCGAACGTGCGCGAGCTCGAGGGGGCGCTGCGGCGGGTGATGGCGAACTCGCGCTTCACCGGCCGGCCGATCACGCTGGAATTCACCAAGGAAGCGCTCAAGGACCTGCTGTCGCTACAGGCGAAGCTGGTCACCATCGACAACATCCAGAAGACCGTCGCCGACTACTACAAGGTGCGCATGGCGGACCTGCTCTCCAAGCGCCGCAGCCGCTCGGTCGCCCGGCCGCGCCAGGTGGCGATGGCGCTCGCCAAAGAGCTCACGACGCACAGCCTGCCGGAGATCGGCGATGCCTTCGGCGGACGCGATCACACCACCGTGCTGCACGCCTGCAAGCGCATCAAGGATCTGCGCGACCTCGAGCAGCGCATGAAGGAAGACTACTCGAACCTGTTGAGAACCCTTGCGGGCTGAGCCCGCAGGCCTGTGCATTATCTGTGGACGAAGCTGGGGATAAAGTTATACACAGGCCGCACACAGCTGAAGCGCAGCTCGCCCCGGAGCTAGCGGTGCGAAGTTGCGCTGCAAGGTGCTGCGCGAGCGTGGAAAATACACTTATGCCCGTTATCCCCAGGCTCTACTACTTCTGTAACTAATAAATCCATCCGTCAGAAATCGATAGAGAGCGACGCCTATGAAGCTGACTGCCACGCGCGAAGACATCCTCCCCCCCCTGCAAAGCGTCATCGGCGTCGTCGAGCGGCGGCAGACCATGCCGGTGCTGGCGAACGTGCTGCTCGCAGCGCGGGACAATCGCTTGAGCGTTACGGGCACGGATCTCGAAGTGGAGCTCGTCGCGACCAGCCAGGTGAGCGTCGCCCAGGCCGGCGACATCACGGTTCCGGGCAGGAAGCTGCTCGATATCTTTCGCTCCCTGCCCGAGAAAACCAGCGTGCAGCTCAGCACCGAGGGCGAGCGCGTGTCGCTGCGCGCGGGCCGCAGCCGCTTCACCCTGTCGAGTCTTCCGGCCGGAGAGTTTCCGCTGGTGGAGGAGATCAACGCGCAGCAGACTCTGAGTGTCGCGCAGGGAGAATTCCGCCGCCTGATCGACAAGACGCATTTCTCGATGGCGCAGCAGGACGTGCGCTACTACCTCAACGGCATGCTGCTCGAGACCGACGGCAAGACACTGCGCGCAGTCGCGACCGACGGTCACCGGCTCGCACTCTGCGAGACCGAGCTCAGCGCCAAGGCCAAGACCAGCCAGCAGGTCATCGTGCCGCGCAAAGGAGTGCTCGAGCTGCAACGGATCCTCGGAACCGAGGGCGACCTTGAGCTGGCGGTAGGAACTAATCACGTTCGCGCCCAGATCGGCGACATTCGCTTCACATCGAAGCTCATTGACGGCCGTTTCCCGGAATATGGCCGCGTAATCCCGGCGGCTCCCTCCCGCTCGGTGGAAGCCGAGCGCGAGCCGCTCAAGCTGGCGCTGCAGCGGACGGCGATCCTCTCGAACGAGAAGTATCGGGGAATTCGGCTTACGGCCCGGCCCGGGCTTCTGATGATCCAGGCGCACAATCCGGAGCAGGAGGAGGCGGAGGATCAGGTCGAAGTGAACTACAGCGGCGAGGAAGTTGAGATCGGCTTCAACGTCAATTATCTCCTCGACGCCTTGGGCGCCATCGACGGCGACAAGGTCGAGATCGGACTGACGGACTCAAACAACAGTTGCCTCATCCATGCTCCGGGGACGACCCACACCAAGTATGTCGTGATGCCGATGCGGCTCTAGCCGCGGCCGCTGCGGCCACCGCGACAGCCGCCTCAGGCCTCGTTGAAGCATTGGGCCCGTGGCGGCTGCGGGTACGAGCCCAGAGAATCGCCCCGACGCCGCGTGGGAGCTCGCGGAGAGGTTCCACGTGAAACCTCGAGGGGGGCTCGAGAGCCTGCCGAGTGGCTGCTCGTCGGGTGCGCGCCGGTTCGTGATCGGCCGCGTGGTAAAAGCATCGAGGCCAGTATTCCGCGGAGTGAGGCGGCAACGTGGGCGCACGATTTGAGGTTCGCGAGGTTATCCGCTTTACCGCGCGGCGCAAGGTCGCGGTCGCCGGACGTGTGCTCGACGGCATCGCCCGTTCCGGGCAGACCATCCGGTTCAAGCTGCCGGACGGTCTCGGCTGGTCGACGAGGATCGCCTCGGTCGAGATCGTCGACCGCATCTTCTCCGGAGAGTCGCTGATCGGCCTGCTGTGCGACGAGCAGGATCCAAGGGAAGCCGCGCTCTACGCCGAGCTCTGCCCGCCAGGTACCGTTGTCGAGCTGATTGATGCCGCTGCCGTCTGACCGAAATGGGCAGGTCTCCAGCCTGCGTAGCGGACGCCTCGCCCCGCATATGGCCCGGCTTGCCTCAGGCGAGCGAGTTATCCATGGGCAGCGCGCTACCGATGATGTCAGTGCGCCCGGCGAGCTCGAGGCTCGCTCAGATGGTGTAGGTTCCACGTGGAACCTACAGGGAGCAGGACCAGCGGCCGACCGCACGACGGCATTGCAAGGGACGCTCGCCGGACTTCTGGAGCCAGGCCTGCGCCGCGCCACAGGAACCGCATGAGCCTCCGGCAAATCGCCGTCAGCAACCTCCGTTGCATCGAGCATGCTGAGCTGGAGGTGCCCCCGGGGCTCACGCTCATCTGGGGCGGCAATGGCTCGGGGAAGACCTCGGTGCTGGAAGCCATGTTTCTGCTTGGACGGGGCAGATCGTTCCGTACTCGTAACACTGATAGGTTGACTCGCCGAGGACAGGATCATCTGCGAGTCATTGGACGAGTTAGCGGGGCCTCTGGCCAGGAGGCCGTGGTGGGATTCGAGCTCACGGGCGAAGGAGTCTCGGCACGGGTGGGCGGAAGACCCACCCACACCCTGGCGGAGCTGTCCCAGGCCTTTCCGGTCCAGGTCATCGAGCCGGGAGTCCATCGACTCGTCGAGGAGGGCGGGTCGGGCAGACGGCGCTGGATGGACTGGGCGGTGTTCCACGTGGAACCTCAGTTCGTGGACACCTGGACGCGCTACACCCGGACGCTCAGGCAGCGTAACACAGCGCTCAAGACGGACCCGGCACAGGCTCCGATCTGGGACAGCGAGCTGGCGCGGCTGGGGGAAGCCATCGCGCAGTCGAGGCAGCGGCTCATCGGCGCGCTCGATCCCTATTGGCAGGGAGCCGTCCAGGCGTTGTCAGGACTCCCGGTCGAGCTCCATTACCTGCGCGGCTGGAGCCAGGAGCATTCGCTCCTGGAGGCGCTCACGGCCTCGCGCGCGCGCGATGAGGCGCGTCACCTCACCCACGCCGGGCCACACCGCGCAGACGTTGCCGTTCGCGTGCATGGGAGGCCGGCGCGCGAAGTGCTGTCGCGCGGACAGCAGAAGCTCGTCGCCGTGGCGATGACACTCGCGCAGTTGCGATTCCTGCAGGCGACCACAGATACGACACCAACCCTGCTTCTCGACGATCCCGCGGCCGAGCTCGATGCCTCGCATCTCGAGCGTTTCATCGCGCAGGTCTCACTGCTTCGATGTCAGCTCGTTGTGACCTCATTGCACGCGGAATCGCGTCTTTTCGGCTCGCCCGAGAGGGCGTTTCACATGGATCAGGGGAGGGTCGAGCCGGTATAATGTCGTGTCACAAAACCGAGTCGCTTCATGACCGCAGACGACGTCTACGATTCCAGTAAAATCAAAGTCTTAAAGGGTCTTGATGCGGTGCGGAAACGCCCCGGAATGTACATCGGCGACACCGATGACGGCACCGGGTTGCACCACATGGTTTTCGAGGTCGTCGACAACTCCATCGACGAGTCCCTGGCCGGTCACTGCGACCGCATCATCGTCACCATCCACGCCGATGAATCGGTCACCGTATCCGACAACGGACGCGGAATCCCTGTGGATATCCACCCCGAGGAGGGGCGCTCGGCAGCCGAAGTCATCATGACCGTGCTGCACTCGGGCGGAAAGTTCGATGACAGCTCCTACAAGGTCTCAGGAGGCCTGCACGGCGTCGGCGTGTCGGTCGGCAATGCGCTCTCGGACTATCTGCTGCTCACGGTCGCGCGCGACGGCAAGCTCCACCGCCAGGAATATCACCTGGGCGAGCCCGCGGCGGCGCTCGCGGCGATCGGCGACACGCACGAGCGCGGCACGGTGATCCGCTTCAGGCCGAGCGCGCAGATCTTCACCAACATCCAGTTCAACTACGAGATTCTCGCCAAGCGGCTGCGCGAGCTGTCGTTCCTCAATTCCGGCGTACGCATCGAGCTGATCGATGAGCGCGAGGGCAAGTCGGACGTGTTCGCGCACGCCGGCGGATTGCAGGCGTTCGTCAAGTATCTGAACCGCACGCGCACACCGATCCACGAGTCGGTGTTCTGGTTCCGCACGCAGGATGCAGCGGTGTCGGTGGAAGTCGCGCTGCAGTGGAACGACTCCTATCAGGAATCGATGTTCTGCTACACCAACAACATTCCGCAGAAGGACGGCGGCACGCATCTGGCGGGCTTCCGCTCGGCCCTCACGCGCACGCTGAACGATTACGTGGAGAAGGAATTATCGGGAAAAAAGGACAAGGTCCCGATGACCGGCGACGACGCGCGCGAAGGCCTCACCGCCATCCTGTCGGTGAAATTGCCCGATCCCAAGTTCTCCTCGCAGACCAAGGACAAGCTCGTGTCCTCCGAGGTGAAGGGCATCGTCGAGAACGCGGTCGGCACGAAACTCCAGGAATTCCTGCTCGAGCACCCGCAGGAGGCGCGCCTCATCGTCGCCAAGATGGTCGAGGCGGCGCGCGCGCGCGAGGCGGCGCGCAAGGCGCGCGAGATGACCCGCAGGAAGGGCGCGCTCGATATCGCGGGGCTTCCGGGCAAGCTCGCCGACTGCCAGGAGAAGGACCCGGCGCTGTCGGAGATCTTCATCGTCGAGGGCGACTCCGCCGGCGGCTCCGCCAAGCAGGGGCGCGACCGGCGCACGCAGGCGATCCTGCCGCTCAAGGGCAAGATCCTCAACGTCGAGCGCGCGCGCTTCGACAAGATGCTGTCGTCCGCCGAGGTCGGCACGCTCATCACCGCGCTCGGCACGGGCATCGGCAAGGACGATTTCGCCATCGAAAAGCTGCGCTACTACCGCATCATCATCATGTGCGATGCGGACGTCGACGGCAGTCACATCCGCACGCTGCTGCTGACGTTCTTCTACCGGCAGATGCCCGAGCTCATCGAGCGCGGCCACATCTACATCGCGCAGCCGCCGCTCTACAAGATCAAGCGCGGCAAGCAGGAGGCGTACATCAAGGACGAGAACGAGCTCAACCAGATGCTGCTCAATGCGGCGCTCGAAGGTGCGCAGCTGCACGTGAATGGCGGCGCGCCGCCGCTCTCGGGCTCGGCGCTCGAGCTGCTCGCCAGGAAGTACATGGAAGTGCAGGCGATCATCCGGCGCTGGTCGCGCCGCTATGACGATCGGCTGCTCGAGCAGCTGATCTACATGCCGGAAGTGACCCCCGCCGAGTTCGACCGCGTGGAGTGGCTGCGCGGCTGGGCGCACGAGCTCAACGAGCGCCTCAACGCGCTCGCCGACGGCACGCGCAGCTACCGCGTGGAGGTGCGCGCCGCGGGTGCCGGCCAGGCCGCGCGCGTCATCGTGCACAAGACCGAGCACGGCACCACGAGCCACAAGCATCTGCCGCGCGAGTTCTTCGAGTCCGCCGAATACCAGCGCATCGCCGACCTCGCGCGCACGCTCGCGGGACTGATCGGCGAGGGCGCGTTCGTCACCCGCGGCAGCGACCGCCACGAGATCGGCTCCTTCAAGGAGGCCATGAGATGGCTCATGGACCAGGCGAAGAAGGGCCAGAGCATCCAGCGCTACAAGGGCCTCGGCGAGATGAATCCGGAGCAGCTCTGGGAGACGACCATCAATCCCGAGACGCGCCGCCTCATGCAGGTCAGGATCGAGGACGCGGTCGCCGCGGACGACATCTTCACCACCCTCATGGGAGACCAGGTCGAGCCGCGCCGCGAGTTCATCGAGAAGAATGCGCTCTCGGTGAACAATCTCGATATCTGAGCCGACAGCCAGCGGCTAACTGGTCGATTAGCAGCTGAATAGCCAACTATTACTAAGAAAATCGGCTCGAACGACTCTTTAATGAATCAATAGAGCCCTGCTGGCTCACCTCCCGGAGCCATTCCGCATGGTAGTATTTCCAAATGGAAACGGGAAAAGTATCTGATGTTGGTTCGCCACGGGACGGGGAGGCGGGCTTCGCGCTGCAGCGCAGTGACGTCGACGCCCGGCTCCTCAAGCTCTTCGACGACCCCGCGATCCGCCGCACGCTGAGCGGCCGGCAGAAGCTCGATCTGCCGGATCTCGCGCAGCGCGTGTCCGCGGAGCTCGGGGCGGGGCGCCGGCCCGCGCCGCTCGATGCGCTGTCGGTTCACCGGCGGCTGGTGAAGGGTCTGCCCGGGGTGGCGCTGTTCGTCGCCGCCGCTCTCGCCTTCGACTCCCTCACCGAGGCGTTGCCGTT
>Ga0335076_10006264_pt1 | contig 12001 bp, 11 predicted proteins | sample Lox_Sample_25_FD_206717 | JGI IMG/M metagenome (GOLD analysis project Ga0335076, IMG submission 206717) | Soil microbial communities from Loxahatchee National Wildlife Refuge, Florida, United States - Lox_Sample_2.5 | ecosystem: Environmental > Terrestrial > Soil > Wetlands | place: USA... | reverse complement strand
TCAAAACTTGTTGTATCAGACCGAACGCCGCATCTCCGTCGAATGGGGCAGCGAAACCTCCGCCACCTTCCCCGTGCAGCTGGCCATCCGCGCCAAGGATCGCGCCGGACTTCTCGCCGAAATTACCGCCGTCATCAGCGGCGCTGGTTCCAATATCCGCAATCTCGAAAGCCGCCCCGATCGCCAGAACGCCCGCATCGAAGCCAGCCTCGAAATTCTTGATCGCCGCCAGTTGGAGAACATTCTCGCCAACATTCGCAAGATTTCAGGAGTGTTCGGCGTGGAGCGCGTTTACCAGCTCTAACGCGCACTGCCAGCCGCGTGCCCGCGATTCGCGCTTGAATCCCACCTGTCCCAATTGCCGGGTATCAGCCGGACACACTTTCGCACGCAGCTCTTTTCGCCTTCTAAAATAGAACTATGCGGCATCAATACTTGCTTCTCGGCGTCTGTGTCCTATTCGCGGCCGGGTGCCATCAGCATCCGCTGACGGATTATCGCCCGCTCGATCAGGCGGGCATGTGGTCCAGCAACATCGAGCAGCTAAAGGGCCTTAGCGTCACGGACCAGGAAATCGCCCAGGTGGTTAAACTCAAGCACGCCGGCATCAGCGATGACGCCTGCGTCGAGCTCATCAGCAGCGCGCATATCCACAAGCATCCCTTTACCAGCGCCGACTCCGCCGCCAATCTTGCTGGAGCACGCTATTCCGAAGCGCAAATTCTCGATATTGCCCGCGTGGACCAGCTCGATACCATTAGCTTTGACGCCGTCAGCCTAAAACTCATCGGCCTTTCCGATGCCACCGTGCAGGTCGTCCTTCAGCGCCACCTCGCCGGCAAGCCGGTCATGGGTAGCGCAGAAATTTCGCGCCTGAAGAACACCGGATTGACCGAAGCTCAGATCCTGGAACGCATCAATTCCGGCATGACCGACCAGCAAGCTGAAAAAGAAATTCGCGCCCGCGAAGCCGCCCGCAACCACAAGGACACTTCTTTCGTCCGCGTTCGTGGCCGCAAACCTCGCTGACGTTTCTTCTTTCAAAGCAGAACTAGCCGATGGAGCGTCAGCTCTTTTTGGTTTTCACATTTTGCTTCTGGCGTTCTCTCCCGATACAATCATTTCGCTTTGCCACGCCCGCCGCATTCCCGCCAGTTCTTTCTTTTCCCAATCTTTGCCGCGTCTCTCTGGATTTCTGCCTGCGCTGCGCCCCTGGGGCCCGGTTACATCATCGAAAGCCAGGAAATCCGCGTGCAATTGGTTCCATCAGACGATCCCAGGATTCGCGTTGACGCCACCTATCAGCTTCGCAATACCGGAACCCGCGCCGTACCCTCCTTGACCGTACGCTTGCCCGGGCGCCGCCACTACCGTCTCGCCCAGGCGCAAGCGGCCTGGGACGGCTCCATTATCGAAGAGCAACCTCCGGCCGCAAATCCGCGCGAAACGCTTCTCGCGCTTCCCCAACCGTGGAGAGTTTCGGAGAAGCACACTCTCCACCTCTCTGCGGAATTCCGGAATCCCTCCGCGGGTGAAACGGGGTTTACTTTTTCTTCCGACGCCTTTTTCCTTCCGTCGGAAGGCTGGGCCCCCGAGTTGCTCCCTTCCTCGGGACTCTTCGGCACAGGCGGCGTTCCCCCCAAACAGTGGCGTTTGCAGGTCCGCGTCCCTGCTGGCTTTCTCGTTCATGCCAGTGGCCGCTCACCGAAGACCTCGCGCTCCGGCGGCGACATCACTGTCACTTCCACCCAGCGCCCCGAAGACCGCTATCCATTTGTTGTCGCCGGGCTTTACAAGGAGGCTTCGCTCGACGCCGGCCGTCAGAAAGTTTTTGTCTGGACGCGCACTGGAGAAGAGGCCCCCTCGTTTCGGGCTTCTGCGGATTCGCTTGTCCGCGCCATTCAGGCGTATGACGAAACCTTCGGCGTTCGCAGTGAAAACGCCCGCCCGCTCTGGTTCGTCGAGTGCCCCGTCACCGTGGGTTGTTTCAGCGCTCGCGAATCCTCCTACGCTCCCCTATTTGCCGAGGACTCGGCTTCCGCTTCCTCCGAACTCGCCTCGCTCGACACGTTGATAATGGACTTCCACGGTGGTGCCCCGCGGCTCGCGGCTTCCGCACCTTCGCTCGCCGCCAGTTGGCTTGGTTACGGACAGAATCCCGCCTTCTACGAGCAGCGCCCTCCCCTCTCGGCTTTTCCCGCATTTGCCGCCGCTCTTGGACAAGAGGCCATCGAGGGGCCGTCCTTTCGGACGGAGACAATCCGCCGCGCTTTGCGTATGATTCCGGTGAGCGCAACTGTCAGCAGGCCGGCGGGCTCTCGCAAGCCGGAAGACGAAAGTGTTTTGCGCGCAAAAAGCTTCCTCTTCTTTTATGCTCTCGAGGAACGCTACGGGCGTGAGGCCTTCAACCGCGCGTTTCATCACATGCTTTCCGCCCGGCGCGGTCGCGGCTTCGATCTTGACGATCTCATCGCCGCGTTTGAACAGGAAACGCACGAGAACGTCGCCGAGTTTGTTCGTTTATGGATGAAGCATCCGGGAGTCCCGCAGGATTTTCGCGATCGTCACCTGAATGCTTCCGCTGCTGTTACTTTCAATCCCGGGGAGAATACGCCATGAGAGAAATCGTTTTGACCGATCGCGGCCCAAAACCCATCGGCCCTTATTCCCAGGCCATCAAGGTCAATGGGCTCCTGTTTGTGTCCGGCCAGGTTGCCATTGATCCCAAGACCAACGAATTTCTCGGCGGCGATATCGCGCAGCAGACGGAGCGCACTCTCGAAAATCTGAAAGCTATTGTGGAGGCGGCCGGCAGCAAACTGAGCCACGTCGTCAAGACTACCGTTTTCCTCAAGAATATGAGCGAATTCACGGCGATGAATGAGGTGTACGCGCGCTTCTTTCCCAGCGCTCCGCCCGCGCGTTCGACCGTAGAGGTCGCGCGCCTTCCCAAAGACGCACTCGTGGAAATGGAGCTTATCGCAACGATTTAAGCGGAGTAGAAAAAATTACGGACGGTCCGGGCTTTCGAGTGCTTCCTGTACCGCAAGAAACGTCACAACTGCCACAGCTGCCGTGGCATACCACACGAACTTACTCTTCCCCGCACTGATGGGCGCCCGGCCGGATCCCTTTGCTCCCGCGCCTTGTGGCGGCGGCTGATCCTGGGCTTCTTCGCTCGGGTCCAGTACGATGCGGTAGGCGCTGCCCTCGGGTACCACGCGGGAATCATCGCCAACTGTGATCGTCAGTGCGCCGCGCGTGCACTTTACCAGCAACTGTTTAGCGCTCAGAACCGTCACTTGCCCGATGGTCGGCTCGTCGGACTTCGGCCGGATGACCGCTGTGGCCGCGTTTAGCGTAAATGCTTTTGCATTGGCTGTCGAAAATGTGGCCGAGCCCCTCAGCAAAACTGCCTCGGGTATTCCGCCTTCTTCGCTTACCGTGGCAGCCGAAGATTGCCCCAGCAAAAATCGCGCTCCGCTCGTGCGCAATTGCACGCTGCCTGCGTCCGCCGTGCTCAATTTGTCTCCGGAAAAAATTGTCGTGCCGACAGATGCTCCGGCGCCGCTCACGCTGGCGCGGTCCGCGGACACCACGGTTCCAAAAGCGTTGGTCGAAGCGCCCCAAGCCGGGCTCATCATCAATCCGGCCGCCAGAAACGCAGCGGCAATTTCGCGAATGCGCGCCATGCTAGCCTCCAAGAGCGCCGTTCGAAGAATACTCACACCCTTTCGCCTCGTCAATAAAGATTCGTTCTTGTTTGCAAAAAACCATCATCCATGCCGGAGGCCGCTGCCCATCCTCTGGCTGTTGCGCGCATCCCCTGCTACAATGCAAGCCAAAGCATGGCCGACTGGAAACAGATCACCGCCCGGATTCGCCGGGCACGTACCGGCAAGGACCCCGCAGGTCAACTTTCCAATCTCTACGAAAAAACCCGAGATGCCATGGTTGCGTTCGAACTGGCTCGCTACTTTGAGACTTCCGGCCAAAACCCAGAAGCTGCCAAGTGGTATCTCGCTGCCGCGGACCGTTTTCGACGCGCTGATTGGAAAGCAAAAGCGCGCGAAGCCGCAACTAGGCTGGGCGCCGAAGTTGCCTCAACTGTCCCCGCCGGAGCTACAGGCGACTTTGCTCTCACTCCCCCTCCCGTTACACCCGTCGAGCCTTCGCTCCCATTCGCGGAATCCTCCGAGCCGATAGAGTCTTCCGCCTCTTCCAATGAATCAGGGGCCGAAGCATCGTCCGAAACGTCTTCCGTCCTGGCGGAATCTCCCGAGAAAAAGCGTCGCCGCAGGGGCCGTCGTGGTGGCCGCAATCGCCGCAAGACAGGGGAAGCGGACAAGGCTCCCGGCGTCCCATCCACGGGTCACGCTGCGAAATCCGCGGCTCCCGCGAAAATCTCTTCCGCAGTCCCCGACGAGTCTGCTGAGCCGAAACCTCCACGCAATCCGGATGCTCGCTCCATTCCCATGCTCCCCGTCGAATCCCCCACGGAAAGTGGCGCCAGCGTGCGCGGCCGTTCCGGTGACCCCGGCCTCTCATCCAGGCTTTCTCTGCTCGAGATGCAACTTCGCCGCCTGCTGACTTGTCCCCCTGTAAAACTTAGTGATGCAGACCACGCTCCTGTCGGTCCCGGCGTCTTTGTCCTGACGGATTCCGATCTCACCAGCTACTATTACGTTGAAGCCTGCCAGACCCTGCGCATCGCTATCGCAAATCTTTTACGCAGTGCTGCCAGCCGCCGCGGCGCCGATTCTCTTAAGCCTCAGCTCGCCGAGCACCTCGGCATTCCCGAAGCGCGAGTCACAAAATATCTCTCCGAGCACTGCGTCGTGCGCTGGCTTCAACTCGATGAAGGTGCTTCCCACTTCGCCCACTTTGTCATTGCCGTCATTCGCCCCAGTTTGAATACCTAGCCTTCGCTGGACTCCGCGCAACAAATGGCAAGCTCTTTCCTCTTCGGCACGCTGCCAGTTCCAATTCAGTGCAAACTTTTAGTCTGTTCGCACTAGAAGTAACCCCTCTCTCCACCCTCCCAAATGACCGTTTAATGCTCCTACGAACCGTTCAACCCCTATTTTCGACCATTCGACGATTCTTTCTAGCATCCCCTTCCCTTTACCTTCAAACTATAGGAGTACAAAGACTTATTTGACGTGCTAGTTGTCCATGGTACGGTGAATGGAGCCCGGGGGGCTGTTTAAGGGCTCAGTTTTCACTTCAAGTCACTTTGTAGTTGGGCTGCATCTATTGAAATTGGAGGGTGGAGTTTTATGTCGAATAATCTGAGGACGCAGATTCTCAGGACCATCGATTGGGCGGTGTGCAAAACGGCTGGCATCACGTTTGACACCATTCAATTTTTCAACAAGCGCAATCCCAATCCTTCCGTCACGCCGCAATGGTCGGATAAGCCGCTTCTCAAATCCTGGGAAAAGACCAAGCCCACACTCGGCTTCCCCCGCCAGACTGACTCGCTCTGTCCTGCCTGCGTCAAAGAGGCGCGCGAAGCCATTATCGCCGGCAAAAAAGACTGGCGCGATCTGATGCATGAAAAGGTCGGCGAAATCAAAGCTCAGATTATCGAACGCGACGGCCAGATCTGGATGATTAAGGATTGTCCTCTCCATGGCCACTATGAAGACATGATGGCCGTTGACGCCAAGTTCCTGGATTGGATCGAAAAGCAGTTCCCCGGCCGCGACATTCCCGCGCACAACGACGAAGACTTGCACAAGCATGGCTCTTCCACCGTTCGCTACGGCCGCGGCTCCGTTCTCACCGTTGACCTCACCAACCGCTGCAACATGATGTGCGACCCCTGCTTCATGGACGCCAACCAAGTTGGCTATGTCCACGAACTCGGCTGGGATGAAGTTAAGGAAATCCTGGACAACGCACTCAAGATTAAGCCGCGTCGCCAAATGTCCGTACAGTTCTCCGGTGGCGAACCGACGATGAGCCCGCTCTTCCTCGACGCCGTCGCTTACGCCCGCAAGATCGGGTACAACAGCGTACAGGCCGCCACCAATGGCATCGAGTTTGCCAAGAGCAAGGAATTCTGCAAAAAAGCCTTCGAAGCCGGCATGCGTTACGCCTATCTGCAATTCGACGGCATCGGCAACGACGCCAACAGCCATCGCCAGATCGGCAACCTCTTTGACGTGAAGCTTCGCGCTATCGAGAACATGCACGAAGCGGGCATCGAAATCGTTCTCGTCGTCACCATCGTCAACAATGTGAACAACGACCAGGTTGGTTCGGTCGTGAAGTTCGCCATGGAAAATCCCAAGAAGATTGCTTTCGTCAGCTTCCAGCCGGTTTCGTTCACTGGCCGCGACGAAGACATCACTCCGGAGCGCCGCCTGCGCCAGCGCTACACGCTCTCGCACCTTGCGAAAGACGTCAGCAAGCAGGTTGGCAAAGTGGAACCCACTCGCGACTGGTTCCCCATTTCCTTCGTCAGTACCTTTGCGGGCTTCGCCGACATGGTCAAGGGCAACGAATCCCAGTGGGGTTCACTCTCCTGCGGCTGCCACCCCAATTGCGGCGTCGGCACCGCTCTCATGATTAACAAGGAGACCAAGGAATGGGCGCCCGTTCCGCGCTTCCTCGATGCCGTCCAGCTCACCAGGGACGTCACCGCCATCACCGACGCGGCTCGCGGCAAGAATTTCTCCAACTTCATGATGGGCATGGCCCTCTTGAAGAACTATCACCCGTTCCGCGGCCCCAAGGGCCTCACGCTCAGCGCCCTCTTCAAGAAGTTTGACAAGACTTGGGCGCTCACCAAGAAGGCCACCACCAAGTACGGCCGCACCTCCCCCGATCGCAAGATTGACGACGCCATGAAGCGCCGCCAGGATCCCTGGAACTTCCTCTTCATCGCCGGTATGTGGTTCCAGGATCTTTTCAACTACGACTTCCGCCGCACCGAGATGTGTATCATTCCTTATGCCACGCAACAGGGAGAAATTTCCTTCTGCGCCTACAACACGGGCGTGGGCTGGCGCCAGATTATCGAGAACATGCACAAGAACGCGACCGTCGCCGAGTGGTACAAGACGCACGGCAAGCATGAAATCTACGCCAAGGGCAAGAGTGTCAATCTCCAGAGCTTCGAACACTCTCTGAAGATCGACGCCGAAGACGCCGCTCGCGTCCGCCACCTTGAACACGACATTCCCCTGACCGCCGCCGAAGAAGAGCGCGCCCGACGCAAAAAGGCCTTCGAGGAACAAGCCAAAGTTCGCGCCATCTACGAAGAGCTCGTCCTTAAGAAGCCCCAGCCGACAGTCGTTCAAATCGGCACGGTGGCGGACATCGCCAAGGCAACTCCGGCCAATTTCGCCAACGCCGGCAAGCCTGTAACGATCGCACCTGCCAGCGGCAACGGTGCCGCCTCCAATGGCAACGGCCACTCCAACGGAAATGGCAACGGCGCACACGCGCCCAACGCCTCGGAGAAAGCTGCCGAAGCCGTCGCCGGCGACTAATCGATCCGTGGAACTCTAATTAGAGACAGGCTCCCACCAGGGAGCCTGTTCTACTTTGGGCCGCGATGCGGACGCTCCCTGGTAAATTGCCGAAAGGTTCAGGCCCACTGTCAGCTTAACTCCTTTAGAATCAGCACTTGTAAGGCGATCTCGTAAGTGCTGATTCTAAATGGTTTGCGGAAACCCTAAGTGTTTTATCAGCAACACTTACAGAAAACACGGGGGGGGCCTCTTTCTCATTTGGTTTTGGTTTCAGTCTCGGCTCCCCTTAGGAGTGACTTCGTGACCCAAACCACCCTTCCACTTTCGGGGCGCATCGCCCTAGTTACAGGCGCGAGCCGCGGGCTTGGCAAAGCCATTGCCCTCGCGCTCGCCGAAGCCGGCGCCGACGTCGCCGTCAACTACCGCGTTCAGTCCGAGGCTGCCGAGTCCGTCTGCCAAACCATCCGCGCCGCTGGCCGCAAGTGCATCGTTGTTCAAGCCGACGTATCGCAATCCTCCGACGTCAACCGCCTAGTCTCCACTACCGAAACGCAGCTAGGCCCCGTCGGCATCCTCGTCAACAATGCCGGAATCGGCAAAATCATCCCCACCGATCAGGTCACCGAAGAAATCTGGAACGAGTACCTCCGCGTCAACCTCACTTCCGTCTTCCTGGTCACACAGCGCGTTCTCCCCGCCATGCGCGCCGCTCGCTGGGGCCGCATCATCAATCTCTCTTCCGTCGCCGCCCAATACGGCGGCATCATCGGCCCCCACTACGCCGCCACCAAAGCCGGCATCCTCGGCCTCACACGCTCCTACGCCTCGCAATTCGCTCGCGAAGGCATTACTTGCAACGCTTTGGCTCCCGCACTCGTGGAATCCGACATGGTCGCCGGCCTTCCTGCCGACATCGTCAACCGCATCCCCGTCGGCCGCATGGGCGCCCCCGACGAAATCGGTCGCCTCGCCGTCCTCCTCGCCCAATCCAATTTCATCACCGGCCAAACCATCAACCCCAACGGAGGCCTCTACATCACCTGATCCCGCGCCGACAAGCCTCCTCGATGTTGTAGTGGCGCAGCATGCTGCGCCCCACACCGGCGTGGCACTCCACACTGCTCCTGCTATAATCAAAGGGAATCCACCGGAGTAAGCAAATGCCCATCTACGAATACGTCTGCGACGACTGCCAAGCCCAATTCGAAAAAATCGTCATCAACAAGCAGCAAGAAATCTCCTGCCCCAGGTGCGCCAGCAAAAAGGCCACCATCCAACTCTCCGTCTTCGCCACGGCCAACGGCGGCACGAGCAGCGGACCTTCCAGTTCTTCTTCCGGCGGAGGCTCCTGCTGCGGAGGCGGTTGTGGCTGCCACTAAGCCTTATGGCACAGAATTCATTCTGTGCGCCTTTCTCGTCTCTACGTCCAGACTTGAGGCAACATGTCCATCACCACCGCCGAGCAACTTGAAAAGCTTCGCGCCTGCGGCAGGATCGTCGCCAAGGCGCTGCGCGCGATGGCCGCGGCGGTGCGGCCCGGCGTGACTACTGCGGAACTGAGCGCCATCGCCAGCAAAATCCTCGCGGAAAACGGCGCGCAATCCTCCCCGCCGCTCGTCTACAATTTTCCCGGCGACGTCTGCATCAGTGTCAACGACGAAGTCGTTCACGGCATTCCCGGTCCTCGCACCATCCAGCCCGGTGACCTGGTTAAACTCGACCTCACTGCCGTGAAAGACGGCTTCCACACCGACTCCGCCGTCACCATCCAGGTCCCGCCCGCCGCAGAAAAATCCCGCGAGCTGGCCCACTGCGCCGAACGCGCCTTCCGCCATGCGCTCGCTGCAGCCCGACCCGGCAATCGCACCCGCGACATCGGCCGCGCCGTCGAACGCGAAGTGCGCCGCCGCGGTTTTCACATCATCCGCGAACTCGGCGGCCACGGCGTGGGACGCACCATCCACGAAGAGCCCAGCGTCCCGAATTATGCCGCTATCGAAGCCCGTCATCCGCTTACCGAAGGGCTCGTCATCACCATCGAGCCCATCATCGCCGCCAGTACCGGCAACGTTCGTCTCGACAGCGACGGCTGGACCGTTCGCACCGCCGACGGCAGCTTCTCCGCACACTATGAACACACGATCGTGATCACCAAGCGCGATCCTATCCTGCTAACCGCCGCCTAGTTCCCCGCATCGAACGCAGATGCTCCCCTCCCATTCCCAACTCCTCTTCTTCATCAGCGCTGCAGCTCTCCTCCTCGCCATTCCCGGCCCCGCTGTACTCTACATCGTCGGCCGCAGCATCGGCCACAGCCGCAATGCCGGTTTCGTTTCGGCTTTCGGCATCGGCGTAGGCACTTTGATTCACACGGTAGCCGCTGCCGTCGGCCTGTCCGCGTTGCTTGTTTCCTCGGCCACGGCTTTCAGCGTCGTCAAATATCTCGGCGCAGCGTACCTCATCTATCTCGGCGTCCAAAAACTCCGCCGCCACGATTCTTTCTATGTCTCTCCGGACGCCCCGCGCACCAGCCTGTGGCGCGTCTTTACGCAAGGCATCGTCGTCAACGTCCTCAATCCCAAGACGGCGCTCTTTTTCTTTGCTTTTCTTCCTCAGTTTGTTGATCCTTCGCGCGGGCACGTCGCCACGCAAATTCTTTCGCTGGGTGTTCTCTTCGCGTGCATGGGCACCACCAGCGACAGCATCTGGGCGGCTCTATCCAGCAGCGTCGCTAGCGTGTTCCGCGGCAGCTCCCGCTGGGCGCGGACGGAGCGCTACGTCAGCGGCGGCATCCTCATCTCGCTCGGCGTGGCCACCGCCTTCGCCGGCTCTTCTGCAAGAAAGTAGACCACTCTTAACAAGAGCGCCAAACACTTTCCCCGTGGGCTCACCTGCAGCAGGGGTTTCAGATGGCAGTGTGCAATCCAGAAAAAATCGAGTAGAGTTTCCCAACTACGCACCGGAAATCTACCACTCGGAGGAAACTACCGTGAGACGCAACTTTCTGGCGCAGTTGGCAACACTCCCTTTTCTGGCGGCTTTCGGCTCGAAAGCCCAGGAATCAAAAAAGCCGCTCAAAATCATGATGAAGAGTGCATGGGGCTCGGACGACCCAACGCGGGCGTCGTTTCCGTTTGTACATGGTCTCGCCCTCGCCGAAGCCGGTCACGACGTGCAAATTTTTCTTCTCGCCGAAGCCACCACGCTGATGCGCAAGTCTCTTGCCGATGCCGTTCAACCTGTGGGCTGGCCGCCGCTCCGCGAAACGCTCGAGAAAGTAGCCGCCAAACACATCCCCGTTTTTGCTTGAGGGGCCTGCTCCCGCGCCCGTGGGGTTGCGGAAACGGATCTGACTCAGTGGGGAGCGAAGTTCGGGAACCCGGCGATTTTCGTGTCGTTGGTCGAATGGGCCGACCGCATTATCGTCGAATAACGGAGCTTACGTTTGCAGGAATGAAACCCGGCCAACTGCCGCGGCATGGCCCCTCTAGTCTGCAGCCCGCGCGGCTTTGAAGGGCATGGTGATTCTGGAAACCACCTGAACCGGCACGCCGTTTTGCAAGTACGGGGCAAACTGCATCGCAGCAATGATTTTTCTAGCTGCATCGCTCATCGCGTTGTTGTCCGTAACAATTGTTCCGATTTCTCGCACCCTTCCTGCGCGGTCCACGGTGATGCTCGTAGTCATCACTCCCTCCAGAGGACCATCCTTCAGTGGCGGCCATACGACGGGATCCATGTGCAGTAGACTCTTGCGCAGGACTCTTTCTTCGACAATCACCGTTTGCAGAAGAGGAACGTCGCTGCTGCTCGCACTGGCGTCAAACAGACCCGCCGGCGTGTCGCGCAGCTCCTCAAGCATGATTACTCTTGCCGTTACTTCCGGGGTTCCGTGCGTCACCGTCATGGCCACCACGCGGCCGTGAAAATTCTTGTAGTCCTTGAATAGCGCGCCCCATCCCAAGTCCCCGCCATAGAAAAGAAGCCCCGTTTTGTCCGTCACGGCGATGGTTGCTCCCATCCCCTTTTCTACGATTCCATCCGTGCTCATGGTCATCCAGGCGTAGTAGGTGTTGCCGAACAGTTTTTTTACGTCGGCTTCGTTTACCCTCTTCACGGCCTCATCGAGATTTGGTACAGGGTCCACCAGGGCTACAGCTGTTTCCCTGAGCCATTCTGGAAAATAATCGCCTTCATTTCTCTGCCACTCCTGGCTACCCTTCACGACGGCGATTTGATGAAATTCCGGCGATCGAACCTCACGCCGCCACTCCGTCGGCGAAGCCCACCAAATCTCCACTTCGCCGGTGCGGTTGGATTCGCGGTCTCGCGCCAGGCTTGGCGCAATTACTGCCTTCAAATGAAAAGGTTTGGTGCCCGGCTGATTCAGCGTGCTGCGGAGAACGACCTTCCTCACCTCGCTCGCGTCGTCCTTTCGGGCCAGGCAGAAAGAGGCTAATGCAAGCGATGCGGCCAAAAGGGCTGCCAGCCTAGAGAAGCGCATGAAACGGAGTCTA
>Ga0335076_10006263_pt1 | contig 12005 bp, 8 predicted proteins | sample Lox_Sample_25_FD_206717 | JGI IMG/M metagenome (GOLD analysis project Ga0335076, IMG submission 206717) | Soil microbial communities from Loxahatchee National Wildlife Refuge, Florida, United States - Lox_Sample_2.5 | ecosystem: Environmental > Terrestrial > Soil > Wetlands | place: USA: Florida... | reverse complement strand
ACCGCAAAAGCCACCAACCCGCTCAAAGACCTCTTGAAGTTTGGCCAATCCGTTTGGCTCGACTACATTCGCCGCGACCTCATCACCAGCGGTGAACTCAAGCGCCTGATCGCAGAAGATGGGCTGCGCGGCATGACTTCAAATCCCGCCATCTTCGAAAAGGCCATCGCGGGCAGCACCGATTATGCTGACATTCTCGCGTCGCTCAAGGATCGTTCCGACCTCGACGCCAAGGCTCGCTACGAGATCATCGCCATTCGCGATATTCAGGATGCAGCCGATTTACTTCGCCCGATCTACGAGCAATCGAATCTTCGCGATGGCTACATCAGCCTTGAGGTCTCGCCATATCTCGCGCGCGATACCCAGGGAACGCTCGAAGAAGCCCGCCGGTTGTGGAAAGCCGTCGATCGCCCGAACATCATGATCAAAGTCCCGGGCACGGCTGAGGGGATTCCGGCGTTCGAGCAGCTCATCAGTGAAGGAATCAACATAAATGTCACACTGCTCTTCTCCCAGGAGGTCTATCGGCAGGTCGCTGAAGCTTACATTCGCGGTCTTGAAAAATTCGGTGCGAGCGGCGGAGACGTAAAGCGAATTGCCAGCGTCGCCAGCTTTTTCATCAGCCGCATCGATAATGCGGTCGACGCTGAAGTGTCGGTGCGGTTGAAATCCGCCAAAAACCCGCAGGAAGAGAAGAACTTGAAAAGCCTGCTGGGAAAGGTAGCCATTGCCAATGGAAAGCTCGCCTATCAGCGCTATCTCAACATCTTTTCCGGCCCGCAATGGGACAAACTCCGCGCCAAGGGCGGCCAGACCCAGCGCGTGCTTTGGGCCAGCACCAGCACCAAGAATCCGGCGTATCCGGACATTCTTTATGTGCAGGAGATGATCGGCCCAGACACCGTCAACACGATTCCTCCTGCAACCTTCGACGCCTTCCGCGATCACGGTCAGCCGCGCGAAACTCTGACCGAAGGCGTTGATGAAGCCAAGCAGGTGATGCAGGAACTGGCTTCTGTCGGAATTTCAATCGATCAGATCACCGATAAGCTCACCGATGACGGGGTTCGCCTGTTCGAAGAAGCATTTGACAAGCTGCTCGCGGCAGTCGAAAAGAGCACGCAAGGCGGCACAACGCCCAAGATCAGCCAGCAAACCTACAAACTGCCTGACCAGCTGGCCAAAGATGTAACTCAGAACGTGAACGACTGGCGGGCCGCGGGCAAGGTTCGCCGCCTATGGCAGCGTGACGCTTCACTCTGGACCAGCAGCGACGAAGCGCAGTGGCTGGGTTGGCTCGATATCGCGGAAAAGCAGCTTGAAAAGAAAGATCAATTCCAGCGCCTGGCAGATGAAATTCGCAAGGAAAACTTCACTGACATTCTCCTGCTCGGCATGGGCGGCTCGAGTCTTTGCCCCGAAGTGTTGGATAAGACCTACGGCCAGATCAAAGGCTTCCCGCGTCTGCACGTCCTCGATTCGACCGATCCCGCGCAGGTCAAGGCATTCGAGAAGAAAGTCAATCTCGCGAAAACGCTATTTATCGTGTCGAGCAAATCCGGCACAACCCTCGAACCGAACATCTTCAAGCAGTATTTCTTTGAGTGCGTGAAAGAGATAGTCGGCGCAGAAAAGGCCGGCAGCCGGTTTATTGCGATCACCGATCCCGGCTCGCATCTCGAGAAAGAAGCCGAAGCCGACAAGTTCCGTTACATCTTTCACGGCGTTCCGAGCATTGGCGGGCGATATTCGGCGCTCTCGAATTTCGGAATCGTTCCCGCCGCCTGCATGGGCCTCGATGTCGCCAAATTTCTCGATCGCACCGAAGAAATGGTCGAGGCTTGTGCCGCGTCAGTTCCGGTGGAGAAAAACCCTGGCGTTATGCTGGGAATTATCCTCGGCACTGCTGCGGTTTCCGGCCGCGATAAAGTCACCATCATCACCTCGCCTGCGATTGCGGACCTCGGCGCATGGCTCGAACAACTCCTAGCTGAATCTACCGGCAAGCAAGGCAAGGGGATCATTCCGGTTGATCGCGAGCGCCTCGGAGCGCCAGCGGTTTACGGCAACGACCGCATTTTCGCCTACCTGCGATACGAATCGGAGCCGGACGCCGATCAAGACGCGAAAATCGTCGCGCTCGAAAAAGCCGGGCAGCCGGTGATTCGCATTTCGATCAGCGACACTTACGATCTGGGGCAGGAGTTTTTCCGTTGGGAGATCGCGACTGCCGTTGCGGGGTCGATCATCGGCATCAATGCCTTCAATCAGCCCGATGTCGAAGCCAGCAAAGTCGAGACTCGCAAGCTCACCAGCGAATATGAGAAGACCGGTTCACTCCCAGCCGAGAAGCCCATCTTCGAGCAAGCAGGTATCAAATTATTTGCCGATGCGAAGAATGCTAGCGCCTTGGGCAGCGGAAACATCGGTGGTCATCTTCGAACCCATCTCGACCGCGTTAAACCAGGTGACTATTTTGCAGTGCTGGCGTATATCGAAATGGACTCCAAGCACGAAGCGCCGCTGCAGGAAATTCGCCACGCGATACGCGACTCGAAGCAGGTCGCGACCTGCCTCGGGTTTGGTCCCCGCTTTTTGCATTCGACGGGACAGGCTTACAAAGGCGGCCCGAACAGCGGCGTGTTCCTGCAGATCACTTGCGATGACGCGCACGATCTGCCCATCCCCGGCCAAAAATACACGTTCGGCGTCGTGAAGGCGGCCCAGGCGCGAGGTGATTTCCAAGTGCTTGCCGAGCGCGGTCGCCGAGTGCTGCGCGTTCATTTGGGTAAGAATGTTGAAACGGGTCTGTCGGAGTTGGTGACAATCATTGGCAAAGTGCTGCGCTAGTTCTTACGTCAGGGCATGCCTTTCAGGCGTGCCGGTGCGCTTATCACAACCATCGCGGCTTTAGCCGCTGCTGTTAACGATTACCTGGGGAGGAAGCATGCGTCTCGGAATGGTAGGGTTGGGCAAAATGGGCGCCAACATGGCACGGCGCCTTATGCGCGGTGGACACGAAGTGGTTGTCACCGACCTCAGCGCCGACGCTGTGAAAGGCATGGCGAGCGAAGGCGCGATCGCTTCTTCTTCGCTCGACGATTTCTGCTCCAAGCTCGGGACTCCGCGCATCGCCTGGCTCATGGTTCCCGCCGGAGGACCTACAGAATCCACGGCGCAAGCAGTCGCACAGAAAATGAAGGCCGGTGACATTCTCATCGACGGCGGAAACTCCTATTTCAAAGACGACATTCGCCGCTCCAAGATGTTTCGCGAAAAGGGAATACACTACGTCGATGTCGGCACCAGTGGCGGAGTTTGGGGGCTGGAACGCGGCTACTGCATGATGATCGGCGGCCCGAAAGAAATCGTCGAGCAACTCGATCCTATCTTCAAAACTTTGGCTCCAGGACCTGGGAACATTCCCCGAACTCCCGGGCGTGAAAAACTTGGCGGCACCGCGGAAGAAGGCTACATTTACTGTGGCCCCTCCGGCGCCGGTCACTTTGTGAAAATGGTCCACAACGGAATCGAGTACGGAATCATGCAGGCCTATGCCGAGGGCTTTGATATTTTCCGTAACGCCAACAAGCCCGAGCTCGCGAAAGATCAGCAATATGACTTGAACCTTGCCGATATCGCCGAAGTCTGGCGCCGTGGCAGCGTGATCAGTTCCTGGCTCCTGGACCTGACCGCAATCGCATTGGCCGAGAATCCAGTTCTTTCCGAATATAGCGGGTTCGTGCAGGATTCCGGCGAAGGCCGCTGGACAATTGAGGCTGCAATCGATGAAGCTGTTCCCGTGGACGTGCTCTCAGCCGCGTTATTTGTGCGCTTCCGCTCGCGGCAGGAGCACACGTTCGCCGAGAAGATACTCTCTGCCATGCGGCAGAAATTCGGCGGCCACCTCGAACCAGTGATAGAAAAGAAGACGGCCTGATTCTTTCGCGCCGGGCTCGACGAAACTTTTTGCTGTCAGTAGTAAAAGGGAACCACCATGGCACAAGTGGAACTGCTTCCGCAAACCCAGCAGCGCGCACCCGGCCGCCCAGCCGACCCTTGCATTATGGTCATCTTCGGCGCCGCCGGCGATCTTACCCGCCGCAAGTTGCTTCCCGCGCTTTACAACCTGGCCAAAGCCCAGCTGCTCTCGCGCGAATTCGCGATTATTGGCGTTTCACACAATTCCATGTCGGACGACGAATTTCGCAAACGGCTTACGGATGAGGTCCACGAATATGCTGGCCGCGAGGTCGATCCTGACATCTGGGAATGGTTTACGCGGCGTCTTTATTACATCACCGCCGAATTTGATGACAAAAATCTCTACTCGAAGTTGAAGACGAATCTGGAGAAACTCGACAAAGACCACTCGACGCACGGAAATTACTTTTTTTATCTTGCGACCGCGCCTCGCTTCTTCGGCCCAATCGTGGAGCAGTTGGCTGCAGCCGGTTTAATGGATGAGAGCGGTAATCAGCACTGGCGAAGAGTCATCATCGAAAAGCCCTTCGGTCATGATCTTGAATCTGCCAAGACGCTGAATCAGCAGCTCCTGAGCTGTGCCACCGAAAACCAGATCTATCGCATCGACCACTACCTTGGAAAAGAAACTGTTCAGAATATTCTGGCTTTTCGTTTTGCCAACGGAATCTTTGAACCGATCTGGAACCGCCGTTACATCGACCACGTGCAGATCACGGTGGCTGAAACCGTCGGGGTAGAATCGCGTGGGAGCTATTACGACACGGCGGGCGCGCTGCGTGACATGGTACCCAACCACATCATGCAGCTCATCAGCCTGACCTCGATGGAGCCGCCGATTTCGTTTCGGCCTGACGCCGTTCGCGATGAGCAAGCGAAGATTCTGCACGCCATTCAGCCGCTGACTTCAGAGGAAGTTTTGAGCCGCACCGTTCGCGGCCAATACGGGCCGGGAGTAGAAGAGTCGCATCGCGTGCCAGGATATCGCCAGGAAGAAGACGTGCCTCCGGACTCGAAAACCGAAACTTTCGTTGCCATGAAGCTGGCCATCGATAATTGGCGCTGGGCCGACGTTCCGTTTTATCTACGCACTGGCAAGCGGCTGGCGGCGCAGACAACGGAAATCCTGATTCAATTCCGCCGCGCACCCTTCGTATTGTTCCGCGAGACCGCGGTCGAAAATCTCATGCCCAACCAGCTTGTTTTGCACATTCAGCCACAGGAAGGAATCTCACTGCAGTTCGCTGCGAAGGTGCCCGGCCCTATCATGCGCCTGGGTGCGGTAGACATGAATTTCAATTACGCTGATTATTTCGGAACTCAGCCGAGCACCGGCTACGAGCGCCTGCTTCACGATTGCATGATCGGAGACGCCACATTGTTCCAACGCGCAGATATGGTCGAGGCGGGCTGGTGTGTAGTCAGTCCCGTGCTCGACGTCTGGAAGGCGCTGCCGCCACGCAATTTCCCGAATTATCCTTCCGGGAGCTGGGGACCGAAGGAGGCCGACGAACTGCTCGAACGCGATGGCCGCCACTGGAGGAATTTCGACCGATGAGCTTTATCCTTGCCGGCGATATCGGCGGCACGAACGCACGTCTGGCCCTATTCGATGTAAGTAACGGAAATTTCAAACTTATTTCTTCCACCATTTTTCCCAGCCGGCAGTACTCGGGGCTTGATCAGATCGTTCAGGAATTCGTAAGCAAATCTCCGGCACGTCCCGCGCAGGCATGCTTCGGGATCGCCGGTCCAGTCACGAACGGGCGAGTGGAAGCTTCGAACCTGCCCTGGGTCATCGAATCCAAGCGCCTCGCGGATGAACTCAAAATTCATGAGGCTCTGCTGATCAACGACCTTGAAGCCACGGGCTGGGGAGTCGGTGCCTTGTCGCCAGAACACCTCGTCTCGCTAAACCAAATCAGTTCGATTGGTGGCAATCAGGCGGTGATTGCCGCAGGCACTGGCTTGGGCGAAGCCGGCCTTTACTGGGATGGCGAGCGCCAGCACGTCTTCGCCTCTGAAGGCGGTCACTGTGATTTTGCGCCGCTCAACGACATTCAAGTCGAGTTGTTCCAGTATCTTCGCGGGCGCTACGGCCACGTCAGCTATGAACGAGTTCTTTCCGGGCCCGGCCTGGTGAACGTGTTCGATTTCCTACGCGACACCAAAAAAGGCAAGCCGCCGGATTGGCTTGTGGCCGAGATGGTCGAATCCGATGCTGCCAAAGCCATTTCCCAAGCTGGCCTGAGCGGCAAATGCCCGATGTGCGAGCAGGCGCTCGATATCTTTGTTGCTGTTTTCGGCGCGGAAGCCGGAAATTTGGCCCTAAAAATGAAAGCCGTGGGAGGCGTCTTCCTTGCCGGCGGCATCGCTCCCAAGATTCTTCCCAGGCTTGCAACCTCAACCTTCCTGCAGGCTTTCTTAGATAAGGGTCGTCTGCGGCGCTTGATGGAAATTATCCCCATCAAAGTGATCACAGACGACAAACTTGCTCTGCTGGGAGCCGCGCGATGTGCGCTTGTAGAAACTACGCCTTGAACATGCCTTCAGAACCACAGGTCTGCATCTTTGATTCGCCGCAGGAACTGTTTCACGCAGCAGCGGAAAAATTTTGTGCCGATGGATCCGAAGCAATTAAGAAAAACGGCAGGTTCACGGTCGCGCTCTCCGGAGGATCGACGCCGCGCGGCTTGCACCAGGAACTGGTGACGCGTTTCGCCTCAAAGTTGCCCTGGGACAAAGTGTTCTTCTTCTGGGGCGATGAACGCCACGTGCCGCCGGATAGTTCGGACAGCAATTACCGCATGGCAAATGAAACCTTGCTGTCGAAATTGCCAACCCCGCGAGAGAACATCTTCCGAATTCTCGCCGAGTTGCCCGATGCGCGAGAGGCTGCTCGCAAATACGCGGAGACGCTGGAGCAGTTTTTCCACCCTAAGCCAAACGAATTCCCGCGATTCGATTTTATTCTGCTGGGAATGGGCCCCGATGGGCACACGGCATCGCTGTTTCCTGGTACCGCGGGCTTACAGGAAAAAGATGAATTCGTGATCGCGAACTGGGTCGAGAAACTCAACACCTTTCGCATCACGTTCACTTACCCGGTGCTCGACAGTGCAGAATTTGTGATGATGCTGGTCAGCGGCGACGAGAAAGCCGAGATGGTCCGGCGCGCGCTGAAGGATTCCGCAGCTAATCTTCCCTGCCAGCGCGTGCGTCCGGAAAATGGAGAGTTCGCCTGGTACATCGACAAGGGCGCGGCAGTGAAGCTGTAATCAGCACTCAGCACTCAGCACTCAGCACTCAGCAAATCAGCATTCAGCAAATCAGCAACATGTCATTCCGAACCGCCTTGGCGGTGAGGAATCTGCTTCTCCCGTCGGAACAGCAGATTCCTCGGACCTAACTCCTCGGAATGACATCATTGTTTGGCTGAATGCTGAGCGCTGAATGCTGAGTGCTGAGTGCTGACTGCTAAAACACCGGCGCGAGGTTGTGCATCTTCTGGTAGAGTTTGCGGTCGACGGTGCGCAGGACGTCGTCCATGCTGGTCCCGGTCACATAAGCAGCCATTCCCCAGGCGAAGGAAAGCTGAAATTTATTTCCGTTCTCCACGTTCCACTGCTCGACCATACTTAAAAGGCGCTGCAACGGGTATTCTGCCTGCTGTTCGGTCGTGTCCGGCATCACTACTAAAAATTCGTCTCCGCCCTGGCGAAACACCAGGTCGCCGCCGCGAAAAATGTTCTTCAACATCTTGGAGAAATCCGTAAGCACGCGGTTGCCTTCCATGCTGCCCAGCTTGGAATTCAATTCGCGGAAGCCGTTAATGTCCATGATCAAAAATGTCAGTGGGCTTCCCTGCCGGTTCGCGCGTGCCACCTGATGCGAGATGAGTTCATTCAGCGCTCGCCGGTTAAAAAGCTGCGTCAAAGGATCGATCAGCGAAAGGCTCTCCAGTCGCTCGTTCAACACCAGTTCGCTGATCAGAGCCTTGCGCGTGGAATTGAGCGACACGCGTTGCGAGATGAGATAAATGTTGAACAGGATAATCAGGCAGATCAGGCCAACGAAAAGTTGCGGAAGGTATGCCTGCTCAATATGAATCATGCGCTGCTTCATGGTCATATTGGGCAGCACCAGCGTCAGGAATCCTGCCGTTAGAACCAGAATCACCAGCGTAACAATCGACCACAACTGCATATCGCGGCTGGAGAGTTCGTGGATTTGACGTTGAATTCTCTCCGCCCGCGCCAGCATTGATGGCTGTTCCTGTCGTACCTGCGACATCCGGTCCTCGCGAAACACACTACCAGCAGCCTGTTCCTTAGGTTCTACAGGATTTCCCTCACAAAGTCCTGTAAAAGGCGAGACTAGAGATTACCTTCGTAAGTTGCGAGAGCAACTTTAGATTGCAGAGAGAACGTTTTCTTCAGCTTACAGTGCTCGTCCGCTGGCTCTCGTCGCGCGTGAGCTTGGCCAGAGACTGTTCGTAGGGTGCGCGCGCGATACCTTTTTCAGTGACAATTGCCGTCACGTACTTCGCCGGAGTCACATCAAACGCTGGATTTTCGATCTGGACTCCCTCGGGCGTGATTGCCTTTCCGGCGATGTGAGTGACCTCGGCGGGACTGCGTTGTTCGATGGGAATTTTGCTGCCATCCGGAGTTGCAAGATCCACGGTCGAAATCGGCGCCGCTACATAAAACGGAATGTTGTGCTCCTTCGCCAGCACAGCGACGGTGTAGGTGCCGATCTTATTCGCGACGTCTCCGTTTGCAGCAATGCGGTCAGCACCAACTACCACTGCGCCGATCTTCCCCTGCCGCATCATCGCGCCCGACATGTTGTCGGAAATCACGGTCGTCGGAATGCCATCCTTCATCAGTTCCCACGCAGTCAGGCGTGATCCCTGCAGGAACGGACGGGTCTCGTCCGCGTACACATGGATCTTCTTGCCGCGTTCAATGGCCGCACGGATCACACCCAGCGCCGTTCCGTATCCGCATGTCGCCAACGCACCTGCATTGCAATGAGTGAGAACTCCGCCGCTTGCCGGCATTAACGTCGCGCCGTGGCTGCCCATCGCTTTATTGATCGCAATATCTTCCGCGTGCATGCGCTGCGCTTCTTCGATCAGCGCCTGCTTGATCTGTTGCGGCGAACGGATCCGAAGCGTTTCGAATTTCTGCTGCATGCGCCGGATCGCCCAGAACAAATTCACCGCAGTCGGACGGGTTTTGCCGATAACGTCGCAAATCTGATCGAACTCGCGCTTCAAATCGCCAGTGGTTTCAGCCTTGGAATTCTTCATTCCGAGAGCGATTCCCATTGCCGCGCTAACGCCAATCGCCGGTGCACCACGCACCACCATGTTGCGGATCACGTCGGCGACTTCGTTATGCGTCCTGCAGGTTACGTACACTTCTTGCGTCGGCAGCTTCGTCTGATCTAAGAAGCGCACGCCGCGCTCGGTCCATTCCAGGGTCTGAATCATAAGAATTGAATCTGAATCGTTGAATCATTCAGTCATTGAAAATCTCGAGGGACTTTGACTTTGAATCAACTGACAACTGACGCTTGAGGCCCAATCGCTAAATGTTCCTTCCTCACATCCTTCGCCGTAAAGATTGCCACGAACGGCGTGGGGGCCGCGGCTTTCTCCACACTGGCTCGTCCGCCGGCCTCTTCTCGCTCAACCAGGCACATCACTCCGACGATTTCAAATCCAAATTCCCGCGCCGCCGCAATCGCTTCGATGGTTGAAGCTCCCGTCGTGCAAACGTCATCTACGATCACGACTCGCGCACCCTTTTCGCGAAAGCCTTCGATCCTCTGCCCGGTTCCGTGCTGCTTCTCGGCCTTACGCACCAGGAAACCGTTCAGAGTCCCACTCGTCACCGCGACCGCTACCACGATCGGATCAGCGCCCATAGTCAATCCACCGATTGCGTCGGGCTTCCACCCGCGTCGCTGAATTTCTTCCAGAAAAACTTGGCCGGTGAGCTGCGCCCCGCGTGCGTCAAGCGTTGCAGTGCGACAGTCGATGTAGTAATCACTGCGTCCGCCGGATGAAAGTTTAAAATCGCCCAGGCGAAACGACTTCGTCGCCAGCAAGCGCAGCAACTCCTCGCGTGCAGAAGCCATAAATTCTAAGATAACAGAGCTATTGCGCGAGTTTTTCCAGGTGCCGAAACCCATGACTGGCAATGATCGCGGCGATAATCGGAATCCCGTTGTAAATGGAATGCACGATGAAACTCGCCCCCACGGACTTCATCTTCGCGCGCACGCCTGTGAGGACCACGCCAACCAAAAAGATGATGAGTACCGGTCCCCAGGCTTTGTATTCAGGAGCATGAATCAACGCAAACGTAAACGCCGTGAGAAGAATGCCGACGAAAATTCCCAATCGCCGCGCCAGCACCGGATATAAGAATCCGCGAAAGAATAATTCTTCCATGAACGGAGCAAAAGCGATTGCGAGAAAAGCAAAGGCATACGCATCCAGCGGGCGGTCGAAAAATTGATCGAACGGGCTTTTTTTCGGCAACGGAAGCAAGCGCTCCAAGGCTTGCAAGGCGAATAGCGTTACAACGCCGATGGCAACAAGCGTGGCCCATTTTTTGCCCGGCCAGTTCCAGCGGACCGCATGCCACAAACTCTCATGAAATTTGGCAGGAATGTAATCAAGCAAAAACAGCGCAACCAGTGCGAACCAGATAAACTGCGGCCCCAGAATGACCCACGGCTTCAGCGCAACTGCACCGATTGACAACTTCGGATAGAAGAATTTTTGCAGAAGTACGACCAGAAATGGCGCCAGCAGCACCGGCACAACAAACATCAGGATGCCGATCTGCAGCACTTCTCTCCCGCCAAATGGCGGGTTCTCCGCCGGCGCAGGGCTCAGTTGTGAAGACGGTTCGCTTGCAGGCAATGGAGAATTATCCTGCTCCGGTCCATTCCATCCTGAATTCGCCGCCATGCTTTGAATTTACACGAAGCTGTGTGGCACGGACACCCTTCGACGTCGCTCAGGGCAGGCTCTCGTCCGCGAAAAGATCAACTGACCGCCGTTTGCTCGTGAGCAAAGGTCGTAGCGAAATGCCCCGCCAGCGCCTGCCCGGTGTACGATTTTTTATTGCGCGCCACCTGCTCCGGCGTGCCTTGAGCCACGACCTTGCCGCCGTCTTCTCCGCCTTCTGGCCCGAGATCGATGATCCAGTCGGCGTTTCGAATCACATCGAGATTGTGTTCGATAATGATGATCGTATTGCCGAGATCCGTAAGCCGGTGCAGCACTTCGAGCAGTTTGCGAACATCATCGAAGTGCAAGCCTGTCGTGGGTTCGTCGAGCAGGTAAAGCGTCCGCCCGGTCTGGCGTTTGCTCAATTCGCGCGCAAGCTTGATCCGTTGCGCTTCGCCGCCAGATAAAGTCACAGCCGACTGGCCTAGATGTAAATATCCGAGCCCGACATCCATCAAAGTCTGCAACTTCTGCCTGACCTGCGGAATGTTCTCGAGAATCGGCAGCGCTTCGGAAACCGGCGTTTCGAGCAGATCGGCAATCGAATAACCTTTGTATTTCACCGCCAGCGTTTCCTGGTTGTAACGTCTTCCGCCGCACACTTCGCACACGACATAGACATCCGGCAGAAAATTCATTTCAATTCGCCGCTGCCCCTCACCCTGGCAGGCTTCACAGCGGCCGCCGGTCACGTTGAATGAGAACCGCCCCGCTTTGTACCCGCGCTCGCGCGACTCCGGCAGCATCGAGTAGAGATCGCGAATGTGCGTGAACACCCCGGTGTAAGTCGCAGGATTCGACCGCGGCGTGCGCCCGATCGGCGATTGATCGATGCGAATGACTTTGTCGACATTCTCCGCACCCGAAATCGCCTTGTGCTCGCCCGGTTTCTCGCGTGATCGGTAAAGTTCCTTCGCCAGTGCGCGGTACAAGATGTCATTCACCAACGTCGATTTTCCCGATCCCGAGACTCCGGTCACAACAT
>Ga0335076_10006262_pt1 | contig 12005 bp, 5 predicted proteins | sample Lox_Sample_25_FD_206717 | JGI IMG/M metagenome (GOLD analysis project Ga0335076, IMG submission 206717) | Soil microbial communities from Loxahatchee National Wildlife Refuge, Florida, United States - Lox_Sample_2.5 | ecosystem: Environmental > Terrestrial > Soil > Wetlands | place: USA: Florida... | reverse complement strand
CCACGGCGAGCCATCGCCGGTCCACGTGCTCGAACGTGTCGGCGACCGTGTGGTGCCGCGTGTCGTAGTCGCCGGCATCGACCCAGAGCGTGAACGCGGGAACGCCGACGGCGACGAACGGCGCGTGGTCCTGGTCGAAGCTCGCCTCGAGCGAGACGCCCGAGGCGCCGAGCGCCGTAAGCGGCGCGAGCCGGGCCGCGACCGCCGCCTCGAGATCGGTGCGGCCCTGGATCGCGAAGCCGTGCGGCGCCTGAGCGCCCTCGTCCATGATGAGGACGGCTTTGTGGCGGTCAAGCTCCTTCTCGTGCGCGACGACGTACGCGCGCGAGCCGAGGCACGCCTGCTCCTCGCCGGAGAAGAACGCGAAGCGGATCGTCCGGCGCGGCGCCGTGCCGAGCGCCTTCAGCACGCGCGCGGCCTCGAGCACCGCGGCCACGCCCGAGCCGTCGTCGTCGGCGCCCTGCGCCGGGTCCCACGAGTCGAAGTGGCCGCCGAGAAGGACGATCTCGCCGCCGCGATCACGTTGCGCTCCCAATACGGCGACGCATCGAAGGTGTTGCGCACGTCGAGCGCGATCCGAACGGGGCCTTTCGCGAGAAGCCGGCGCAGGAGCGCGGCGTCCTCCTTCGAGACCGAGACGACCGGCAGCGGAGCGCGGGGATAGAAGCCGAAGGCGGACGTGTAGAGCATGCGGTCGGGCTTGTCCGAGGGAATCAGCATCGCCGTCGCGCCGGCGGAGGCGAGCCGCTTCGCGATCGCCGCGCGCACGACGAACGACGGATCGAGACCCGCCTTCTGCGGATCGACGAGCACCGCCGCGCCGCGGACGCCGTCCAGCGAGACCGCCTCGGCGGAAGCGGGCGCGCCGCGGTCGAGAACGGCCGCGGTGACTTCGCCCGCCGTGCCGGGGACCCAGCCGTACGATCCGACGGCGATCGGCCGCTCGATCGGCGCGACGATCCGCCCCGCCGCGGGACCGCGTTGCCACCGCGCGGGGAGCTCGTACTCCTCGAACCGGGCGTTCGCGTAGCCGGCCTCCTTCAGCGCCGCGAGGATCAGCTCGGAGGCCGCGCGCGCCTGCGGCGATCCCGTCACGCGCCCGCCGACGGTGTCGGTGAGCCTCTCGAGGGACGCGGCGGTCCGCTCGTCCGTCATCGCCGCGCCCGCGATGCGTGCGGCGACGTCGTCCTGAGCCTGACCCGTCTCGGCGACCGACGCGAGCGCCAGCACGAGCGCCGCCAGGTGGAATCGACTCACTTCTTCTTCTCCTCGTCCTTTCCGAAACGCAGGATCACGATGTCTCCCGTCCTCCGGCCCCGCGTGTAGAAGAGCTTCGTGCCGTCTCGCGAGATCTTCGGGTTCTCGATGTAGAGATCGATGCCGGAGAAGTCCGTCACTTTCTCCGGCGCCGCCGCGGCCCAGTGCTGCGCCGGTCCCGGGACCCGGTAGAGGTTCTTGTGCGCCGGCTGGAAGTACAGCCAGCGGCCCGACGGGGAGAAGCTGGGATGGAGGGCGTCGAACGAGCCCGTGTCCACGACGCGCGCGGCTCCGCCGGAGATCGGAACGGCCAGGAGCCTCGTCGCTCTGTCGTCGATGCCCTGGTACGCGAGCCACTGCTTCGTGGCGTCCACCGCGGCGAGCGTCTTCAGGTTCGGCGCTTCGATTGGCTCGGTTGCCCCCGAGGCGAGATCGAGCCGCAGGAGCCTCTCGCCGCGCTCGATGATGGCGCTCTCGTCGGAAAGCCACACCATCTCGCCGGTGAAATCCGTCACGCGGCGGGGATTCGTGCCGTCGGCGTTCGCCAGCCAAAGCGATGCGGCCGCCTCGGGCGAGCCGATCGGGGTCCGCGCGAAAGCGAACTGCTTCCCGTCGGGAGAGAAGGCGGGAGCGTCGTCGTAGTACTCCGGATTCCGTGTCAACTCGACGGGCAGGCCCGGCGGATCGACGCGATACAGATCGGAGCCCTCGCCGCGATCCGCCGCGAACACCACCGCGCCGCCGTCCGGCGACGGGTCGAAGAACCCGATCCGGTTGCTGCCCGGAGTCAGCTCCCGGGATGCGCCCGTGATACGGCCCGTCTCGGCGTCGAACGGAACTTCCTCGAGGTTCAGGCTCTCGTTGAGCGCCGTAAAGGCGACGTACTTCCCGTCGCGGGAGGCCGCGGCGCCGACGTCCCCCATGCGCCCGAAGGTCAGCGGCTGCGGATCGCCCGAGAGCTCTCCCTTGACCGGATCGAATCTCGCCCTCCAGATCGAGCCGCCCTTTCCCGACGCGCCGTTCGTGTAGAGGATCGTCGATCCCGCTCCCCAGGCCGGGTACTGCCCGATCGCCAGGGCGCGCGGCTTGCCGCCCTCGGCCGCGACCACCTCGATCTGGTTTCCGTTCTGATAGAGTAGCCAGCGGCCGTCGTCCGAGAGGTGCGGGAAGAAGTACCGGGCGACGAGCTTCTCGTCGATCGGAATGTCGCGGCTCGGCCCGCCCGCCGCAGGGATCCGGGCGATGTGGGCGTCGCGAAACGTCCCGTGCACGTAGACGAGGGCGGAACCGTCGGGGCTCCACGACGGAAAGTCGCCCCGCTCGACGATCCGCCGCGCAGCGCCGCCGAGCGCGGGCATGACCCAGATGTCCCCGCCGACGACCGGATGTCCCGGCGCCGAGTGAAAGATGTCCGACGTGCCGGCACGATTCGAGACGAATGCGATCTCGCGCCCGTCCGGAGAGAACGCGGGCTGGATGTCGGACGCGGAGTTCTTCGTGAGGTTGATCGCGGGGCCGCCTTCGATCTGCTGCAGGTAGATGTCGAAATTGCCCTCGCGGTCGGACACGTAGGCGATCGTGCGGCCGTCCGGCGAGAACGTCGGCTCGCCCTCGTAGCCGGGCTCCGTGGTGAAGAGGGACAAAGTGATGCCGCTCCAGGGCGAGGCGACTGCCGGAACCCGGCGTGAACGCAGGAGGTAGCCCGCCGCCGCGGCGGCGAGCACCAGCACCCCGATGCCCAGGCGGCGCGGCCAGGCCGGGGACCGGGAAGGCGCGACCACCGGGAGCGCCGCCGATCCGCTGCTCGGCGTGACCGCCGTCTCGAGCGCGAAGGCGAGGTCGCGCGCCGACTGGAAGCGGCGCGCCGGCTTCTTCTCGAGGCAGTGGGCGATCACGCTCGCGAGCGCCGGCGGCACGTTTCGGCCCGACTCCGGGAGCGCCGGCGGGTCGTCCCGGAGGATCGCCGTCATCGTCTCGGCGGCGGTCTCGCCCTGGAACGCGCGGCGGCCGGCCAGCATCTCGTACAGCACCGCGCCGAAGGCGAACAGGTCGGAGCGGTGGTCGACGGCGAGCCCGCGCACCTGCTCGGGCGACATGTAGCCCACCGTGCCCATGATGACGCCGGGCTCGGTGTAGCCGCTGACGGTCGGCGACTGCGTCTCGTCCGGCCCGCTGCCCGCCGCGTTCGGCTTCGCGAGGCCGAAGTCGAGGATCTTCACGCGATCGTCGCGCGTGACGAAGACGTTGTCCGGCTTCAGGTCCCGGTGGACGATCCCCTTCTCGTGCGCCGCCGCGAGCCCGTACGCGATCTGGGTCGCGTACTCCGCCGCGCGGCGCGGCGAGAGCGGGCCGGCGGACAGAGCCTGGCGCAGCGTCTCGCCCTCGAGAAGCTCGGTGACCGCGTAGGCGACGTCCTCGTCGCGTCCGAAGTCGTGGAGCGCGAGGATGTTCGGGTGCGACAGCGCCGCGACCGCCTTCGCCTCGCGCTCGAAGCGCGCGAGCGCGTCCGGATCGGCGGCGACGCGCTCGGGAAGGACCTTGATCGCGACCTCGCGGTTCAGGCGCGTATCGCGCGCGCGGTAGACCTCGCCCATTCCCCCGGCGCCGAGGGGCGCGAGGATCTCGTAGGGGCCGAGCCTGGTTCCGGCGGGGAGCGTCATTTCAGTCCCGCGACCACGAACAAGTTCGACAGCCACCGCCGGTACTGGTAGGCGTATGCGGAGCCGTCGGCCGAAAGCACGACGTTGCGCACATACGACACGCCCGCCTTATCCGACGGCTCGAAGCTCCGGAAGAGCTTCTTCTCGCCCGTCGCGAGATCCAGCCGGTACAGGAGGACGGGCATCCGGCCCTCCTCGGCCGCGAACAGGGTCCGGTCGTCGACGATCTTGAAGGACGTGTTCTGCGGGAACGCGCCCGGGACCGGAACCGGCGCTCCCCCCTCCGCCGGGTAGAGGGCCCACGTCCCGTCGGTGCGGAGACCGAGCGCACGGCGGGCGTCCGGGCTGATATCGACGAAGAAGGCGGCGCCGTCGAACGCGACCTCGCGCCTCGCGCCGGTCGCGGTGTCGATGCGCAGGAATCGCGGCGGCTGCCCCGGCGGATTTCCAGAGAACAGAACACTCCGACTGTCCGGGAACCAGACGACGGTGCTCGCCTCCATCCCCTCCGTCGGGAGACTCACGGGCTCGCCCGCACCAATCGAGAGAACCTTCACGGCCTTCGATCCGAGGACGCTCGCCGCGACCCGTTTCCCGTCCGGCGACAGTGTTCCGTCGCCTTCGCCGAGGCGGATCGGCGGCGAGCCGTCCGTCTTCCGAACCGCGAGAACGCCTCCCGGCCCGGCGGCGTCGCTCTCCTCCCTGACGAGGAGGAGCCGTCCGTCCGCGGAGATGTCGAGCACGGAGGTGTGATCGAGCCACGAGAAGTTCCGCTCGACCTTTTCGCCCGGCCCCGCGCCGAGGACGACGTTGCGCTCCTCCTCGAGCGAGAGCAGAACCCGGCCGTCCCGCGAGACGTCGGCGAGGATCAACGTGCCGGGGGCTCGGTACACCGTGCGGAGCGCTCCCGAAGACGGCCGCACGCCGTATACCGAGCGCATCTCGGCGTCGGAGCCGCCGAACCAGATCTCGTCGCCGGACGGCGACCAGGCGAGGCCCCGCACCGAGCCGAAGTGCTTCGTGAGGATCTTCTTCCTCCCCGCCAGATCCACGATCGCGACGAAGCCCTGATCGTCGCCGCGAACCGGATGATCGAAGAACGCCACCGAATGCCCGTCCGGCGCGATGCGCGGAAAGCTGACGTGTCCATTGGTCTCGTACAGGACCTTGCCGATCGGGAACTCGAGCCGGGATTTCCGCTCGGGGACCAGATCGCGAACAACGGCGAGCGATCCGTCTCTCGCGAAATCGGCCTGCTGCACGTCGACGGCAACTTCGCGCGGCGAGCCGCCGGTCAGCGGCACGCGCGCGAGCGTGCCGCGGCAGACGCCGTTGTGGGATGCCTGGCAGTCGAGCGCGATGGCGAGCTCGCCCGCCGGCGACACGGCGAGCAGATTCGCGCTCGGAAGCTCCAGAGCCAGCGCGTCGGGGCTCTCCGGCTGTTTCAGGAAGATCCGGAGCGGCTCCCCGTCCCAGGCCGCGGAATAAAGGACGGTGCGGCCGTCCGGACCGAACCGCGCCCCCCGGATGAACCCGCGCCGGAACGTGACGCGCTCGAATCGCGGAGGCTCGACGGGGCGCGCGCGGCGCGCGAGCAGCCAGGCTCCCGCGACGACGGCAGCGAGCGCGAGAACCGCCGCGACCCGACGTGGCAACGCGTTCGGCTTCGCCGGCGCCGCGGCCAGGGCGCCCGACGTACGGACGGCGCCCGAGGCCATCTCGAGAGCGAACACCACGTCGTGCGTGTCCTGAAACCGCGCCGCGCGGTCCTTCTCGAGGCACCGCCGCGCGACCAGCTCGAGCGACGAGCCGATGCCGGACGCCGCCGGAATCTCCGGCGGGTCCTCATTCAGAATCGCCGTCATCGTCTCCGGCGCGGTGGGTTTCGCGAACGCACGCCGGCCCGCGAGCATCTCGTAGAGGATCGCACCGAAGGAAAAGACGTCGGTGCGGTGGTCGAGGGCCTGGCCTCGGACCTGCTCGGGCGACATGTACCCCACGGTGCCCATCACCGTGCCGGGCTCGGTCAGCCGCCGCTCGGTCGGCGCGCGCGTATCGCCCGCGCCCGACCCTTCCACCTCCGTCGCCAGACCGAAGTCGAGGATCTTGACGTGTCCGGCCTTCGTCACGAACACGTTCTCCGGCTTCAGGTCGCGGTGCACGATCCCCTTCGCGTGCGCGGCGGCGAGGCCCTCGGCGATCTCCCCCGCGACCGCCGAGACTCGCCGCGGCGGCAGCGGACCGGTTTCGAGCAGCTCCCCGAGCGTCTGTCCCTCGAGCAGCTCGGTGACGGCGTACGCGACGCCGCCCTCGGTCCCGACGTCGAAGATCGAGAGGATATTGGGATGGGACAGCGAGGCGACCGCCTTCGCCTCGCGCTCGAAGCGCGCGAGCGCGTCCGGATCGGCGGCGACGCGCTCGGGAAGGACCTTGATCGCAACCTCGCGGTTCAGGCGCGTGTCGCGAGCGCGGTAGACCTCGCCCATCCCCCCGGCGCCGAGCGGGGCAACGATCTCGTAGGGACCGATCCGCGAGCCAGACGCGAGCGCCATCAGGGAAAGAGCCTCATCGCGCGCCCGACGCGAGGAAGAGATGGGACATCATGCGGCGAAGGCTGTAGGCGTAGCTCTTGCCGTCGGCGCTCAAGGCGATCGGATAGATCTGGACCGCTCCGACCGGATCGGCGGGCCCGAGCTGCCGAAAGGCCTCGCGGCGGCCGGTCGCAAGGTCGAGCCTGTCGATCGGGAGGGGAACGCTCGCGAAGAGGTTGCAGACGAGCAGCGACTTCCCGTCCGCGCTCCAGCGGCCGACGAAATCTTCGGCGGTGGCCCCCGGGACGGAGCGCGGGGCCGACCCGTCGACGGGATAGATCTTGAGCCCTCCGTGGCTCTCCCGGACCAGGACCTCGCGCCCGTCGGGAGAGACGAGCCCGTCGGTCGTGCCTTCGGGGGTGAGAGGGCGCGGTGCGCCGCCCGCGACGTCCTGGACATAGCAGCGGACCGCGTGCCCGACCTCGTGGCCGCAGGCGAGGATCCGTCGGCCGTCCGGAAAGAACACCGCGCTCTCGAACGCGATCAGACCGCCTCGATCGAGCTTTCGCTGTTGTCCGGCGCCCGTGGGATAGAGGACCAGCTGGGCCGGATCGGTCGGCAGGATCGAGAGCACGAGTTTCCCGTCGGACGTGATGTCGGCGGCCGAACCATCGCCGAGCCGCACCACCGGCGATCCGTCGGTCTGGCGCAGGCAGGTCGAGTAGCTCTTCCCCACGCGAGAGCTCTCTTCCGTGAACAGCAACGTCCTGCCGTCCGGCGTGAGCGAGACGCAGTATCCCTGCTCGAGCCATGCGAGGTTGCGCTCGCGCTCCTGACCCGCGCCGAGCGTGGGAATCTCCCGCCACTGATCGTCGCGGCTCACGATCCATCGCCCGTCGGGGGCGACGTCCAGGATGGTGAGACCGCCCGCGCCCTGCACGACGTTGCGGCGCTTGCCCTCGGGCGTCACGGCATAGATGGCGAAATCGCTGTAAGACGCTCCCGCCGAGAAGAGGATCTCGCGGCCGTCGCTCGACCAGGCGAGACCCTCCTCGGCCGCATAGCCCTGCGCGAGGACCTTCTTGTGGCCCGCGAGATCCACGATGCAGACCGTACCGCGATCGTCGAACTTGATGGGGTGCTCGAAGAACGCGATCGCGTCGCCGCGTCGTGAGAAGCGCGGGTTGCTGAAGTAGCCGCCGGTCTCGGCGAGCACCTTGCCGACGGGAAACTCGACGCGGTCTCGTCCGTTGACGTCGTGGATGATGACGAGGTCCGACCCGTCCGGTGTCCAGTCGGCTTCGCGCACATGGTCCACGATCTCGCGCGGAGCGCCGCCCTCCAGGGGCATTCGGGCCAGCGTGCCGAAGAAGACGCTGTGCCGCACGTAACGCGGGTGCGTCAGGACGGCGAGCTCTCCCTTCGACGAGATGGACAGCAGGGTCATCCCGGGCTGTCCGGGAGGGGACGTGCCGGGATAGTCCGGACGCAGCGTGTAGATCTGGGGCGCGCTGCCGGCGGGCGCCGCGCTGTAGACAACGGTCTTCCCGTCGGGCGAGAAGCGCGCGTTGAAGATCGGCTCCTGCCGATAGGTGAGCTGGGTGTACACGACGGTGGCGGGGAGCGCCGCGGCCGGCCTCCGGTGGCCGAGCGCATACCCGGCCGCGAGCGCGAGCACGACGAGAGCGGCCGCTCCGGCGAGGGCGAGCGCTCGCCCGCGACCGACGGAGCCCGGGACCCCCGCTCGCATCTGAGCGGAGGCGGAGACGCCCGACAGCGCCTCGAGGTCGAAGGCGAGATCGTGCGCGGAGTGGAATCGCTGCTCCGGATTCTTCTCCAGGCAGTGCCGCACGATCCGGTCGAGGCCGGGAGAGACGTTCTGGTTGGTGAACGAGAGGTCCGGCGGATCTTCCTTGAGGATCGCCGCCATCGTCTCTCCCGCCGAGTCGCCGTGGAACGCGCGGCGGCCCGCGAGCATCTCGTAGAGGATCGCGCCGAACGAGAAGATGTCGCTGCGCGCGTCGGCGGGCCTGCCCTTGATCTGCTCGGGCGACATGTAGCCGAGGGTGCCGAGGACGACGCCGGGCTCGGTGCCCGCCGTCGCCGTCGGCAGGTTCGTGGCCTGCCCCGACTCCTCCGTGTGGGTCAGCTTCGCGAGGCCGAAGTCGAGGATCTTCACCCGGCCGTCGTTCGTCACGAAGATGTTCTCGGGCTTCAGGTCCCGATGCACGATCCCCTTCTCGTGCGCCGCCGCGAGGCCGTGCACGATCTGGAGCGAATAGTCCACGGCCTTCCGCGGCGCGAGGCGTCCTCCGGCCAGGACCGCCCGCAGCGTCTCGCCCTCGAGAAGCTCCTGCACGACGTAGGGCGCCCCCTCGTGCGAGCCGAAATCGTGGACGGCGGTCAGGTTGGGATGGTTCAGGACCCCCGCGGCCCTGGCCTCCTGCTCGAAACGGCGCAGTCGATCCGCATCCTGGGCGAAGGACGAGGGCAGCACCTTGATGGCGACGTCCCGTCCGAGACGAGGGTCGCGCGCGCGATAGACCTCGCCCATGCCGCCTGCCCCGAGGGGAGACAGGATCTCGTAAGGTCCGAGCCGGGAGCCCGCCACGAGGGTCACTCGGGCAATCTTAACGGCGGCCGGGGCTCCCGGGCGCGCCGGCGCCATCTGGTAAATTGGAGTGTCCATGACTCAGAGAAAGCGACACTCGACCGTGGGGGTCCGGGTGGGCAACGTCCAGGTCGGCGGCGGCGCCCCGGTCGTCGTCCAGTCGATGGCGAACACCGACACCGCCGACGTCCTCTCGACGGCGAAGCAGTGCATCGAGCTCGCCCGCGCCGGCTCCGAGATGGTCCGCGTGACGGTCAACGTTCCCGAGGCGGCGGCGGCCGTCCCCGAGATCAAGAAGCGGATGCTCGACGCCGGCGCCGACGCGCCGCTCATCGGCGACTTCCACTACAACGGGCACGTCCTGCTGACGAAGTTCCCCGAGATGGCGCGCGCGCTCGACAAGTACCGGATCAACCCCGGCAACGTCGGCAAGGGCGCTCGCCGCGACGAGCAGTTCGCGACGATCTGCCGGATCGCGGTCGACAACGGCAAGCCCGTCCGCATCGGCGTCAACGGCGGCTCCCTGAACCAGGAGCTCGTCATGGAGAAGATGCAGGAGAACACCGACAAGGACCTCGGCCAGACCTCGGAGGAGATCATCAACGAGTGCATGGTCCTTTCGGCGCTGCAGTCGACGGAGCTCGCGATCCAGTCGGGGCTGCGGAAGGACCAGATCATCATCTCGTGCAAGGTCTCGCGGCCGCTCGACCTGATCGCCGTCTACCGCGACCTCGCGAAGCGCACCGATCAGCCGCTCCACCTCGGCCTGACCGAGGCCGGCATGGGGATGAAGGGGCTCGTCTGGTCGTCGTCGGCGATGGGCGTGCTCCTGAACGAGGGCATCGGCGACACCATCCGCGTCTCGCTGACCCCGCGCCCCGGCGGCGACCGGCGCGAGGAGGTGTACGCGTCGTGCGAGCTGCTCCAGTCGCTCGGCATCCGCTCGTTCGCGCCGAGCGTCACCGCGTGCCCCGGCTGCGGGCGCACGACGTCGACGACCTTTCAGGAGCTCGCCGAGCGCATCCAGGGCTACATTCGCGACCAGATGCCGGCGTGGAAGCAGGAGTACGAGGGCGTCGAGAACATGACGCTCGCCGTCATGGGCTGCGTGGTCAACGGGCCCGGCGAGTCGAAGGCCGCCTCGATCGGCATCTCCCTTCCCGGCACCGGCGAGGAGCCGCACTGCCCCGTCTACATCGACGGGCAGCACTTCACGACCCTGAAGGGAACCTACGAGGAGCTCTCGACCGCCTTCCGCGCGCTCGTCGACGACTACGTCGCGACGAAGTACGTCAAGCGCGCGCCGCGGCCGGTCACCGCCTGAGGCTCTGCCCCGCGTCGGCCGGCCAGTTCAACACCACGTCGATGCGGTTGGCCGCCTCCGTCTTCAGCGTCCGGATGAGCACGAATCGCTGACCGTCCGCGGAAGCGTCGAAGGGGTAGAGCGGCGCGCTGCGGACGTTGAATTTCCCCTCGCCGCGGAAGACGAGGTGCGGCGTCCCGGCGTGGAAAGTGGGGGCCGTCTCCACGTCGGCTGCCCATATGTCGCCGCCCTCCCGCACGAAGAAGATCTCCCTGCCGCGCCAGACGGGCCAGCCCCCCTTGTCGGGCGTGACCTGCCACTTTCCGGGGGAGCCGTCGGTCGGCTGGACGAACACGTCCCCGATCGCAAAGAGACCCGTTCCGTACGCGACGTAGCGTCCGTCGGGCGACATCGTGCTCGCCGCGGCGCCCGGGACCAGCTCGCGGCTCTTCTCGCCCGGCGAGCCCACCGGCACGACCCAGATGCCCACGGTCGGAGACGCGCGCGTCATCGAGATCCAGCGCCCGTCCTGCGACCACGAGGTGGGGTACTCCACTCCACCGACGAGCGCGTCGACCACCTCCTCCTGGCCGCTGCCGTCGGCGGCCTTCGTCCAGATTCCCTCCTTGCCGCCGATCACCGAGCCGAAGGCGATGCGCTTCCCGTCGGGCGACCAGATCGGCGCCAGCCCCGTGTTGCTGAAGGTCAGGCGGGTCACCACGCCCGACGCGAAATCGAGGACGTAGATGTCGTCGTCCGCGCCGCCGCCGGATCCGATCGAGAAGGCGAGGCGCACGCCGTCCGGCGAGAATCGCGGCGACTGAAAGAGCCGCGGCGAGATCGGCAGGTCGCTGGCCTGCTGCGTCTTGCGATCAACGAGGACGAGCGTGCGATCCCGCGGCGCGAGGCCGCCCTGCGCGTACGCGATCGTGCCGTCGGGCGCCGCCGCGACGTACGCGCTGCCGCCGGAGGGGTCGCCGCCCACGTGCTCGATCGCGGGGGTAGCGTCGCCGCTGACGATGGCGCGGCGAGGATCGAAGGTCACGGCCAGCGCCGTGTTGCCGCGGATGACGACGAGCCGGTCGGGCGGGACGAAGCGAGGCATGCTGCCGCCCTCGAACACCCGGCTGCGCTGGCGTGTGGCGACGTCGAGGACGTCGACCTCGGCCCCGTCGTAGTTCGAGGGAGAGCGATTCGAGCCCACGGTGAAGAGCACGCGCTTTCCGTCCGGCAGCAGCGAGGGCCAGCGGTGGGTGCGTTCGCCCCTCGCGGCGTCGAGCTTCGTGAGCTCCTCGGCCTTCCCGCCTCGCGCCGGAACCCGCCAGAGACCCGCCGTGTACTGGGGGCAATAGACGATCGTGTCGTCATCGAGCCAGACGCCGCCGCGCGGATTGGGGGCGTCGGCGAGCACGACCGGGGAGCCGCCCTCCACCAGGATCTTCTTGAGTTTGCCGTCGTGGAAGTAGGCGAGCCAGCGGCCGTCCGGCGAGAAGAACGGATTCTTGGCGTCGGCGGTGCCCTCGACCGGGCGCGCCTCGGCCTCGGCGAAGGGGCGCACGAACAGTTTCGAGGCGCCTTCCTTCTCGCCGACGGCGACGAGCGCGCGGCCGTCGCGGGACAGCGCGAAGACGGGATTGTCGTCG
>Ga0335076_10006261_pt1 | contig 12006 bp, 11 predicted proteins | sample Lox_Sample_25_FD_206717 | JGI IMG/M metagenome (GOLD analysis project Ga0335076, IMG submission 206717) | Soil microbial communities from Loxahatchee National Wildlife Refuge, Florida, United States - Lox_Sample_2.5 | ecosystem: Environmental > Terrestrial > Soil > Wetlands | place: USA... | reverse complement strand
CACCACGAGGACGAACAGCAAGCCGATGAAGGACATCCAGTTGACCGTCATGCTCGAAATGTAATCCTGCAGGACGACGAAGACGGCAGCGCCGAGCAGCGGACCCCAGAAGGTGCGCATCCCGCCCATGACGGTCATGATCACGATCTCGCCCGACAGTGAATAATGCAGGCCGAGCGGATCGGCGAAATTGTTGAGCAGCGCATAGAGCGTGCCGGCGAGCGCGGTGAAGAAGCAGGAGATGGAGAAGGAGAGCCAGATATGGCGCTCCACTGGGATGCCCAAAAAGCGGGCACGGCGCTCATTTTCGCGGATGGCGACAAGCGTGCGGCCGAAAGGCGAGCGCAGCAGCAGGCCCATGGCGGCCACCGCCACGCCGAACACCGCGAGCAGAAAATAGTAGAAGATGTTGCCGCCATCGGTGATGTCGACGAGCCAGGGGCCGAGATGGATCGGCGCCCGCTCGAAGCCGCGCAGCCCGTCGAAGCCGCCGGTCAGGTCGTTCCAGCTATAGGCGATGTAGTAGCAGATCTGGCCGAAGGCGATGGTCACCATGGCGAAGTAGACGCCGCGGCGGCGAGCGATGAGCAGTCCGAACAGCGTACCCGCCACCCCGCCCAGCAGAGTGCCGAGCAGCATGGCGAGGGGCGTGCTGGCGGCGAGGAATTTGAGCGTGAGCCCGGCACCATAGGCGCCGAGGCCGAAATAGGCGGCATGGCCGAAGCTCATGACGCCGGTGAAGCCGAGCAGCAGGTTGAAGCCGATCGCCGCCAGCGCCAGCACCAGAACGCGTCCGGCGAGCGCGGTGTAGCCGCCGAGCAGCGGCAGCCAGAGCGGCACGGTGAGCAGCACCAGCCAGATGGCGATGAGCGGCAGCCAGCGGCTCTCGCCCGGACGCTTGACGGCGTCGATGACCGCGGCGCTGTTCACGTCATCATTCCTTCCTCGCCCAAGAGGCCGCGCGGCCGCAACAGCAGCACCACCGCCATGATGAGATAGATGACGGCCTCGCTTGCGGAGGGAAAGAACACCGTCGTGACCGCAGCGGCGACGCCGATCAGCAAGCCGCCGAGCAAGGTGCCGGTCAAGCTGCCGACGCCGCCGACGATGATGGCGATGAAGCTCGGCATCAGCAGATCGTCGCCCATATTGGGATTGAGACCGATCTGGCCCGCGGCGAGCACGCCGCTCAACCCCGCCAGCAGCGATCCCAGCGCGAAATTGAACGAGCGCAAGAGTCGCACATTGACGCCAAGCGCCGCCACCGTATCGAGGTCGAGCGTGCCGGCGCGGATGCGCATGCCGACCCGGCTGAAGCGCAGGAAGGCGAACAGCCCGGCCACGGCGATGATCACGATCGCGACCATGAAGATGCGGTACCAGGTAATGAAGAAGAGATTGGCGCTGAGCGGCTGCGCCATGACGTCGGGGATGCCAAGCGGCAGCCCGTTCGGCCCCCAGACATAGCGGCACACGTCCTGGATGATGAAGGCGAGGCCGAAGGTCAGCAGCAGACTGTAGACGGGATCACGGCCATAGACGCGGCGGATCATCACCCGCTCGATGATGAAGCCGAACAGCGCCGCCACCAGCGGCGAGAGCAGCAGCGCCCCCCAGAAGCCGGTATAGGGCGCCATTACGAAGGCAATGTACCCGCCGAGCGCGAGGAAATTGCCATGGGCGAAATTGATGACATTGCTGAGGTTGAGGATGAGCGACAGCCCCAACGCCATCAGCACGTAGAAGGCGCCGATGATCAGCCCGTTGGTTACGTTGTAGAGTACGAGTTGCAGCATCGGCCGCCCTCCGCTGAGCTCTCGACCCGCTGCGGCGCGCACGTCGCAGCGGGGATGCCTGTCGATAATGTCAGGCGGCGGGATGCGTCATCTTGCAGCCGGTGTCCTCCACCGTGCCCGCCGCTTGCTCGCCCGGCACCAACGCGGAGACGGTGAAGACGTCGTCCGGATTGCCCTTTGGCGGATGGACCTCGCCGACGAAGATATTGGGCATCAACTCATGATCGCCGGCGCGGTAGAAAGTCTTCCCGGGCTGCAGCGCGACATCGGGCGGCAATTCCAAGCCTTCCATCGCGACCGACAGCTTCGGCCCGGCGAGCGATTTCGCCTTCTCGGCGCCGAGCCGCACCGAGTGCACCCCGACATAGCCGAACCAGTGGCGGGCGCTCGGGGTTTTGCCCGTCGCCTTGCGCATGCCGGCGACGAAATCGGCGACATGCGGCACGTTCGGCTGGTTCCACCACCACTCCATCACCCACCATCCGGTCTGCGCATCCGCCGGCACCGATTTGATGCTCTCGAGTTCGAAGAGCGCGCCGCCAAGCCCCATGGATTTTCCCATGCCGAACTGCGTGAACTGCTTCATGCAGTCGATCTGCGCGAGGCCGCCCATGTTGTTGAGCAGCACGTTGGGCTGATAGGCCTTGGCCTTGATCAGCGTCGCCGAGAAATCCGAGGTGTTGATCGGCAGCATGTCGCCTTCATAGGTGCCGCCGGCCTTCTTCAAATTCTTGATGAAGGCGTCCTGGAGCGTATGGCCGTAGGCGTAGTCCGGCGTAATGAAGAACCACTTCTTGCCGAATTTCTTCACCAGCTCCGGCGTGATCGCGGCCGCATCCATCGACGTCGTGTTGCAGATGCGGAAGACGTTCCATTTGCAATCGGTTCCGGTGATCGGATCGGTATGGCCGCCCGGCACAATGTGGAACACTTTCTTCTCGTTGGTGACCTGCGACATGGCATAGGCGATGCCCGAATTGACGTCGCCAAGGATCACGTCGACCTGGTCGCGGTCGATAAGCTTGCGCGTCTTCTGGACGCCGGTGCCGACATCGTTGGCGGAGTCTTCGACCAACAGCTCGACTTGGCGCCCGAGGATACCGCCCTTCCCATTGATCTCGGCGACGGCGTATTTCGCGCCTTCGACCTCGCGCTTCGCCACGCGCCTGAATTATAAAGGGCGATGCCACTTGCAAGGCGCCGATCGCGGCGCCCGCTTTGAGGATGTTGCGGCGCCCTACAGACCGGTTCCAATGCACGGATTTCATTTACATTTTCCTCCCTGTTGAGCCGCTTGGCCGAAGCTGCGACTACCTTAAGATTGAAATTAGTTGCAGCAGTGTTCCGCAGCGGCACGCCGTTGTCGACCATAAAATGGTGAATTTCCTGTCATGGGGTTCCCTTAGCTGCCGATCCGCACCGTCTCAGTGAGGCCACGAAGGCAGGCGATGACGCTTAAGGGTGTGATCCGGCCGGTCCTCGGGTTCTCGGGCGAGGGGACGTTTTCGATGGTCATGGAGAGGCGAACGCTGTCGGCCTCGAGCTCGATGCGATGCGTATTGCGCTCGATGCCGGGGTCGGCCCAGATCTCGAGCCGTGTGCGGTCGGGGCCGATGCCCGCCAGCGCCAGGGCAACGGCGACGTTGACATTGGCGGGAAAGCCGCGGACGCCGTCGCGCGCCGTCCCCTCGAAGAGTTTCAGCGGTCGATCGAGCCCGGCGAGCGACAGGCCGCGCTCGACGAGATAAGGCGCTCCGGCGAGACCCGCCGGCGGCTTCCGGGTGACCAGCCTGACCGAGCGGATCTCGCCTTCGGCCGCCGCGCGCACGGCGTCGAGCCCGAGCAACGCGCCGGTCGGCACGATGATGCGCGCGCCGCGGTGCTTGGCACGGTCGACCAGATCCGGTTGGTCGAGGAGCGCGCCGACGCTGAGCGGCAGGAAGATGCGGCCGGCATCGAGCGTCGGCTCCGCGATGGCGCGGAATAAAGCCGGGGGCAGGCTCTCGACGATGATGTCGGCGTCTTCGCCAAGCGTAGCGAGCGGAACGATCGGCACCGCGATCCCGACCGCGCGCAGCCGCGCCGCGGCGCGATCAGGGTCGCGCGCCGACACGGCGGCTAGGCTCAGCCCGGGCAGGCCCGCCGCAAGACGGCGCGCCACCGGCAGACCGACGGCGCCGAGCCCGCCGAGCGCGACGCGCAGGGTCTTGTCAGCTGCTGCCCTCATGGGCCAAAACCTCCGCAACATCGCTCGGTGCAGCATCGCAAGGCGAATCGGCTTTGCCAAGCGCTGCCCGGGCGACTTCAATAGGCGCTGCCGCGATGCGCAGCGACGGGCGGGGACGCATGAGCGAGAGCCAGGATTTCACCGGCACGATGCCGGTTATCGAGCGCCATCGCTTCGAGACCGGGCGCTTGGCCGAATGGATGGCGCAGCATGTCGAGGGCTTTCGCGGCACGCTCGAGGTCGAGCAGTTCCGCGGCGGGCAGTCGAACCCTACCTTCCGCCTTACCGCCGGCGGCAAGCGCTACGTGCTGCGCCGCAAGCCGCCGGGCAAGCTGCTGCCCTCGGCCCATGCGGTCGATCGCGAGTACCGCGTCATCACCGCGCTCCACGGCAGCGGCGTGCCAGTCGCGCGCAGCTATGCCCTGTGCCTCGATGACAGCGTCATCGGCACCGCCTTCTACATCATGGATTATGTCGAGGGTCGCGTGCTCTGGGATCCGACGCTGCCGGAGCTGCCGCGCGCGGAGCGGTGGGCGGTCTATGACGCGATGAATGCCGTCATCGCCGCGCTGCACAAAATCGATTATCAGAAGATCGGGCTCGGCGATTTCGGCAAGCCGGGCAACTATTTTGCGCGCCAGATCGACCGCTGGACCAAGCAGTACCGGGCGTCCGCAACGGAGACGATCGAGGCGATGGACCGGCTCATCGCGTGGCTGCCGCAGAACCTGCCGCCCGACGACGAGACCAGCATCGTTCACGGCGACTTCCGCCTCGACAACATGATCTTCCACCCGACCGAGCCGCGCATCCTCGCGGTGCTCGATTGGGAGCTGTCGACACTCGGCAATCCGCTTGCCGACTTCTCCTATCACATGATGACCTGGGAGCTCGGGCCGGAAGCCTATCGCGGGCTTGGCGGCAAGGATCTGCCGGCGCTCGGCCTGCCGACGAAGGAGGAATACCGCGAGCTTTACTGCCGCCGCACCGGCCGCGCCGGCATTGCCAATTGGGATTTCTACATGGCCTACAACATGTTCCGTCTGGCCGCGATTCTCCAAGGCATCATGGGTCGCGTGGTCGAAGGCACGGCGGCCAATGTCAAAGCGCGCGAATCGGGCGCCCGCGCCCGCGCGCTCGCCGAAGCCGGCTGGCGCCGCGTCGAGGCGATGACGCGCGGCCGGTGAGTGCGCGCCCTTCGCCTGCCGGCTTCGGTCTCCGCACGGCGCTGCGCCGGTGCATACGACCTTCGCGCTCCACTACGCGCATCACTTTTACGGCGACAGGCCGGCGCCGGGCGCGGAGCATGACCGCGGCGGGCTGGCATTTCCCGGCGAAGAGCCACCGGATTATTGGGACTTCCTCTATTTCTCCTTCGTCATCGGCATGACTTGCCAAGTCTCCGACGTGCAAGTGACCTCGCGCCCGATGCGCCGCCTGACCTTGATGCACGGCGTGCTGTCCTTCTCCTTCAATACCGTAATCCTCGCCCTCGCGGTCAATCTGCTGGCTGGCGCGCTCTGAGCGGCGTCGCCCGCCGCCGCGGCGAGAGCGGCCGGCGGGCGGTTCTCGCTGCCCGGGCAAGGACTCGGCAAATCCCGGCATTCATGTTTCTTCAAGGAATTGGGCCCAGTCTCCAGTATTCGCAGGTTTTGGGGAAGTAATGTGACTAAAACTTCGCTCAATTTGCGCGCGCGCAGGCATCGCAGCCGGCTGTTGGCCGGGGCGCCTGTCGCTTGCGTGCTGGGACTGCTGCTGGCCGCGTGCCAAAGCGCGCCGCCCGATGAGCATGACCCGAACCAGAGCAGCGCGATGCTGATGCGGCTCGCCGATGACACGCGCGCCGGTGGCGATCTCGCCGCTGCGGTAGACCTCTATCGGCGGGCGGCCAAGCTTTCGCCCAACGATCCCAAACCGCTCCTCGAACTCGGCGACACCCTGGGCGAGCTCCACGACTACAACGATGCCGCCGCGGTCTTTCACGACGCGCTCAAGATCAAGCCCAACCCGCTCGAAGGCGACCTGCATCGCGGACTGGCGCTGGCGCTGATGTCGATGAACCAGCCGGAATCAGCGCTGAGCGAGCTCGATGCGGCGCTGGCGAAGACGCCGAACGATCCCCGGCTCTACAATGTGCTGGGCGTGGCGCACGACCTCATCGGACGGCACCACCTCGCGCAGCAGGACTATCAAAAAGGTCTGAAGCTCGCGCCGACGAATGAGGGGTTGCGCAACAATTACGGCCTGTCGCTGGCGCTCTCCGGCGACTACGGTGCGGCCGCGACGGAGCTGAGCCAGCTCGCCGACGAGCCCGGGGCTTCGCCGCGCCACCGGCTGAACCTGGCGCTCGTCTACGGCCTTGCCGGCGACGATCGGAAGGCGGCCGCGATCGCCCGTACCGCGCTCGACGAGCGCGCGGTCGAAAGCAACCTTGCCTATTACGCGCTGCTGCGCAGCCTCGACGACAAGGCGCGCGCCGCCGCGATCATCGGCGGCCATCCGCCGACCGCCCTCGCCGAAAACCCGCCGAAGCCGGCGGCCGACGAGACCCAGACAGCTTCTCGCGACGACAGCTCGGCGGCGGCGAGTGCCATTCCGGTGCTCCACACGGCGCCCGAGGCAAAGCCGGCGCCGGTCGCGCCGGTCGCCGTAGCGCCGCTGCCGCCGGTGGCGACGCCGCCCGCACCGACTTCCGTCGCAGCGGCGCCCGCTGCTGCGACGTCCGGTGCCGCGATGCCCGCGACAGCGCCTGCTGCGACGACGCCCGCGACCGCGCCTGCAGCAACGCCGCCGGCGCCACTGCCAAGCATGGCCGACATAGCCAATGCCGAGGGGAGAACGCCGTCTACCCAGGTCGCTCAAGCAGATCCGCAGGCGCCGGTCGACGCGGCTCAGCCGGCTCCCGCCGCGCCTGCAGCCAGTGGGGCGGCGACGCCGGCGGAGGCTGAAGCCGCGCCCTCGGCGCCCGCTCCGGCACCGCAACAGGCCGCTGCGTCGGGGCCCGCCGCGGCGCCGACGCCGCTCGTGCCTGGCGCCAGCGACGCGGCCGCGGCGACGCCCGCGAAGGCCGATGCCGAAACCGCAACGGCACCTCCTGCAGAACAGCAGGCATCGACGCCGGCCGAGCCGCCCGCGTCGCCGGTGGCCTCGGCCGAGATGCCGCAGGCGGAGGAAGGCTTCGTGGTGCAGGTCGGCTCTTTCGCCAGCGCCGCCAATGCGAAGAAGCTCGCCGACCACCTCAACCGCAAAGGCTATGACATGGCGGTCGTGCACAACCGCGACCGCGACGGGCGCGACTGGTTCATCGTCCGTGCCGGCGGCTATGCCAATGCGGACGAGGCCGCGGCCGCTGCGCGCCACATGCGCGAGGCAGAGCAGGTGCCGGCGATGGTGGTGCATCTGAAGAAGCCGAGCCGAGCCTAGGCCCCTCTTGGTCGAGAGGCCGAGCCGAAGAGGCAAGCGCGCCGGCGGATCAAGCTACCGTTTCGGACGGTTCTCGCCCCTCAGCTTCCGCGGAGGGGCCGTCCGGCCGTGACGGTCTGGACCGCGGCGACGCTTCCACCCAGCGGCACACGCGTCGCGCGGTATGGATCGAGATGCCGGCAACGACCGCGCCGCCAATCACGTCGACCAAATAGTGACCGCCATCTGCCGGCACCGACAAGACCATCATGCCATTCACGAGGGAAGCGGCGCCGAGCAAGGGGCGCCAGCGGCGAACGGCGTAGATCAAGAGCAACGCGAGTGCCGCATGCAGCGATGGAAACGAGATCAGCCCTTGCGCCGCGCCGAGGTCGATGTGGCGCAACTGCCCCTCTCGAAGGGCAGTGAACTCGACAGCAAACGGGGCGTTGGGCAAGTTGCCGAGCGCTGGCAGGAAGCCGGACACCGCGATCGTCGTCAGCGACGCGATCATCAGAGTCCACATGAATTCATCGGCGCTCGAGAAGGCGGCGAGGAACTGCATGCACAGCATGATCTGGAGCAGCAGCGTGCTGTAAGCGAGCGCCAGCAGCAGCGCGACAAGATTGTGGCTGGCCACCCAGCCATACCAGCGCGACCAATCAAACCCCAACGCGCGGTCGGCCGCAGCCAGCATGTCATCCGTCAGCGGCGCATGCGTCGCGGTGACCAGGTAGCTCAGAATGGCGGCCGCCGCCGAGAAGGTGAGCAGCTGCGCCGTCGCGTGGCAGAGCCGCATGAGGGCGTTGCTGCGGTGCGTGCGCCAATAGAACAGCGCGATTGCGGCGACCATGGCGACGGCGACGAACACGCGGATCAGACCGCTCACGGCGACGCTGATGCCGGCCGCCGGCAGCCATAGAGCGTCGACGCCGATGAGCAAGCCGATGAGTGACCAGATGGCGCGGGAATGTGCTGACATGTGCCCTGCGGAGCTGGTCATCGCGATGCCAGCGACGACCGACCCTAACAGGCTGCGGATGCCAGAAAGTTAACGCTGCGCGCCGACGCTCGATGGTTACCGGGAGGCGATCTGGGGCCAATCGCAAAACCGGACCGCCGCCCGGCAGCCGCAGGCGCTGCCGAGAAAGCCCTTGCAGGATGGCGTCTGCGGGCTCACATTGGGCCCACGGCTGGGGTGCCGGCGCGTCTGCCGGCTGAGATCATACCCACGGAACCTGTCTGGGTAATACCAGCGAAGGGAGCCCGCCATTCAAGATCCATCCTTCATTGCAACGTCGGGTCCAAGCGTCGCCATCATCGGCGGCGGTGCTATCGGCCTGTCGATCGGCTGGCGCCTCGCCGCTGCCGGATGCCGCGTCACGCTGTTCGAGCGCGGCGAGACCGGGCATGGCGCGAGCTGGGCGGCGGCGGGCATGCTGGCCGGCGGGATCGAGGCCGAGGCCGGCGAAGAAGCGCTGTACCGGCTCAATCGGCTGAGCCAGGAGCTCTGGCCGGGCTTTGCCGCCGCGCTCGAAGCGGCGTCGGGAATCGCGGTCGATTATCGCGGCGAAGGCACCCTGGCGGTCGCGCTGACCCGGGACGACGTGGCGCAGCTCCGCTTCCATTTCGATTTCCAGCGCTCGCTCGGCGTCTCGCTCGAATGGCTGAGCGGCGCCGAGGCGCGGCGGCGCGAGCCGCATCTCCATCCTGGTCTGGCTGCGGCGGTGTTCAGCCCGCACGACCATCAGGTCGACAATCGTCGCCTGGTGACGGCGCTGCGCCGCGCCTTTCTCGCCGCCGGCGGCGCGCTGCACGAGCATGCGCCGGTAAGCGCTGTCGAGATCGCCGGCGGGCGCGTCGCCGCGGTGCGGGTCGGCGAGACGCGCCATGCCGCCGATGTCGCCGTACTCGCGGCGGGCGCTTGGTCGACGGAGATTGCGGGCCTGCCGCGTGCGGCACAGCCGCCGGTGCGGCCGGTCAAGGGACAGATGCTGGCGCTGCGCATGGATCCGGCGGCGCCCCTCCTGCGCCATGTCGTGTGGGCGCCGCGGGCCTATCTCGTGCCGCGCCGCGACGGCCGGCTGATCGTCGGTGCTACCACCGAGGAACGCGGCTTCGACGCGGCGTTGACGGCGGGCGGCGTGTTCGCACTGCTGGACGGCGTGTGGCGTGCGCTGCCTGGCGTCGAGGAACTGGCGATCGACGAGATGTGGGTCGGTTTCCGCCCGGGCTCGCGCGATGACGCGCCGCTGCTCGGGCCGAGCGCGGTCGAAGGCCTCGTGCTGGCCACCGGGCATCATCGCAACGGCATTCTGCTGACGCCGGCGACAGCCGATGCGATCAGCCGTTTCATCCTGCGCGGCGAGCTGGATGCGGCGATCCGCCCCTTCGCCATCGACCGCTTTGCCGCGTCGCTGAAGGAGGAGGCATGAGCGCGCGCATTCGCGTCAATGGTCGTGACGAGCCGCTTCAAACGGCGACGGTGGGCGAGCTGCTTGCTGCGCGCGGCATCGTCGGCAAACGCGGCGTGGCAGTGGCGGTGAACGGCGTCGTCGTCCCGGCCGGTGCCTGGCGCGAACGCGCCCTCGCCGCCGGCGACGAGGTCGAGATCGTAAAGCCGTTCGGCGGCGGGTGAGGGAAGCATGAGTGGGATGACCGCCGACACGGCCGACGCACTCTCGATCGCCGATCGCCGCTTTGCTTCGCGCTTGCTGCTCGGCACCGCCGGTTACCCAAATCAGCAGATGATGCTGGACTCGCTGGCGGCGGCCGAGCCCGCGCTGGTCACCGTCGCCATCCGCCGCATCAGCCTCGAGCCCTATGCCGAAAGTCTCGTCGATCTCGTCGGCAGCCGCTATTCGCTGCTGCCCAACACGGCCGGCTGCGCCACGGTCCGCGACGCCGTGTTGACGGCGCAGCTGGCGCGCGAGGCGCTGGGCACGAGCTGGATCAAGCTCGAGCTGATCGGCGATCGCGAGACGCTCTACCCCGATGTCGAGCAGCTGCTGCGCGCTACCGAGGAGCTGGTGAAGGACGGCTTCACCGTGCTGCCCTATTGCAACGACGATCCCGTAAGCTGCCGCAAGCTCGCCGATCTCGGCGCCGCCGCGGTGATGCCGCTGGGCTCGCCGATCGGCACCGGGCTCGGCATCATCAATCCCTATGCGATCGAGCGGATCTGCATGACGAGCCCCGTGCCGGTCATTCTCGATGCCGGGATCGGCACCGCCTCCGATGCGGCGCAGGCGATGGAGCTCGGCTGCGACGGCGTGCTGCTCAACACCGCGGTCGCCAAGGCGCATGATCCGCGGCGCATGGCGAAGGCGATGCGCCTTGCCGTTGCCGCCGGCCGCGAAGCCCGCCTCGCCGGACGCATTCCCAAACGCAGCCAGGCCGAGCCGTCGAGCCCGCAGCTTGGCCTTGTCGGCGGTTGACGCTCCCCGATCCGCCGATCCTCGTCATCACCGACCGGCGCCAGGCGCGACGGCCGCTCGAAGACATCGCAGCAGCGGTCTTTGCCGCCGGCGGCCGCTGGCTCAGCCTGCGCGAGAAGGACCTCGATCCGGCATCGCGCGCGGCGCTGCTGGCGCGACTGGTCGCTCTCGGCCGCGGCTGCGGTGCAATCGTCGGCGTGCATGAGGATGTGGCCGCCGCGCGCGCGACCGGCGCCGCCGCTTTGCACCTTCCGGCCGGCGTCCTGCCGCGGGCGGCGCGCCGCGCCTTGGGTGCCAAAGCATTGATCGGCGGATCGGCGCATGACGAGGACGAGATCGCGGCGCTGGCATCGGCGGGCGCCGATTACGCGACGCTCAGCCCGATCTTCCCGAGCGCGAGCAAGCCCGGCTATGGGCCGGCGCTCGGCCTCGACCGGCTGGCGCGCGCCGCCGCCATCAGCCGGCTCGACATCGTCGCGCTTGGCGGCGTCGATGACGGCAACGCCGCGTCCTGCATCGCTGCCGGCGCGGCCGGCATCGCGGTGATGGGTAGCGTCATGACCGCCCTCGACCCGGGATCGGTCATGGCTGGGTTGATCAAAATGCTGAGAGCCGCGCTTGCCGCCCGGCGCGGCGGCGCCTCATAGTGGCGCTTTCTCGCGACGGAAACTTATCCAACAGGAGGGAGGTGAAGCCGTGATCCAGCTTTATTATTGGCCCACTCCGAATGGCCACAAGATCACCCTGTTCCTCGAGGAGGCCGGGCTGTCCTACCAGCTGCACGGCGTCAATATCGCCAAGGGCGAGCAGTTCAAGCCCGACTTCCTGAAGATCTCACCGAACAATCGCATGCCGGCGATGGTGGACGACGACCCGCCCGGCGGCGGCGCGCCGGTGAGCGTGTTCGAATCCGGCGCCATCCTCCTCTACCTCGCGGAGAAGACCGGCAAGTTCCTGCCCAAGGATCTGCGCAGCCGTTTCGAGGTGCTGCAATGGCTGTTCTGGCAGATGGGCGGTCTCGGTCCCATGGCCGGACAGAATCATCACTTCTCGCAATATGCGCCGGAGAAGCTTGCCTACGCGATCGATCGCTATGTCAAGGAGACGAGCCGGCTCTATGCGGTGCTGGACAAACGCCTCGCCG
>Ga0335076_10006260_pt1 | contig 12006 bp, 8 predicted proteins | sample Lox_Sample_25_FD_206717 | JGI IMG/M metagenome (GOLD analysis project Ga0335076, IMG submission 206717) | Soil microbial communities from Loxahatchee National Wildlife Refuge, Florida, United States - Lox_Sample_2.5 | ecosystem: Environmental > Terrestrial > Soil > Wetlands | place: USA: Florida... | reverse complement strand
AAGCGGCGAACAACGTACGGGACCTGCGCTCTTTGCTTTGGTCATCGATCGATAACGATACGTCGAAGGACCTCGATCAGATCGAAGTGGCTGAGACCCGGTCAGATGGGTCTGTGAAGGTGATGGTGGGAATCGCCGATGTGGACGCTTACGTTCCTAGGCAGTCGCCAATCGATGGCCATGCCTCACGCGAGACCACGACGGTATACGCCGGGGTCCGGAATTTTCCAATGATTCCGGAAGATCTGTCCACCGGCGCCTCCTCGTTACTGGAAAATGTGGACCGGCTCTGTGTCGTGATCGAGTTCGTAAGTGACCCTGCCGGTAAAGTTCGCTCAAGCGATGTTTACCGGGCAGTTGTCCGCAACAAGGCGCAACTCCAGTACAACTCATTGGCGGGATGGCTGGAGGGTAAGTCTCCTGCTCCCGCGAAGGTATCGTCGTCAAGCGAACTACAACAGCAATTGAAGCTTCAGGACGCGGTTGCTCAGAAACTCAAACAACAGCGTTTTCAGAACGGAGCCCTGAATCTGCAGACGGACGAAGTTCGGCCGCTCGTCCTAAACGATCAGGTGATCGATGTAGTCAAGCAGCAGAAAAACCGCGCTACAGAACTGATTGAAGACTTCATGGTGGCTGCTAACGGGGTGGTTGCAAGATTTCTCGAGAATGTTTCTTCGCTGCGGCGCATTGTGCGGACTCCGAAGCGCTGGGACCGCATTGTGCAGCTGGCCGCGACGAAAGGTGAGAAGCTGCCGGCAGAGCCCGATTCGAAGGCGCTTAACGACTTTCTCTTACGGCGGAAATCCGCGGACCCCGATCATTTCGCGGATGTATCTCTCGTGGTAATCAAGCTGATTGGTCCGGGTGAGTACGTTCTGGAACGCGCCGGTGAAGTTGCTCCTGGTCACTTTGGGCTGGCGGTTCAGGACTACACGCACTCGACCGCGCCCAACCGCCGCTTTGCCGACGTTGTGACGCAGCGCCTGATCAAGGCTCTGCTGGCTGGCCAGAGCAATCCCTACTCCGACGACGAATTGACTGCGATCGCCTCGAATTGTACGCAGAAGGAAGATGCCGCCAAGAAGGTGGAGCGCGATATGTCGAAGCGCCTCGCGGCTGTAGCCATGCAGAGCCGAATTGGACAGACGTTTGATGGAGTGATAACCGGCGCCACGGATCACGGCACGTTCGTTCGAGTCCTGCAGCCGCAAGTTGAAGGCCTGCTGGCCCAGGGAGCTCAAGGCCTTGACGTCGGCGACAAGGTGCGCGTGAAACTCATTCGCACGGATGCGCAGCGGGGATTCATCGACTTCGCGCGAGCATAAGCAACCACAATGAGGACGAAGTTTCGGCGCGAGACACGAATCGGTGTTTCATTCCGAAACTGGATGCTCGATCTGTCTGCTTTTCAGGTCGATCGACTGCTCGATTTCCCGCAGGCGAGCCGCTAGGGAGAGATGGCTGTTGCGATTGCCTCTCCCCTGCTGCAGGTAAGCTTGGGCGATTAGGAGTAAGCTCGCGCGCTCCTTCGGAACAGCACTCTGTGGCAAGGGCGAATTTTCAACGGCATTATTTCTAAGATCGAAAAGTCCTTCCTTTTCGTCGACGAAGGAGAGGACGAGCTTGTAGTTGCGATCGCGGACCGCCAACATCCGCGATCGGATCCGATCTTCCGCATGAAAAGGATTGTTACACCCCTCGAGGCACTCGACGACTGTGGGTTCATCTGGCAAATTTCCTGACAGGACTTCCGACCACCGGCTGCGACCTCGGAAGCTTTCGGGTGGCACGCTTCCAACGCTTTCCAGCAATGTTGGAGCGAGATGGAGATGGCTGAACTGTCCCGAGAGTGTTCTGGCGGTGACGCTGGGCACGCGTATCAGAAGGGGAACACGGATCAGTTCCTCAGGCAAACTTGTGGGAGAGTGGTAGCGTGCTCCGTACTCGAGGAATTCCTCACCGTGGTCGGCTGTGACGGCGAGCACCGTATCGTCAGCGCGGCCGAGTCTTGTGAGATCGGCGACGAGGCGGCCAATCTGCTTATCGGCCCAATATATGCCGGCATCGTAAAGAGAGAGGACGTCGGCGCGGTACCGTTTAAGCCTTTGCGGATCGATATCGCCCCGATTCCAGACAGAATTCAGGAATCTGGCGCGACGAGTTGTGATTTTTCCTGCGCCGATCGACGACAAAGCCTCAAGTGGTGGGTAATACGGGTGATGCGGATCCATTAAGTGAATCCACAGGAAGAAGGGCTCATTTCGCGACCCGTCTAGCCAACTGCTCGCCTGGTCAACAATGACGTCTGCGGACGGATAACGGCGCAGTTGGTCGACGGATGGTTCCTCGCGGCTAGAGCGCCATTGGCAGTACCAGAAATAAAGTTCGTCGTACGCTGCCTGGCTGAGACGGGTTTGAGAAGCCAGAGCCTGAATCCGACGGTTCATCTCTGAGCCATCGGGTTTTTCTTCAGAGAAGGGAAGCTCGGACTTCAAGAAATCCTCGAAATGATTAAATCCCTGGGCATAACCGAACCGCGAACTCAGGTAGGGATTCGCAGCGAGGAATGCGGCAGTTTTGTATCCGGACTTCTGCAGCACGGTGGCGATCGTAGCTTCGCCGGGAGCGATGCCCAAAACCTCCCGTCCCAATGCGAGTGGGTGACGCGAAGCCATAATCGCCGGAAATGAAAAATATGTTGGCGCACCTGCGACTATCACCGTCTTGAAAACGATGCTCTGGCCAGCGAGCGAATCGAGAAATGGCGAGACTGACGGGCTGTACCCCAGGAAGCCGACGTGGTCGGCGCGCAGGCAGTCGACGGTCACCAGCACCAGCGAGAGCGGTTTCATCCGTTTCTTTTGCAACGGCGGGTCAGATTTGGCCACCAGTCGCTGCATGCACTCTAAAACATTTTCAAAGTGCGTGTACGCAGTGCGAGAGCGCTAGGCTACAATCATGCGTTCGATGCAGGCACTCAGAACTAAACACACAATTCTATGATGACGGACCTTGGCGCGAACTCGGCTGTCCTCGAAGATAAAAAAGCTTTTTACAACCGCTTCCTGCTGGTGGTCGCCGGACTGGGAGGGCTGTTGTACGGAGTTGATGTCGGCATCATTGCGGGCGCTTTGCCTTACCTGGAGGCAACGTCGGGTCTTACTGGCGGACAACTTTCCATCGTGGTTGCGGCCGTCCTTCTAGGAAGCGTGATTTCCACCTTGTTTGCCGGCCTTCTGGCCGACTGGATGGGCCGGAAATCTCTGATGGCGTTAAGCGGGCTGATGTTCGTGATCAGCATACCGATAATCGCGCTCGCGCAAGGGTACGGACCGCTCGTTCTCGGGCGGTTGTTGCAGGGAGTGAGTGCCGGGCTGATCGGGGTGGTGGTTCCGCTCTATCTGGCCGAGTGTCTCACCGCCAACAGCCGCGGCAAAGGAACAGGCATTTTTCAATGGCTATTGACTCTGGGCATCGTCGCTGCGGCGCTGGTCGGCGTTTATTTCAGTTTTCGTGTCGATCAGGTGGCAAAGCTCGGTGATGCCGCGCGCCTCCTGGCCTTCAAAGACAAAGCGTGGCGAGGCATTTTCTGGGTTTCGTTGCCTCCCGGCCTTTTGTTCGTAATTGGCAGCTTCATGGTTGCCGAATCGCCTCGCTGGCTTCTGCGTCGCGGAAAGCGAGAAGCAGCGTCCCAGGCACTGCTTCGATCGCGGACGAAGGAGCAGGCAGATCTCGAATTACGTGAGATGGAGGAGACTGCCGCAGCGGAAAAACGAGGAAGCGAAGCCGGGGCAAAATCGCAGGACTCCCTGCTTCGGCGCAAGTATGTAATTCCGTTCGTGTTGGCCTGCATAATCCTTGCTTGCAACCAGGCCACGGGCATCAATTCGATCATCGCTTACAACACCAATATTCTGCTGCAAAGTGGGTTGTCAGACGTGGCCGCGCATTGGGGATACGTCGTCTTCACCATCGTGAACTTCTCGGTGACGTTTGGCGGGGTGATGCTTGTGGACCGCAAGGGGCGCAAGTTTCTGCTGTCGCTGGGCACGGCCGGTATCATTCTGTCATTGATCTGCACGGGAGTTTTATTTCGTAGCGGTGAGCGGCTTCGGGTGGACGCGAAAAGCGGCGTTCAGGCGATGGTTACGCCGGACCAGAAGCTTACGTTGCTCTACGACGGGAGTTTAGCGGATACGCTACTTCGCGAAAGCGCTGCATCCAACGAAAATCAGGCCACCTCGCTGGTCGTAATTTATTCGTACGGAGACTTTCGCGCCGCCAGCCAGGTGGCGCGCTCGAACGATCCCGCGGCCAAACCCATTGAGATCACTCGTGAGAGTTGCGTCCCTGCAAACAAGGTGGTGGCGTTCTTTTCAAATCCGTTTGGGAATCTCGACGCCGCTCGCGCGGCCCCACTGAAGATTGAGAATGCGCTGATCAGTCCGGTGCCGAGCGCAAACAATGGCTGGCTGGTCGCGATTACGCTTTTTGTCTTTATGGCCTTTTACGCCATCGGGCCGGGCGTGTGTGTCTGGCTCGCGTTGTCGGAGCTCATGCCGACGCGGATCCGCTCGAATGGGATGAGCATCGCCCTGGTGCTGAATCAGGCTGTTTCAACAACCATCGCAGCCATCTTCCTGCCAACGGTGGGCAAATATGGATATTCCACTATGTTCTTCGGGTTCGCAGCTTGCACCGTAATTTATTTTGTAACCGCGGCCTGGTTCTTGCCGGAAACAAAGGGGAAGACCCTGGAAGAGATCGAGGCCCATTTCGAAGGTGGTGACAAAGTGAAGGTGCTAGCGTGATCCGAACTCGTTTTGCGCGCCGTGTGACCTTACAGGAGCAAGGGAACACGGTTTGCTCCTGCAACCTCAAATGATTTACCCTCAGCCGCAATCATGATGACTTCGAAGCACACTGAAAATGCCATGAATCAGTCGCACATTATGCGTCAGGAGATTTACGAGCAGCCGGGTGCGATCGCCAAGACCGTCGCCAAGCACTTGAAAGATGACATTATCTTTCCCGGCGAACTGGTTCCGATCGAGGGTGCGTTGTTGAGGTTCGAGAAGCTGATTATCGCCGCCAGCGGATCAAGCCGCCATGCCGGTCTAGCGGGCGAGATCATGATCGAAGATCTTTCGGGAGTTGCGGTGGATGTCGAGTACGCCAGCGAATACTCCTACCGTTCCACCCATGCGGCGGTAGATCCGATCGTCATGGTGATCACACAGTCCGGGGAGACTGCAGACACGACCGCAGCGCAACGCGAAGCGCTCACCCGTGGGGTCAAGACGATCGCGATCTCGAACATGCCCGACACCACTATCGTTCGTGAAGCCGGAGCAGCTTTGATCACGGGGGCAGGTCCGGAACGTTCAGTTCCTGCGACGAAAAGCTTCACCACCCAGGTAACGATTCTGTATCTCATGGCGCTGTTTCTTGCGCGCAAGCGCGGACGAATGACGTCCGAGGTCACACGATCGTACCTTCAGCGGTTGATGCGGCTCCCTGATGCCATTGAGGAGAACCTTCGCACCTGGGACGAACTCGCCGAAAACTTCGGAAGCGTACACTGCAAAGCCGAAAAATTTCTGTATCTCGGTCGCGGTGTGCACTACTCCATTGCCCGCGAGGGAGCGCTCAAGCTCAAGGAAATTTCCTACGCTCACGCTGAGGGCTATCCCGCAGGCGAACTCAAGCATGGTCCGAACGCCCTGGTGGACGAGAAACTGCCGGTAGTTGTGCTGGCAACGTGCGATCACCGCGACCCAGATTCCGTGTTGCGATATCGGCGGACGCTTGAAGTGATGAAGGAAGTGAAATCCCGCCGAGGGCAACTGGTCACGGTGGCAACTGAGGGAGACACGGAGGTCGGTGAAATTGCAGACCAGGTCTTTTATGTGCCCAGGGCGCCCGAACTATTGCTTCCGATCGTAGAGGTGATCCCTCTGCAACTGTTCGCTTATCACGTGGCCGTGAAAAAAGGGTATGACGTTGATCACCCGCGGAATTTGGTGAAGGCAGTTGTGACAGAATGAGAATCTGCCTTCACCGGGGAAGACTCGGCTTGAGTCTTATGGTGCCGAGGGGCTGAGAGGTTCGCCGCTCCGGCAAAGCGCATAGCAGGTAACTACAACGATTCCGCTTATACCCGCGGCTATCGCATAACGCGAGTTCATAAATCCGCCTTTTCCGGCAATGTGATCCTGATCAAGATAGCCGCCGGCACACTTTTCATCGCGTGACTTCTGCTCGCTTTCATGGACAGTTGCACGATTCGACTGGGTTGGGCGCTTCTGCGGGCCGTTGGCGGATTGTGCATCGAGATACACATCGCTTTTGCGGGCCGAGACGGTTACCTTGCCATCGCGGTCGGTGACCTCGTATTCCGTCCAATCCGGGTTTACGGGAGTCACAGTGAGGCATCCCACGCGAACTCTGAATTGCCGGGAAGTGCGAACCGATAGGCTGCCGTGATCGAGCACGAGTTCGTCGCCTTCGAACTGGACCACGGTTTCCGAGTTAATATCGGCGGCGGAACCGGTGACCTCAAGGCGCGCCACCGCATCCTTCGGGGTTTCAATCAGATCATCCCGAAGAAGGGCAACGCTGGCGGGTACTTGACTTTTGTTGACCAGGACGCCGCCACTGCTCCGCAGGAGGGCCGCGCCATTCTCCTGGGCTACGAGGGACACAGGCAGAATTACCATCATCGGCAAGCAAACGTACTTGCTCCACCGGAACAAGCCTCGCCCCGTAGAATCCGCACTGGTCACTCTGTTTAGCTTAACGATGGTCGTGCGCGGCGGGTATTGCCTGCCTTGGTGACCGCTGGCGTTGAACAGTGTGACCATTGCGCACGTAGGCGATTTTGGCTTTCAAATTGCTATATTAGAGATCGGGCAATCCGCATCACGTTTGAGAGATCTCATACCGGCCCAGCTGCGCCCGCTGAACATACCTTTGAGCCCAACTACCGTGCACAAAGTTCGTGTGCTGTTCCTGCCTCCGATCGACGCAGACAACACGAACGCCCAAAGCCTCAACACCCGTGAGATCGCCCTGCGTCTTGACCAAAATCGCTTTGAATGCACTCTGTGGTACGAGCGAGAACCTGATCGTCGCCTGCTGAATCGTCCGGAGATTCGGCTTCTGCAGCTTCCAGCGCGGCGCAAGACGCTGCGGCTTCTCAGGGAAATGCTGGCGGGTTATGACATCATCAGTTACATCGATTACAGCCCGGCCAGCTACATTTTTGTGCATCTGCCGCGGATGATCCGAGGGAAGACTCGCGCGTTCTTTCACGCGGAAGCGCCCAGCGCGCAAATCGTCAACCCGTCGCGCAGCTTGCGTTTCTTGTACGAGGGAATATTTCCCAATTGCGACTGCTACAGTGCGATTACGGAGTTTGTCGGCGAGGACGTGTTCCGGAGAATCGGGAAACGGGTGGCCCATATTTTGCCCGTTGGAGTCGATATCGGCATGTTCAGTCCCGGGCGAGAAAGACAGAACCAGGCGCCCGTGGTTCTCTTCGCCGGTACCGTGATCGAGCGCAAAGGCCCACAGTATGTGTTGGAGGCAGCCGCGAACTTTCCTGCCGCCGAGTTTTTGATCGTCGGGGCGGCTCGCGGCGGATTCGATCAGATTCTGCGTGCCAAAATTCGAGAGCTGCAACTAAAGAATGTGGTCCTGAAAGGACCGAAGACGCAGGCGGAATTGCTCGATATCATGCGGAGCAGTGACATCTTCATTCTTCCATCTCGGCTTGAGGGGATGCCGAAAGTGAGCTTGGAGGCGGCGGCCACAGGGTTGCCTTCCATCGTGTTTCGGGACTATCAAACACCTTCTGTGCTCGACGGAGTTACTGGCTTCCAGGTTGGAAGTTCGGGAGAGATGATGCAAGCGCTAGGAAGATTGATCGCCGATCCTGCGTCGCGAAGTCGTATGGGAATAGCGGCCCGGGAACTCGCGCAAAAGTATGATTGGAACCTGGTGAGCCAGGTTTGGCAAAAGGCATTTCTCGAACTTGCGGGTCGGCATGGGGAGTGAACCCGTGCACGTGCAGATCGTGTCGCAGATTGACAAGGCTCGCGTCTTGCACGTCGCCACGCTCACTCCTTTTTATCCGACACGGCAAGACGAGACCAACGGATGTTTCATCGCAGAGCCTCTCGCGTCTCTGGCCAAGCTTGGCGTGCAGAATTCCGTCTTCCATGCACAACCTTTCTATCGAGGGAGCTTTCGGAGCTCTGGCGTCCCCACGCCAGCGGATTCGATCAGCTACTTATCTCTACCTGGACGTCATGGTCTTTCGACCGCCGGCGCGTTTCTGTTTGCAAAGGTAGTAGCGCGGTTCAGAAAATTGCATCAGGAACATCCCATTCATCTGATCCATGCGCACGGCGCCTTGCCCTGCGGTCATGCTGCGATGCTGATGGCTGGTGAGTTGGGCATTCCTTTTGTGGTTTCAGTGCATGGACTGGATGTATTCTCCACCGAACAGGTTGGGGGTCGCTCCGGCAATTGGTGCCGACACATTTCTGAGCGCGTCTACAGGTCCTCGCGCCGAGTCATCTGCATCAGTGAACGCGTTCGCGAGCAGGTTTTAGAGGGCGTCGGCCGGCAGTGCAGGACCTCTGTCGTGTACAACGGCGTGGATACGGAACTATTTTCGCCATCGCGACAGTCCGACGCAAGCAGCCTGATTGTGCTCAGCGTTGGTAATCTGATTCCAATCAAGGGACACGAACTGCTGATCCGCGCTGTCGCACCACTTGTAACCGAGTTCCAGACGCTAGCGGTTGAAATTATCGGCGAAGGTTCGGAGCGCACACGTCTGGAATCCGTTTCGGCTGAGCTTGGGATCGCCGAACGAGTACATTTCCTGGGACGTCAATCTCGCCAGCAGGTCGCGGCTGCAATGGGGCGTTGCACGATCTTCGCTCTTCCGAGTCGCTATGAGGGACTAGGGTGCGTATATCTGGAGGCAATGTCGACCGGTAGGGCCGTCATCGGCTGTCGCGGCCAGGGCATTGCTGAAGTGATTCGACACGGGTCGACTGGACTGCTGGTCGGGCCGGACAATGAAAAAGAGCTCAGCTTGTCTTTGGCTTTTCTTCTTCGAGACCAAGTACGGCGCCAGAACCTGGGTGCGGCCGCCCGCGATACGATTCTCGACAGATTTACGTTGCAGCAGCAAGCGGAGAATCTTGCCCGCATCTACCGGGAGTGTGCGGCTTGACCCGTCGTCTGGTGATTCTCACTGAAATCATCTCACCATACCGGATTCCGCTATTTAATGCGCTGGCGCGGCACGAGGCGGTGAGTCTGCACGTCATTTTCTTGGCTGAGACCGATCCGAGCCTGCGCCAGTGGCGCGTCTATAAAGACGAAATCCAATTTTCTTATGAAGTCTTGCCGTCCTGGAGAAGACGGATTGGAAGATACAATCTTCTCCTGAATAGCGGCGTCGATCGAGCCCTTCACCGTTCGAGTCCAGACATTATCCTTTGTGGCGGCTACAACTATGCCGCCTCCTGGCAGACCCTTCTGTGGGCTCGGAATCGCCGAGTGCCGCTCGTTCTGTGGTCAGAGAGTAATCAGCAGGATTCGCGCCGTGGGTATGCGGCCATCGAGTATCTGAAACGGCGTTTCATGGGTGCGTGTGCGGCTTTCGTTGTGCCAGGGATTTCTGCTCGATCGTACTTGCGTAATCTGAGGGTTGCAGACGAGAAGATCTTTTCTGCGCCAAACGCTATCGACAACGATCTGTTCGCAACGGCGGCGAACAATGCGAAACAGAACGCTGTATCGCGCAGGAAAGATTTGGGATTACCTGAGAGGTACTTTCTTTTTGTCGGAAGGCTCGTCCGCGAAAAAGGAGTGTTTGATTTACTTGCGGCCTATGCCAAACTCGATGCTAGTCTCAAGAAACAATTTGGCTTGGTATTTGCCGGCGACGGAGCCTGCCGTCAACAGCTGAAAGAACAAGCTGCCTCTATTACGCCGGGAACTGTTACATTTGCCGGTTTTAGTCATCGTGAACAGTTGGCGGCAATTTATGGCCTTGCCGACGCGCTCATCCTGCCGACGTACAGCGATCCGTGGGGACTGGTGGTGAACGAAGCGATGGCGTGTGGACTGCCTATAATTGTGAGCCAAGTCGCTGGTTGCGCGGCAGATTTAGTGAAAGACAATTGGAACGGCTTTCAGATTTCACCAAGAGACGTCTTGTCATTACATTTGGCAATGGAGAATCTCGCAGTTCATGATGAACAACGCGAAACGATGGCCGCCAACAGCCTGCAACGTATTTCGGGATATTCGCCCGAAACGTGGTGCGCTGGTATTTTATCGATGATGAAGAGCTTGAGTAGCAACGCTTGACGGAGTGGGCTAGAAGGAGCTCAATCCCTATCACTGATGCGTTTATTCATTAACTCTCTTGCCGCGAACGCAGGTGGAGGGCTCACTTATATCCGGAACACATTGCCTCTCCTGGCGGCCAATCCTGATTTGCAGATCACAGTTGCCATTGCCCCAAGTCTAAGGCGAGAGTTCTCAGGCCTGACCAACATTGAATTCCTGGAACAAGAGCTTTCTACATCGCGGAGGTTCCAGTATGAACAGAACGAGCTCCCGCGCGAGATCCGCGAGCATCGGAGTGATGTTCTGTTATCAGCAGGGAATTTCGCGCTGAGAAAGTCGCCCGTTCCTCAGATTTTGCTCTCTCGGAATTCTGTCTACACATCGAGGGATTTTTACCGCGATCTCTGGTCGAGAGGCGAGTATCGCGCTTGGATGGAGACTCATTTCAGAGGGTGGCTCGCAAGAAAGTCCATCAAGTGGGCTGATGTTACCGTGGCTCCGAGTCGAGCCTTTGCAGATGAATTGCACCGCTGGACGGGAAAGGATGTTCGCGCGATTCATCACGGATTCGATTCCGATACATTCTTTCGTGATGATTGCCCTCTCTCCCCGGAGGTTGAAGCGAAGCTGACGGCGGCTGAGGGTTCGTTCCGCCTGCTGTTCGTGAGCCACTACAATTACTATCGGAATTTCGAGACTCTGTTGCGGGCTTTGCCGCTGATTCAGCGAAGTTTTGCTCCGCGTGCGATAAAGCTTCTACTAACTTGTAAGTTTCTTGAGGGGCAGAATCCAGGTGCCTACCATCCTGAATCCGCTGCGCGAATGGTCAGGGATCTAAACTTGAGAGATGTCGTCGTGGAGTTGGGAGCCATTCCTTATCATCAACTGCATCTTCTATACCGCCGTGCAGACCTTTACGTTACCCCAGCCTATACCGAGACGTTTGCCCATCCCCTGGTCGAAGCGATGGCTAGCAGTTTGCCGATCGTGGCATCGGATCTTGCGGTACATCGCGAGATCTGCGCCGAGGCAGCACGTTATTTCCCCACTTTTTCTCCAACAGATTTAGCCGAGACGGTTGCGCAGGTCGCAGAGGCTCCCACAGTGGGCGAGAATATGGCCGCAAACGGCAGAAAGCGTGTCGGCCATTTTTCCTGGAAGAAACATGTGAGCGAAATCTTAGAGCTCGCGAAATCACTGATCGACGCCTAAGAGTGAAAAGGTAAAGCAAAGATGCAGGAGTGGCTGCGCAATCTGCTTGTCTGTCCGCGGGACAAGGGAGAATTTCGCGATGAAGGAAACCATCTCGTATGCGAGCAGAGACACCGCTACGCAGTAATTGAAGGTATTCCAATACTGCTCGTTTCAGAGGTCGACCAGACGCACATTGAAGGAACAAGGGCGCTGGCCGTGGCTGAAACTGGAGATGCGAGTGCGCTGCCTCAGATCAGTGTAGGTGCGAACGAGATCGACCCATTTGTGAGCAACGCCATCGGCGCAACAAATGGCAACTTGTATCAGCATCTTGTCGGCAACTTGAAGGAGTATCCCATCCCTCGACTTCGTCTGCCTGAGGGACACGGCAAGTTATTTCTTGAGGTTGGATGCAACTGGGGACGATGGTGC
>Ga0335076_10006259_pt1 | contig 12006 bp, 9 predicted proteins | sample Lox_Sample_25_FD_206717 | JGI IMG/M metagenome (GOLD analysis project Ga0335076, IMG submission 206717) | Soil microbial communities from Loxahatchee National Wildlife Refuge, Florida, United States - Lox_Sample_2.5 | ecosystem: Environmental > Terrestrial > Soil > Wetlands | place: USA: Florida... | reverse complement strand
CGCACCCGCTCCGGGTCGGCACCGCATTCCTCGAAGACCGCACGGGCCTGCCCGAAGCGGGAGACCGCTCCCTCGTTGGCGGCGTGCAGGATGGGCCCGGGCACGCGGTCATCGGCGACCTGCAGCAGCGCGACGGCCAAGTCGGCGACGTAGGTCGGTGACCCGATCTGGTCGTCGACCACATTCACCGGACCGTCCCCGGCGGCCAGCCGGCGCATGACGGCGACGAAGTCCTTGCCGGTTCCGCCCGTGTACAGCCAGGCGGTTCGGACCACTATGCCATCCGAGGCGTCCGGCAGGGCCGCCAGCACTGCCCGCTCGCCGGCGAGCTTGCTGAGCGCGTACACGCCCCGCGCGTCGGTTTCGTCGCTGGGCTCGTAGGGACGCGGCCCGCCCTCGGCGGGGTCGCCGGTAACTGGCTCGCCAGTGAATACATAGTCGGTGGAGACGTGGATCAGCCGGGCGCCGACGCGCGCGCAGGCTCGCGCGAGGTGCTCCGGGCCGGTGGCGTTGACCGCGTAGGCGGCGGCTTCGTGGCTCTCGGCGTCATCGACGTTGGTGTAGGCGGCGCAGTTCACCACCACGTCGCCGCTTTGGATGATCCTGTCAGCCGCGGCGGGATCGGTGATGTCCCACTGCGACGACGTGAGTGCCAGCACGTCACGCGCCCGATCGGTCGCCAACCCCGCCAACCAAACGCCCAGTTGCCCGCCCGCGCCGCTGATCACGATCCTGCCCGACATGTGTCGAGTCTGGCACGGCCCAGGTACGCCTTGGGCACACCGGGGCCGGCTACCCGAGAAGCCGCTGTGTCGCAAGTAACCTATTGTGATGCCTGTGCAACGTGTGGTTCGTGTGGTTGCCATTGTGCTGACCCTCACCGTCGTTCTCGGCACCGGGCTCGCGTGGAGTAACGTCCGGTCCTTCGAGGACGGCATCTTCCACATGTCCGCACCCTCCCTGGGTAAGGGCGGCGACGACGGCGCAATCGACATCTTGCTGGTCGGCCTCGACAGCCGCACCGATGCCCACGGCAACGCGTTGTCGGCCGAGGAGCTGGCGACGCTGCGGGCCGGCGATGAGGAAGCCACCAACACCGACACGATCATCCTGATCCGCATACCGAACAACGGGAAGTCGGCGACCGCGATCTCGATCCCGCGGGACTCTTACGTCGCGGCCCCAGGCCTGGGCAAAACGAAGATCAACGGCGTTTACGGCCAAACCAGAGAGGCCAAGCGGACCAGCCTCGTCAAGGCCGGCGATTCCACCGCCGACGCGGCGGCGCAGGGCACCGAGGCCGGTCGCGAAGCCCTGATCAAGACGGTCGCCGACCTCACCGGAGTCACCGTCGACCACTACGCCGAAATCGGGCTGCTCGGTTTCGCGTTGATCACCGACGCGCTCGGCGGCGTCGACGTCTGCCTCAAAGAGCCGGTGTTCGAACCGCTTTCGGGTGCCGACTTCCCGCCCGGCCAGCAAAAACTCAACGGCCCGGAGGCGCTCAGCTTCGTCCGGCAGCGCCATGACCTGCCGCGCGGCGACCTGGACCGGGTGGTGCGCCAGCAGGTTGTGATGGCGTCGCTGGCCCACCGGGTCATCTCCGGCAAGACGCTGTCCAGCCCCGCCACGCTGAAGCGCCTGGAGGCCGCCGTCCAGCGCTCGGTGGTCATCTCCTCGGGCTGGGACGTCATGGATTTCGTCCAGCAGATGCAGAAGCTGGCCGGCGGCAAGGTCGCCTTCGCCACGATTCCGGTTCTCGACGGCGCGGGCTGGAGCGACGACGGCATGCAAAGCGTCGTGCGGGTGGACCCGCACCAGGTCCAGGAGTGGGTCGGGAGCCTGCTGGAAGACCAGGCCCAGGGCAAGACCGAGGAACTGGCCTACACGCCGGCCAAGACCACCGCCAACGTGGTCAACGACACCGACATCAACGGGCTGGCGGCCTCGGTGTCAGAGGTGTTGAGCTCCAAGGGCTTTGCGAGCGGCACCGTCGGCAACAACGACGGCGGCCACGTGCAGAACAGCCAGGTGCGGGCCGCCAAAACCGACGACCTGGGCGCACAGCAGGTCGCCAAGGAACTGGGCGGCTTGCCGGTCGTCGCCGATGCCTCCATCGCGCCCGGATCCGTCCGGGTGGTGCTGGCCAACGACTACACCGGCCCGGGCTCCGGGCTTTCCGGCGGCGTGAACAGCCAAGTCATGCCCGCCCGGGTGTCCAACGCCGCAGCCGCGGCCGACCCGAATGTGCCGGCGCCGTCGCCGATCCTGACCGCCGGCTCCGACAAACCCGAGTGCATCAACTGAGCACGCTGACTACGCTTTCAGCGGCCATCCTGGATCCGATGCTTCGGGCCGACCCAGTCGGCCCGCGCATCACCTACTACGACGACGCCACCGGCGAGCGCATCGAATTGTCCGGGGTCACGCTGGCCAACTGGGCCGCCAAGACCGGCAACCTGTTACGCGACGAGATGGGCGCCGGGCCGGCCAGCCGCGTCGCGGTCTTGCTCCCGGCGCACTGGCAGACGGCCGCGGTCCTGTTCGGGGTGTGGTGGATCGGCGCCGAGGCGGTGCTCGAAACGGCGGGGCCGGCCGATCTGGCCCTGTGCACGGCGGAACGGCTGGACGAGGCCGACCACGCCGTGAGCATGGCGGTTGCCGGCGGCGAGGTGGCCGTGCTGTCGCTCGATCCGTTCGGCCGCCCCGCGCCGGACCTGCCGATCGGTGTTACCGACTACGCCACCGCCGTTAGGGTCCACGGCGACCAGATCGTTCCCGAACGCCGTCCGGGGCCGGCGATGGCCGGACGATCGGTCGGCGAGATCCTGGCCGATTGCGAAAGATCCGCGACGGCAAGGGGTTTGACGTCGGGTGACCGGGTGCTTTCCAGCGCGTCGTGGACGCGACCCGGCGACTTGGTGGACGGCCTGCTGTCCATCCTCGCCGTGGGTGCGTCGCTGGTTCAGGTGGCCAACCCCGACCCGTCGGCGCTGGCGCGCAGAATCGAGACCGAAAAGGTCACCCGGGTTCTGTGAGCTCGACGCTCGTCACCCGTGGCGTCGTCGCGGATTGTGGCGGCTACGACGTCCCGTCCGCCGGATCCGATGGAAGGCGTCGAGCAGATCGAGCTCGCGGCAAAGGGAGTCGGCGAGCATCTCGAGCCGGGGCACGACACGACGGCAGCCGGTCAAGCCAAAGGAGACTTGGTGGTTGATGCTCGTGCAAGTGATATTGAGCGCCTGGCCGTCGGCGACGACCGAGAGCGGGTAAAGCGCATCGAAGCGAGCGCCGTTCCAGTAGAGCCCGTCCTGAGGCCCGGGCACGTTGGAAATCATCACGTTCGGCGGGCGTAGCGGTCCGGGTGTGCGGCCCGGGCCCAGCGTCATGGCAAGTGCGAGCGGGGCGACACCGAGCGCGCTCATCGCCAACACCTGCGCCTGGCTCCGGCCGGCCAGCGCGGCCTTTCCTTCGCGCATGCTGGCCTGCACGGCCGCAAGGCGTTCGGAGGGATCAGCCAGGTGCGTGCCCAGGCAGCACGCCAGCATCCCGATCTTGTTGCCCGGCACAGGTTCTGGCACGCCGGCGGGTTCGTCGCCACGCAGAGAGACAGGCACAGTCGCCATGAGCGGCGCGTCCGGCAGCGCGTGACGAGCGAGAAGATAGCGGCGCAGCGCCCCTCCGCACATGGCGAGCACAACATCGTTGAGGGTGGCGTCAGTGTGTTTGGCGACCAGCCGCAGCCGATCGATCGCAAAACTGCGGCCGGCCAAGGACCGAGCGCCGTCGATCGCAACATTGAATGGAGTGCGCGGTGCGGTCAGGGTCAGCGGACCGCCGCGCCGGCGCACCGCCCGCCAGGTTGCGTCAGCCAGCGCCGGCGGAATGCCCGCGAGGTCTCCCGCCGTGCCCAACACCCGCTGGGCGGCGACCAGCGGATTGATGCCCGTGGATGTGATCGTGTCATCGCTCGGTGTTGCCTCCCACAGGGCGGGCATCCCGCGCCGATCCGGGTCCGAGCTGACGGTCCGCCGCAGCAGCCGCATTGTCGAGACGCCGTCAGCCAGCGCATGGTGAGTCTTGATATAGAGGGCGTACTGCCCCTCGTCGAGGCCTTCGATCAGATGCACCTGCCACAGGGGGCGGGACCGGTCCAGCGGTTCGGCGTGCAGCTCGGAAACCATGTTCCACACGGTCTGGCCGCCTCGCCGCGGCAGTGCGCTGAGTTGCACGTGGTACTCCAGGTCGACCTCGGTGTCGGTGTGCCAATACCAGTGACCAAGGGAGCCAAGCGAGCGGCGGGGCCGCCGCCGCCACAACGGCGCCACCTGATCGCGATCTAGCGCGGCGGCGAACGCGTCTCGCACGAAACTCGGGCTGGCGCTGTCAGGCCGGCTGAGAAACGCCAGCGCGCCCACATGCATCGGCCGTTTGGGCGCCTCGGCGGCCAGGAACAACACGTCTACGGGCGACATAGGAAAAGCCATGAGCGGCAGCACCTTTCGGTAAACCGAAATGTCCCGCCGCGGGCTGTACCCTCCCGCGGAACACGCGGATATATCGATTGCCGCCAGCTTCTGGACGGCGCGACCCGGCCGAGAAGTGGCGAGGCGTTGTTAACCATATGCTCAATAGCTCAGTGCGGCAATGGCGGGATCCAGGACACATATTGATATCGCAATATTTCAATGTTAACGTCGTGCGAGCATTGACTGACGCTGTTACGACAGGAAGGTTGAGGCAATGGCGGTGTACGGGCTCTTGGCGAAGGCGGCGGGGACGGTGGTCACCGGCCTGGTCGGCGTGACGGCCTACGAGGTGGTGCGCAAGGCCATGGCCAAGGCACCGCTGCACGAGACCGCGGTGTCGGCGGCGGAACTGGGTTTGCGCGGCACCCGCAAGGCCGAGGAGGCCGCCGAGTCGGCGCGGCTGAAGCTCGCCGACGTCATGGCCGAGGCCCGCGAACGCATCGGCGAAGAAGCGCCCACGCCGTCCATCACTGACACCCACCAGCACGAGCACTGAACCAATCGGCATGAACCTCGCCCTGGTCCCCGACATCGCAGCCGAGGCGCAGGCCAAAGACCCTGCCTTGAAAGTGATTTCGGATGCGGCCGGGCGCATGCGGGTTTCGGTCGGCTGGGTGCGCTGCAACTCCCGGCGTGCCGTGGCGGTCGAGGAGGCCGTCGCCAAGCAACAGGGGGTGCGCGCCGTGCACGCCTACCCGCGCACCGGGTCCGTCGTCGTCTGGTATTCGCCCCGGCGCTGCGACCGCTCCTCGGTGCTGGAGGCGCTCAGCGGGGCCGCACACGTCGCCGCCGAGCTGATCCCGGCGCGCGCGCCGCATTCCTCGGAGATCCGCAACACCGACGTGCTTCGCATGGTCATCGGGGGCGCGGCCCTGGCCCTGCTCGGCGTCCGTCGCTACGTGTTCGCCCGGCCTCCGCTGCTCGGCCCGAGCGGTTGGCTGTTCGCCACCGGTGTCACCGTCTTCACCGGCTACCCCTTCCTGCGCGGCGCCTTGCGCTCGCTGCGATCCGCGCGGGCCGGCACCGACGCGCTGGTCTCGGCGGCCACGGTCGCAAGCCTGGTGTTGCGGGAGAACGTGGTCGCACTCACCGTGCTGTGGCTGCTCAACATCGGCGAATACCTGCAGGACCTGACCCTGCGGCGGACCCGGCGGGCCATCTCGGAGCTGCTGCGGGGAAGCCAGGACACGGCATGGATCCGGCTGACCGACGGCCCGCAGGCCGGCACCGAGGTCCAGGTGCCGATCGACACCGTGCAGATCGGCGACGAGGTGGTGGTCCACGACCACGTCGCGGTCCCGGTGGACGGCGAGGTGGTCGACGGCGAGGCGATCGTCGACCAGTCCGCGATCACCGGCGAAAACCTGCCCGTCAGCGTCATGGTCGCCACGCGGGTGCACGCCGGTTCGGTCGTGGTGCGCGGGCGCATCGTGGTGCGCGCCCACGCCGTCGGCAAACAGACCACAATCGGCCGCATCATCACCCGGGTCGAGGAGGCGCAGCACGACCGGGCGCCGATCCAGACGGTCGGCGAAAACTTCTCCCGGCGTTTCGTTCCCACCTCGTTCATCGTTTCGGCCATCACCCTGGCCATCACCGGGGACGTCCGCCGCGCGATGACCATGCTCTTGATCGCGTGCCCGTGCGCGGTGGGTCTGGCCACCCCGACCGCGATCAGCGCCGCGATCGGCAACGGCGCGCGCCGAGGAATCCTGATCAAGGGCGGCTCTCACCTCGAACAGGCGGGCCGGGTCGACGCGATCGTGTTCGACAAGACCGGAACGCTGACCGTCGGGCGCCCGGTGGTCACCAACATCGTTGCGATGCACAAGGATTGGCAGCCGGAGCAGGTGCTGGCGTATGCGGCCAGCTCGGAGATCCACTCCCGCCATCCGCTGGCCGAAGCGGTGATCCGCTCGACCGAGGAACGCCACATCAGCATCCCGCCGCATGAGGAGTGCGAGGTGCTGGTGGGCCTGGGCATGCGGACCTGGGCCGACGGCCGGACCCTGCTGCTGGGCAGCCCGTCGCTGTTGCGCGCCGAAAAAGTCAAGGTGTCGAAGAAGGCCTCGGAGTGGGTGGACAAGCTGCGACGCCAGGCCGAGACGCCGCTGCTGCTCGCGGTGGACGGCACGCTGGTTGGGCTGATCAGCCTGCGCGACGAGGTGCGGTCCGAGGCGGCCAAAGTGCTGAAGAAGTTGCGCGCCAACGGCATTCGCCGGATCGTCATGCTCACCGGCGACCATCCCGAGATCGCCCGGGTCGTCGCCGGTGAGCTGGGGATCGACGAGTGGCGCGCCGAGGTGATGCCGGAGGACAAGCTCGAGGTGGTGCGCGAGCTGCAAGGCGACGGCTTCGTCGTCGGCATGGTCGGCGACGGCATCAACGACGCCCCGGCGCTGGCGGCCGCCGACATCGGGATCGCCATGGGCCTGGCCGGAACCGACGTTGCCGTCGAAACGGCCGACGTGGCGCTGGCCAACGACGACCTGCATCGCCTGCTCAACGTGCGGGACCTGGGCGCCAGGGCCGTCGACGTCATCCGCGAGAACTACGGCATGTCCATCGCCGTCAACGCCGCCGGGCTGGTCATCGGCGCGGGCGGCGCGTTGTCCCCGGTGCTGGCCGCTATCCTGCACAACGCGTCGTCGGTGGCGGTGGTGGCCAACAGCTCCCGGCTGATCCGGTACCGGCTCGACTGACTCGTCCGGTCAGCAGCCGCAGTCCTGGCCGCGCCAGGCCCCGACGCCCTGCCAGGCCGCAATGCCGGCGATACCGAGCCCAACCGCGGGATCGACCCACCAGCCGCTCGACCAAAAGCCCGTCAGCGCAAGGGTGATCAGGACCCCGGCGGCCTGGGCGCCACACAAGTAGTTCTGCATTCCTTCGGCCTCGGTGGCCCCGGAGTCCAACCGCGCGCCAAGTTGGCGGTTGGCCCGGCCGAGAATCGGCATGAGCAACAACCCGAAGGCCGTCAACCCGATGCCGATCACCGACATCTCGGCATGGTGTTCAGCGGTCAGGTCATGGAGGGATTCGGCAGCGATATACGGCGCGGTGAGCCAGAACGACACCGCGACGCCGCGTTGGGCGCGCCGCTCGGCGATCTGCGAAAAAGTGCGCGCTCCACTGAAACGCCATACCACCATCGCGCTGGCCAGGGCTTCGGACGCCCCACCCAGGGCCCATCCGGTCAGCGCGACGGAGCCGACCGCCAGTCCCTGCCACAGACCGACAGCGCCCTCGACGAGCACCACGGCGAGGCTGATCCAGGCCAACCGCCGCGCCCACTCGGCGCTTCGCCGCCACCCGGCGTCGCGCGCCGCAGCGATACCGAATTCGTCGGCGATGAGGGGCAAAATGCTCATTGCGCGAGGCTAGTGGCGGCGGGGCAGGGCTGCGGGCTTGCACACGCCGCCGTAACACAACCGTGTCCGGGCTCTTACACACCCAGCAATCGTTTCAGCACCTTCCCGCCAGCATTGCGGGGCAGCGCGTCGACAAACAGCACATCGCGAGGAACCTTGAAGCGGGCCAACTGATTTCGGACGTAATCCTTGACGTCGCGCTCGGTCAGGGTCGCGCCCGGTCGCAGCACGATGTAGCTGCGCAGCCGCTGCCCGAACTCCTCGTCGTTGACGCCGACGACCGCGACGTCGAGGATGTCGGGATGGTGCGAGAGCGCCTCTTCGACCTCGCCCGGGTAGACGTTCTCACCGCCGGAGACGATCATCTCGTCGTCGCGCCCGTCGATGAACAACCTGCCGAACCGATCGAAATGACCGACGTCGCCGGTGGACATCAGGCCCTGGGTCGACTCCCTGGTACCGCCGCCGGTGTACCCCTCGAAGGCAAGCACGTTGCCGACGAAAATCCGCCCCGGCGTCCCCGGGGGAGCCTCGTGCCGGTCGTCGGTGAAAACCTTGACGACCGACCCGGGCACCACCGCACCGACGCATCCCGGCTCGACGGCCAGATCTGCGGGCGTGGCGATGGTGGCGTATGCGACCTCGGTGGAGCCGTACATGTTGTAGACCACGGGCCCCAGCGCCCCCATCGCACGGGTGGCGAGCGCGGCACCGAGTTGGGATCCGCCGACGAACACGATGCGCAACGAGGACAGATCATGCTCGGCGAGGGCCGACCAACCCAAATCGAGAATGCGCCGCAGCATGACCGGCACCACGATCATGGCGCTGGCCCGATGCGCGGCCGCGCTGGCCAGGGCTTGCCCTGGATCGAACTCGCGGCGGAGTACCAGCGTCGAGCCCAGGACCATCGCATACATCGCGTGGCTGAAGCCCAGCGAATGAAACAGCGGCACACAGCATTCGGTGACTTCCCGGCCGCGGAACGGGACCTTGCCGAGCAGCCCGCCGACCGGTATCAGCGAGTAGGGCTCCGAGCGGGCGGCGCGTTTCGGGACGCCGGTCGTCCCGCTGGTCGAAATGACGATCTTGGGCCGGCCACCGGAGCTGGGCGGCGGGCTGGGGTCGCCGCGCCCGATCAGCGGATCGAGGGTGTCAGGACCGGGCGATTGCACCCAGGCCCGAATCCGGCCCAGCCTCGGCTGGACGTCCGCGACCGTGGCGATGTACTCGTCGTCGTACACCAGGAGGTCGGCGCCTTCGCGGGCCACCATCTCGGCGAGTTGTGCGCTGCCGAAGCCGGTGTTGAGCAACAGGACACCGGCGCCGCACTTGCCGGCGGCGTAGACGGCTTCCAGGAACCCCCTGTGGTTGCCGGCCAAGATGGCCACGCTCGCGCCCGGACCAAGCCCGCGCCGGCGCCACTCGTTGGCCAGCGCGTTGGTCCGCTCGTCCAGCTCGCCGAAAGTCAGCGCACCACGCTCGTCGATCAGCGCCAGCCCTTCGCGGTCGCGAGCGGCGGTGATCACCGTCGCGACTCCGAGGATGCCGTAGCGCTCGAGCGCCCGTAGCACCGCCGCGATCCGGCCGGGTGGGATCAATCGCAGCCCCCCGGACCGGGCATACATCAGCAGCGACGAGGTTTCCAACCCGAGACGCCTGAACATTTTCGCGGCCACTGTCTTGACTCTGCTGATCAACCCCGGCATCGATAAAGGCGCAACGCCACCATCGGCGGGGTCTTTGGTCCCCGGGAATGCGCCCGCCGGCTTGTAGTTATTCTGGCTAACCAGTAGAGCAGAGAAGGGACGACATGGCGCGCACCGAGAACGACATCTGGGACCTGGCGACCAGCGTGGGAGCCACCGCCACCATGGTGGCCGCGGGACGGGCCCGGGCGACCCGGGACGCGCTGATCGAAGACCGCTTCGCCGAGCCGCTGGTACGTTCCGTCGGCGTCGACTTCTTCACCCGATGGGCCGGCGGCGAACTCGACGCCGCCGACGTCGACGTGCCCGGCGCCCCGTGGGGCATGCAACGCATGACGGACATCCAGGCGGCGCGCACCCGCTACATCGACGCCTTCTTCCGAGAGGCCCAAAAAGAGGCCCGGGAAGGCGAGGGGCCCGCGGGCATCCGCCAGGTGGTCATCCTGGCTTCCGGTCTGGACGCGCGCGCGTATCGGCTGGCCTGGGCGCCGGGCACGACGGTATTCGAGATCGACCAGCCGCGGGTCATCGAGTTCAAAGCCGCCACGATCGCTCGACTCGGCGCCGAGCCCACGGCCGACGTGCGGGCCGTGCCGATCGACCTGCGTAACGACTGGCCGTCGGCGTTGCGACGGGCGGGGTTCGACACCGGCCGCCCCGCCGCATGGGCCGCCGAGGGCCTGCTCGGATTCCTGCCCGCCGACGCTCAGGATCGGTTGCTGGACAACATCACCGCACTCAGCGCCGACAGCAGCCGGCTGGTCGCCGAGGTCTTTCTGAATTCCGGGGCCAACCAGCAGGCGCTCAACGCCGCCACCCGGAAGTGGCGGGAGAACGGTCTCGACGTCGAACTGGAGAACCTGGGGTTCCCTGGCGAACGCAACGACGTGGCGACCTACCTGGCCGACCGGGGCTGGCAGCCCGTCCGCACGCCATTAAATAAGTTATTGGGCGACAACGGATTACCGCTGCAGTCCACCGACGCGGAGGCGCCCTTCGGCAAGAACTATTACTGCACCGCGGTGCTGCACAAGGCAGGTTAAAAGAAAGGCCCACAGTGCCAATGAGCAAGCCAAACAGCAAGCCCGCCAAACCACTTGACGGATTCCGGGTACTCGATTTCACCCAGAACGTGGCCGGCCCCCTGGCCGGGCAGGTGCTGGCCGACCTGGGTGCCGAGGTCATCAAGATCGAGGCGCCCGGCGGTGAGGCGGCCCGGCAGATCACCGCGGTCCTGCCCGGACGCCCGCCGCTGGCCACGTATTTTCTGCCCAACAACCGCGGCAAGAAGTCGGTGACGGTGGACCTGACCACCGACGAGGGCAAGCAGCAGATCCTGCGGCTCGCCGACGCCGCAGACGTTGTACTGGAAGGGTTTCGGCCCGGGGTTATGGAGCGCATGGGCCTGGGCCCCGACGACCTGCGGGCGCGCAACCCCAAGCTGATCTACGCGCGCCTGTCGGCCTACGGCGGCAACGGCCCGAATGGCAGCAGGCCGGGCGTCGACCTGATGGTCGCCGCCGAGGCGGGCATGACCACCGGAATGTCCACGCCGGATGGCAAACCGCAGATCATCCCGTTCCAGCTCGTCGACAATGCCAGCGGTCACGTGCTGGCGCAGGCGGTGCTGGCCGCGCTGCTCAACCGCGAGCGCCACGGGGTGTCCGACGTCGTCCGGGTCGCGATGTACGACGTCGCGGTGGGGCTACAGGCCAACCAGCTGACGATGCACCTTAACAAGCCGAGCGAGGCGTCCAAGCCGAAGCCGGCCCCGGAACCGGCCTTGGAGCCAAACACCAAGAAGCGCAAAGGGGTTGGGTTCGCCACCCAACCGTCGGACGCGTTTCGGGCGGCCGACGGCTACCTCGTGATCAGCGCGTACGTGCCCAAGCACTGGGCGAAGCTGTGCGAGATCATCGGGCGCCCCGATCTGCTGGAGGACGAGCGGTTCATCGATCAGCGCTCACGCGCAATGAACTACCCCGAATTAACCGAGGAACTCGAGTCGGCGCTGGCGGCCAAGACCGCGGGCGAATGGGTTGCGCTGCTGCAGGAAGGCGGCCTGATGGCCTGCCTCGCCTACAGCTGGAAGCAGGTCGTCGACACCCCGCTATTCGCCGAGAACGAGCTGGCCCTGCGGGTCGGCAGCGGTGACGACGCCATCACGGTGATCCGCACCCCGGCCCGCTACTTGAGCTTCGACGCCGCGGCCACAGAACCCCCGCCCGGGGTGGGCCAGCACAACGACCTGATTCTCACCGCACCGGAGACCGCGTCCTAAACCGAAGTTCCCCCTAGTGTCGCGGCGTGTTGGGCTGTGACCAGCGGTTTGTGGCCTAGCTGGTTGGGTGTACTGACTACGCGAAACCTCGGCGGTGGGAGACGCCGAGTAGTTCGAGG
>Ga0335076_10006258_pt1 | contig 12006 bp, 9 predicted proteins | sample Lox_Sample_25_FD_206717 | JGI IMG/M metagenome (GOLD analysis project Ga0335076, IMG submission 206717) | Soil microbial communities from Loxahatchee National Wildlife Refuge, Florida, United States - Lox_Sample_2.5 | ecosystem: Environmental > Terrestrial > Soil > Wetlands | place: USA: Florida... | reverse complement strand
ACCGTACGCGTCGTTGTAGTTCCACCATTGGTACGGCGGTGTCTGCGGGTATCCCTCGGGCGAATCCTCCCACTCCTCCTGGCGGCCGAGCGCGGTCATGTCGAGGTAGCTCCACGTGGTACCCATGTTCTCGGCGCCGCGGCTGTTGATGAAGTAGGTGCGAAAGACCTGGCCGCCGTCGCGGATGAACGCATTGTGCCCGTGCCACTCATCGACGCCGAAGTCCTTGTCGAAGTCGTCCGTGATCGTGTACCAGGGGATGCGCGTCCAGCCGTGGCGTTCCTTCAGCCGCCGGATCTCGGCCTGAGGGGCCCGCGAGGCGCAGGCGAGCGTCGTGTCCCGCGCATTCAGGTGGGCCGGGTTCGCGACCTGGTCGGCGCCGAAGGAACAGCCCACGCAGGCACGCTCCGGATACGAGCCGCCCTCGGCATACGTGGTGACCGTCGGTTCGAAGAAGGCCCGGTAGACGATCAGCTGGCGGCGGTCCCCGAACAGGTCAGCGAGGCTCGCCGGCCCGTTGGGGCCCTCGAACGAGTACTCCTTCTCGACCGCCATCCACGGCATCCGTCTGCGCTCGGCGGCCAGCGCGTCGCGCGCGCGGGTGAGCTCCTTCTCCTTGGCCAGCAGCCTCTCACGTGCTGCGTTCCACTCCCCAAGCGAGACAACCGGCGGCGTCTTCATCTGGCACTTTCCGCTTCAGAAGGACCTACGCCCTGAATGCCGTAGCAGCGCCATCGGCAACACCGGCGACGTTATCACCGCCGTCGGTCGGGCAGCTTCGGCCGCTCGGTGGCTGCCAGGCCAGAGCGCCCGGCGGGCCTGCAGACGCAGGCTTGTCCGGCACCGCGAGTGCATGCGCCTCACCCCGTTCCGGGCCATCTCCTGTGGCAGCGGCAGCATGCCTGGCCCCGGCGTCTCCGCGGGCACGGAGATCAGCGACCTGTCCGGGCCTGCGCGCCGGTCATGGCGCTGCGGCGGAACACCATCGCGAGCACTACTCCGACGACGAGCCCGAATAGCAGGTGGGCGATGAAGAAGGCGGCCAGCGGGACGAACGCCACGAGCGGATTCGCCGACGGAAGCAGCGCCCACCGCATGACGGCGTACACGATGGCGCCGCCGATGATGCCAGCAGCGACTACGCCGCCCGCAGTGCGCATCAGCGGGATCCGCATCATCATTGCCGCGGCGATGATCGCCGCGAATAGCACGCCAAGGAATCCCGCGTACGCGAAGTGCAGCAGGGCGCCGACGATCACATGCCCGGCGGAGACGGGCATCTCGTTCATCATCATCGCGCGCCCGGAGGCTGGCATCATCGACATCAGGTGGGAGATGCCGAGGGCGCGCGGGCGCGGTCCCAGGCGCCGGGCATCAGGTGCCGGTAGATGCGGTAGGTGACCTCGATGCTGCGGTGGCCGAGCGCACTGGGAGACATCGGTGATCGGGATGCCGCGGGCCAGCGCGGTGGAGGCGAACTGATGCCGCGGCGAGTGCGGGATGAACTGCGGCGGCCTTGCGGGCGGCGCCCCCGAAGTCGTCCTGGTAGGTGCGGCGCACGACGAGTTTCTGCCGGCGGCCGCGGAACAGGTACCCATCGGAACTGGCGGGGTAGTCGGCGAGGTGCCTGTCGATAGCGTCCGACACGTACCGGGCAGCGGGGTGTCGCGGTAGTCGCCGGCGGCGCGGCGTCGCACACCAGGGTGCTTCGATATTCTGCAGCAGCACCTGGCACCTGATGGCACGCGCTATCCCTGGCCCGCCTGGGTCACCATGAAACAGGAACTCGCCGACGCGCCGGAGCAGCAGCTCGGCACCAGGCCAAGTCGACTCTGAGCCAGAATGTATGTCAGGTCCGCCGGTACTGGTCGGGCCCCCACACAGCCCGGTCACTGCGGCCGCGGCGGGCCTTAAACCGGCGGGAACGATCTGAGGCAACCGCGTGTGCGCAAAGGGAAGTGGCAGCCGATGACACACAATCACCCGTCGCGCGACCACCACGACCTCCGAGAGCGGATCGCCGTGAGGTTCTTCCGCATGGTCAATCCGCTAACCCGCCGGATGATCCCCGCCGGCACGCCGACGGGAGCCCCGAACGTCCTGCTGCTCATTCCAGGGCGCCGGTCAGGCATCGAGCGCACGACCCCGGTCACGGTGCTCGACTTCGAGGGACACACCTATGTCCAGGCGACCTACGGAGCTTCGGGCTGGGCCCGGAACCTGCGGGCGGCGGAGGAGGTGACCGTGGTCTACTCCGGCGGGCGCCGCAGTCAGGTGCACCCAGCAGAGATCCCACCCGACGAAGCTGCCGCAATCCTCCGCCGGGCGCTTGCGCCCTACCACCGCTCGCGCTTGCTCCGACGACTGCTCGGCCCGCGCGTTCGGCCGCCCGTCGGGCTCCTGCGCCGATACCGCGTCCGCATCGACGACACGCCACAGGAATACCTCGCCGAAGCTCAGCGCCACCCGCTTTTTGAACTCCAGCCCAAGTCACCCTGATCCGGAACTGCTCACTAACAGCCGGCGTCGCGGCCGCCACCGCCTCGGCGAGGGCGGCTATGTCGAACCGTGCCCAGGGTCATCACGGAGCGCACTTGACGCCTGGGCACGTAGCGGGCCGCCATCTTTGCTCCGCGTTTGCTCGGCTGTCGCGGTACACCCTGGTAGCGGCCGGCATCAACCGCCCACACGTTCTGGTGGCCCGCCGCACAGTCTGGCGGCCATGCCGGTAGTCGCGGCCAGCGCGCTGATCACGTCTATCCGCACCTCACAGCGCCCAGGCAGGGCTGGCAGCACCCGCGGCGCGCCGATCAACGCGGCCAGCGCGAACGCGATGTTCACGTACAGGCACCAGCGCCAGCTCAGCTCGCTGGTGAGCACGCCGCCGAACAGCAGCCCGGCGGCAGCCCCAAGCCGCCGAACGCGGTGAAGTGCGAGACGACATGGGGCGTCGTCCAGAGAAATCAAGGATGCTCGGGGCATCTTGAACTGGTTCAAGGACCACAGGTAAGGGTTGCCCGCAGCGAAGATGTCCCCGATCCCCGCCTGGCAGCCCCAAGCCGCCTGGCGGTCGGCTTTAAGCTTCCGCCAGTACTCTCCTTGGCCAGTGTCATCGGGCAGATCGCCTGCCGAGGCTCGTTCGGTTCGAATATCGGTTGTGACCGGATGATCACCAGCGTGTTCCCGAACGGCCGATCTGGCGCCAGTCCCGGACCGCTCTTTTGGCGTTTGGTGCCGCACCCAGACGGCAGTTCTGTCGCGCCCGGCGGCGCCCCGAGACCGCCCTCTGGGGGCAGCTAGTCAGCCCGGCTAATCCCGTGGGAGGTGCCTGCCCAGCGTCGGCCGAGTTGGTGCTGTTGCTGCTCCTGCGCGTTGACGGCGGCGATGGAGTTCCTGAGCTTGTCCAGCAACGCGGTGAGCGTCCGCACATCGCCGGGCTGCCAGTCCGCGACGAACAAGGCGAACCGGTCCAGGCCGACCTCGGTCAGCCGCTTCAGCTCGTCGGCACCGGCGGGCGTGAGTGTCACCAGGCACGAGCGCCCGTCGGCCGGGTCGGCGGCGACCCGGACGTGACCAGCGTCCTCGAGCTCGCGGACCTGCCTGGTGACCAGCGACGGGTGAATCCCCCGCAGGTCAGCGATCTCGGACGGACGGATTGCGCCGCGGCCTGCGATGAGCTGAAGCAGGCTCAGCGTGCCTGCCGCCTTGCGCTCGCGCCTGGCACGCTCCATTCCGCCGGTCAGCGTGAACAGCGCAGCGACCATCGCGGTCACGTCGGGCTTGCTCGGAGCCATGGTGCCAGCTTAAATTAATTGCTATACTCATTCAACTACCTGCACCGCAGCGAGTGACCTCGTCAGATGTTCGCTGGTCACGGGAGCAGTGGCCGCAGGCTGGTGCCACTCGGGCAGCGCAGGTGTGCTGCAGCGCGAAGGAGCCAGTGATGGGCAATGAGCCCGCCCGGGACGAGCACCGAGCGGTCGCTGGCGCTCCCGCTCCGGTCATCCGGGCGTCGGACGGCGACCGGGAGGCCGTCGCCGCGCAGCTGAACGAGGCGGTCGGCGACGGGAGGCTCACGCTCGAGGAGTTCGGCGAGCGTCTGGACCGGGCGTATGCGGCGCGCACGCGCAGCGCGCTGGCCCCGCTTACCGCCGACCTGCCGGCGATAGGTCCCGTGCACGGACCCGAGAAGCTGCGCAGAGTGATGCTCGGTATCTTCTGGGACTCGCGCCGAGCCGGGCCGCAGCCCCTCGAGGATGAGATCACCGCGATTGCGCTGCTGGGCGACGCCGTCATCGACCTGCGCGGGGCCAAGGCCACCTCGGAGGAGATCACGATCCGTGCCTACGCCCTGCTCAACGACGTTGACGTAATCGTCCCGGAGGGGGTAGCCGTGGAGGTATCCGGTGTCGCCGTCGTCGGGGACAACAGGAACATGACCAGGCCCGTCCCCGCCGGGACCAGCCGGTTCGTGGTGAAGATCCACGGTCATGCCGTGCTGGGCGACGTCCAGGTATTTCACAGCAACCCGCGCGCCATTCGCCGCCAGCGCCGCCGGTCAATCGAAAACTGAGCCTCCGTCAGATTGCTGGCGCGCATCCGGCAACGAGTCACAGATCTTGGTCCTGGCCGGACAGCGTCGTCGCTGACTAACGTGGAAAGAACGGTCCCCGAACCGCGTATAGGCGGGGCGCCAGAACTGGCCGCTCTGTGCCGCTCGGCCGTGGCGAGTCCGCCATTGAACCATCGCAAATAATCGGCAGTGCGCGCTCGTCGCGTACGACCGCGCGAGTGGGGTCCTCGTTCGACGCCCCTAGGCACGAGTAGGCATGCTGCTGACTGCGTGGCCATGCGCAGATCCAGTGCGCGCTCTTCGGAGAGTAAGCTCCTGCGTCTCCGCGTGCCTTCGACCGCGGCCACTCTGCGGCGAGCACGAGACTCAAGTTCACAGGGCCGGAAATGGCTCGCTCCCAGGCGGACCTGAGGATGACCGGGCGATCGAGATTGATCATGCTCGTTTGCTCGTTGTTTGCTCGTCTGCCCCGGTACCGCTCGTCAGCAACCGGCACCAGTCGGCAGCGGTCCGAGATGAAGTCCGCACAGGCCGGCACTAACCGGCATTGAAAGCACTGATCTGATAGCAGAGCAGCGGACTCTTAATCCGCGGGTTCGGGGTTCAAGTCCCTGGCGGCGCACCCGTCCAGCCCCACCAACCCCAGTGTGTGGTCCCGGCTGATCCTTGACGAATCCAGCTCGGCTGATAGGAACGCCCGATTTGGATCATTTGGCCGCGTGTGGCCGGCTGGCGCGCAGCTGCAAAGCCTCCCCAGCGCGGGCAGACCGGCAGCACGAAGGCAGACTGGTACGCGCGAACAGCCAGCCACTCCGTCTACCTGTCCCAGCCGGCCGCCGAAGCGAAACCTCATCGAGCAAGCAGCGGCTGCATGCCCAGCCGATAACCCGGCTGGTACGCCTCCGCGGGTTCGGTTGGGACCAGCTGGGCTGGTGGGGCTAGCCGGGCGAACGGGAGTCAAGGTGCAAGAGCAGCGATGTCGCATCGTACCGACGGCCGGTCGCGGATGATCCACGCTGGCGCGGAACTGTTCCGGCAACGCGGCTAACACGCCACTGCGTTCTCGGATGTGATCCAGGCCAGAGGCGCGCCGCGTGGGTCAACGTACTTCCATTTCCCGGCGGCAAGGAGGAACCGTCCCGCGAAGCGATCGCCCTGGCCTGTAATGAGATCGAGAAGATGGTCGCCCTGGCGGCATACCGGGCCGACGGTCCCGGGTCGCTGGTGCGTGCTGGGCGACATGGTGGCGGCGCGCCTGGAAGGCTCGGACTACCGCAGCGGATGCGCCATCGCCACGATGGTGCTGGAGCTAGCCCCTGAAAATGAGGAACTCAGCACCGACTTCGAGACGGTCTTCGGGCGGTCGCGGGCGGCACTGGCGCGCCGGTTCGAGACATGGGCCATCGCTCGCGGCCGCGCCATCGGCCTGGCCAACCTGGTCATGTCCGCGTTCGAGGGTGCCCTGGTCTTGAACCGAGCCGCCCGCAGCACCGAAGCTCTGCAGACCACAGTCGAGGCTATCGCCGAGGTCATGGACCATGAACCGTCGACGCGAAAGGAACTGCGCCATGGCTAACGAGCGAGCAGGCGACCCTGGCAACCGGGGAACCACGATCGGTGACCTCGCCGAGGCTCCTGGTCCACCAGGGCCGCGTGCTCGATGGTGTCGAACCACGCTTCGATGTCACTCCAGCACCCACAGATACTTGCGGCTGCCGAAGTGGTGAATCTCCGAGAGCGCGTCGTGCGTGCCGCGGTTTCGGCCGGAACCCATATGAGCAGGGCCGGAAGTCCTGCTCGAAGATGGGCTCCAGGACCAGTTTCAGCACCGCCTGGACGACCCGATCTGCCACCGTTGGGTATCCCGAGCCGCCGCAGCTTGGCTCCCCGCTTCGGGATCATCCGCTCGCGGGCTCGCACTGGGCAGAACCTGCGGGAGCGCAAGTGTCCCCGCGTCCCCGGCCTTGGAGACAACACAGGATTGCGAGACACCCTCCGCCAGGCGCAAGCCGGCGCTCCCGCTGACTGCGGTCACGCCGCCGCTAGCCAGCCGGTACCGCGAATCATCATCCTGACGGGCCAGCCAGCCAGCGGGCGCGAGGATGACCAGCCCCTCATCGAAAAGCCACTAATCGGGATGCTGAGCACGGGCGTTGGCGCCCGGTGTCCGCCGGACTCGGGTCGGCTCCCAGGCGGGGGCAACGGGAGGTCCAGGGCGTCTGCCGCGCGCCGTGGGAGCCGGAGAGCTAGCGGCCGGCGCGGGCCTCCTGCGGCCCGGGCTCTAGGGGCGGCGCGCCGACCGCGCAATTGATCGTGCATTCGGGCCTGGCCGCGGCCGGCGTCCCGCGCAGCGCGTCGTCGCGGATCGTGAAGAACGACAGCACCGCGCCGCACGCGACCAGCGCGGCGCTGGCCAGGATCGCGATCCGGAAGCCGTGCAGGAAAACTAGCGGGTGCGACGGTGCCTCGCCGGTCAGCCCGGCCAGCGGCGGGATGGCGGCGACGAACAGCAACGATGACGCCCGGGCGACCGCGTTGTTGACCCCGCTGGCCACTCCGGCATGCCGGACGTCCGCTGTTGCCAGCACGGTCGCGGTGAGCGGTGCGACCACGGCCGACAGGCCCACCGCAAAGACAACGACCGCGGGCAAAACATCGGTCAGGTACGAGGTGTGCACACCGATCCGGGTCATCAGCACCATCCCGGCCGTGACGACCACCAGCCCGGCGGTCATCGGGACCCTCGGGCCGATCTTCTGGGCCAGCGCGCCCGCCTGCGCTGACAGCAGCAGCATCAAGATCGTGATCGGCACCGTCGACGCGCCCGCCGCAATCGGCGAGTACCCAGCGACGATCTGCAGCGTCACCACGAACAGGAAGAAGACCACGCCCATGCCGCCGTAGACCACGAATGTGACGAGGTTGACCGCGGTGAACTCCTTCGATGCGAACACGTCAAGCGGCATCATCGCCTGCAGGGTGCGGGTGCGCTTGCGTTCGGTCAGCACAAACCCCGCGCCGCAGGCCACGCCGAGCACGGCCGCAGCGGTGACAGCCACCCGCGACATGCCCGGCTGCGGCGCCTCGGTCAGCGCGTACGTGATCCCGGCCAGTGCTAGGGCGGCGAGCACCGCGCCGCGGACGTCGAACCGGCCTTGCGCGGTCTCGTCCCTGGTCTCCGGGACGTGCCGGAGGGCCACCGCTACCACGATCGCCGCCAGCGGCAGGTTGATCAGGAATACCCAGCGCCAGCCCGCCGCGCTCACCAGCCAGCCGCCGAGGAACGGGCCGATTGCGCCGGCGATGCCGCCCAGCCCAGACCAGGCACCCACTGCCTTCGCCCGGTCCTCTTGCACGTACGAGGCCTGGATGATCGCCAGCGATCCGGGGGTAAGCAGCGCGCCGCCGATCCCCTCCAGGGCCCGCGCCGCGATCAGCATCTGCACGTCCACCGCGGCGACGCACAGCGCAGAGGCCGCCGCGAACCAGATCGCGCCGACCACGAACACCCGACGCCTGCCGTACCGGTCGCCGAGCGAACCGCCGAACAGGATCAGCCCAGCCAGCGAGAGCGTGTAGGCATTCACGATCCACTGCAGCTCGGCGACCGTCGCATGCTGCTCTTTGCCGATCGTCGGGAGGGCGACGTTGACGACGGTCGCGTCCAGAAACGCGACCCCCGAGCCAAGCACCGTCGCCACCAGCACCCAGCGTCCTTTGCGGGACTTCAGCTGGATATCGGGAGCCATGACGTCATCCTGCTACCACGGCCTGGTTCTGTGGCGGTGTCGCGGCATACACAGGGGGGACTCCGGATAGCCGCCGATCCGGAGCAGCTCAGGCCCTCCGTCGGAGAGTCGTACGGGGGTCATTATGTGTCGCTTGGGCTGTCGATGCCGACCGGGCTTGCCACCCCGGCCTTGTCCGCGCTGGCAGGCATCGCCCGAACAGGACCGGCACGTCGCGCTCGAGGCTCCATAATCTCGGGACTCGGGCGCTATGTACGTCCCAATGCCGGGAGTTGAGCAGAGCCAAGAACGGTCGTTCCCGCGATCCGGCCGGCGTCCTTGGCTGCTAGGCGAGGCCGATCTGCCGCCTCTGAAGGGCGGAATCCCAGAAGGCGGAAATGAGGATGAGCTGGTCTCCCTGCCACTTGCTGGTCTGGGCGAACTCGAGGTCGAACGCTTTTCCGGTCGGCGGAACGACTTTGCCGTCGGGCAGGGTCATCTCGCCGGTGAACGTACCGGTGGCGTTGGTGACCACGGTGATCCAGTCGTCGCCTCCGAACTGGATCGGGTACGGGAGGTGGACGAGGACGTCGGGAAACATCTGGACCAGCTGCTGCATCGCAACGCCGTGTGCCTTCCGTCCGTAGATCGGCTCTGCGCTGCCGGGGACGAACGCGATCATGTCCGGGGCATGGACGATGTCCAGCGCCTGCCAGTCGCGCGCGTTAAAGAGACGGTCGCCGTTTGCCATGAGCTCGAGCAGGTGTTTGGTCCTATCCGTCGTTTCCGTGTTGGCACTCATCAGATTGCCCTTCTGCTGGCTGGTTCCCTCTTGATGCGGCAGCCGTTGCTCGTGCCGGCAGCCGGGGACGGCGCCTGGCGTCGTCATGCCGTCGTCGCCGTGCCGTCATGAGAACGCCTCGGCGTAGTCGATGGCGAATTGCTCGAATGAGTCGGCCGGTCGGCCGAGGATCTGCGGCACATCGCCGGTGACGTAGTCACAATCGCCGTCGGCCATCCAGGCGACCGCCAGGGCGTTGTCCCTGGCGACGGGTTCCGGGAGACCGACGTCGATCATCGCTTGCTTCTGGACCTCATAGGAGATCGGGTGAAAGGTGATCAGCCGGCCAAGAACCTTGGCGAAGATCTCGGCCACGTCATAGCCCGAAAGCGACTCGGGCCCCGTCGGCCAGTACCTCTTTCCGGCGTGGCCGGCCGGGGAGCCCGCGATCTCGGCGGCGGCAGCGGCCACGTCCCGCACGTCGAGGTGCCCGATCCGACCGTCGCCGGTCGCAGTGCGAAAGCTACTTGTTTGGGCACTCCCAGCCGCCATCATCAGGAAGTTCTGTATGTAGGCGTTGTTGCACAGGGGGGTATAGGAGAGTCCGGAGGCGACCAGGGCGTCCTCGATCTCGCTCTGGATGCGGCGGCGCGCGATCGGCGAGTGCGCGTCGGCCGTGTTGGTGACCTTGACGACGTGCTCAATGCTGGCCCTCCCGGCACTGTCGATCACGTTCAACTCCTGCGAGAGAACCGGCTGGGTGACGAGAATCACTCTCGAGACGCCCCGCATGGCCTGGTCGATGCTCTCGGGTGAGTCCAGATCACCCGGGAAGACCTCGACTCCGGCCTGGGCGAGAGCGGCGGCCTTCTCGGGGTGGCGGACCAGTACCCGGACAGGAAGGTCTCGCTCGGCGATCAGGCGGGCCGCCTGCGAACCCACCTTGCCGGCCGTCGTCACGAAGATCACCTCGGCACCTCCCTTGCGGTCGGTCCATCACGAGCACCTCACGTGCCCCTCGGACCGGGCCAGGAGCACGAAATCCCGGCGCTCATCGGCGAGCCGCCCAGCGCCTGCGAATCCGACCCGGCGCTATCATCGATAACATTTCTATGGTATCGCTGATAGTCAACGGGCGTAAAATCCGCTACCGTTGCCGCTTATGTCAGCGAGGGACCCGCAGGTGGACGCTAGAGCCCGAATAGTGCGCGCCGCGACCGAACTCCTCGCGACCGGGGGACGCAACGCAGTAACGACGCGAGCGGTGAGTGCCGCCGCCGGGGTGCAACCGCCCACGATCTATCGCCACTTCGGCGACATGCAGGGACTGCTCGACGTGGTCGCTCGCGAGACCCTCGCCATCCACGTGCGCGAGCAGGCGACGCGTGCGCTTACGGACGACCCCGTCGAGGACCTGCGGCGAGGCTGGGATCTCCACATCGCGTTCGGCCTCGCCCATCCCGACGCGTTCGCGCTGCTGTACAGCGCCCCGTCTGTCGCGGCGTCGGTGTCACTGATACACGAAGGCGTCGCGGTCCTGCAGGAGCTCGTCGCCCGCATCGCTGCGGCGGGGCGGCTCCGCGTCGATGTTGCTCACGCCACCGACCTGATCCACGCCGCGGGCACCGGCATCACGCTCGCGCTCGCCGCCACCCCACCCGACGAACGAGACCTGCGGCTCTCCGAAACCCTGCGCGAGGCAATACTCACCGCCATCACAGTCCCGGCCGCCGAGACCCCAAACGGGGGACCCGGCGCGGCGCCGGCAGCTGAACGGGTCGCGGTGCACGCCGTCGCGCTGCAGGCACTGCTCACCGAGGCGCCCGGCGTCCTGTCCGCCGCAGAGCGACAGCTACTCAGCGAATGGCTGCACCGACTGGCGACCACGGGGAGCCCCTCGGTTCCCCCCGGGACGCGCAGCGCCAGTCGCTCGAGGTAGTCGAGCGCCTGAGCGTCTGCGTCGGAACAGCCCATGCTGGGCTTTGCCGAATGCCCGGTCGTCCTGGCGGCAAAAGTGCCCTCTATCGTCGGCTCAGAGGCACGCCATAACGACGCAAAGTAAACCGTCAGGGCCTTCAGAGGCCGGACCTCAGACGACCTTGCCGCCGGTCCGGCTTGGGTGTCGATGACGCGGCGCGGCCGAATCCCGGAAGGGCTCGCGCCCCGAGGCAGACCTGAAGATCACCGGAAGACCGGGATTGATCATGCGTGTTTGCTCGTTGTTTGCTCGCATGCCCCGGTACCGCCCGTCAGCACCCGGCACGGCACGTCACTGCTACTCGCTGTGACCTGCACGAACTGGCACTCCGCGGTAGTGTCCGGTACACCCTGATACCTCGTAAAGCAGATAGAGCGGGCTCTTAATCCGCTGGCGGCTCATCACAGGCCCGCATGGCGGCGCTGCCATAGCGGGTTCGACGCGGCAACTTACATGCGGAACTCAGCCTGCACACGGCGTTTTTTGCCGATTACCTTCGCGGCCGGACACTCCGACCTGTCCGTGCCTGTCCGTGGCCGCAGTCAAGTTTCTGTCCGTGCGGCCCGGCGTCCGGGCATTTCTGTCCGTGCCACCCGCGCCCGCAGAGGCTGTCCGTCCGTGCAATCGGTGCTGGCGGGCCTGAACTGCAGCCGACTAGCCCACTCCTGTCCGTGGATCCCGGCTCCGGCCCTGTCCGCTATCTGTCCGTAACCAGCGTTACAACGTGGCCCTCGATGACCGCGGACGACACAGGATGAGAGAAGGCAAACGGCTCGCGGATCCGCCATTTCGGCAGGTCACGGGCCGTTTACGCAGGTGGTGGCAGGTGTTGGGTTCGAACCAACGTAGGCTGAGCCGACGGTTTTACAGACCGCTCCCTTTGGCCACTCGGGCAACCTGCCTGGCGCCGTCCCGCAGAACGGGCACTGTGAAGGATAGCGGAAGA
>Ga0335076_10006257_pt1 | contig 12009 bp, 6 predicted proteins | sample Lox_Sample_25_FD_206717 | JGI IMG/M metagenome (GOLD analysis project Ga0335076, IMG submission 206717) | Soil microbial communities from Loxahatchee National Wildlife Refuge, Florida, United States - Lox_Sample_2.5 | ecosystem: Environmental > Terrestrial > Soil > Wetlands | place: USA: Florida... | reverse complement strand
TCGCAAAGGAAAGCAGCCCCAGCAGTTTCCCCCCGACCGCCAGTGCGATGCCGAGCACCGATTTTTCGCCCGTCCCGATCATGTATTCTTTGTCTTTGCCAGCCTCGACGGGCAATTCGCCGGGGGCCGAGACACACACGATGCCATCGGTCAGCACCCGTTCCACCAGCCATGGGCAAACGTCCCGTGCGTCTTCGAATGTGACACCTTGCGCCCCAGGTCCTACCCAGGAACACTCCACGCTCAACCGCCCGCTCGGATTCAGTTTGCTCAGGCAGGTGCGATCGAAACCACTCGCTTCCGCAATGGTCTTCAGCGCTTCATTGATTCTGCTATCCACTTCGCTTGTCGGCACATTCATGAATGCGCCCGAAAGTCGAGACATCATCCGCTCGAAACTCAGCTGCGACTGCAGCAACCCTTCGATTCGTTTGCGTTCACTGATGTCTCGAATCGCGCAGGTGAATACCGTTTTTGACTCTACGGTTAATGGACTCAGGCTGATTTCCACCGGGAATTCGGTGCCATCCTTGCGCAGTCCGTAGAGGTCCAAGCCCCGGCCCATAGGACGAAACGTCGGCTTGACCGCATAACTGGCGGGCTGCGCTGAATGTTTCCCTCGAAAGCGCGCCGGCATCAACATCTCCAGCGGCTGTCCAAACAATTCGTTCCGCGCGTACCCGAAGAGTTCCTCGATCTGAGCGTTCAGGAATAGGATTCTTCCTTCCGGATCCGCCACCAGCATCGCCCCCGGAGCCTGCTCAAAAAGGGCCGGAAAGATGAGTTGGTAGTCTATGGCAAATTCACGCGGAGTTGCTTGCTCCCGGGTCTCGTCGCAGCCGCTCGGTTCCTGCACTTTACTCGGCGTCACACCAACAGAATTGGTCATGCGGGGACTCCACGAATCCGGGATTCCTTCGACGCGGGGGACGCGGGCATGAGCGAACAGCTGAATCGGCAGGGCTCCGAAATATCGGAGTTTACGGGTGGAAAGTTGTTGACTTTGCGATGAGTTGAGACTTAAATCTGCCGGTACCGCCGCCCCGACACTTGTTCTATTGCTCGCAACTTCACGTTTGCTTCCACCGTCTAGCTGGCAGCGGACTGCAGAATGCAAGTGCCCATTCAAGCTTCTTTTACTTAACGCCGAGAGTGTTGAAACGCCCCATTCGAAGGCGACGACTTTGGAGCGGCCGCCAGTGCATTCTCACGCCGGGCATTTCCAATCAGTTTCTCGATGCCCTTGAAACGGCGGTGGCCTGCGAAAGAAGGTAATCGATGCAGCAAGAATCGCCAAGTCTCATCCGGCGGGCTCTTCTCGGCCGGATAGTCGCAATTTTCGCGTTATCTCTGTTCCTTATGCCCTCCGCGTATGCGCAGCTTGGTGGCGAACAGATCCGTGGTGACCTTGGCTTGAAATCCGGTTCGCAAGCGCCTCCCGGCCTTTACGTCGCGCAGACGCTCTATTTTTATCGCCCGACGGAAGTCACCGGGCAGAATGGCGCGCCATTTCCCGGAGATATTTCCCTAAATCTGTTTGCACCGGTGCTTGGCGCCAACTACGTCTCCAAAAAGAAAATCTTCGGCGCTCACTACGGTGCCGCAGCGGCGATGTGGATCATGAACCAGAAATTAGCCCTCCCCAGCCTGAACGTTGACAATTCGAATTACGGATTCGGAGACATGTACTTCTCTCCGTTGCAACTCGGCTGGAACTTCAAACATGCGGACATGTTCGCTTCTTACGCCTTTTACGCACCCACTGGTCGCTACACCGCGGGCGCCTCGGACAACACTGGGCTGGGCATGTGGACCAACGAGTTCGGCTGGGGCACTACTGTCTATTTCGATGAAGCCAAAATGTGGCACATGGCGGGAACGGCGCTCTATGAATTCCACACCAAGAAGCAGGGAGTTGACCAAACCGTCGGCGGCATTATGACCATAGAGGGTGGCGTAGGCCGGTCCTTCCTCAAGGGATATGCGAGTGCCGGTGCTGCCTATTACGGGCAATGGAAGGTCACGCCCGATAGCGGCACCGATGTGTCTCCCCTGGTCGCGGGACTCAAGGGATCGATTGTTGGCTTTGGTCCCGAGCTCGATATGCCCGTATGCAAGTGTCCAGTCCTCATGACATTTCGTTACCTGTTTGACGTGGACTCTCGGGTGGCCACAAAAGGCAACACTTTGTACGTGAGTTTTGTATGGGTGCATCCGTCCAAGCCGTAATTTTGTTCCGCCCAATCATGCAAGCGGAACAGAGTAGCGCCCGCATCAATGCACCGGCTGGTTTTCCCGTCTACGAGGAAGGTCAAACATGAGTCGTTGTCAGAGATCAGCGGATTCAGAGGCGGCCCGTGGGATCCTGGCCGTAGCGCTCGCAGCCATCACTCTCTTCGGTTGCAGTCACGGCAACACTTCCGGCAATGGAGCGGGCGCGAATGCTGCAGCCACTCCCTCCGCCGCCCCTGCTCCCAGTTCGGCCACGGCAAGTTCATCCGCACCCGCTTCGTCCGGCGCGAACGGCGGCTTCCAGCCCACTGTAGTGAACACCACGCCTGCTCCGGGTGCCGCTCCTAAGGGAATGGTGTGGATTCCCGGCGGTGAGTTTTCCATGGGCGCGAATGATCCTCCCGAGATGAATGACGTCGGCATGAAAGCCACGCTGGACTCGCGCCCCATCCACCGCGTCTATGTCGACGGGTTCTATATGGACAAAACCGACGTGACCAATGCGGAATTCGCCGCGTTTGTGAAAGCAACAGCCTACGTTACTGTCGCGGAACGAAAACCCAGAGCCGAAGATTTCCCCGGCGCGCCTCCGGAGAATCTCATCGCTGGATCCGTCGTATTCTCGCCACCCGATCACGCTGTTGCTCTTAACGACCACTTACAGTGGTGGTCCTACGTCCACGCAGCGAATTGGCGGCATCCTTCAGGACCGAACAGCAGCATTCGTGGAAAGGAAAATTATCCTGTCGTCCAAGTCGCGTACGAGGACGCCGTCGCTTATGCGAACTGGGCCGGAAAGCGCTTACCCACCGAGGCGGAATGGGAATTCGCCGCACGCGGTGGAAAAACCGGAGAGCCCTTTGTCTGGGGCAATCAATTCCGGCCTGACGGAAAGTGGATGGCCAACACGCATCAGGGACATTTTCCGAATAGCGATACCGGCGACGACGGCTTCAAGGGCACCTCTCCGGTTGCGCACTATCCGGCGAACGCTTACGGGTTGTATGACATGGCCGGTAACGTCTGGCAGTGGACCAGCGATTGGTATCGCCCAGACTATTATCAGGACCTAGCCGCCGCTGGTGTCGCGCGCAATCCTCAGGGACCGGAGCACCCCTACGATCCCTCCGAGCCTAAGGAACCCAAGAAAGTTCACCGCGGTGGTTCCTTTCTCTGCACCGACCAATATTGTTCCCGCTACATTGTCGGCACGCGCGGCAAAGGCGAAGTTTCTACTGGCACCAACCATCTCGGTTTTCGTTGCGTGATGGCGCCGGACCAGTGGCGCACCGCAAAAGAAAAAGAAAAGAGCGCTGCCGCCTCGACTCGATCTCAAGGAGGCAAGTCGTAATGCCCAAAAACACCCAGCGTCGCCTCTACAGAATTGTGCTTCGTTTCGCGATGCTTGCGGCGTTGTTCGACGCTATTGCTCCTGCACTTCTCGCGCAATCCGATCCTCTGCCTTCCTGGAACGACGGCGCCGCAAAAAACAGCATTCTCGATTTTGTCAAGCGCATCACAACCGCGGGTGGGCCCGATTTTGTGCCGGTCGAAGAGCGCATCGCCACGTTCGACAACGACGGCACCCTTTGGACCGAGCAGCCGATGTACACGCAGTTGGCTTTCATTCTTGCGCGCGTCAAGCAGCTCGCACCCCAGCATCCCGAATGGAAAACCACGCAGCCATTTCAAGGTGTTCTGCAGGGCGACGTGAAAGCAGTGGCTTCTACTGGCGAGACTGGCTTAATCAAGCTTCTTGCAGCCACAAGCACCGGCATGACCACTGCTGAATTTGACAAGATCGCTGCCAACTGGCTCACCAGCGCGCGACACCCGAAATTCCAGCGGCCCTATCCCGAATGCATTTATCAACCGATGGTCGAACTTCTCGTCTATTTGCGCGCGAACGGTTTCAAGACTTATATCGTGTCGGGTGGTGGCGTCGATTTCATGCGTCCCTTCACCGAGAAGGCCTACGGAATTCCCCCGGAGCAAGTGATTGGCAGCACCATCAAAACGAAATTCGAACTTCGTGACGGCCAACCCGTTCTGCTGCGCCTCGCGGAAATCGATTCTATCGACGACGGGCCCGGTAAGCCGGTCAACATCAACAAAATCATAGGCCGCCGCCCGATCGCGGCTTTCGGTAATTCCGATGGCGATCTCCAGATGCTTCAATGGACCGCTGCCGGCCCCGGCGCTCGTCTCATGCTCATCGTTCATCACGACGATGCCGATCGCGAGTACGCCTACGACCGCACCTCGCACTTCGGCAAGCTCGACAAAGCTTGGGACGAAGCCGTGGCCAAGCATTGGACCGTCGTCAGCATGAAGAGCGACTGGAAAACGATATTCCCCGCCGCCCCTGCCTCCAATTGAAGCCAGCGGCGTACGCCACGCTGAGGGCTGGAGGATGACGGGAATGATCAGTGGGCTCGAGAAGTCCAATAGCTCAGAAAGGAAGGGAAGGATGCAGAAAAGCAGTAGGACGAAACGCTTGCTCTTTCGTTTTGGAACGGCTGTTTTGGTGCTTGTTTTTGTGACTGGCATCAGTCAGGCACAAAAGAAACCGAACATCCTCGTCATCTTTGGCGACGACGTCGGCCAGACTGACATCAGCGCCTACAGTATGGGCGTGATGGGCTTCCACACTCCCAACATCGATCGCATCGGTAAAGAAGGAATGCTGTTCACCGACTATTACGCGGAGAACAGCTGCACCGCCGGGCGTGCCACCTTCATTACCGGCCAAGCGGCGTGGCGCACGGGCTTGACGAAGGTGGGGGTTCCCGGCGCTCCTGTGGGCCTGCAGGCTCGCGACATAACCATCGCTCAGGCGCTCAAAGGCTTGGGTTACGGGACGGGCCAGTTCGGCAAAAACCATCTGGGCGACCGTGATGAATACCTTCCGACCAATCACGGATTCGACGAGTTCTACGGCAATCTCTACCACCTGAACGCCGAAGAAGAACCCGAGCGCCCTTATTGGTTTGGCAACAATCCGGAGTTCCTGAAGGCCTATAACCCTCGCGGCGTTCTTCACACTTTCGCCGACGGCAAGATCGAAGACACCGGTCCCTTGACCACCAAGCGCATGGAGACCATCGACGATGAAACCACAAAGGCTTGCATGGACTACATCAGTAAAGAGTCTAAAGCCGGTACACCTTTCTTCGCCTGGATGAATTTCACTAGAATGCACATCTTCACGCATGTTCGTCCGGAATATGAAGGTAAAGGAGGCTTGGGCAAAGGGTACTTCTATGCAGACGGCATGTGGGAAATGGATCAAAACGTTGGAAAGTTGCTCAAGCTACTCGATGATCTACAGGTCGCCGATAACACCATAGTTGTCTTCACCACGGATAACGGACCAAATGCGTTCACGTGGCCCGACGCCGCTACCACACCTTTCCGCAGCGAAAAAGACTCCAATTGGGAAGGTGCCTTCCGAGTGCCCGCTCTCATCCGTTGGCCCGGTCATATTAAGGCCGGATCGGTTGCCAATGATCTCTTTTCCGGAATCGATTGGTTTCCGACTTTGCTCGCTGCCGCGGGCGACACGACGATTAAGGAACGTTTGTTGAAAGGGGCGAACGTCGGTAACAAGACGTTCAAAGTCCATTTGGACGGCTACAACCAGATGCCGTATCTGACGGGACAACAGGAGCACGGCGCTCGCGATGACTACTATTATTTTGACGATGATGGTCAGCTCGTTGCGATGCGCTTTGACGTCATGCAGCCTGGAGCAGCAACACGCACCTCTTGGAAAGTCGTGTTCTGCGAACAGCGCCAGCCGGGACAGCTTGATATCTGGGCCAATCCCTTCTCGTGTCTCCGCTTGCCGAGGCTATTCAATCTTCGAATGGATCCCTTCGAACATGCTCAGATCTCCGGGAGCAGCTACGACAACTGGCGGGTCGACAACGCCTACATCATGTTCGAAGGAACACGACGAGCCGCCAACTTCCTGGAAACCTTCATCGAATATCCCCCCAGTCAGACTCCAGCCAGCTTCTCGATCGATCAGATCGAGGAGAGTATTAAGCGGAAAGTGGCAGAAATGCGAGCAAAAGCTCCGCAAGCTGATTAATACGTTGAGAATGTAAATGAGCAAACGGAAGGCCAGAAGGGAAGTGGAACAGCTCCGGGCGAGTGCCGCACCGGTGTCTGTGCTCCCCTTTGCCTTGCTGGCCTTCTTTTCCGGTTTAGCTGCACTCGTCTATCAAGTGCTTTGGGTCCGGCAACTCGGCATCGTCGTCGGTGTCGACATCTATGCCGTCACCGCCGGCGTTAGCGCATTTTTTGCTGGTCTTGCCCTTGGCGGTCTGTTCTTCGGCCGTCGCGCGGACCGCGTGCAACATCCTTTGTTCGCGTACTGTCTGTTGGAATTGGCTATAGCGCTTGGCGGAATTGTGGCGACCCTCGCGTTCGCGCATACTGCCTCCCCGTTTCTCGCTCTGCAGCTTCGCATCGGTCCATTTGCCTGGCTTCTCGTTTTCGTCCTTATCGGTGTCCCTGCATTTCTCATCGGCGGAACGCTACCATTCCTTTTCCGCGCCTGGGCTCCGGAGAGTCACATCGCAGCCGGTGGCGGCATCTTGTACGCCCTCAACACGGCTGGCGGAATCGCTGGCGCTCTTTTCGCCCCTTTTCTCTTGATTCCCACCTTCGGTATTCGAGGTGCCAGTTATTTTGCCGCGGCGATGAATGTCTGTGTCGCGGTTGCAGCGCTCATTTTGAACAGGCGGGTTTCTCCGCTTCCTGAACAGGTACAACTGCCTAGCAATCCTGCTTTGGAAAGCAAGTCGCGAACTGCCCTCGTTCTCTATTCTGTGGCTGGCGGCATAGCCCTGGGCTATGAAGTCATCTGGTCGCAAGCCATCGTGCCCTTCATGAGCACACGCACCTTCGCCTTCGCCTTTGTGCTGGCGACTTATCTCGCGGGACTCATGTTGGGGAGCGCCACCTATTCCCGCATCGCGGATCGTTTGAAGGATCCTTGGACGAATTTCGCGTTGCTCATCTCGAGTGCCGGGTTGCTCGCCCTCGCTCTCGTTGCCGGCCTCGGCCACTGGCTGCTCATTCTGCAGACGCAAGCCGAAGCCCTCGTCCTCTCCGCTACGGGAAGCATCCTCGCCGGCATGTGTGCTCGCTTCGCTGTTGCCGCCGCTAGCGTCGTTTTTCTGCCGACCTTGCCGCTCGGTGCGGCTTTTCCCGTCATTCTTAAATTGGCAGTAGGCCCGCAGAAAATTGGCAAAGACGTCGGGTATGTTCTCGCGTTCAACACCTTTGGAGGCATCGCTGGCACGCTCATCACAGGGTTTGTCCTTGTACCCGCGATTGGGTTAATGCGTAGCCTGGCTGTGCTCGCCGTTTGCGCTTGCGCCGTTGCCGTTTTCGCTGTTCTGCGCGGACTCCCGCACCACACTTTCGCCCGATACGCGGTCTTCTCCCTGGGCGCTCTGGCGGCGCTGGTTTTGCTACTCGTTCCGCCCGATCGGCTGGCACAGACGCTCACTGTGGCACGTGGTGGTGGCGAAGTGGTCTTCTATCGCGAAACCGCAGCCGGCACCGTTGCCGTCCTTCAAGAACCGAAGAACAAGGGCGACTTCCGGCGCCTGTATATCCAAGGTGTATCGAACTCAGGCGACGCCATGCCCTCGCTGCGCTACATGCGCCTCCAGGCCTTGTTGCCCCTCCTCATCACCGAGCAAGAACCCAAGTCCGCGCTCGTCATAGGCTATGGAACCGGAATTACCTCCGGCGCGTTGTTGCCTCTTCCTTCGCTCGACAAACGCGTCTGTGTGGAATTGCTTTCGGGTGTTGTCGATGCTTCCTCGCTCTTCCATGGTAATTTTTCAGCTGCCGAAGATCCTCGCTTGCAAATTAGACTCGGCGACGGCCGCCGCGAGCTCTTGCGTAGCTCCGACCGATACGATCTCATCACTCTTGAGCCACCTCCTCCTTCCGCTTCCGGTGTTGCGAATCTGTATTCGACGAACTTCTATCAACTCGCAGCTACGCGACTGCAACCAGGCGGCATGCTCGCGCAATGGCTGCCACTTGGCGCGCAGAATATCGATGATTCGCGGGCGATTGTCCGCAGTTTTCTCGATGTGTTTCCGCAAGCGACTCTCTGGACTACCGAGCTTCACGAGATGCTCCTCGTTGGTTCGTTTCAACCCATCGTTCTCGATGTCGACCGTATCAGCCAACGCTTCCACCAGCCTCCGGTCGAATCCGCGTTGCGGGAAGTAGGCATCAATTCCCCGGCCGCGCTTATTTCCACGTGGGTGACAGACCGAAATGGCCTCCAGCGGTTCGCTGCAGATGTTGCTCCGGTGACGGATGACCGGCCCAGCATCGAGTACACCACGTGGGTTCGGCCGGGCGAGGTAGCCCGTGTCTTGCCCGAACTACTCTCGCTTCGCACGGCACCGCCTCTCCGCGGCGCGAGTGATGACTTTCAGGTTTCGCTCGCCGCGGAACAGGAACGACTCGGTGACTTTTATGAAGCAGCTCTAGCGGCCTATCGTGGAGAGCGCGAACTTTGGGCTCGCAGCATCCATCGCGTGCTTGCCACCGACGGACAAAATCCGTATTACACCTGGACGCTGAGCGGTTCAAGATAGGGAATTTCGCAGGCGAGATCGATCGTGAATAGCAGCAGCTAGGGAGTACAAACGGTGCGAATGAAAATCAGCTTCCAAAAGAACCGTTGCCTCATCGCGGCGGTGTTCTTTGGGACCGCTATCGCGAGCACTTCAGCTCTGGCCCAGCCTTCCCAGTCCAAGACGCCTCATTCCCAATCTGCCGCACCCGCTCTGCAGCTTAAGCCCTGGTCGGGTGATCTTGACGGAATGCTCAAGCGCCGCTTTCTCCGCGCTCTGGTCGCTTCCTCCAAAACCCAATACTACGTCGTCAACGGGGTCCAGCACGGAAGTTCATATGAATTCCTGAAAGCCTTCGAACAATGGGTCAATCAAAAATACCCTCCTAAAGACAAGAATCTGCGCCTCCACGTTGTCTTCGTACCGGTGCCCCGCGACCAAATCCTCGCTCGCCTAAACGAAGGACGCGGCGATTTGGCCGTTGGGACTCTGACCATCACGCCGGAACGACTGAAGGTCGTCGACTTTTCCGACCCCCTCGCCTACGAAGTGAAAGAAATCGTCGTCACGAGCAAGGATGCTCCCCAACTGCATTCTCTGGATGATCTCTCCGGCCAGGAAGTCATTGTTCGCAAGAGCTCCAGCTACTGGGAGCACCTCAACGCCCTCAACGAGAAGTTCCGTAGTCAGGGCAAAGCCATCGTCAAACTCCGAGCGGCGCCCGAGGATCTGGAAGACGAAGACATCCTCGAAATGGCAAACGCCGGGCTCGTTCCCATTACGGTGACGAACGCCTACCTCCCCAAGATTTGGGCGCCCTTCTATAAGGACATCACCGCACATCCGGATATCGTTCTCGATGACTCCGGCCATTTCGGTTGGGCTATGCGCAAGAACAGCCCCAAATTGATGGAGGCTGTTAATGCTTTCGTGAAAACCCACAAACAAGGAACGGAATTCGGCAACACCATAATCGCCCGTTATGCACAAAGCCCCAAAATGCTGCGAAACGCTATCGCCCCCGGTGAAATCCAGAAATTTCAGGCCACTGCCAGCATGTTCCAAAAATACGGAACCGAGTACCAACTCGATTATCTGCTGATGATGGCTCAGGGCTATCAGGAATCCACGCTGGACCAGAACGCCAAGTCTCAGGTCGGCGCCGTTGGCGTGATGCAACTCATGCCAGCCACTGGCGAACAGATGAAGGTCGGCGACATCCATGAGGAAGAATCCAACATTCACGCCGGCGTGAAATACATCCGCTTTATGGTCGACAAGTATTTTGCCAATGAACCCATGGACGATACCAACAAGATTCTCTTCGCTTTTGCTGCTTATAACGCCGGACCCGGACGCATCCATTCCTTGCGCGAAGAAGCCGCTAAAAGGGGCTTGAATCCGAACGTCTGGATCGACAACGTTGAAATCATTGCCTCCAACCGCATCGGCATCGAGACGGTCACCTACGTGGCAAACATCTACAAGTACTACGTAGCGTACAAACTTGTTGCCGAACGGGAAGAAGAACGCAAGAAGGCAAGAGAATCTCTGGAAAACGGTCCATAGGGAGCACATGGCTACGCCCAGCCAGCTACGAGCAGCCAGGGGGAGGGAATTATGCTTCTCGTCAAACAGGTTGATCTGTGGAGAACCTTCGTTGCTGTAGCCTGCTCCGTTACGCTTGTGCAGTCGGGAACCATCGATGCATTCGCACAGCAAAAAGGATCGGCTCAACCGCCGCCGCAAACGGCACAACAGGACATCGGCTGGCCCCGCCAATTCCAGACCGATGGTGGCACGCTCATTGTTTACCAGCCTCAAGTCGATTCCTGGCAGGACTACAAAACACTCACCGCTAAGTGTGCGTTTTCTCTCACGCCAAAAGGTGGAAAAGAAGCGCTTGGTGTGGCTGACATGCAAGCGGAGACCCTCGTCGACAAGGACAGTCATCTCGTCTACTTTCGTAATCTCCAGTTCACTAGCGTTCGATTTCCATCCGCTGATCCCCAAACAGTTCCCTCACTCGAGAAGTTGTTCCAGGAAGTGGTTCCGCATACGCCGGACCCGATCTCGGTCGAGCGATTGATGGCAGACCTTGATCGCTCCAAGGCGCCGGCGCCGTCGGTCCAGCTCAACAATGCACCTCCTCAGATCTTCTACAGCGCTCGACCTGCGCTTCTCTTGCTGGTGCAAGGCGATGCTGTTTTGGTGCCGATCTCCAAAACCGATCTTCAGTTTGTCGTCAATACCAATTGGGATCTTTTCTTTGAAAAATCGAAGAAGACTTACTATCTCCTGGCCGACAAGGGCTGGTTCTCCGCCAAAGATCTGAAAGGCCCCTGGATCCAGACTTCTACCCTTCCCAAAGATATGGCCAAGCTTCCCGCCGGCGAGAACTTTGACGACGTAAAGAAAATGGTTCCCCCGCCACCGCCGAGCGGATCGTCGCCTCACATCTTCTTCAGTGACAAGCCCGCCGAATTGATCGTGCTGAAGGGTTCGCCCATCTACTCGAAGATTTCCGGTACCCGGCTCCTCTACATCACGAATTCAGACAACGATATCTTCGTCGACGACTCCGATCGCCAGTTCTACGTGCTTCTCTCCGGCCGCTGGTTCCGCGCCCAATCCCTCGAAGGGCCTTGGACCTTCGCGAGCGCCGAGTTGCCTGCTGACTTCGCAAAGATTCCGGAAAACTCTCCCAAATCCCGTGTCCTTTCTTCTGTGCCGGGCACTGTCGAAGCCTCCGACGCTGTGATGCTTGCGCAAATCCCGCAGACTGCCATCGTCAACAAGGCGGAGGCCGAAGCCAAGGTGAAAATCAGTTACGACGGCCAGCCCCAATTTCAGCCTATCGAGCAAACTTCTCTTCAATACGCCACCAACACGCAGGATAAAGTAATCAAGGACGGCGATCTCTATTACCTTTGCTTCCAGGGCGTGTGGTTCATGTCCACCACTCCAAACGGCCCTTGGAAAACCGCGGACTCCGTTCCCAAAGAGATTTACACCATTCCGCCCAGTTCCCCCGTTTACAACGTCACCTATGTAACTCAGACGAGCACGTCTCCAACTACCGTCGAGAGCGACACCGCTGCGGGCTATCTCGGCATGTTCATTGTGGGCGCCGCCGTGGGCGCCGCAATCGTCTATGGCA
>Ga0335076_10006256_pt1 | contig 12010 bp, 12 predicted proteins | sample Lox_Sample_25_FD_206717 | JGI IMG/M metagenome (GOLD analysis project Ga0335076, IMG submission 206717) | Soil microbial communities from Loxahatchee National Wildlife Refuge, Florida, United States - Lox_Sample_2.5 | ecosystem: Environmental > Terrestrial > Soil > Wetlands | place: USA... | reverse complement strand
GTCGGAAATGGCGCGCCCAGTTTGCATCCAGCCGAACTCGGCGACTCGCAACAGCTTCGTCCCGGCCAGTTGGCGATTGCCATCGGCAATCCCTACGGATTTCAGTCGACGGTGACCGCCGGCGTGATCAGCGCGCTAAGCCGTTCCTTGCGCTCATACTCCGGCCGCCTGATCGAAGATGTCATCCAGACCGACGCCGCTCTCAATCCCGGCAACTCCGGAGGCCCGCTCGTCAACTCGCGCGGCGAAGTCATTGGCGTCAACACCGCGACCATTCTTCCCGCTCAGGGCATCTGCTTCGCCATCGGCATCAACACGGCGAAGTTCGTAGCCAGCCGCCTCCTGCGCGACGGCCGCATTCGCCGCAGCTACATCGGAGTCTCGGCGCAAACCGTTCCGATTCACCGCCGCGTCGTGCGCTTCTATAACCTAGTGAAAGAGACAGGTGTGGTAATACTAGGCGTGGAATCGAATAGCCCGGCACAGACCGCAGGGTTGCGAAATGGTGATGTGATTGTCGCGCTCGATGGAAAGCCGGTAGCCGGAGTCGATGACCTTCACCGGCTGCTGACAGATGCCCAGTTGGGCGCCCACTGCGGATTGACGATCATTCGCCACACGGAAAGGCTGAACCTTTCGATTCGCCCCGAAGAGTCACACTAACCGCAGCTGTCAACCACGCTGCTCTGAATCGTAAAGCGATGGTTGCCGTCGGATCGCATTTCTGAACCCTGGCGTTAGCTAGAGTCTGGAAGCTAATGGCTAATAGCTGCTGTCATTGCGCTCCCCTACCCCCTGTGTTAGCTTCGATTTGGAGAGAGTTCCTTTGCGACATACGGTCCCCTCCGGCATGGACCGCAAGGAAAGCGAAGCTTACCTGCGGCTCGATCCGGCGCGGCTTCCTCAACACATCGCCATCATCATGGACGGCAATGGCCGATGGGCTCGCCGCCGCCACATGCCACGCGTCGCCGGACATCGCGCGGGCGTTGCCGCAGTACGCTCCACTGTCGAGACCGCTGCCCGCATCGGCATTCCCGCGCTCACTCTCTATGCCTTTTCCGAAGAGAACTGGAAGAAGCGCCCGAAGACCGAAGTCGACTTCCTCATGCGGCTTCTCTGCCGCTATCTGAAAGCGGAAGTGAAGACTCTCAATGGCAACAACATTCGCCTCACCTACATCGGCCGCCAGCACGAACTCCCGGATGTCGTGCAGCGTGAGATGGCCGAAGCTTCCGACGCTACCGCCGCGAACACTGGCATGACGCTCACGCTCGCCCTGAACTACAGCGCGCGCAGCGAAATCGTCGACGCCTTCCGCGCCCTCGCCGAAGCCGCCTCCCGCAACGGAGGCCTCGATCACCTCGAAGTCACCGAGCAGGCGATCAGCGAGAATCTCTACACCCGCAATCTCCCCGATCCCGACCTCGTCATCCGCACCAGCGGTGAGATGCGGCTGAGCAATTTTCTTCTCTGGCAACTCGCTTACGCCGAGATTTACGTCACTCAGACGTTGTGGCCAGACTTCCGCGGACTTCATCTCCTCGAGGGCATCGAAGAGTTTCAAAAACGCGAGCGCCGTTACGGCGGACTAGGCCAGGATCCCGGCCACACTCACACCCACGCCAAGCCTCTGCTGCAGGCCGAAGCGAAAATCTAATACTTTGTATTCCGCTTACGTCGATTGCACGACATTGTTTTGTGCCTAATGAGAATCATCGCCTTCTTCCGCGCTCCCGAAATTTAACCTCGCATTAACAAATTCCGCGTCATCCAAGAGCAGCCACGTCCAACACAATCAGCGCCGGACGTGGTAGTTCTCCCGCGTTGTGAGGCCCGCTATGGCAGAAGTTCTCTCGTTCTCAAATCACTTCAAAGAAATGGATGACGCAAAGCCCTCAAGCCTTCACTGGAAAATCATGTTCATCTCCGGCATGGGCTTTTTCACGGATGCTTACGACCTCTTCATCATCGGCGTAGTCATGACCATGCTGAAGCCGATCAAGGCAAACTCATCCGGGCGAAGCACTACGATGCCGCCAAACACTCGGTCTCGTTCTGGGACGGCTTTCACCGCCTCGCCAATGACAATCGGTTGCTAAACCGCCTCATCGGCGCAAGCGCTGCCTGGTTCCTGATGGACTTCGCTTACTACGGCAACACGGTTTCAAGTCCGCTGGTGCTGCAATCGCTGGGCGGCCACGACACGCTCCTGCACAAAACCATGACGCAACTGCTGATCTTCGTGGTCTTCGCCGCCCCCGGATATGCCGTCGCCGCCCTCACCATGGACAAACTCGGCCGCAGGCACATCCAGGTTCTCGGCTTCTGCATGATGGCAGTTGCGTTTCTCGCGATGGCTCTGATTCCGAACCTTGAAAAGCAGGCGACGTTATTTGTAGTCGTTTATGGAATCAGCTTCTTCTTCACCGAGTTCGGGCCAAACGCCACAACGTTTGTTTATCCCTCGGAGATCTTTCCGGTTCGCGTGCGCACCACCGGGCACGGAATCGCCGCGGCCATGGGGAAACTCGGCGGCCTCGTTGGCGTTTTTACTTTTCCGTTTCTCATGCGATGGCACGGATTGCTGTCAGCCGAATCGGCAGCCGCCATCGTGAGCGGATTAGGCGCGCTCGCAACCGTCTTCCTGCTCCCAGAAACGAAGGGCAAGAGCCTCGAAGAAATCGAATCCGAACCGGCAACAGTCGTGGAGAAAGCTGCGGCCTAGCGATCACTCTTGTTGAAGAGTCGGAAGCTCACTTCAGCCAATCAGGCAGAGGCTGAGGTTTGCGCGCCAGTTCACCCGTCATCGTCGCCAGCGCATAAGCCAACACCGCAACCACAGCGGCGTTCTCCCGCAACTCCTGCGGGTCGACTTTGTCGAGCGTGTCGGCAGCGCTGTGGTGGTAATCGAAATACCTTCGAACATCTTGAAATGGGCTGAACGTCGGCACCCCGGCAATTTGCAGCGGAAGAATGTCGGCTCCCGTCTCCTCCGAAACCCGCAACGCCCCCGCGCCGGAATTCTCGAGCACTTTCGCGACAGGCTCCAAACGCTTCGACACTTCCTCATCGCAACATACATTAATCCCAATCGGATGCCCCGCTCCGAGGTCGGTCTCAATCGCTGCAAAATGATTTCCCATCTCGGCCGCGTGCGCTTTCCCGTAAGCAATGCCGCCAAATAGCCCCGTCTCCTCCGCCATCCACGCCACTACGCGAATCGTTTTTTCCGGCCGCAGGTTAAGCTGCTTTAAAACCTGCGCCACCTCCATCGACACTCCGATTCCGACCGCATCGTCAATCGCACCCGTACCCAAATCCCAGGAATCAAGATGCCCCGAAACAATCACCACCTGTTCGGGATGCAAGCTGCCCTTGAGATCCCCAATCACGTTGTAAGACTCGACCTCGCCCAGCATCTGCGGCGTCAGCACAAGATGCAATTGAACCGGACCTTGCGCCGTGAGCCGCGCCAGCAACTCCGCATCTTCCGCGGTGATCGCTCCGGCAGGAATATTCGTCACCTTCGCGTCGTATCCCGTCTCGCCCGTATGGGGCAGACGAAATTCCGCGCCTCCCGCCGATCGCACGAGCGCCGCAATCGCGCCACGTTTCGCCGCCGCAATTCGGCCACGCGAACGATAAGCCACGGCCTGCCCATAAGCGTCCAGCGCGGGCCCTGCCGCCGCAATGCGATGATCGAATGCCTTATTGAACACGACAATCTTCCCCGCCACCTTCTCCGCCGGCAGAGCCGCCAATTCATCAAAGTCGTTCACCACCACAACCTCGCCAGTAATCCCGTCCGGCGGCGTTGCGATTCCAATGGCCCCCAGCGCGGTCACCACGATCTTCTGCTGCGTCCCCGGAACCTGTCCGGGATAGCTGACAAGTTCGGCGCGCTCTTCTCCGCGCACCCAACGCGGCACCATGACTTTTTCGAGATGAACATCGAGCCCAAGTTTGCGCAACTCGTCGGCAACGTACTCCACCGCTCCCGCCGCCTGCGGAGACCCAGCCAGCCGCGGACCGATATTGTCGGTCAAATGCGCGGTCTGCCGAAACGCATAGTCATCCGCAAGCGCGGCCTGCTGAATGCGCTGAAGTTGTTTGAGAGTTTCAGGGGACCATGAAGGAGACGGCGTCTGCGCCGAAAACGGTGAGCCGCAAAGCGCCATTCCCAGAATTACTACCGCGAATGAAACGTATCTGATTTTGAGCACGGCCTAGAATATCGCTACAAGAGAAAAATCGAAAATGCCTGGTCCGCGAAACCATAGCTGTTTCTTTTGCTACCTCTACCTTCGTGCACCTTCGTGCACCTTCGTGGCCTTAGTGGTAGACCGCTCTTTCTGGGTACTGGATACCGGGTACTGAGTACCGGGCTGTTCCCAGCACGCTCCCTGATTTAAGATTCACTCCGAATGATCAAACGCATAGCGACGGCTCTGGTCCTGATTCCGCTCGTCCTTCTCCTGGTCCTAAAAGCACCCATCTATGTTCTCGTGATCGTCTCCGCCGCGGTAGCGCTTCTCGCCATCGCGGAGCTCCTGAAACTAACGACGCTCTACGACGTTCGCCCGCTTTCTCAACCCACATATGCGTTCGTCGCCCTTTATTTCGTTTTCATCATCGTGGCCTCAGCCAATCCCACTCCGCTGCTGGAATCCACTTTCGCCATCTACGGAACCGCCCTCGCCGCAGCCCTGGCGCCATTCATCTTTCTAAGCATCGCCATGCGCCGAGACGACCTCCGCTCCGGCTATCCGGCAGCAGCCGCCTCAACCTTCGCCTTCGTCTACATCGCGGTCCCGATGGCCTTGTTAGTCGAAATCCGCCGCCAGCCCGCGGGCGCGATCTGGGTCATCTACACCTTGCTAGCCGTTTGGGCCGGAGACATCTTCGCCTACTTCATCGGCAAGTCAATCGGCCGCCACCGCATGTCTTCGCGAATCAGTCCCAATAAAACATGGCAAGGAGCCATCGCCTCAATTGCCGCAAGCGTTCTCATTGGCGTCTTCTGGTTTCAGCATGCCGTACATCTCACCGAACTTCTGCTGCGCATTAGCCTGATCGACCCCCGCAGCGGCATGTTTCGCGTCGAGCAGCCGCATCTCTGGCCAATCGTCGTGCTCTCAGCTGTCGTCAACATCGCCGCACAACTCGGCGACCTGGTCGAGTCGCTCATCAAACGTGGCGCCGGAGTGAAAGACTCAGGTTCGATTCTCCCCGGCCACGGCGGCATGCTCGACCGCATCGACGCCATGCTCTTCGCGGTTCCAGTCGTCTGGGTCTTCCGCGCCTGGCAGTTGATGCAGTGAGGTGGTCACTCAGATCGATTCAGAATGCATTCGTGTTCCCAGTCTGCCGAACGCGGCGTCCATAAGCGAACAGCGTTCATCGAGAGCGGACAACCGCCACCCCGCCCTCCCGCGCCATACAGCAAATACTTATCTTCTTTTCCGCGAACTTACGATCAGTCGGCAGACAGACCCACGCTGGAAGCCAACTTGCTCCTCCTTAAGTCCCGAAGTCCCCACGGAGGCCACCATGGCCCACTTTGAACGTATTCGTGATGTTGTGTCCGGCCCGTTCAGCCCCGAACTCATTCGCCAGCGCACCATCGCCGGATGGCAAATGGTCTCCATCGAATGGCGTCGCGAGCTACCCGAGTCGGAGTCCCCGGCGGCAGGCGCCTTCAGCGAGGATATCCCCTATGGCCTGCGCATCTCCGACGATGGCCTGCGCCTCGAGGTCGATCCCATCGAAAATAAGACGCTAATGACCATGATGGAGCTGCTGGTGCAAGACTTCCCTTACTCAAGCATCGTCAGCGACCTCAACGAAAAAGGACTTCGCATGCGCGATGGGCGTCCATGGAATCGCGTCGCGGTCTTCAACATGACGCCGCGCCTCATTGAAGTCGGCCCCCGCCTCTTCGCGACCGAAGAGTGGGTGAAGCTGAGGCAGAAATTCTCGCAGCCAAGAGCAGCAGAGTTATCGAAATAACAAAGCCCCCAGCATTCTCTGCGAACGCTGCGTTCTCCGCGGTTAGGCTCATATCCGCCCAAACCTAAGCCGGTAACCCTCCATGCCCAACAATCCCGTAAAATAGAAGCTCCACCTTTCGCATGAAGCGCATAGCCATCCTGGGTTCCACCGGCTCCATCGGCCGCAGCACGCTGAGCATCGTCGAAAGTTATCCCGATCGCTTCCAGGTCGCCACTCTAGCCGCCGGCTCCAACATCGACGCCGTCTACGAACAATGCCTCCGCTGGAAGCCGAAAGTAGTCTCCGTCGCGCACGAAGCCGACGCGCAAGCCCTGGGCGCCAATCTCCGCGCCGCCGACCTCAAAGAAATCGAAGTACTACACGGCGCCCACGGCACGGTCCGCGTCGCCACGCATCCCGAAGTAGATTTCGTAGTCAGCGCCATAGTCGGCGTCACCGGCCTTGAGGCCACCTACGAAGCCGTCAAAGCTGGCAAGGAAATCGGTCTAGCTAACAAAGAATGCCTTGTCGTAGCCGGCGAACTCATCACCGCCGAAGCCCGCCGCCAGGGCAAGCCGCTCCTCCCCATCGACTCCGAGCACAACGCCGTTCACCAATGCCTCCGCGGAGGCCGCATGCACGAGGTCGAGCGTGTCTGGCTCACTGCCTCGGGCGGCCCGTTCCTGCACACGCCGCGTGAAGACTTCGCTAACATCACCGTTGCCCAAGCCCTCAATCATCCCACTTGGAAAATGGGTAAGCGCATCACCATCGACTCCGCCACGCTCATGAACAAAGGCTTTGAAGTCATCGAAGCCTGCCGCCTTTTCAACGTCCCGCCGGACAAGGTGAAAGTCATCGTTCACCCGCAGTCCACCATTCATTCCATGGTCGAATTCGTCGACGGCAGCCTCCTCGCGCAGATCTCCGTCACCGACATGCGCCTGCCGATTCTCTACGCCCTAACTTACCCGGACCGTATTGCGTCCGACCTTCGCTTCCCGGTCATGGACCTGCGTCACCTCGATTTCTGCCCCCCAGACATGGTCAAATTCCCTTGTCTGCGTTTGGCTTACGAAGCGGCTGCCGCCGGAGGTGTCAAAACCATCGCGCTTAACGCCGCCGACGAGGTCGCCGTAGCCGCTTTTCTCGACGAACAGATCGCCTTCGACGATATCCCCCGCATCATCGAAGACGTAATAACTGCAACGCCAGCGGCGCATTTTGCGTCTATTAATGAGGTGCTGTCTGCCGACTCCGAGGCCCGCCGTTTGGCATCCGACTTGGTTCGGCAGCGCCGTTTGGCATCGCCCATCAGGGCTATTTCCTAGGAGTTTCCGAGCGGAGTAATCTGGTATATATGCCCCAGCTTCTGTCTTTTTTGCACACCGTTTACGTCATGGCGATCGTCCTCGGCGTCATGATCTTTTTGCACGAGCTGGGTCATTTCATCGCGGCCAAATATTTCGGCGTACGCGTGGAGCAGTTTGCCATCGGCTTCGGCAAGCGCCTCATCGGCTTCCGCAAAGGCGAAACCGACTACCGCATCAATGCCCTGCCTCTAGGCGGCTACGTCAAAATGTCGGGCGAAAATCCCATGGACGACCGCACCGGCGACCCGGGAGAATTCCTCTCCCATCCGCGCTGGCAGCGTTTTGTCATTGCCATCGCCGGCCCCGCGATGAACGTCATCCTCGCCATCGGCCTTCTCACCGGCGTCTACATGGCGCATTTTTCTTATCCTGCTTTCATGGACGGCCCCGCCATCGTCGGCTGGATCATTCCCAACACGCCCGCGCAAAAAGCCGGCATCCAGATCGGTGACAAGATCGCCCGCATTGAAGACACCGCCAATCCCACCTGGGAGCAGATTGAAGTCAAGGAAGCCCTCAACCCGAATCAGTCTCTGCGCTTTTCCATCGAGCGCAACGGCGAAGTAATTCCCAAAGAGATCACGCCCGAGCCCAAAGGCTCTCATGAATACGGGGACATCGGCTGGCTCCCCAAAGAAGGAGACGCTGCGGTCATCACCTCGGTCGAACACGGCATGCCCGCCGAAAAAGCAGGCCTGAAAGTGGGCGACGTGATTCAGACCGCCAACGGCCAACCCATCCCAGAAATCGAAGCCCTCGTCGATCTGCTTTCGCACACCAACGCCAATCCGCTGCAAATCGTAGCCTTGCGCGACGGCCAACAGATGACATTCAACCTTCAGCCAGTACTAGCCCCCGCCGGCCCGTCAGGCGAGCCGCGTTATCGCATCGGCGTAGCCAGCGAGCCACCCATGAAGGTTGTAAAGCTCAATTTCCCACAAGCCTTCACCCGCTCGCTCCAGGACAACAAGAAAAGCTCGTTCCTGATCCTCGAACTCCTGCAAAAAATGGTGCAGCGCAAAGTCTCGCTCCGCCAAGTCGATGGCCCCATCGGCATCGGCAGTGCAGTAGGCGCCGCCGCTCGCGAGCAGGGCTGGTCACCGCTTCTGACGATCACAGCCGCCATCAGTCTGAACTTGGGCATCATGAACCTCCTGCCAATACCGATCCTCGACGGCGGAGTCATCCTGCTTCTCCTGATCGAAGGCCTGATGCAGAAAGACATCAGCCTGGCGATCAAAGAGCGCATCTACCAAGCGGCATTCGTGTTCCTGGTCCTCTTCGCAGTAATGGTGATCTACAACGACATAGTGAAGACGCTGCCCGGGATAACGCATCTGCCGTAAAGCAACGTGTTAGGTCGTGGGTGTTAGGTCTCAGGCCCAAGCTTTTGGGTCCAGAACCTAACACCCAAGACCTGACACCTGAGACCTGCCCGCCCTGCAAACTGTTAAAATAAAGCTTCCTATGGCAGAAATCATCCGCAGAAAGACCTACACCACCTCCATCGGCCCAGTCCGGGTCGGCAGCGATGCACCAGTTATGGTGCAATCCATGACCAACACCGACACCGCCGACATCCCCGGCACCATCCAGCAGACCGCCGCTCTCGCCCGCGCCGGCAGCGAAGTCGTCCGCGTCACCGTCAACAACGACGACGCTGCCAAGGCCATCCCGTACATCAACGAAGGCCTGGCCAAGCTCGGCATCAGCGTTCCCATCGTCGGCGACTTCCACTACAACGGACATCAGCTCCTCACCAAATATCCCGAGTGCGCCGAAGGTCTGGCCAAGTACCGCATTAACCCGGGCAACGTCAGCGTCGGCCGCAAGAACGACGACAACTTCCGCACCATGATCGAAGTCGCGGTGAAGTACCAGCGCCCGGTGCGCATCGGCGTGAACTGGGGCTCGCTCGACCAGGCTCTGCTCACAAAAATGATGGATGAGAACTCGCGCCAGCCCGAGCCCCTGATAAAAGACGCGCGCGAAGTCACGATGGAAGCGATGGTCGTCAGCGCGCTCAACTCGGCAAAACTCTCCGAGCACTACGGCCTCCGTCCCGACCAGATCATCCTCAGCGCAAAAGTTAGCGGCGTGCAGGACCTGATCGACGTCTACCGCCAGTTAGCCGCACGCTGCGAGTATCCGCTGCACCTCGGCCTGACCGAAGCCGGCATGGGCGCCAAAGGAATCGTCGCCTCCAGCGCCGCCATGGGCGTGCTGCTCCAGGAAGGCATCGGCGACACCATCCGCGTCTCCCTAACCCCCGCTCCCGGCGGAGACCGCACCGAAGAAGTCCGCGTAGCGCAGCAGATCCTGCAATCGCTAGGCATTCGCAGCTTCACCCCGCAAGTAACAGCCTGCCCCGGCTGCGGCCGCACCACCAGCACCTTCTTCCAGGAAATGGCGCAGGAAATCCAGAGTTATTTGCGCGACTCGATGCCGGCGTGGAAGGGCCATTATGTGGGCGTGGAAGAAATGAAGGTCGCGGTAATGGGCTGCGTAGTAAACGGCCCCGGCGAATCGAAGCACGCCAATCTAGGCATCTCGCTGCCAGGAACGTTTGAAGAACCGAAAGCGCCGGTCTATGTAGACGGCCGCCTGTTCACGACGCTGAAGGGCGACAAGATCGTCGCCGAGTTCAGAAAGATTCTCGACGACTACGTGGACTCGCACTACGCGGCAAAAGAGAAGGAAGAAGTCGAGGTGAGATAGCCGTTTTGGCGACACCAGCCCAATTTACATACAAACGCAGCCATGCCCGGAGGCAGCACATTGTGCCGCGTTTGGTGCTGGCAAATTTCGCTGATTGATGGCAGCGCTTCAATGATTGGGCCTTCATGCTGCCACTTACAGGTGAACCTGCGAAGCCTCGCTTCTCCAAATCTGTAAAGCTTCACGTTTTATCAGGAGAATCTGGTATTCGGATTGCGCCACCCCACGGTTCCACCGCCCGCGAAACACTATGGCGATTTCATCCTTTTGCAGACAAGAGCGGCGTCGGTATCGTTGCGGAAGGAAGTGTAATAACTCCAGACGAGTTCGCCGAAGCCATCGTCAAGAAGGCAATTGAGAATGTAAAACACCCTCCTATCGCTGTGCATTATGAACCGCTTTCTCTCCGTTTGACATCTATACGCTATTAGCGTACCATTCTATTTGTACCCTCTCCCTTGTTTGAATTCATCGAGGCACCGGCGTTTGCGCGGTATCGGGATAAGTATCTAACCGACGACGAGTTCCGAGAGCTGCAAGCAACACTGATCGCGAACCCCAAGGCTGGCGACAGAATGCCCGGGACAGGGGGCGTACGAAAACTTCGATGGGAGGATGTCAGAAGAGGCAAGGGAAAACGCGGCGGTTTGCGGATCATCTACGGTTTTCTATCGCAAGACCAGATTTGGCTGATGACCCTCTACGGCAAGAATGAGATGTCCGACCTGACCGCCGACGAAAAGCGCCAGCTCAAGAACGTGGTTCGTGCGGAGAAGGCGGCACGCGGAATCAAAGGTGGAGACGACGAATGATGAGAACGAAAAAGACACCGAAGCGCAACCTGTTCAGTGAACTGATGGAAGGCGTGGAAGCGATGCGCCTGCACCGCGAAGGCAAGATCACGCTTCGCACGCACCGCATTTCTACGCCAGCGTCTTTCGACGTGAAACCGGAATTCTTCCTCGAGGCGCGCGAGTCGCTTCGCATGTCCCGCCGTGCATTTGCTCGCTCCACGTTTATTCCAGAGCGCACGCTGGAACGCTGGGAGCAGGGCCGGTCAAAACCAAACCCAGAAGCGGTCGCGCTGGTCGCTCTTGTGTGCGCTTATCCCGATACCGTCGAGCGCCTCAAGAAAGCCATACAGCGCGTCCCTCGCGCCAAGGCGACTGCTGCCAGCCGATAGCGTATGGTCGCAATAAACCGAACCTCTACCGAAACTTCAACGCCTGCAGCAGCGCCTGAAAGTCCGAAGGCGGTTCGCAATCGATGGACACGTTTTCTCCCGTCCGCGGATGGGCGAACTCAAGATGGGCGGCATGCAAAGCCACGCGCGTAATGCGCCGCTCCGATGCTTCCTCAGGATGATACTTCCGGTCGCCAATCACGGGATGTCCCAGGGCCGAAAGCTGCACGCGAATCTGATTCTGCAATCCTGTCACCAGCGAGACCCGTACCAGCGAAGCGCCGCGCAGAACTCGCTCGACCGAATAGCGCAGTTCGGCTCGCGTCCCTTTCCGGTCGCGCTCGCGCGTCAACTTTTGGAACATTCCTTCCTGGCGGAAGTGGTGAACCAGCGTCCCTTCTTTGTCCTTGAGGTGCCCGCGCACCACCGCAAGATACTGCCTCACCGGAGTATGTTCGAGAAACTGGCGCACCAGCGCTTCGCGATCAGGCCAAGTCTTGGCGAAGAGCAAAATGCCGGAGGTGTATCGGTCGATCCGGTGCACAACGATGGCGCGCTGCCTCTTTCGCCTAAGCTCAGCGGACAGGAGCGACAAAGCCGATGGCGTGCTGGAGTTTTCTGCAGGCACAGCGAGAAGTTTCGCTGGCTTGTTGAGCGCGATAACGGCGTCGTCTTCGTAAAGCACATGGAGTTCCCGAGGCAAGCCTTTGCCGGAAACGAGTTCGCGCGACCGGCGTTCACG
>Ga0335076_10006255_pt1 | contig 12010 bp, 12 predicted proteins | sample Lox_Sample_25_FD_206717 | JGI IMG/M metagenome (GOLD analysis project Ga0335076, IMG submission 206717) | Soil microbial communities from Loxahatchee National Wildlife Refuge, Florida, United States - Lox_Sample_2.5 | ecosystem: Environmental > Terrestrial > Soil > Wetlands | place: USA... | reverse complement strand
GCGCCGCTGGACCTCCGGGTCGAGCACCGCCTGGCCGGCCGCGGCGGCCAGCACGGCCCGGCCGATCTCGGCCCGGGTGGCGTCCTTGGTCAGGTAGCCGAGCGCGCCCGCCCGCAGCGCGCCGATGATCGACTCGTCGTCGGAGTAGGTGGTCAGCACGACCACCTGGGTCTGCGGATGGCTGGCCCGGACGCGGCGGGTCGCCTCCACCCCGTCGATCCGCGGCATGTTCAGGTCCATGAGGACGACTTGCGGGTTCTTCGCCGCGACGGCCTCGACGGCGGCCTCGCCGTCCTCCGCCTCGCCGATCACGGCGATCCCGGGCACGGTGCCGAGCAGCAGCACCAGGCCCTCGCGGACGGCGGACTGATCGTCCGCGACGACGACGGTGACGGTGTTCTCGGTCATGCTGGCATTGTGAGGGCGACCCGCCAGGTGCCGTCGGCCGGGCCGGCCTCGAGGGTGCCGCCGGCCAGCGCGGCGCGCTCGCGCAGGCCGGTCAGGCCGGCGCCGGCGCCGGTGGCGGCGAGCGGGCCTTTCTCATCGCCCGGCGGCAGCGGGTTGACGACGCCGACCGTGACCCGGCCGTCCGCGAAGCCGAGGCCGACGGTGACGGCCTGGCCCGGGGCGTGCTTACGCGCGTTGGTCAGCGCTTCCTGGGCCGTCCGGTAGGCGACGAGCTGGGCCTGTTCGGGTAGCGGGCGCGGCTCGCCGGTGACGGTGAAGCTCACGGCCGAGTTGCCGGCCGCGCGATACTGGGTGACCAGCGAGGCCAGCTGGTCGGGCAGCGGCGCCGCGTCCTCGCGCAGGGCCAGGATGGCGCGGCGGGCCGCGGCCAGGCCCTCCCGGGCCAGCGTGCCGGCCCGGTCGACGCACTCGATCGCCTTGACCAGTTCGGGGTTGTCCGCGGGCAGGGATTCCGCGGTGAGCAGGCCCTCAGCGGCCTGCAGGTTGACCGACACCGCGGCCAGCGAATGGGCCAGCACGTCGTGGATCTCCCGGGCGATCCTGGCCCGCTCGGCCAGGGCCGCGGCGTGCGTCTCGGCCTCCCGGGCCCGGCCGGTCTCGGCCAGCATGCGCTCGGCCTGCTCGGCCCGGACCAGGTAGGCGCGCCGGGTCAGGGCCACGCTCCACAGGCCGGCGAAGGCGAACGGGAAGCCCAGCAGCGCTCCGGCCGGCGCCCCGGTGGCCAGGCCCGCGATCAGGAACGCGGCCACGGTCTCGGCCAGGATGGCCAGCGACGTCTCGGTCCGCAGCCGGACACCCGCGCTGAAGCACGCAGCGCAGCCGACGGCGACGGCCGGGCTGTTCGGCGACAGCCCGGCGAGCACGCCACCCGCGCCCGCCATCACCACCAGCGCGGCGAGGTTCAGCGAGCACCTGATCCCGGTCCAGGGACCGTTCCCGGACAGCATCCAGACGATCCACGCGACGGCGGACAGGCCGAGCGTGACCGCGATGGCCACGCCGCGGGCGCCGTCCGTGCCGGGCCGCGGGCTGGACAGCGAGACGGTGACGATCACGACCACGAGGCCGAAGGCGCGAATGAGGTCGATCACCCACGGGACGTCGACGACGAGGACGTCCGTCGCCGGGTCCCCCCGCGTCACGAATCCGAACACGCCTGGGCTCCTGCCTGGTGTTCCGCGTGCCTTCCGCTACCAACGTAGCTCGGCTCCCCGCCCGCAGGCGGGCGCGGCCAGGTGGACCCGGGTTGTATTCCAGGTGGACACGGCCGTCTCCACCGAGGCTGCAGCCGAGGTCAAGCCGCGGGTCGGCGCGGTTCCACCCGCGTGGTTCCTAGCGTGGCAGACATCAGCTAAACGCCTCAGCAAGGAGCTCGAAGTGGACGCCAGTACCTGGATCCTCAACCTCGTCATCCTGGCCGCCGTGCTGTTCAGCGACCTGGGGGTGCGCAAAGTCGGCCCGATGCGGCTGCTGCGCCCGTTCCTGACCGCGGCGGCCGTGGTCCCGTTCTTCATCACGGGCGGCGCCATCTCGGGCAACGGGCTGGCGCTCGAGGTCGCCGGGGCGGCCGCGGGCCTGGCCCTGGGCATCTTCGCCGCCGCGCTGATCCGGGTGCGCTACGACGCGCAGGCCGACCGGGTCGTCTCCCGCGCGGGGCTGCCCTACGCGCTGGTCTGGATCGCCGTGGTGGCCGGACGGCTGTTCTTCGACTACGGCGGCCATCACATCTTCGGCGGCCCGCTCGGACGCTGGCTGGCGTCGACGCAGATCACCCTGGGCGCCCTGACGGACAGCCTGATCTTCATGGCCATCGCGATGATGCTCGCCCGGACCGGGATGCTGGCGGTCAAGGCCCGTTCGGCCGCGGTGCGGGGCAGGCAGGCCAAGGTCGTCGCCGGCCCGGCGCCGGCCGGCGCCGACCCCGCCGCTGGCCGCGGCGTCAGCCCGGCCGGCGCCGGGCGGGTGGTCAGCGCCCGGTGACCGTTCCGTCGGGGGCGTGCCCCGCGGGCCTGGCCGGCCCGCGGGGCACTTCGCATGCACGGCGGCCATTCGCTTGCACGGCGGCCATTCGCTTGCACGGCGGCCATTCGCTTGTATGGTGGCCTTTGCCGCGTCTTGGCGCGAGAAGGACGGGATCGGGATGACATCGCCACCGCTGAGGTTCGGCCTGGTCGGCACCGGCTACTGGGCGCGCGTCGCGCATGCGCCCGCGCTCGCCTCCGCTTCTGCCGCGGGCGTCGAACTGGCTGCGGTCTGGGGCCGGAACCCGCAGGCTGCGGCCCGGCTTGCGGCTGACTTCGGTGCCGCGGCCCCCGAGGGCATCGACGCATTCCTGGCCGCGGTCGACGGCGTCGCGTTCGCGGTCCCGCCGGACGTGCAGGCGCCCATCGCCGCGGTGGCCGCCCGGGCCGGCAAGCACCTGCTGCTGGAGAAGCCCGTCGCCATCTCCGAGGCCGAGGCGGACGACCTAGTCGACGCCGTCACCCAGGGCCAGGTCGCGTCGGTCGTCTTCTTCACCCTCAGCTTCCGGGCGGAGATCCGGGCGTGGCTGGCCGACGTGACCGCGCGCGGCGGGTGGACGGGCGGCGCCGGGTCCTGGTTCGGGTCGTCACTGCTCGAGTCGAGCCCGTTCAATACGCCGTGGCGGCGGGAGAACGGCGCGTTGTGGGACATCGCCCCGCACGTGGTCGCGCTGTTGTGGGCGGCCCTCGGGCCGGTGACTTCGGTGACCGCCGACGCGGGCCCGGCCGACGTCAGCCACCTGATCCTGCACCACCAAGGTGGGGCAAGCAGCCCGGTGACCGTCACGCAGAGCGCGGGCGAGCAGGCCGCGGGCTTCGAGGCGTTCGTCTGGGGAGGCGCCGGCCGGTCGGCCGCGCCGGCCGTGCCGGACGATCCCCTCCCGCCGCTGCGCACCACGCTGGCCGAACTCGCCGGGAACATCCGCGCGGGCCAGACCGGGCACCCGTGTGACGTCCGGTTCGGCCGGAATGTGGGACGCGTCCTCGCCGAAGCCCAGCGTCAGATCGACCGGCGCCGCCGGGCCGGGGAGCGAGCCTAGACCTCGGCGTGGCACGGGTGCCCTGGCGCCGGTGCCCTGGCGCGGCGCGGGTGCCCTGGCGCGGCGCGGGTGCCCTGGCGCGGCGCGGGTGCCCTGGCGCGGCGCGGGTGCCTTGGCGCGGGACCTGGTGCGGCGCGGCACCCGCCAGCGTGGACGGCCCTGGAGGTGTCGCGGGCGCGGGCGTCCCCGGTTTGGCGGCTGGCCCCGCCCGGGGCTGGCCCCGGCACATCATCCGTCACGGTAGCATCCTTGTGCTACGGTGGCACGATGAGTGACACTCCGGAGGGCGAGCGTAATGCGCTCCCGGTGAGCGCGGGGCGTCGCGAACCCGGCCAGGCCGCCAGCGAGGGCCCGGACGCCGGGGCCAGAGAACCCGGCCGGCCGGCGTCGCGCGCGGAGGCCGTCGAGCGGACCTCCGCCCGGCACCGCATCGGGATCAGGGAACTGCGCCAGCACGCGAGCGTCTACGTCGACCTCGCGGAGAAGGGCTACACGGTCGACATCACCAACCGGGGACGCCTGGTGGCTCAGCTCGTGCCGGCCGGGGACCCGGGCAGCCCGCTAGAACGGCTGATCGCGGCGGGAATCATCGAGCCGGCTGAGGAACCCGGCGGCGTCGGGGACCTGGAGCCCTACCCGGCCTCCCGCCACCCGGCGCCCGGCGGCGGGGCGCCGGGTGGCCGGACGCGGGCAGCCGGCGAGGCTCAGGGGCGGGGCCAGGCACAGGGCCGGCGATGAGGGGCAAGACGGAGGGCCGGCGATGATCTATCTCGACTCGTCCGCGCTGGTCAAGCTGGCCGTGACCGTGCCCGAATCCGCGGCGCTCGGGCACTGGCTCAGCGAGCGCTGCGGCCAGCCGCTGGTGTCGAGCGCACTGCACCGGGCGGAGCTGCCGCGGGCCGTCTGGCAGGCCGAACCCGGTGCGCTCCCGCGCAGCTACAAGATGCTCAAGCGCATCGCGCGGGTCGCGCTGAGCGCCGACGTGCTCGATGACGCGGCCACGCTGCCCCCGCCGGAACTGAGCCCGGCGCAGGCGATCCACCTGGCCTCGGCGCTCGCGGTGAAGCGGGACCTGACCGCGTTCGTGAGCTACGACGAGCGTCTGCTCACCGCGGCCGGGAACGCCGGCCTCCCGGTGGCCTCGCCCGGTAAGCCATAGCGAGCACGCGTCCGCTGATCGCGCGCGGTCGCACGGCCGTTGGGAGTTGCGTGCCCGGCGAAGCGTAAGTGGCTTATGGTGCGGCGGGCCGCATATTTAACGTGGAGGATCCGGCTTATGCGGAGACTCTGGTACCCTCTGGGGTACCAGATCTTCCACGTAGGCCAGATTTTTCGTGTTAATATTCGAGTGGTCGAATAAATATGTGATCACGGTATGAGTGGGACTGGTGGTACGAAGGGGACTGCCTTGGTCAGAAGGCGGCGGGCTCGGTGTAGACGCCCCACTCGGCGCGCAGGGCGCCGCAGATCTCGCCGAGGGTGGCTTCGACACGCGCCGCGTCGAGCATCGGCGGGACCAGGTTCTGCTCGGTGCGCGTCGCGGCGACCAGCGCGGACAGGGCCGCGTCGACCGCCTGCTTGTCACGTTCGGCCCGGCGGCGGGCGAGCGCGCGCGCCTGCTCGCGTTCCACCTCGGGGCTGATCCGCAGGATCTCCAGGGGTTTGGCGACCGTGCTCGCGTGACACTTGACGCCGACGATCTTCTTCTCGCCTTTCTCCAGCTTCTGCTGGTAGGAGAATGACGCCTCGGCGATCTCGCCGATGAACCAGCCATTCTCGATGCCCTGCAAGATCCCGTCGGTCATCGAGCCGTCCGGGCTCATCTTGCGGATCCGGGCGAAGACCGCCTCCGCTTCGGCCTCGATCCGGTCGGTCAGCGCCTCCACATACCAAGATCCGCCGAGCGGGTCGGAGACGTTCATCACACCGGTCTCCTCCATGATCACCTGCTGGGTGCGCAGCGCGGTCTCGGCCGCCGCCTCGCCGGGCAGCGCCAGCACCTCGTCCAGGGCGTTGGTGTGCAGCGAGTTGGTTCCGCCCAGCACGGCGGCCAACGCCTCGACCGCGGTCCGGACGACGTTGTTGTTCGGCTGCTGGGCGGTCAGCGAGACGCCCGCCGTCTGGGTGTGGAAGCGTAGCCACTGCGCCCGCTCGGTACGCGAGCCGTAGACGTCGCGCAGCCAGCGGGCCCAGATCCGCCGGGCGGCGCGGAACTTGGCGATCTCCTCGAAGAAGTCGACGTGCGCGTCGAAGAAGAACGACAGGCCCGGTGCGAACTCGTCCACGTCCAGGCCGCGGGACAGGCCGAGTTCCACGTAGCCGAACCCGTCGGCCAGCGTGAACGCCAGTTCCTGGGCCGCCGTCGCGCCGGCCTCCCTGATGTGGTAGCCGGACACGGACAACGGCTTGTACCTGGGGATGTTGCGGCCGCAGTACTCCATCAGGTCGCCGATGAGGCGCAGGTGCGGGCGCGGCGCGAACAGCCACTCCTTCTGCGCGATGTACTCCTTGAAGATGTCGGTCTGCAGCGTGCCATCCAGCCGTGACAGGTCCGCGCCCTGGCGCTCGGCGGCCACCAGGTACATGCAGAAGATCGGCACGGCCGGCCCGCTGATCGTCATCGAGGTGGTAGTGTCGGCCAGCGGAATGCCCTGGAACAGCACGTCCATGTCGGCGGCCGAGTCGACGGCCACGCCGCAGTGCCCGACCTCGCCGAGCGAGCGCGGGTCGTCGGAGTCGCGGCCCATCAGGGTGGGCATGTCGAAGGCCACCGATAGCCCGGCGCCGCCGGCCGCCAGCAGCATCTTGTACCGCTCGTTGGTCTGCTGCGCGTTGCCGAACCCGGAGAACTGACGGATCGTCCACGGCTTGCCGCGGTACCCGGTGGCGTGGATGCCCCGGGTGAACGGGAACTCGCCGGGCCAGCCGATCCGGTCGAAGTCCGGGACCACCGCGTCGTCCGGCGGCCCGTAGACCGGATCGACCTCGAGGCCGGACAGCGTGGTGAAGTCCGCGTCGCGCTTGGCGGCCTGGTCGAACCGGCGGCGCCAGCGTTCCCGCCCTGCGTCCATGATCCCCTCCGGGTACTGCATCGAGATAGTAGGACGTCCTACTATTTTCAGTGTAACCCGGACGCGGGGCGGGGGTGTACCGGCGCCGGCAGGCGTAGCACGAACAGGCCAATGCCGGGCGGCGGGCCCGCGGGGCGTGACGCCGCGTCGCCGCCGCCTCCTGCCGGGAAACTTCACGAAGGAAGATCCGGTGGGTGGCGCTGGTGAAATTTACCTGGGCGAGGCAGATGCCGCTGAAGAGGTGTTCGAGGGGGTCTATCCCCGGCTGGCCGGCTGGGTCAGGCGGCTTGTCGACGACGACACCGCGCACGAGGTCGCCTCCGAGGCCTTCGTCCGGGCGCCGTCCCAGCTTGGCGGCTAGGCCCCGGGCTCGGGGACGAAGTCGCCGGCCGCCAGCCGCAGCTCGCGGAACAGGTCGAAAATCTCCTTGAGCTGACCCGGCTCGTACCCGCCGAGGCCGAACTCCGCCGCCATCAGGTCCCCGGTGGCGCGCTCCACGATGGCCCGGCCGGTCTCGGTGATCTCGGCGAGCCGACCCCGGCCGTCGGCCGGGTTCGGCCTGCGGATCACCAGCTGCTGGCGTTCCAGGCGGCTGATGATGTTGGTGACGCTGGTGGGGTGCACCATCAGGCGCTCGCCGATCACCCCGAGCGGCAGCGCGCCGTGGCTGCTGAAGCTGAGCAGCACCAGTGCCTCGTAGCGGGCGAACGTCAGCCCGTACGGCCGCAGCAGCGCGTCGAGCTCGGCGAGCAGGATCTGCTGCGCGCGCATGATCGAGGTGACCGCGGCCATCGACGGCGACGGGCCGAACCGGCGCGCCCAGATCTGCGCCGCCCGGTCGATGGGGTCAAATGGCAGCTCAAGCGCCTTACGCACGGGTACACCGTATGCCTGCCGCGAGGTGACGTGCTCGGCGATATGCCTACCGCGAGGTCACGTGCTCGGCGATCAGCTCCTCGGCGGCGTCGAAGGGATTCAGCGTGCCGTCCGCGACGCGGCCGGCGAGCTCGTCGACGTTGCTCGCGGCCAGCCGGTGGCGCAGCGCGGCGAAGATCAGCGCGGTGATCTCCTCCCGGGCCCGCGCGTGCCGCCGCCGCTGCAGCTCCCCGGTGGAGTTGAGCCAGGACCAGTGCGCGTCCAGGCGGGTCACCAGCTCGGCGATCCCATCGTCGCGCGCACCGTTCACCGCGACGGTGCTGACGATCGGCGGCTTCCAGCTGCCTTCCTTCCGCTCCGCGAGCGCGATCATGCCGCGCAGGTCCCGCACCACCTGGTGACTGTCCGGCTTGTCCGCCTTGTTCACCACGAACAGGTCCGCGACCTCGAGAATGCCGGCCTTGGCCGCCTGGATCGCGTCGCCCATCCCCGGCGCGACCAGCACGATAACAGAGTCGGCGAGCGAGGCGATGTCGACCTCGTCCTGGCCTACGCCGACCGTCTCCACCAGGATCAGGTCGAACCCGGCCGCGTCGAGCACGCGGATGGCCTGCGGCGTGGCGGCGGCCAGCCCGCCGAGCTGGCCGCGGTTCGCCATCGACCTGATGAACACGTGATCGTCGGTGGCGTGAGCCTGCATGCGGATCCGGTCGCCGAGCAGCGCGCCGCCGGTAAACGGGGAACTGGGATCCACCGCCAGCACCGCGACCCGGTACCCGCCGTCCTCCAGGGAGCGGAACGCACCCACGAGCGCGCCGGTCACCGTCGACTTCCCGACGCCGGGCGCGCCGGTGAGCCCGATGACCCGGGCCGTCCCTGTGTTCTGCATGAGGTCCTTGACGACGATGCGGACCTGCGGCGACTCGTTCTCGACCAGGGACAGCAGCCGGGCGAGGGAGCGGGTGTCCCCGGCGCGGGCCCGATCGAGCTCGGCGGCCGGCTGCGTGCTCTCGGTCACGGGGCGGCTAGCCGCGGACCCGCAGCAGCAGCGCCTCGCCCTGGCCGCCGCCGCCGCACAGCCCAGCCGCGCCGAGCCCGCCGCCACGCCGGGCGAGTACGTGGCACAGGTGGACCGCGAGCCGGGCGCCGGAGGCGCCGATCGGGTGGCCGATGGCGATCGCGCCGCCGTTGATGTTGACCACGTCGGGACCGACGCCCAGGTCGCGCATGGACTGGATGGCCACCGCCGCGAACGCCTCGTTGATCTCGATCAGGTCCAGGTCAGAAACGCTCAGGCCTGCCTTGGCCAGGGCCTGCTTGATGGCGTGAGACGGCTGGGAGTGCAGTGAGTTGTCCGGTCCGGCCACGTTGCCGTGCGCCCCGATCTCGGCGAGGACGGGCAACCCCGCCCGTTCGGCATATTCCGCGGACGTCACCACGACTGCGGCGGCACCGTCCGAGATCTGGGAAGCGGTCCCGGCGGTGATCGTGCCGTCCTTACCGAAAGCCGGCCGGAGCTTGGCCAGGCTCTGCGCGGTGGTGTTGGGGCGGATGCCCTCGTCCTCGGTCACCAGCAGCGGCTCGCCGCCGTGCTGGCCCGGGGGGACGACCCCCCCAGACCCCCCCGGCCGGGCATGCGGGATCGGGACGGGCACGATCTCGGCGGTGAACAGGCCGTTCTTGGTGGCCTCGGCGGCGCGCTGGTGGGACAGCGCGGCGAACTCGTCCTGCTCCTGCCGGGTGATGCCGAGCTTGCGCCCGCTGCGTTCGGTGGACTCGCCCATGGACAGGTGGTCGAAGGCGTCGGTCAGGCCGTCCAGGGCCATCGAGTCCTCGGCGGTAACCGGGCCGTACTTGTAGCCGGCCCGGGAGTTCATCAGCAGGTGCGGCGCCCGGGTCATGGACTCCATGCCGCCGGCCACCACCACGTCGTACTCGCCCAGCCGGACCAGCTGTGACGCCAGCGCGATGGCGTCAAGGCCGGACAGGCAGACCTTGTTCACCGTCAGCGCGGGGACGCTCATGCCGATGCCGGCGGCCACCGCGGCCTGCCGCGCGGTGATCTGGCCCGCGCCGGCCTGCAGCACCTGGCCCATGATCGCGTATTGCACCTGGTCCGGGGCGACGCCGGCCCGGTCCAGGGCCGCGGCGATAGCCACACCGCCGAGTTCGCTGGCAGACTTACTGGCGAGGGATCCGAGCAGGCGGCCTACCGGTGTCCTTGCCGCGCCGGCAATGACCGGCTGACGTGGTTCGCTCATGACGGTAACGATACCTACTGGGTACCGGAAGGAAATATATGGTGCTACCGCTGTTTACCCGCCTCGACCACGTCGGCATCGCCTGCCGGGACCTGGACCGGGCGATCGGCTTGTACCGGGAGACGTTCGGCCTCGAGGTAGCGAGCCTGGAGGTGAACGAGGAGCAAGGAGTCCGGGAGGCCATGATGCAGGTCGGGGCCGGCCGGCCCGGCGTGGGCGAGCTGGGGGTGAGCTACGTCCAGCTGCTCCAGCCGCTGGCGCCGGACACGCCGGTCGGCAAGTTCCTCGCCCGGCGCGGCGAGGGGATCCACCACGTCGGGTACGGCGTCATCGACGTCCGCCAGGCCCTGGCCGCCATCGCCCCGACCGGCATCCGCCTGGTCGACGAACGGCCCAGGCACGGGTCCATGGGCGCGTCTATCGCCTTCCTGCACCCGGGCGATCTGGGCGGCGTACTGACCGAGCTCGTCCAGGCGGTCACCCCGACGTTATGCCCCATGCTGGCAACAAGGGGAGTAAACCGGACGCATAGGATAGAGACTTCCGAAGGACCCGCCGAGTCACGCAAGTAAGAGTAGTCTCCAGACATCGGGCGAGAGTCGTCACGCGCATGGCTGACACCCGCCGTAAAATCCCGTCGCCTTCACGTCTAGCCAGGATCAGGCCATATGCAATCGGACATTGACGCCCAGCTGACCAACTTCTTCGACGACGCTCCGCCGCGCGAGTTCGCCACGGTGATGCGGGGCTACGACCGCCATCAGGTCGACGAGCACATCAGGCAGATGGAAGCCGAAGTGCGCCAGCACCGTGAGCAGGTTCAGACCATGCGGCGCGAGTTGTCCGAGGCGCATCGCCAGATCCAGGAGCAGGAACGCCCCACCTACTCCGGTCTGGGCGCCCGCATTGAACAGTTGCTCAGGCTGGCCGAGGAACAGGCCACCGAACTGGTCCAGGCGGCCAGGTCCGAGGCGAACGAGATCAAGGCCGCGGCCAAGGTTGATGCGGCGGAGTTCCGGGCCGCCGCCGAGAACGAGGCCTCCGAGCTGCGCGCCAACGCCAAGCGCGAGACCGACGACCTGCGCGGCGCGGCCGAGCGCGAGGCCGACTCGGTCAGGACCGCCGCCCGGCGCGAGGCGGACGAGCTGACCAACACGACCGAGCGCGAGGTGGCCAAGCTCCGGGCCACCGCCGACCACGAGGTCGCGGACAAGCGGGCCGCGGCCGAGCGCGACATCGCCAAGTTGCGCACCAGCACCGAGCGCGAGGTGGCCCAGCTGAAGGCCACGGCCAAGCGCGAGCGGGATGAGATCCTGACCACCTCCAAGCGGCAGGCCGACGAGATGCGCAGCCAGGCGCAGCGGATTCTGGAGGAGAGCGAGGCCCAGCGGGCCCAGTCCGAGGCCGAGTTCGATATCCAGCTCGCGGCACGGCGCGAAGAGGCCGAGCGCCAGGAAGCCGAACGGCTCGCGGCCGCCCAGTCCGCCACGCAGAAGCTCGTCTCCGAGGCCGAGCAGCGGGCCTCCACCGCCGAGCAGCGCGCGGCCAAGGCCTCCGCGCAGGCCGACCAGACCCGCCGCGACGCCGACTCGCACGCCCAGCAGCTGGTCAGCAACGCCAAGAAGAACGCCGACCAGATCGTTTCGCAGGCCAAGTCGCAGGCCGACCAGCTGCTCGCCGAGACCAAGGCCGACGCCGAGCGCCGCCGGGCCGCCGCGCAGCGCGACGTCGACGAGCTCACCAGGCAGAAGGACGGCATTGCCGCGCACCTGGCGCAGGTACGCCAGCTGCTCGGCGGGCAGCTGCCCGGCATCAGCGAGTCCGCGGTGCAGGCACCGGCGCCGAAGCAGGCCATCGCGGCCGACCCGGCCTCGGCTTCGGGCCCGGCCCCGGTCCCGCAGGCACCGCCTGCGCCGCGCAACGGCACCTCCGCGGCCGCCCCCACCACGGTGCAGCCGGTGCCGTCCGGGCACCAGCCCACCCAGGTGTCCCCGGCGCCACCACAGGGCCAGCAGCGGCCGGCCAACGGCGGCACCCCGGCCACCGCCGCCGCGGCGGCTGGCGCCAAGCAGTCCGTCAACGGTAAGGAAGACGACGAGGACTGGTGGACTGAGTAACTCTGCGTTCACGCTTGACAGGGACGCGCGCCCGGCGGCGCGCGTCCCTGCGTAGGTTGCCGCCGGGCTGCGGAGCGCTGCCCGGCGGCGCGCGTCCCTGCGTAGGTTGCCGCCGGGCTGCGGAGCGCTGCCCGGCGGCGCGCGTCCCTGCGTAGG
>Ga0335076_10006254_pt1 | contig 12010 bp, 10 predicted proteins | sample Lox_Sample_25_FD_206717 | JGI IMG/M metagenome (GOLD analysis project Ga0335076, IMG submission 206717) | Soil microbial communities from Loxahatchee National Wildlife Refuge, Florida, United States - Lox_Sample_2.5 | ecosystem: Environmental > Terrestrial > Soil > Wetlands | place: USA... | reverse complement strand
CCGAATACGCCGATACACCAGACGGTTTGGCGGCATGCCGCGGGGCGTCGAGCTGTGACCTTGGCGCCCCTCTCATTGACAGATTTGCGACTCCCCGGGGAACCAATCTAGCTCACATAAGCCCCGGCAGCCCCCTCCCTTGTAGGGGTGTGGAAAGCGGGCACGGCATTCGCCGAATGCGTCTCAAATCCCTAAGGCCCCGAAATGCAACGAGTCGGCGCCCCTCGAGGGGATCACGCGCTGGTTACCGGAAGCTTAAAGGTGAGTTAAGACGACTCGGCGACACTGTTCGTGCGGGGGAACGAGCGCGAAGAAACGGAAGTCGATGAGGATTGCGATGTTGCCACGGATACGCTCCCGGATTGAGACCACCCCCGAGACCCCGCCGACCACGGGCCTCGATGATCCCTCTTGGATCCGCCGCGCGATGCTGCTTGAGCAGATCGCCGAGCGCTACGCGAGCGGCGTCGCCAACCCGCCGCAGCGCCGCAGCACCGAGGATCTCTTCCGCATCGCCGTCTATGACGGCGAGCCGCTGGTGCGCAGCGTGCTGGCCGACAGCCTGAAGCGCCTGCCGCACGCGCCCCGCGACATCGTGCTGTCCCTCGCCCATGACGAATCCCAAGTGGCGCGGCCGGTGCTGCAGTCCTCCCCGGTGCTGTCCGACGACGACCTCGTCCGCGTCGCCCGCGAGTGCTCGCGCGCCCACCGCATGGCGATCGCCGAGCGCGAGACCGTGCCGCTCAAAGTCGCCGAGACGCTCTACGAGGGCCAGGACCCGATCGTGGTCCGCCGCCTCCTCGCCAATGACGGCGCTGTGCTGGCGGAAGGCCTGCTGCACGCGATCCTGGACTCCCTCGGCGAAGCGCCGGGGATCGTGGAGACGATGGCGAGCCGGCGACTGCTGCCGGTGAGCGTGATCGATCGCCTCACCCACTACGGCACCATCGAGCTCCGCCGCCGCCCGGCGCAGAAGCGGGCCTGAGATCCCTCGGCGCGGACGCAACGTCCGCGCCGAACCGGCACTCCCTGACCGGCGCTAGATTCCGCGGAACTTCTGGGCGAGCGCGTCGACCTGGCGGGCGAAGAGCGCCACGTCGGTGCCGACGGCGACAAAGACGAAGCCCGCCCCCAGCACCTTCCGCGTCTCGTCCTCGCGCAGGCTCAGGAAGCCCGGCGCCTTGCCGGCCTTCTTGATGCGCTGGCCCGCCTCGATGATCGCCGCCTGCACCTCGGCATGCTGGGTGTTGCCGATATGGCCCATGTCGGCGGCGAGATCGGCGGGGCCGATGAAGATGCCGTCGAGGCCCTCGATCTTCGCCATCTCCTCGATCTCGCCCACCGCCTTCCGCGTCTCGGTCTGCACCAGGACGCAGATGTCCTCCTCGGCGCGCTTGGCGTACTCCGGCACGCGAGCGTAGCGATTGGCGCGGGTGGTGCCGGCGAAGCCGCGGATGCCCTTGGGCGGATAGCGGGTCGCGGCCACGGCGCGGCGCGCCTCTTCCGCCGACTGCACGAAAGGGAAGAGGAAGCTGCGGGCGCCTTGATCGAGGAGCCGCTTCACGATGACAGGCTCATTCCAGGGCACGCGCACGACCGGCTCGGCGGTGCCGCCTTCCATGGCGCGCAGATGGTTCACCACGTCGGGGAGCTCGTTCGGCGAATGCTCCATGTCGATGAGCAGCCAGTCGAAGCCGGCGCCGGCGCAGACCTCGGTCACCGTCGGGCTGGCGAAATTGAGCCAGAAGCCGATCTGGGGCGTGCCGGCGGCAAGCCCGCGCTTGAAGCGGTTGGGAGGCAGTGTGGCGGCCATCAATGGATCTCCGGCTCGGGCACCGGCGCGGTGCCGGCAAGGAAGTCGAAATCGCAGCCCTCATGGGCCTGGCTGATGTGCTGGCTGAACAGCATGCCGTAGCCGCGGGGATATTGCGGCTTGGGCGCGACCCAGGCGGCGCGGCGCTTTTTCAGCTCCTCGTCGGAAACCGCGAGGCTGAGGCGGCGGCCGGGAACATCGAGCTCGATGATGTCGCCGCTCTTCACCAGCGCCAGCGGGCCGCCGACAAAGGCCTCCGGCGAGATGTGGAGGACGCAGGCGCCATAGCTGGTGCCGCTCATGCGCGCGTCCGAGAGCCGCACCATGTCGCGCACGCCCTGGGCCAGGATCTTCTTGGGGATCGGCAGCTGGCCCCATTCCGGCATGCCGGGACCGCCCTGCGGCCCGCCGTTCTGCAGCACCAGCACGGAGTCCGCGGTGACATCCAGGTTGGGATCGTCGATCCGTGCCGCCATGTCGTTGTAGTCGCGGAAGACGACGGCGGGGCCGCGATGCTTCTGGAGCCGCGCCTCCATCGCCGGCGGCTTGATGACGGCGCCGTCCGGCGCCAGATTGCCGCGCAGCACCGCGAGGCCGCCGCCCGACTGCAGCGGATTGTTGGCGGTGCGGATCACGTCCTCGTTGTAGATCTCGCCGCGGGCAATGTTCTCGCCGAGCGTCTTGCCGTTGGCGGTGCGGCAGCTCGTATCGAGGCCGCTCCCGAGCTGGCGCAGCAGTGCGCGGAGGCCGCCGGCGTAGAAGAAATCCTCCATCAGGTATTTGCCCGACGGGCGGATGTTGGCGAGGACCGGGGTCCGCCGGGAGATCTCGTCGAACCGGTCGAGGCTGAGCTTGACGCCGGCGCGGCCGGCCATGGCGACGAGGTGGATCACGCCGTTGGTCGAGCCGCTCAAGGCCATCAGCGTCGCGATACCGTTATCAAAGGCGGCCGGGGTCAGGATGTCGCGCGGCTTCAGGTCCTCGAACACCATCTCGACGATGCGCCGGCCGCTCGCCGAGGCCATGCGCGAATGGTTGCTGTCCGCCGCCGGGATCGAGGACGCGCCCGGCAGCGTCAGCCCCAGCGCCTCGGTCACTGCCGCCATCGTCGAGGCCGTGCCCATGGTCATGCAGGTGCCGAAGGAGCGGGCGATGCCGTCCTCGATCTCCTCCCAGTCCTGCTCGTCGATGTTGCCGGCGCGGAGCTCGGCCCAGTATTTCCAGGTGTCGCTGCCGGATCCTAGCGGCTGGTTGTGCCAGTTGCCGCGCAGCATCGGCCCCGCCGGCACGAAGATCGCCGGCAGGTTCATGCTGAGGGCGCCCATGATGAGGGCCGGCACCGTCTTGTCGCAGCCGCCCAGCAGCACCACGCCGTCGATCGGGTTGGCGCGCAGCAGTTCCTCGGTCTCCATGGCGAGGAGATTGCGGTAGAGCATGGTGGACGGCTTCATGAAGGGCTCGCCCAGGGATATCGCCGGCATCTCCACCGGGAATCCCCCCGCCTGCCAGATCCCCCGTTTCACCTCCGCCGCCCGCTCGCGGAAGTGAAAGTGGCAGGGGTTCATCTCGCTCCAGGTATTGAGGATGGCGATGACCGGCTTGCCCGCGTAATCCTCCGCCGAGAACCCCATCTGCTTGGTGCGCGAGCGATGGCCGAAAGAGCGCAGATCCTTGACGCCGTACCAGCGGGCGCTGCGGAGCTGCTCATAGGTCTTGCGGCGGGGCGTGCTCACGGTCGGGGATCCTCCCTTCAAAGGCCGGGGGAGTGAAGCGGCTGGCCCCGGTGCTGTCAATGCAGCCCAGCTTCCCTCTCCCCGGCGGGGAGAGGGTCGGGGTGAGGGGGTATCGATCCCCGACTCGAACACGCCACGTCAGCGCCTGGGGCCACGCCCCCTCACCTAACCTCTCCCCGGCGGGGATAGGGATCGGCCACCTGCAATTGACCAATTCCGGCTCTGCCGCTATGGTCCCGCCACTATGACGCAGACCGACCATCACCTGCGGGCGCTTCGACTTAGGGCCCCGGCTCTCATTGAGGGCCGGGAGATCGTTTTTGCCCCTATGCGCGCCCACCGGGATGCTGCGTCAGATGTCCATCGCCAAGCCTAGATCCGCCGTCACTATCGCGATCGTCCGTTCTCCGGGGCCCTGGGCTCGCGGAAACGGGGCTTGCCGCATCCGGCCGGGCCGCTCCTTCGCTGATCGCCATTAAGTCCGGGAGAGCCCCCATGTCCGTCATGCCCTTTCAGAAGTACCGAGCCTTCGCCCCCATCAAGCTGCCCGACCGGCAATGGCCGACGCGCACCATCGAGAAGGCGCCGATCTGGTGCAGCGTCGATCTCCGCGACGGCAACCAGGCGCTGGTCGAGCCGATGGACCGCCACAAGAAGCTCAAGTTCTTCGAGCATCTGGTGAAGCTCGGCTTCAAGGAGATCGAGGTGGGTTTCCCCGCCGCCTCCGACACCGAGTTCGACTTCATCCGCCACATCATCGACGAAAAGCTCATTCCCGATGACGTCACCATCCAGGTGCTGACCCAGGCGCGCGAGCCGCTCATCCGCCGCACGATGGACTCCATCAAGGGCGCGAAGCACGCGATCCTCCATCTCTACAATTCGACCTCGACCCTGCAGCGCCGCGTCGTCTTCGACATGGACCGCGCCGGCATCAAGCAGATCGCCGTCGACGGCACCCGGCTGGTGAAAGAGCTGGCGCCCGAGGTCGAGGCCACCGGCACCGATCTCCGCTTCCAGTACTCGCCGGAGAGCTTCACCGGCACCGAGCTCGACTACGCCCTCGAGGTCTGCCACGCGGTGATGGACGTCTGGCAGCCCACCAGGAAGAAGCCGATCATCTTCAACCTGCCGGCCACGGTCGAGATGGCGTCGCCCAACGTCTACGCCGACCAGATCGAGTGGATGCACCGCAACTTCAAGGAGCGGGAGAAGATCATCCTGAGCCTCCATCCGCACAACGATCGCGGCACCGGCGTCGCCGCGGCTGAATTGGGCGTGATGGCGGGCGCCGACCGCATCGAGGGCACGCTCTTCGGCAACGGCGAGCGCACCGGCAACGTCGACGTGGTGACATTGGCGCTCAACCTCTTCAGCCAGGGCGTCGATCCGCGCCTCGACTTCACCGACATCAACGCCTCGATCGAGGTGGCGGAGTACTGCAACCAGCTGCCGGTGCATCAGCGCCATCCCTATGCGGGCGAGCTGGTCTACACCGCCTTCTCGGGCTCGCATCAGGACGCGATCAAGAAGGGCATGACGGCGCTCGCCAAGAGCAACAGCGGCGAGTGGGAGGTGCCCTACCTGCCGATCGACCCCAAGGACCTCGGCCGCAGCTACGAGGCGATCATCCGCGTCAACAGCCAGTCGGGGAAAGGCGGCGTCGCCTACATCCTGCACGCGGAGTACGGCATCGACCTGCCGCGCGACCTGCAGGTGGAATTCTCCGGCATCATCCAGGCGATCGCCGATGCCTCGGGCAAGGAGATCGTCGCTGAGGAGATCTGGAAGCAGTTCAAGGCCACATATCTCGAGGCGAACGGCCCCTACCGGCTGGTGGACTATCAGCTTCGCTCCGACACCCACGCCAGCGAGCTCATCGTCTGCAGCGCCGAGATCGAGGTCGGCGGCAAGCGGAAGCGGGTCGAAGGCCGCGGCAACGGCCCGATCGATGCCTTCATCCATGCGCTCACGGGCGAAGGCCTGAAGATCGGCGTCGTCGACTACCACCAGGACGCGGTCGGCCGCGGGTCCGACGTGCAGGCGGTCTGCTTCATGCGCTGCAACGACGGCAACGGCCGCGAGCGCTTCGGCGTGGGCTTCCACGCCAACACTATCACCGCCTCGCTGCGCGCGATCGTCAGCGCCGCGAACCGACTCAGCACCGACAAGGCGAATTGAGCGGGAAGCGCCCCGTTCAGGCGGTGCCGCGCGGCGGCATGGCGGCGAGCTCCTCCGCCGAGACCGGGGCGGCGGTGACTTCGCGCATCGGCACCTGGACGGCAGCGCCGCGCTGGTAGTTGAGATCGGCGAGCGCGCGGTTCACCGCGATGATGGCGATGCTGATGGTGTTGGCATCGTGGCGGCCGAGGAAGCGCGCCATCACCGCAAGCTCCGTCACCAGGCGGTCGCGCACGTCGATGCCCTGGATCTGCATGCGGTCGATCACGCTGTCGAGCCCGTCGAAGAAGTGGCGCGCCGCCTGCTCGATGGCGGCGGGTCGCGGAATGTAGCGCAGCTCGGTCGGCGCCGGCTTCACCACCTCGGCGATCTCCAGCGACCAGGTGCGAACGGCCTCGAGATAGACCGAGACGTGGCGACGATGATGCCGGTGCGCGATCGCGGCGATGCTGGTCGCGAGCACCGCGAGGCGCTCCTCCTCGGCGAGCGGCAGCGCCTCGAATTCGGCGACGACGTCGCGCAGCAGATCTTCGGTCTCGGGCCCAACCGCGGCGAGCGCGGTGTCGATGGTTTCAGCCAAGGATGTCATCGCGATTACCCCCGCACCTCTCCCCGAAACGACTTCTAAAAACTCCCGGGAACTTTCGTCGACCTCTCTTAAGAAATGCTTGTCCCGGCGGGGTTCTGTCTGTGAGGAAATGCACAGCTTTCGCGAGGATTTTTCGCGTCTTTCTCTATGGGCGAGAAGCCCCTGATTCTGCGCCACTTAACGACCCTCCTCGCCAATTATGGATGCATTAACCGACGGCAGGAGATGATGGTGGAACGCGGAAGGGATCGCGCGCGTCGCGCGGTCATGAGCGAGCGAGGAGAGCAGATCATGAGCGACATGCCGAATGTGCTTGTCGACCGCAATCTCGAGACGGCGACGACGATCTCGTTGCGGCGCGAGCCCGCGTGCTTCGCTTTCCTCTGCAGCCAGGCCGCATCGGCGCCCCTGCCGATCGATTCCATCAACCTCGATCTCGCCTCCGTCGACTACTACGCCGGCCGCGCCTCGATCTGGACGACGCTGGAGATCCGCTCCGCTGCCAGCGGCGACGAGCCCACCGCCATCCTCGGCTTCGACGAGAGCTTCCTCCGCCCTTTCACCCGCGCCGTCATCGAGGCCTCCACCACCCGCGCCGCCTACCGCATGCTGATCCGTCCGGCGAGCGAAGAGTCGCCGCGCTACCGGGTCGTCGAGTATGTGAGCGGCCCCGGCGTTCCCCTGCAGGAGCTGCTGATCTCCCCGCAGGACCAGGTGCTGCTGATCGCCATGTCCGGCAGCGAGGGCGGCGAGGAGACGCTGTTCCAGCTGCCGCGCAGCGACAGCTTCCTGCGCGCCTTCGTCAAGATGACCCACCAGGCCGACCAGGTGCTGCGCACCACCCTCGCCGAGAGCGAGCGTCTGGCCCGCCGGCGCGAGCTGCCGGCACCCGAGACGAAGCCCGCCGACTGACCTAGAGGCCGGGGAGCCGCGGCGGCTCCTCGGGATCGCGGTAGATCACCATCCCCGCCTCGACCTTGGCACCCGGCGTGAGCCGGGCGGGCTCCACCTTGCCCGGCCCCAGGATGTGGCGCACCTCGATGTCCTCCGCCAGCAGATAGTCCGTCACGATGCGGCGGTGACAGCGCCACCAGACCGCCTCGGCGCACATGATCGCCACCTGGCGCTCGCGGGCGAGCGCCAGCAGGGCCTCGAAGCCCGCCCGGAACTCCGGTGTCTCCGCATAGTCCGCATAGGCGCGGAACGCCTTCTCGCGCCAGAGCGTGTGGTGAGAGGGCGCCGTCGGCGCCGTGCCGTCGCGCCGGCCACCCAGCGCTGGCAGGTGACGGTAGCGGATGCCGTGTGGCGCCAGCGCCGGCTCCAGCGCCTCGGCGTTGAACTGCGGATTGGTGCGGGAGCGCGGAAACCGCCGGATATCGGCGAGGAGGTCGACACCGGCCGCCTGCAGAAGCGCCAGCAGCTCGGAGAACGGCCGCGTCGAGTGACCGATGGTGTGGACCAGCATCACGTCATCGTGCCGCAGGCAGCCGCCCGGCGGAAGGCCGGCGCGGGAGGCGGTAGGCATGCCCGGACGGCGTTGCTAAAGTGTCCCGCCCTGGAGCAAGGCATGAGGAGCACCATGAGCGGCATCGCGCTCGACTTCGGCATGCAGTTCTTTCCTGACGTCGGACCGGAGCAGAAATCCGCCGCGCAATACTTCGACGAGTCGCTGCGACTGACCGATTTCTGCGACCCCTATGGCTGGGGCCACGTGCGGACGGTGGAGCATTACTTCCATCCCTATGGCGGCTATTCGCCCAACCCCATCGTCTTCCTCGCCGCCGTCTCCCAGCGCGCGAAGAAAGCACGCCTCATCACCGGCGCAGTGCTGCCGATCTTCAACAATCCGCTGAAGCTCGCCGGCGAGATCGCGATGCTGGACGCGATCTCCGGCGGCCGCATCGAGGTGGGCTTCGCCCGCGCCTTCCTGCCGCACGAGTTCGCGCGCTTCGGCGTCAGCGTCAACGAGAGCAAGGCACGCTTCGCCGAGGGGATGGAGCAGGTGCGCCGCCTCCTGGAGGAGGAGAGCGTCGCCGCCGAGGGCGAGTTTCACCGCTTCCCGCCCACCACCTCGCTGCCGCGGCCGACCCAGCGCCCGCGCCCGCAGTTCTGGGTCGCCGCCATCGCTACGCCCGAGAGCTTCGACAATGCCGGCCGGCTCGGCCACTGGATCATGGCGATCCCGATGGCGGGCGCCGCCATGGCGGAGCTCATCGGCCGCTACCGCGAGGCCTGGCGCTCGGCCGGCCGCAAGGGCCAGGGCCGCGTCATGCTCGCCTTCCACATGCTCTGTCACGAGAGCGGCAGCGAGGCGGCGGCGATCGCCCGCGCGCCGCTCAACGGCTACCTCCGCTCCCTCGTCGACGCCGCCTCCGACTGGACCGCCGGCATGTCCTCGGCGGACTATCCCGGCTACGACAAGATCATCGCCGGCCTCGCCAAGGAGACTTTCGAGAGCCAGGTGGCGAGCGGCGGCGCCTGGGTCGGCACTCCCGCCGACATCACCGAGCAGGCGATCGAGTATCACCGCAAGGTCGGCGGTTTCGAGAGCGCCTCGCTGCAGGTCAACTTCAACACCGTCCCCTACGAAGCGGCCGCGAGCTCGGTGCGGCTCTTCAGCGAAAAGGTGATGCCGCGGTTTGCAGCGGCTTCTTAGCATTCACCTGCGGAGCTCGTGATCCACCCCCCTCCCGTCGATCCGCTTCGCGGCTCGACCCCCCTCCAGGGGGGAGGGACAGAAAACTCCGGATTCCTGCGACCCCCTCCCCCCTTGAGGGGGAGGGTTGGGGCGGGGGGTGAGGCAAGACCTCGATCTCGCCGACGCACGCACTCTGCGAAAGCCCGCACATGGTGGGCCGCAGCTTGTCTCATTGCGGCGCTCCTGCTGAGCAGCCCCGCCCTCGCCCACGACCAGCTGGTGATCGGCATCAGCCAGTTCCCGCCGACCCTCAACCCGGATCTCGACGAGACTCTCGCCAAAGCTTACGTGCTGGGCATGGCGCGGCGGCCGCTCACCGCCTATGACGCGAATTGGCAGCTCATCTGCATGCTCTGCACCGAGCTGCCGAGCTTCGAGAACGGGCTCGCCGAGCGCGTGACCCTGCCGGACGGCAAGGAGGGCGTCAGTCTCACCTACAGGCTGCAGCCGAAGGCCACCTGGGGCGACGGCGTGCCGGTCAGCACCGAGGACGTGCTCTTCACCTACGAGGTCGGGCGCGACCCGCTCTCGGGCGTCAACAATGCCGAACTCTATCGACGGATCGTGAAAATCGAGGCGAAAGACGCCAAGACCTTCACGGTGACCGAGAACCGCGTCGACTACCAGTACCAGGCGCTGCCTGATTTCGAGCTGCTGCCCGCGCATCTGGAGCGCCGCGTCTTCGAGAGCGATCGCCGCAACTACCGCTTCCACACGCTCTACGACACCGACCCCACCGACCCCGGCCTCTATTTCGGCCCCTATCGCGTGAGCGAGCTGGTGCCGGGGAGCCGCATCGTGCTGGTGCGCAACCCCACCTGGTGGGGACATCGGCCGGGCTTCGACCGCATCGTGGTCTCGGTGGTCGAGAACACCGCTGCCCTCGAGGCGAACCTGCTCGCCGGCAGCATCGACATGATCGCCGGCGAGTTCAGTCCGATCGCCGTCGACCAGGCCCTCGCCTTCGCCGCGCGCCACCCCGGCCGCTTCACCGTGCTGGTGAAGCCAGGGCTCAATTTCGAGCACGTGGCGACCAACCTCGACAATCCCATCCTCGCCGATCTGCGCGTGCGCCAGGCGCTGCTGATGGCGATCGACCGCAAGGGCATCAGCGAGGAGATGTATGCCGGAAAGCAGCCGGTCGCGGATACCTTCGTGCACCCGCTGGACTGGGTGCACACCGACGACGTCCGCCACTATCCCTACGATCCCACCGCAGCGCGGGCGCTGCTCGACGCCGCGGGCTGGCATCCAGCGCCCGACGGCATCCGCGTCAACGCCAGCGGCAAGCGCCTTTCCCTCGACCTCTCCACCACCTCGGGCAATCGCGGCCGCGAGCTCCTGGAGCAGATCCTGCAGAGCGAGTGGCGACAGGTCGGCGTCGAGGTGCATCTGCGCAACCAGCCCGCCCGGGTGCTGTTCGGCGACACCCTGCGCCACCGCGACTTCGACATGAGCCTCTTCGCCTGGGTGAGCGCGCCGGAGAACGTGCCGCGCAGCACGCTCTTCTCCGACGAGATTCCGACCGCCGCCAACGGCTGGAGCGGACAGAACCTGATCGGCTACCGCAATCCCGAGGCGGATCGCCTGATCTCGGCGATCGAGCGCACTCTCGATCGCGACAAGCGGGCCCTGCTCTGGCATCAGCTGCAGCGGCTCTACGCCGACACCCTGCCGGAGCTGCCGCTGTTCTTCCGCGCCGACGCCTACATCCTGCCGCGCTGGCTCGAGGGCGTGACGCCCACCGGCCACCTCTACATGAGCACGCTCTGGATCGAGAACTGGCGCGACGCGGGCGCGCCGGGGAATTGAAGGTGGAGCGTCGGCGATACCCCCCTCCCAACCCTCCCCCTCAAGGGGGGAGGGGCAAGATGCGGCGGGAGCGAGTTTCCCCCTCCCCCCTTGAGGGGGAGGGTTGGGGTGGGGGGATCCCTCCTCGATGACCTCCTACATCCTTCGCCGCCTCGCCGAATCCCTCATCGTGCTGGCGGTGATGTCCTTCATCATCTACGGGCTCATCGGGCTGATGCCCGGCGATCCCATCGATCTCATGCTGGGCGCCGACCCGCATCTCACCGCCGCCGACGTGGCGCGGCTCAAGGCGCTGATGGGGATCGACCGGCCGCTCCTCGAGCGCTACGCCGCCTGGGCCGCGGCGGCGCTCCGCGGCGATTTTGGCTATTCCAGGCTCTACGTGGCGCCGGCGATCCAGGCGCTGCTGGCCCCGCTCGGCCGCAGCGCGCTACTGATGGGGGTGAGCTTCCTCGCAAGCCTTATCCTTGGCGTGGCGCTCGGCGTGCTGGCGGCGCTGCGGTCACGCTCGCTTCTCGATAACGCCATCAACCTCGCCGCCTTCGCCAGCGTCTCGCTGCCGAGCTTCTGGATCGGGCTGATGCTGATTCTGGTTTTCGCCGCGTGGCTCGGCTGGCTGCCGGCCGGCGGCATCGCCGATGTGGGCGACGGCGGGCTTCTCGACCGTGCGCGCCACCTGCTGCTGCCGGCGGCGACGCTGACCCTGGTGAGCTTCGGCACCTATGCCCGCTACATGCGCGCCGGCCTCATCGAGGTTCTGGCGCAGGACTACATCCGCACCGCGCGCGCCAAGGGCGCGAGCGAGCGCCGCATCATGCTGGGCCACGCCTTCCGCAATGCACTCTCGCCCGTGGTGACGATCGTCGCGCTCTCCTTCGGCGGCCTGTTCTCCGGCGCCCTCGTCACGGAGACGCTCTTCGCCTATCCCGGCATCGGGAAGCTCATCTACGACGCGATCCTCGGCAACGATTTCAACCTGGCGCTGGCGGCGCTGCTGTTCGCGACCCTGATGACGCTGATCTCCAACCTGGCGGCCGACATCGCTTATGCCGCCATCGACCCGCGGATCAGCCTCGGATGAACGGCCTCGGGCGCCTCTACTGGGAGCGCTTCCGCGCCAATCGCCTCGCGCTCGTGAGCGCGGCGGTGCTGCTCCTGCTGAGCGCCGCGGTGCTGGCGGCGCC
>Ga0335076_10006253_pt1 | contig 12012 bp, 13 predicted proteins | sample Lox_Sample_25_FD_206717 | JGI IMG/M metagenome (GOLD analysis project Ga0335076, IMG submission 206717) | Soil microbial communities from Loxahatchee National Wildlife Refuge, Florida, United States - Lox_Sample_2.5 | ecosystem: Environmental > Terrestrial > Soil > Wetlands | place: USA... | reverse complement strand
GCGCGACCGAACGCGCAGCAATCCAAGACGGACGGCACTTGGTACATCGACGGCTCCGCGACGATACCCGTCGGCGAAACCCCCTGGGCGGTCCTCGCGCACGTCGGACATCTCGACGTTCGTCATGACGGCAGCGACGCAGACCTCACGACGGTCGGCAAGGTCGGCTATACCGACTGGAAGCTCGGCGTGTCGTACACAGTGGCGGACGGATTCTTCAAGAACTTCGAGGTGGGCGCGTACTACACCGGGAGCGACGCGAAGAGCCGCTTCTACACCGACCTGACCGGACACGACACGTCGAAGGATCGAGGGGTCATCTACGTAAAGAAGACGTTCTAGCGCGAAGGGCACATCCATGAAACTAGTCACTGCAATCATCAAGCCGTTCAAGCTGGACGAGGTCCGAGAAGCCCTGTCCGCCATCGGCGTTCAGGGGGTTACCGTAACGGAAGTCAAGGGATTCGGAAGACAGAAGGGGCACACCGAGCTCTATCGAGGCGCGGAGTACGTCGTCGACTTCCTCCCGAAGGTCAAGATCGAGGCGGCGATCAAGGACGATCTTCTCGATCGCGTCATCGAGGCGGTCGAGAAGGCCGCCAACACCGGGAAGATCGGCGACGGCAAGATCTTCGTTTTCGACCTCGAGCAGGTCGTGCGCATCCGTACCGGCGAGACCGGTGCCGATGCCCTCTAAGGGGAACACCATGAGACGAATGCTAGCGTTGATCGCGCTGATCGGCGTCTTCAGCCTAGGCGGGGGCGTCGCTGCGCAGGAGAAGGCTCCCGACCAGAAGACACCCGCACCCGCGGCCGCGCCCGCCGCACCGACAGCTGCGCCCGCGGCGCCCGCGCCGGAGGCAAAGCCGGGCGAAGCGCCCAAGGCCGAAGCCGGAGCGAGTGCCGCACCGGCGGCCGCGCCACCTCCGCCCGATACGCCGCAGGTGATCGCGGTGGACAAGCTCAACAGCGGCGATACCGCGTGGATGTTGACCTCGACGGCGCTGGTGCTGCTGATGACGATTCCAGGGCTGGCGCTCTTCTACGGCGGCATGGTGCGCAAGAAGAACGTGCTCGCGACTCTCATGCAGAGTTTTGCGATCACCTGTCTCGTCACCGTCCTCTGGGTGATCGTCGGCTACAGCATCGCCTTCACCAAGGGCGGATCGTTCTTCGGCAGCCTCGATCGCTTCTTCCTGTCCGGCATGGTGTTCATGAACGAAGCGGGAAAGGTCTCGGTGTCCCATCTGGGACTTACGATCCCCGAGTCGGTGTACATGTGCTTCCAGATGACGTTCGCGATCATCACGCCGGCGCTCATCGCCGGTGCATTCGCCGACCGGATGAAGTTCTCCGCGATGCTGTGGTTCATGGGCCTGTGGTCGGTGCTGATCTATTCGCCGATCGCACACATGATGTGGGAGCCCTCGGGCTACTGGGCGGGCAAGGGCGTGCTCGACTTCGCGGGCGGCACCGTGGTGCACATCAACGCCGGTATCGCGGGGCTGGTCTGCGCGCTGGTATTGGGCAAGCGCGTGGGCTACGGCAAGGAAGTGATGATGCCGCACAACCTGACGCTCACGCTCACCGGCGCGTCGCTGCTCTGGGTCGGCTGGTTCGGGTTCAACGCCGGTTCAGCGGTCGCCGCCGACAGCCGCGCGGGGATGGCGATGTTCGTGACCCAGTTCGCCACCGCGGTTGCCGCGCTGTCGTGGATGTTCACGGAATGGATGGTGAAGGGCAAGCCGTCGGTGCTGGGCATCGCGTCGGGAGCGGTGGCGGGCCTGGTCGCGATCACGCCGGCATCCGGTTTCGTCGGCGCGACCGGCGCGCTCGTGATCGGGATCGCGGCGGGCGTGCTGTGCTTCTTCGCCGCGACGACGGTCAAGAGAGCATTCGGCTACGACGACTCGCTGGACGCCTTCGGAGTGCATTGCATCGGAGGCATCGTTGGCGCCATCCTGACCGGTATCTTCAACGTGAAGGACATCAGCAAGTCGGACGCCGACGTGCTGGTGCAGCTCGGTGCCGTCGCGACCACGCTGGTCGTGAGCGGTGTGGGCAGCTTCATCCTGCTCAAGATCATCGACCTGGTCATCGGCCTGCGCGTCTCGGAAGAAGAGGAACGCGAAGGTCTCGATGTCAGTCTCCACGGCGAACGGGTGGAGTAAGCAGCGGAACTTCGTTCGATCTCGTTTCTCCTCAGTGGCTTTGGGGGCGCTGTCCAAGGCGCCCCCTTTTCTTTGGTCTAGAATCAGAGGCATGATCACGCCCGACTACTGCCGGGTCATGGCTCGCTACAACCGCTGGATGAACGAGGGGCTGTATGCGTCGTGCGGCGCAATCCCGGACCCGGAGCGAAAGCGCGATCGCGGCGCATTTTTCGGTTCGATCCATGCGACGCTCAATCATCTTCTCTGGGGCGATCGCATGTGGCTCGGTCGCTTCATTGGGAGGCCCTGCACCCATCCCCGGTTCGGAACCGACATGTTCGCGGACTTCACCGAGCTATCGAGCGAGCGCGAGACGACGGACCGCGACCTGCTCGAGTGGGCAGGCAACGTCTCGGCCGAATGGCTCGCGGGTCCGCTGGTCTATACGAGCGTCGTCGACGGCAGAACCCGAAGCCTGCCTGCGGCCGTCGCCGCGATTCATCTGTTCAATCACGAAACGCATCACCGCGGGCAGGTCACGACGCTCATGAAGCAGGCCGGCGTCGACCCGGGTGTCACGGACTTGCCGTGGCTTCCGGGCGTCGCCGCGATCGACTGAGCGGGCACGCGCCGGCGCCACGCTGCGCGTGGGTGCGGGACCTGCGCGAATGAACTCGCGCTACTTGCGACCCTTCGTTTCCCGGCGAGCGGGTCTCTTCGATCTGGCGCGCGGATGCGCCGCGTCGTACGCCTTGGCGAGATACTGAAAATCGAGATGCGTATAGACCTGGGTGCTGGCGATGCTCGCGTGACCCAGCATTTCCTGCACGGCTCTCAGGTCGCCGGAGGACTGGAGCACATGCGACGCGAACGAATGCCGCAGCATGTGCGGGTGGACGTGCTGTGGCAAACCGCGCCTCATCGCCCACGATGCCAGCCGTGATTCGATCGCGCGCGGGGATAGTCGGCGCCCGGCGCGCGTGAGAAACATCGCTTTCTCGTCGATCGGACGAATGTCCGCACGCACGACCAGCCAATCCCGGAGCGCTTCGCGTGCCGCCCGACCGACCGGCACGATGCGTTCCTTGGCGCCCTTGCCCCAGACGCGAACCTCGCTCGCCCGGAGATCGACGGAGTCGGTGTCGAGCGCCGCAAGCTCCGAGAGTCTCAGACCCGATGAGTAGGCGAGCTCGAAGAGCGCGCGATCGCGAACGGCGAGCGCATCGTCCCCGTCGATCGCGACCAGCTGCGCGGCTTCGTCCGGGGACAGAGCCGAGGGCAGGCGGCGCGCCGACTTGGGGGCCCTCAAGCCCGCGCAGGGATTGTCCTGAAGCGCGGAATCGTGCTCGAGCGCGAAACGGTAGAAGGCCCGCCACCCGGAGAGGATGCGGGCGAGGCTTCGCCCGGAAAGCCCGCGCGCATGAAGGCTCGAGAGCATCCGGCGCAGCGTCGCAGGCGCGAGCGTTGCCAGCGCGGCTTCGCCGGCAAGCGACCGGAGCAGCGCTATGTCGCGAAGATACGCTTCTCGCGTGCGCGGCGACCGGGTCGCAAGATGCCGCGAATACGCGGCGAGGAGCTGAGCGTCGGCGCGTGCCACATTGGCCGCGGCATCGCTCACTGCCGCGCGCATCGCAGCCTCAAGACCGCGGCAGGAAGCGCGCCGTAGCCACGCTGGCGAGCTCGGAGAGGCGCGTGAGATACATGGTTCCCATACCGGCGTAGAAGCGCCCCGGCGTGTCGCTTCCGAGTCCCAGCAGGCCGAAGGTCTGCGCCGTGCGCAGCGGCAGAAATGCGAACGACTTCAAGTCGGCGTTGGAATCGAACCAGTCACGCGATTCGAACGGCGCACGCGTTCCGCAGTACGGCTCGCCCAGCGCGGCTGCATATTCGCGCAGCTCCTGGCTCGTGGCCGCCAGCTCCGGCAGATACGATTGCTCGGGTACCTTGCCCCACAGCCGAAGCGCGACTTGCGGCACGCGGAAGTCGTCCTGCAGACTGTGATAGAGGACGCCAAGCGTGGTCTCGAGATCGGACGCCGCGAAGAGCGCGAGAGTGGAGCGATGCAGCTTTTCGCTGATCGCGTCGTTCTCGCTCCCGAACTGGACCAGCTCCTGCAGCTTGGTCGAGAGCTCCGCGTTCTTCTCGCGCAGCGTGACGATCTGCCGCTCGGCGATGGGGATCGCGCGGCCGCCGTGCGGATGTGGAACGAAGATTTCGGCGAGAAGGTCCGCGTATTGCTCGAAGAATGCCGGGTTGTTCTTCAGATATTCGGCGACTGCGGCCGAGTCTATCGTTTCATCGCCATTCATCGTCGTCAATGCTCCGGCACGTTCCATTCGCCCTCGAACACGGTCTCCGCCGGTCCCGTCATCATGACCGGCGCGCCGTCCCCCGTCCACGCGATCGTGAGCACGCCGCCGCGGGTCGCAACCCGCACCGGTGAATCGACGAGCCCGCGCCGAACGCCCGCCACGACCGCCGCGCACGCCCCGGTCCCGCACGCGAGCGTCTCGCCCGCGCCTCGCTCCCATACGCGCAGGCGAATGTTAGCGCGATCGACGACCTGCATGTAGCCGGCGTTGACGCGATTGGGGAATCGCGGATGGGTTTCGATGCGTGGACCTTCGGAAGTCACCGGCGCCGCGTCGACGCTTTCTACGCGCTGCACGGCGTGGGGATTGCCGAGGGAGAGCACCGAGACCATGCGCGTCGCCCCGTCGACGTCGAGCGGCTCGACGGGAGCGCCCGAACCGCCGACGAACGGGACATCGCCCGGACGGAAAACGGGTTTTCCCATGTCGACGGTAACCTGCCCGTCAGCGCCCAGGCTGGGCTCGATGATGCCGCCGGCGGTCTCCACCCGGATCGTGCGCTTGTCGGTGAGCCCGCGCGCGCGCACGAACTGCACGAAGCAGCGCGCGCCGTTGCCGCACTGCTCGACCTCGAGACCATCGGCGTTGAAGATGCGGTAGCGGAAGTCAACGCCTGGCAGCGTCGGCGGTTCCACCACGAGCACCTGATCGCAGCCCACGCCCAGATGCCGGTCCGCGAGCCGGCGTATGCTCGCCGGGTCGAGATCGATCCGCTCCCGCGTGCCGTCGAGCACGACGAAGTCGTTGCCCAGGCCGTGCATCTTGGTGAAGCGCAGCCGTGCCATCAGGGCCGGGCGCCCAGCCCGCCTTCGAAGCGCGTGAGAGGAATTTCGCCCGTGCGCGAAAAGCCGAGCGCCGTGCCGTTCTTAAGCGTGAGCGTCCCGCTCACGGCGTACGGTACCGGAAGCTGCGAGCCGAGGGTCATCAGCGCGGTAGCCACGGCCGTCGTGTCGACGCGGCCGGCGAGGTCGACCTTCGCTTCTCCGCCGGGCGGCAACGGATCGACGTGGACGCTCCGGCCCGTAACTGCAGGCCGTCCATCGAGCACGACGTCGAACTCGACACGATCGACCGGAAGCTCGAATTCGTTGTGGTTCGTGAGCGTGAGCTTGAGCGAGACATCTGCCTTGGCTTCTGCGATGCGCGCGACGCGAATCGAATCGAGCGTGATCGTAGGCGGCTCGATCTTCGAGCGCGCTGCAGTGCAGGCGCTCGCGATCAAGAGCACGCAGCAGGCGAACAGCGCGCTCCCGGCGGCAGACCGGGCGATTTGGACCGCGTCGGGAGCCACGTCAGACATTGAAGCGAAAATGCACGACATCGCCGTCCTTCACGACGTATTCGCGTCCTTCGAGGCGCATCTTACCGGCCTCCTTCGCGCCCTGCTCGCCGTCGAAGGCGATGTAGTCGTCATAAGCGATGACTTCGGCGCGGATGAAGCCCTTTTCGAAATCGGTGTGGATCGCACCCGCAGCTTCCGGCGCCGAGGCGCCATGCCTGATCGTCCACGCGCGCACTTCCTTCGGCCCTGCGGTGAAGAAGGTCTCGAGCCCCAGCAGCCTGTAGCCTGCGTGGATGAGGCGATCGAGCCCCGCTTCGTGCAGACCCATGTCCTCGAGGAAAACCTGCTTGTCGGCCGCATCGAGATCGGCAATCTGCGCCTCCAGCGCAGCCGAGATCGGGACCACCGGCGAGCCTTCGGCGCGCGCGCGCACCTCGACCGCTTCGAGCAGCGGATTGTTCTTGAAACCGTGCTCGGCCACGTTTGCGACATACATCGCGGGCTTCATCGTGAGCAGGAAGAAGGGCGCCAGCAGCGCCTTTTCCTCGACTGAAAGGTCGAGCGAGCGTGCCGGCTTCGCCTCGTTCAGGTGCGCCGACACCTTCTCGAGCACCGCGACCAGCGCCCTCGCCTCCTTGTCGCCTGCGCGCGCGAGCTTGACGTTCTTCGCGAGCTGCTTGTCCACGCTCGCGAGGTCGGCGAGCGCGAGCTCTGTGTCGATCGTCTCGATATCCGACACGGGATCGATCGCGCCGGCAACGTGGACGACATTGTCGTCGACGAAGCAGCGCACCACGTGGGCGATGGCGTCGGTCTCGCGGATGTTGGCGAGAAATTGATTGCCGAGCCCTTCGCCCTTCGAAGCGCCCTTGACCAGGCCTGCGATGTCCACGAATTCGACCGTCGCGGGAACGATTCGCGCCGGCTTGGCGACCGCCGCGAGTGCCTCGAGCCGGGGATCGGGAACCGGGACCACGCCGACGTTGGGCTCGATCGTGCAGAACGGATAGTTCTCCGCCGCGATCCCCGCCTTGGTGAGCGCATTGAACAGCGTCGACTTGCCGACGTTGGGAAGACCGACGATGCCGCAACGAAGGCTCATGCCGCCTCAAGCCTGGTCTTCGTCGCAAGGCGGTCTCGGCCGCGTGTGGAGCGCAAGCATCGCCCGTTCGGGGTCGCCCGCCACGAGCTGGGGCCAGACGGCGAGCGCGCGCGCGATTGCTTCGTCGATCATCGTTTTCTCTTCGGCGCGCGGCGGATGCAGAACGTAGTCGGCGACCTCCTGCTCACTCGCGTCGGCGTCGCGCGGATGGCCGATGCCGATGCGCAGTCGCCAGAAGTCTGCGTTGCCGAGCTGCTCCACGATGTGCTTCAAGCCGTTGTGCCCGGCGCTGCCGCCGTCGAGCTTGAGCTTGACGCTTCCTGGCTTGAGGTCCAGCTCGTCATGGGCGATGAGCATCTCGGGCGACGGGACTCGGTAGAAGCGCGCGAGCCCGGCGACAGCGTGCCCGCTTTCGTTCATATAGCTCTGCGGCAGCGCGAGCAGGAAATCGGTCCCGTCGGCCGTGCGCCCGCGCGCGACATTGCTCGCGAAGCGACTCTCCGACCGGAACTCGAGCGCGAGCGCGCGCGCGAGCCGCTCCACGAACCACGCGCCGGCATTGTGGCGCGTCGCGACGTAGCGCCGGCCCGGGTTGCCGAGCCCGACGAGGAGGCGAAGGCGAGAGACCATGGCGGCGTTCGATGCGGCGCTTCCGAAGCAGTCAACAAAAAAGCCCGCCGGATTCCAAGCCCGGCGGGCCTCGGGAGCTGATTTCCGGCTCCTACTTCTTCTCTTCCTTCTTGCCGCCGCGCTCCGCGCCCTTTTCGGCGGCTTTCTCCGCCCCCTTCTCCGAGCCTTTTTCGGGCGCCTTCTCGCCGCCGGGGCCGGCAGCCACGGCGGCTTCGCCTTCCGCCGCCACCGCTTCGCCTTCGACAGTCTCCGCAGCGACCTCCGCCACTTCCTCGACGACCATCTTCGGAATCACGGCCGTGGCAACCACGGGGTCGGTGCCACCGTGGGTCACCGCAGTCACTCCGGCCGGGAGCTTCAGATTGCTCACGTGAATCGACTGGTTGAGCGTGAGCTCCGAGAGATCGATCTCGATGAAGCTCGGCAGGTCCTTAGGCAGACACCAAACGTCGAGGTCGGTCGCGACGTGACTGATGATTGCGCCCGAGAGCTTGACGGCAGGCGAATTCTCACCGTTGATGAAGTGAAGGGGCACCTTCATGTGGATGCGGCGGTTGGCATCCACGCGCTGGAAATCGACATGCAGGATCTCGCGCTTGAACGGATGCATCTGCACGTCGCGCAGCAGCACTTGCTGCGTCTGGCCGTCGAGCTTCAGGGTCAGGATCGACGAGTGGAACGCCTCGTTGCGCAGCGCATGCATGAGCGCGTTGTGGTCGAGCTCAATCGGCTGCGGCGAAGTGCTGCCGCCGTAGACCACGCCCGGCGCACGACCGGAGCGGCGAAGTCTGCGGTTCGCGCCCCGGCCTTCGGTGGCGCGCGGAAAAGCGGTGAATTCGTTGCCCATGCGAGATACTCCTTGCTGCTTGGTTGTCTGCAGCCTTCCGCTTCAAGATCGCGTGAACGTGCAAGTCTGGAGCAGTCGTCCGCGGTGGCGACAACCGGCGGATGGCGCTGTTCAAGCCTCGAACGCCCGACGCCGGGGGAAAGCCTTGAATTATAAATGGAAAAGCGACTGCTGCGCAACGCGCAGGAAGCGAACGGCGGGCCTACTCGGTGAAAAGCGAGCTCACCGACTCCTCGTTCGATATGCGCGTCATCGTCTCGGCGAGGAGCTGCGCGCACGAAAGCGCCCGGATCCGCTTGCATGCGCGCGCTTCTTCCGCCAGAGGAATCGTGTCGGTCACCACGATCTCGTCGATCTCGGATTCGGCGATCCGCGCGACCGCCCCGCCGGAAAGGACCGGATGGGTGCAATACGCCAGCACTTTCTTCGCTCCGTTTTCCTTGAGCGCTGCGGCCGCCTTCACGAGCGTGTTAGCGGTATCAACGATGTCGTCCATGATGACGCAGGTACGGCCCTCGACGTCGCCGATGATGTTGACGACTTCGGCGACGTTCGCTTTCGGACGGCGCTTGTCGATGATCGCGAGATCGGAGTCGAGCCGCTTCGCGATCGCCCGCGCCCGCACCACTCCGCCCACGTCGGGCGAGACCACGAGAAGGTCTTCGTAGTTCTGCTTCCACAGATCGCCCAGCAGCACCGGCGTCGCATAGATGTTGTCGACGGGGATGTTGAAGAAGCCTTGGATCTGGTCGGCGTGAAGATCCATCGTCATCACGCGGTTCACGCCCACCGAGCTGAGCATGTCGGCCACGACCTTCGCCGTGATCGGAACGCGCGCCGAGCGCGGACGGCGGTCCTGGCGCGCGTAGCCGAAATACGGAATGGCGGCGGTGATGCGCCCGGCCGATGCGCGCTTGAGCGCATCGATCATCACCAGTATCTCCATCAGATTGTCGTTGGTCGGCGCGCAGCTCGACTGCAGGATGAACACGTCGCGGCCACGTACGTTCTCGAGGAGCTCCACCATCACCTCGCCGTCGGAAAACCGGCCGACGATGCAGCGGCCGAGACTGATGTTCAAGTGCCGGACGACGGCTTCGGCGAGCTTCGGATTCGCGGTGCCCGTGAAGACACGCATCCGCTCAAACGCCATCGGTGAGCCCTGCGTCGGATGCGTCGCAGCCACCGGCGGATCGACAAAGCGCAGTCCGCCGGTGGCTGAGGTTGGCTGGGGAGGTAGGGATCGAACCTACGAATGCCGGAATCAAAATCCGGTGCCTTACCACTTGGCGACTCCCCAAGGGAACCGTCGTTTCCACCCGTCAGGGCGTGGCGAAATGCTGCAGCGGGTGACGATCGAGCGCACGTGCCACGAAGCCGGTGAGCTCTCCTCCCCGCGCCGCGCGCGACAACGTCTGCACCGCGGCATCCTCGTCGGCGAACGCGGCAAACACGCTGCTACCCGATCCGGACATCGCCACCCTGACATCGCTTGTGACCTCGCGCGCGAGGCCGGCGAGGCAGGTTGAGATTTCCGGAAATCGCGAGGCCGCGACCGCTTGCAGGTCGTTGCCGCCGTACGCCTCGGAGAAGGCTTGTATTCTCGCGGACGGGGTGTGGCGTGTCAATTCAGGCGCCGCGAAGATCGCTGCGGTCGAGACCATTACGCGCGGCGTGACCACGACGAACCAGGTCGGCGGAATGCTGAAGCGCTCGAGCACCTCGCCGATCCCGGTTGCGAACGCAGGCTCGCCGAAGAGGAAGAACGGAACGTCCGCGCCGAGCTCGAGCGCGAGCGCCATCAGCGCCCCGCGCGACCACTCCAGCTTCCACAGTCGATTGAGGCCCAACAGCACGGTTGCGGCATCCGAGCTGCCGCCGCCCAATCCGCTCCCCACAGGAATGTGTTTTTCGACCTCGACCGCGACTCCGCGTTCGACGCCGGCGCGCCGCTGCAGCAGCCTCGCGGCCCGTAGTGCGAGATCGTCCTCAGGCGCGATGGCTGCCGGGCCCCGCGCGCGCACGATCTCGGTTCCATCGCGCGGCGTGAGCGTGATCCAGTCGCAGTGATCGATCGGGACGAGCAGCGTCTCCAGCGTGTGATAACCGTCGCCGCGTCGGCCCGTCACGTGCAGAAAGCGATTGAGCTTCGCGGGCGCCGGCAGCCTCATCGCCGTTTGCGTGCTCACTGCCATCGGTCCACAGCGAGGCGCAGCTCCACCTCCGGATAGTTGGCGACCAGGCGCGAGGGCCGCCAAACGCCCTCCGGTGTCTTGACGTAAGCCTGGTAGACGATGGTCCACCCGTCCTGTCCAAGGACGGAAAGTCGGCCATCGGCGTCCGCCTCCGCCCGGAAGTCGGCACCCGCGCGCGCCGCCCCCTGGATCCAGTACTTGAGCCCGTCGACGGGAAGCGGCCAGCCGAGGCCCTCCTGCGTGAGGCGAGTCCAGCTCGCCGCGCTCAACACTCGGCCGTCCGACGCGCGCAACCGCGCCGAAGAGCCGTCTCCCGACAGGATCGCGATGGTCTGGCCAAGCGGCGAGGCGAGCTCCAGCTCGTCCCTCTCGCCTACATGGCGCCACTGGAAGTTCGCCGCCAACGCGTCGCTGCCGTGGCGTGCGCTCAAGCGTCCCGATACTTCGAACGCGTCCTGCAGCGGCGGAAACTTCACCGCGGAGGAGCTTGGCGGACCGACCGACGCGCATGCACCGAGAACCAATGCGGTCGTCGTCGCAAGGCCGCGGGAGAGAAGCGGCCCCGGGCGCGACCCCGCTCGCCGACGCATGAGGATCTCAGAGAGTCGCCGTCAGGGCGCGAGGCGGCGGACGGTGTTGAGCAGGACCGGATTGTCCGGCGTTTCCTTGAGCTGCGACTGCCAGATTTCCTGCGCGCGGCCGCGATCGCCTTTGGCCCAGAGGACCTCGCCCAGGTGCGCCGCAATCTCCGGATCCGGCCGATCGGAGAGTGCGCGGCGCAGATACTTCTCCGACTCCTCGAGATTGCCGAGGCGGAAGTGCGCCCAACCCATGCTGTCGAGAATGAACGGATCGTCGGGCGAGAGCGCGTAGGCCTTTTCGATGAGCTGCATGCCTTCGGCCGCGCGGTTCGTGCGATCGACCAGGGTGTAGCCGAGCGCATTGAGCGCCTGGGCATTGTCCGGCTTGAGCTCGATTACCCGCTTCAAACGCGATTCCACTTCATCAAGCCTATCGAGCTTCTCGGCGACCATCGCCACGTCATAGAGGAGCTCGGTCGAGTCCGGATCGGAGGCGAGCTCCGCCGAGAGCAGGTTGTAGGCGCCCTGGTAGTCGCGTGCATCCTGCAGGAGCTGCGCCTCGGCCTGCTTTAGCTGCAGCTGCTCGTCATGCCCATCGGCATCGAGCGTCGCGAGAAAGCGCCTCGCCTCATCAGTCTTGCCCTGCTTGGAGAGCACCGCCGCGATACGCAGCTTTGCCGCGAACGCGCGATCGCCTTCGGTGATCTCCCGGTAGCGCGCCAGCGCAGTATCGTACTTGTGAGTTTCCTCCGCGATCTCGCCGAGGTAGAACGACACCACGCCGGGCTCGCCGAAGCCCGCGCTCTTGAGCCCCATGAACAAGCGTTCCGCGCTCGGGTAGTCCTTCAGC
>Ga0335076_10006252_pt1 | contig 12012 bp, 14 predicted proteins | sample Lox_Sample_25_FD_206717 | JGI IMG/M metagenome (GOLD analysis project Ga0335076, IMG submission 206717) | Soil microbial communities from Loxahatchee National Wildlife Refuge, Florida, United States - Lox_Sample_2.5 | ecosystem: Environmental > Terrestrial > Soil > Wetlands | place: USA... | reverse complement strand
CGCGCGTGCCCGCGCTGCGGCGCCAGGCGGCGATCTCGTCGAGCGCGTTGAGCACCGGGATGAGGTTGGCGCGGCGGAACTCGCTGCCGGTGCCGGGCAGCAGACCGTCGAGCACGGCGATCTCGACGCCCGGCAGGCACCGCCGCAGCGCGATGCCCTCATCGATCGTCGCGACAAAGAACAGCCGGCAGCCGGCGGCGGCGAGATGCGGCGCGACGCGCGCCATGCCGAGGCCGTAGGCATCCGCCTTCACCACGGCGGCGCAGCTCGTGTCCGGGCCGAGGCGCGCTGCGATCCGCCGCCAATTCTCGGCAATCGCGGCGAGATCGATCTCCAACACGGCGCCGGCGCGGGCGAGCGCGCGCGGCGGCCGGTCAGTAGCGCTCATCGGGGATGTGGTCGCCGCGGACGAAATTGTCGAACTTGGTCGTCTCGCCTTCGAAGCGCAGCGTCACCTTGCCGATCGGGCCGTGGCGCTGCTTGGCGATGATCACCTCGCCGGTGCCGTGCACCTCCTCGAGACGCTCCTGCCAGCGGGAATAGCGCTCGTTGAACTTGTCGTCGCTCTCTTCCGGACGCCGCGTCGGCTCGCCGCGGCTCAGATAATATTCCTCACGGAAGACGAACATGACGACGTCGGCATCCTGCTCGATCGAGCCGGATTCGCGCAGATCGGACAGCATCGGCCGCTTGTCCTCGCGCTGCTCGACCGCGCGCGACAGCTGCGACAGCGCCAGCACCGGCACGTTGAGCTCCTTGGCGAGCGCTTTGAGGCCGCGGGTGATCTCGGAGATTTCCTGGACGCGGTTCTCGGCGCTTTCGGCCGAGCCGCGCAGCAGTTGCAGATAGTCGACCATGATGACGCCGAGGCCCTGCTGGCGCATCAGGCGCCGCGCGCGCGTGCGCAGGCCCGCGATGGTGAGGGCAGGGGTGTCGTCGATGAAGAGCGGCACCGAGGCGAGCTTCTGGCTCGCCTGCACGAATCTGCCGAAATCATCATGCGAGACGTCGCCGCGGCGGATGCGGTCGGAGGCGACGCCGGACTCTTCCGACAGCACGCGGGTTGCCAGCTGCTCGGCCGACATTTCCAGCGAGAAGAAGCCGACCACGGCGCCGTCCTCCGCCACGACTCGGCCGTCCGGGGCGCGAGTCGGCCGGAACGCCTTGGCGGCGTTGAAGCCGATATTGGTCGCCAGCGCGGTTTTGCCCATCGACGGGCGGCCGGCAAGGACGATCAGATCCGAGGGATGGAGCCCGCCCAGCAGCTTGTCGAGATCGGTGAAGCCAGTCGAGACGCCGGTGGTGCGGCCGCTGCGCTTGAACGCCGCCTCGGCCATGCCGATCGCCTCGGCGAGCGCCTGGTTGAACGGGCGAAAGCCGCCTTCGAATTGGCCCGTCTCGGCCAGATCGAAGAGCTTTTTCTCGGCCTGCTCGATCTGCGCCGCGGCGCTGCGGTCGAGATCGTAGTCATAGGCGTCGTTGACCGTGTCCTCGCCGATGGTGATCAGTTGGCGGCGCAGATAGAGGTCGTGGATGGTGCGGCCATAATCCTCGGCATTGATGATGGTCACGACCGAGGTGGCGAGTCGCGCCAGATATTGCGCCCCGCCGATCTCGGCCAGCGCGCCGTCCTGGTCGAACAGGTTCTTCAGCGTCACCGGATTGGCGATCTGCCCGCGCTCGATCAGCTTCGTGATCGCGGCATAGATGCGGCCATGCACGCCTTCCGCGAAATGCTCGGCGACCAGGAACTCCGACACGCGGTGGTAGGCCGTGTTGTTGACCAGGATGGCGCCCAGCAGCGCCTGCTCGGCTTCGATATTGTGCGGCGGCGAGCGATAGGCGCCATCGCCCTCCCGCAACGGGGTGACATTCGAGGGAGCGGAGGGCGCTGCGGATTCCATGACCAGCCACAAGGAACAGGGTGCGATAAAAGTACACCCTAATGCTACCAACTCGCGACCCCGGAGAACATCGCGATTCGATACACAGGGCTGTGGAAGGCGGGGACGCCGAATTCGATATCGTCGGGCAACCGCTCTGCGTCAGGCGCGCCGCGCGATGCCGACTCGCTCGGCTTCGGGCGCGCGGTGGCTGCGCTCCCACTCGGTGATGTAGTCGCGCGTCAGCGGCACGGTATCGACGCGCCTGGCCAGCTGCATCTGGAAATTCATGTGGCCTTGCTGGCGGAAGGCGACCTCGGAGCCGGCCAGGTAGAATTCCCACATGCGACAGAAGCGCTCATCGTAGAGCGCGCGCACGCGCTCGCGATTGGCGTTGAAGCGCTGCCGCCAGGCGCGCAGCGTCTCGGCATAGTGCAGCCGCAGGATCTCGATATCGGTGATCCAGAGTCCGGTGCGCTCGACCACCGGCACCACCTCGGAGACCGCCGGCGAATAGCCGCCGGGGAAGATGTACTTGCGCAACCAGGGGTTGGTCGCGCCCGGTCCGTCATGGCGGCCGATTGAATGGAGGAGGGCGACGCCATCCTCGGCGAGCAGCTCCTTCACCTTGCGGAAGAAGACGGGGTAATGCACGACGCCGACATGCTCGAACATGCCGATCGAGACGATCCGGTCGTAACGGCCGGCGGCTTGCCGGTAATCGCAAAGCTCGAAGCGCACGCGATCGGCAAGGCCGGCATCGGCGGCGCGCTGCCGCGCCAGCTTGAGCTGCTCCTCCGACAAGGTGAGCCCGGTCACCGAGACGCCGCATTCGCGGGCGAGATAGAGCGCGAGGCCGCCCCAGCCGCAGCCGATATCGAGCACGCTCTGCCCGGGCTTCAGCAGCAGCTTCGCCGCGATGTGGCGCTTCTTGTTGGCTTGCGCCACTTCGATGCTCTGCTCGGGCGCCAAAAAATAAGCGCAGGAATACTGCCGGTCGGCATCGAGGAAGAGATCGTAGAGCGTGTCGGAAAGGTCGTAGTGATGCGCGACATTGGCGCGCGCGCGCCGCAGCGGATTGTACTGCTGGAAAATGCGGAAGGCGCGGCCAAAGCCTTGGTAGAACGGCGTCAGCGCCGTGCGCGGCGCGAGGTTGAGGTTGATGGCCATGAAATTCAGGAAATCGTAGACGGTGGCGTCTTCCACCGTCAGCGTGCCGTCCATGAACGCCTCGCCGAGATAGAGGCGCGGGTTGAGGAACAGCTTGTAGCCGAGCGCGGCGTCGTGCAGCCGGATGGTGATGTTGGGACCGGGCTCGCCGGCAAAGCTATGGACCGTGCCATGCGCGTCGACGACGCGCAGCGTCCCCTCGCGCACGAGGTTACGGAGTAGATAGGCCAACAGCATCGGTGCCTTCCTCCCTCGGCTGCAACGACTCGTTGGATATCAACTATCTAGCACTTGAGGGGGCGGGCACAAGGGGTTGAGTTGAAACCATTCCATTCCGTCAGAGCATGGCCAGGGGCAAGCTGCGTCCAGCCCGGCCACATCCTCGAGCGCGAATTTCGAGTGCCAGCGCGCCGTGATTCTCGCGGACATGGTCCGCGCGGCGGGCTGATTTGGCGCGCGCCGGCGGCCGGGGCAAGATAGGCGGCGTCGGCAAGGCAAGCGGTGGAGAGTGGGATGAGCGAGGCGTCTCTGGGGCTGCCGGTCGCACCGGGCAGCGTGCTCGTGTTCGAGAGCGGCGAGGGGCTCTTCAAGCAATATCTGCTCGATGGCCGGCACCAGCTCATTGCCGATGAGCCGGTGCCGTCTGGCGGCACGGATGCCGGCCCCAATCCTTACGAACTGCTGCTGATGAGCCTCGGCGCCTGCACGGCGATGACCCTGCGCCTCTATGCGCGGCGCAAGCAATGGCCGCTCGAGCGCGTGGCGGTGCGCTTGCGCCACGCCCGGGTCCACGCCGAGGATTGCGCCGAATGCGAGACCAAGAGCGGTCTCGTCGACCGTATCGAGTGCGAGATCGAGCTTTCGGGACCGCTCGATGCGGCGCAGCGCACCCGGCTGATGGAGATCGCCGCGATGTGCCCCGTGCATCGCACGCTGACCGCGGAGATCAACATCCAGAGCCGCCTGGCGGGCGGGTAGGGCCGGACGCGAACGCCGCGCGGCGTCGAAATGGACCCCCGCTTTCGCGGTGGTGACGAAATACTAAAGCAAAATCAAACTATTCCGTCATTCCCGCGAAAGCGGGAATCCATCCGTCGTCGAAGCATCGACCCTGGCGAAATGGATTTGTCGGACCAGAGACGCCGCCGACGCCGTCTCACCCCTGCGCGGCGGCTCCGCCTTCGGGTGCCGCGGCGCCGGCGTCGGCCGCAGCGGCCGCTTCGCGTGCCGCCGCCTCCTGGGCGAGGCGGACCGGATCGGCGCCCTTGGCCTGCATCTCGGCCTCCTCGCGCGACTGGGCCACATTGACCGTGACCGTCACCGACACCTCGGGGTGCAGCACGACGCGCTGCTTGTAGAGACCGAGGGTTTTGATCGCCTTTTCCTGCACCACCTGGCTGCGGCCGATGGTGAAGCCGGCCTCGGTCACGGCGGTGGCGACGTCGCGCGCCGTCACCGAGCCGTAGAGCTGGCCGCTTTCGCCGGCCTGGCGGATGACGATGACGGAGACGCCGTCGAGCTTTTTCGCGACCTGCTCGGCCTCGCTGCGCCGCTGGAGATTCTGCGCCTCGAGCTGAGCCCGCTGCTTCTCGAAATAGGCCAGGTTCTCCTTGGTGGCGCGCAATGCCTTTTTCTGCGGCAGCAGATAGTTGCGGGCATAGCCCGGGCGCACTTTGACGACCTGGCCCATCTGGCCCAGATTCTCGACGCGCTCGAGCAGGATGACATCGACCATCGCCGCCTCCTACTGCACGCTGTAGGGCAAGAGGCCGAGGAAGCGGGCGCGCTTGATCGCCTGGGCGAGCTCGCGCTGCTTCAAGGTCGAGACCGCGGTGATGCGGCTCGGCACGATCTTGCCGCGCTCGGAGATGAAGCGCTGCAGCAGCTTCACGTCCTTGTAGTCGATCTTCGGCGCGTGCGGCCCGGAGAACGGGCAGGATTTGCGCCGGCGGAAGAACGGCCGCCGCGCCGCCGGACGACCGCCGCCCGAAGCGTGACCGTCGCTCATTCCTCACCTCCTTCGGCGGCGCGCGGCGCTTCCTCGCGCTCGCGATCGCCATAGCTGCGGCGGCCGCGCTCGCGATCGCGCTCCTCGCCGCGTCCGCGGCTTTGCATCACGGCCGACGGCCCCTCTTCGAGCGCTTCCACCCGCACCGTGAGGTAGCGGATGACGTCCTCGTTGATGCGCATGTTCCGCTCGAGCTCGTTCACCGCCGCCGGCGGCGCGTCGAGGTTGAGCAGAACGTAATGCCCTTTGCGGTTCTTCTTGATGCGGTAGGCGATGTTGCGCAGGCCCCAATATTCGCGCTTGCTGACCTGGCCGCCATTCTCGGTGACCAAGGTCGTGAAGCCGTCCGCCAACGCCTCGACCTGCGCCGCCGAGATGTCCTGGCGCGCAATGAATACATTCTCGTAGAGAGGCATGAAACCAAGGCTCCTTATGGCTGTTTGCGGCCCGGCGCTGGTCGGATGGTCCGACGGTCAGCCGCCCGGGCCTAGCCGGCACCGGCCGGCAAGGAGGGGGCGCACTATACACGAGGCGAGCGTCGGCGCAAGTCCGCCAATGCGGCCCGCCCGGCTATACCCACGTCTGCCCGCGTCGGTTGTGATGCTGGACACCATGCCAGGGCAATGCTATCCCCGGGCGCTTATTTCGCCGAGGACGTGCCATGCATCGTTGGCTCCTGGTCGCTGCGCTTGCCGTCTCTGCCGGCGGTTGCACCACGCCGCATCCGCCCGACCGTCTCACCTTTGGTGTCTCCGGCGACCGCGCCGCCGGCGCGACCACGGCCGCCGATGATGCCGAGATGCGGCGCTTTCTCGATGCCAGGATCAACCAGATTTGTACGCGCGGCTACGACACGGTGAAAGTCGAGACGCTGGCCGCCGAAAATGACAAGCAGCTCGTCGACGAGGAAGCTCGGTGCCACAACTATCGCCTCACTCTATTCTGAAGACGACGCGGAGATGACGCGCGCACTGGTCTTTCCCGGGCAAGGCTCCCAGGCCGTCGGCATGGGAAAGGAGCTCGCCGGCGCTTTCGCGGCGGCGCGCGACGTCTTCGGCGAGGTCGACGAAGCGCTGCGTCAGAATCTGTCGCGGCTGATGTTCGAAGGTCCCGAGGACGAGCTGACGCTCACCGAGAATGCGCAGCCGGCGCTGATGGCGGTGAGCCTTGCGGCGCTGCGCGTCATCGAGCGCGAGGCCGGGCTCGAGCTGACGCGCGATGTCGCCTTCGTCGCCGGCCACTCGCTCGGCGAATACTCGGCGCTGGCGGCGGCGCGCGCGCTCTCGCTGGCCGATGCCGCACGGCTTTTGAAGCGGCGCGGCCGGGCAATGCAGCGCGCCGTGCCGGTCGGCGCCGGCGCCATGGCGGCACTCCTCGGGCTCGATCTCGACGCCGCGCGCGCGGTCGCCTCGGAAGCTGCGGTGGGCGAGGTCTGCGGCGTCGCCAATGATAACGGCGCGGGCCAGGTCGTGGTCAGCGGCGACCGGGCCGCGGTCGAGCGCGCGGTCGCGGCGGCTGCGACGAAAGGGGCCAAGCGCTCGATCATGCTGCCGGTGAGCGCGCCCTTTCATTGTGCGCTGATGGCGCCGGCGGCGCGCGAGATGGAAGAGGCGCTGTCCGAGATTTCCCTGCGCGAGCCGCATGTGCCGCTCATCGCCAATGTCACCGCCGCGCCGGTCAGCGATCCCGACGAGATCCGGCGGCTTCTCGTCGAGCAGGTCACCGGCCTCGTGCGCTGGCGCGAAAGCGTGCTGGCGATGAAGGCAGCGGGCGTGCACGAGCTGGTCGAGCTCGGCGCCGGCCGGGTGCTGAGCGGACTTGCCAAACGCATCGATCGCGAGCTGACCGCGGTCTCGATCGGGACGCCGGCGGAAATCGACGCTTTCGTCAAAACGCTCTGAGGATCCAGGAGCCTAAGCTCATGTTCGACCTCGGCGGCAAGGCCGCGCTGGTCACCGGCGCTTCGGGCGGTATCGGCCAGGCCATCGCCCGCGCGCTCCATCAGGCCGGCGCCAAAATCGTGGTGACCGGCACCCGCCAGCCGGCGCTCGAGGCGCTGGCCGCCGAGCTCGGCGAGCGCGCTTTCGTCGCAACCGCCGATCTCGCCGATCCCGGCGCCGGTGACGCGCTGGTCAAGGCCGCCGAAGCCGCCGCGGGGCAGCTCGACATTCTCGTCAACAATGCCGGGCTGACGCGCGATCAGCTCGCGCTGCGTATGAAGGACGAGGATTGGCAGAAGGTCATCGACATCGATCTCAGCGCCGGCTTTCGTCTGGCGCGCGCCGCGCTGCGCGGCATGATGAAGCGGCGTTGGGGCCGTATCATCGGCATTACCTCGATCGTCGGCGTGACCGGAAATCCGGGCCAGGCCAATTACGCCGCGGCCAAGGCCGGGATGATCGGCATGTCGAAGGCGCTGGCCGCCGAGGTGGCGACGCGCGGCATCACCGTCAATTGCGTCGCGCCGGGCTTCATCGCCACGGCGATGACCGACGCGCTGAGCGAAGAGCAGCGCCAGCGCTTGGCGACGGTGATTCCGATGGGGCGTGTCGGCACCGCGGCAGAGGTCGCCGCCTGCGTCCTTTTCCTGGCAAGCGACGAGGCGCGCTACGTCACCGGCCACACCTTGCACGTCAACGGCGGAATGGCCATGATTTAGCACGCGGTGGGGGCGCCGGGGGGCGATGCTGGCAAACCGTCATAAACTATGTTATGTGACCGGCGCTTTCGGCCCGCTCGCGAATGGGGCAACGATCGGGTCCGGGCGTTCCAGCGGTCCGGCGCGGCGCCGAAAGCCAAGTCCACAAGCCCGTTCATCCGTCGAGGTATAAACCTATGAGCGATGTCGCCGAGCGAGTAAAAAAGATTGTGGTGGAGCATCTTGGCGTCGACGAGTCCAAGGTGACCGACAACGCCAGCTTCATCGACGATCTCGGAGCCGACAGCCTCGACACGGTCGAGCTGGTGATGGCCTTCGAGGAGGAGTTCGGGTGCGAGATTCCCGATGACGCCGCGGAGAAGATCGTGACCGTCAAGGACGCGGTCAACTTCATCGAAGCGCACAAGTAGGGCCGCTATCCGGCTTCCGGCAATGTTATTCAGCCTTAAGGCATGAGACGAGTCGTCGTCACCGGTATTGGTCTCGTCACCCCGCTCGGGGTGGGGGCGGAGCGCGTCTGGAAACGCCTCATCGAGGGCCAGTCGGGCATCCGCGCGATCCAGAGTTTCGATGTCGCCGATCTGCCGGCCAAGATCGCGGGTCAGGTGCCGCGCGGCGATACCGCTTCCGGCGATTTCAACGCCGACGATTGGGTCGCGCCCAAGGAGCAGCGCAAGATGGACGAGTTCATCGTCTATGCGCTCGCGGCGGCGGAGCAGGCGGTCGCCGATGCCGGCTGGAAGCCCGCCGATCCCGAGGAGCGCGAGCGCTCGGGCGTGATGATCGGTTCGGGCATCGGCGGCCTGCCCGGCATCACCGAAGGCGCGATCACGCTGCATGAGCGCGGGCCGCGCCGGCTGTCGCCGTTCTTCATCCCGGCGAATCTGATCAACCTCGCCTCGGGCCATGTGTCGATCCGCTACGGCTTCACCGGTCCCAATCATGCCGTGGTGACGGCGTGCTCCACCGGCGCCCATGCCATCGGCGATGCGGCGCGCCTCATCATGTGGGACGATGCCGATGTCATGGTCTGCGGCGGCGCCGAGGCCGCCATCTGCCGGCTCGGCCTTGCCGGGTTCGCCGCGGCGCGTGCGCTGTCGACGGCGTTCAACGATGAGCCGAGCCGGGCCTCGCGCCCGTGGGACGAAGCGCGCGACGGTTTCGTCATGGGCGAGGGCGCCGGCGTGCTCGTGCTCGAGGAGCTCGAGCATGCCAAGAAGCGCGGCGCCAAGATCTATGCCGAGGTGATCGGCTACGGCCTCTCGGGCGATGCGCACCACATCACCGCTCCGGCGGAGGACGGCAACGGCGCCTTTCGCGCCATGCGCAATGCGCTGAAGCGGGCGAAGCTCGATCCCGAGCAGATCGATTACATCAACGCCCACGGCACCTCGACGCCGCTCGGCGACGAGATCGAGCTCGGCGCCGTCAAGCGGCTGTTCGGCGATCACGCCTACAAGCTGTCGATGTCGTCGACCAAATCATCGATCGGTCACCTCCTCGGCGCCGCCGGCAGCGTCGAGGCGATCTTCTCGATCCTGGCGATGCGCGACGGGGTCGTGCCACCGACGCTCAACCTCGAGCATCCGTCGCCGAGCTGCGACATCGATCTGGTGCCGCTGCGGGCGAAGGAGCGGCGCGTGCATTACGTGCTCTCCAATTCTTTCGGCTTCGGCGGGACGAACGCCTCGCTCGTCTTCGCGCAGGCCCCCTGAATGCCCGGCGGGGCGCGCCGGCTTTGGCTCGGCGCGGTGCTGCTCGCGCTTGTCGCGTCGGCGGCCGCGGTCGTGGGCACCGCCTTCTGGGTCTGGCGCGACTACACCGCGCCGGGCCCCCTGGCCGCCAGCAAGATCATCGTCATCCCGCGCGGCGCCGGCACCAATGCCGTGGCGCGGACGCTGGCGCAAAACGGCATCATCGACCATCCCTGGTTCTTCATCGCCGGCATCGCCGCCGATCGCCGGCTTGGCGCGCTGAAGGCCGGCGAGTACGAATTCGCCGCTGCGATCAGCCCGCGTGCGGCGGCGGCACTGATCGCCAGCGGACGGGTCGTGCAACACCGCGTCACCGTGCCCGAGGGTCTCAGCAGCGCAGAGATCGTGGCGCTGCTCGATCAGCAGACGGCGCTCGAAGGTAAAGTCGATCGCGTGCCGCCGGAAGGCAGCCTGTTGCCGGACACCTATTTCTATGTGCTCGGCGAGCGCCGCGAGGACATCCTGGCGCGCATGCACCGCGCCATGGCTCGAGCCCTGGCGGCGGCCTGGAAGGACCGCAGCGCCAACCTGACGCTCACGAACGCCGAGGCGGCGGTGACCCTCGCCTCGATCGTCGAGAAGGAGACGGCGCGCGAGGATGAGCGCCCGCATATCGCGGCGGTGTTCCTCAACCGGCTCAAGCTCGGCATGAAACTGCAGGCGGATCCGACCGTCGATTATGCGCTGACCGATGGTGGCACCAAGCCGCTCGACCATGCTCTGGGCCATGAGGATCTGACGCTCGATTCGCCCTACAACACCTATCTTCACGACGGGCTGCCGCCGACGCCGATCGACAATCCGGGTCTTGCCGCGCTGCGCGCCGTGCTGCATCCGGCCGACAGCGACGATCTCTACTTCGTTGCCGACGGCACGGGCGGCCATGCTTTCGCCCGCACCCTCGCCGAGCACAACCGCAACGTCACCCAGCTGCGCCGCGCCGAATCCGGAGCCGGCGGCGCGCAGTGAGACCGGCCGCGTCGCGGCGCGGCCCGTAAACCGAAGCGCCGATACCCATGCGGGTCGCTCTACTGATCGGCGAGACTCAAAAGATCAATGAAACTTTTGTTAGTTGCCTTCGGCCCTAACCCCGCTGCAAAATTTGCTTCGGCCACCGGCGCCGGGACGACCCGCGGAGCTTGGCGCGGCGAAACGTGATCACGGCGGATCGCAAGCGGGTGACAATCCGAGGTCCGGAGAAAGCCGGTCAAGCGGACGCGAGCACGCGCCGGCCGGCGGCGTCAAAGGAAACATCGATGCGTCAGAGCTTGCTGGCGGTAATGATTTTCGCGGCGCCGCTCTCCGCTTGCATGGTGCTCGGCGGCACAGACCACCCCGTCGCCGACGACGCGACAGCACAGGCCACGATCTCGGGACTGCCAGCGCCCGGATATGTTTGGCTGCATGTCCCTTCTGGTGAATTCGATCGGGGATTTGCCCATCGCGGCAGAAGGGTGGCTTCCGTACGCGTGGATGGTGATTGCGTCGGCAGCTCGGCGGCGCTGTGACTGGCACGACCGGTGCGATTGCTCGAGCGATCCGGACCGTGCGGTCGCACCGATCGCGGCTTTGGTTGGCTTTGGCCCTGTCGCTTGCCGCGACGCCGGCGGCTGCAGCCGAGTACTCACTCGGCGATCATCAGATGGCCGTTGGCGGCCTCGGTGTCTATGTCACGCACGCGCGCGACGTCCTGCTGGATGTCGCGCGCGCCTACGATCTCGGCTTTGTTCAGCTCATGGCCGCCAACCCTGGGGTCGACCCCTGGGTGCCCGGCACAGGAACGCGGATCACGTTGCCGACGCGCTATATCCTGCCCGACGCGCCCCACAAGGGTATCGTCGTCAACCTTGCGGAATGGCGCCTGTTCTATTTTCCCCCGGGCGGTGGCCGCGTCGAAACCTATCCGATCGGCATCGGCGCAATTGGCGACACGACACCGCTGGGCGTCACCTCCATCGTCCGAAAGGAAGCCAATCCCACTTGGTACCCACCGCCTTCGATCCGCATGACGGAACCCGATCTTCCCGTGGCCATTCCCCCCGGTCCCGACAACCCTCTCGGCGCCTTCGCGCTGCATCTCGGCTGGCCGGATTACTTGATCCACGGAACCAACAAACCCGACGGTGTTGGCCGCAATGTCAGCCATGGCTGCATCCGGCTCTACGCGGAAGATATTGAGCGCCTCTTCCACGCGGTCAGGGTCGGCACGCCCGTCCGGGTGGTGCGGCAAGCGGTGGAAGCCGCATGGATCGGCAACATCCTCTTCGTCGAAGTCCACCCGAGCAAATCGCAGGCCGAGGAAATCGATAATTCGGCCGCCGTCACACCGGAAATACCTGGCGATTTGGTTGCCCGCGTTAGCGCCGCTGCGGGCGAGCACGCCAGCCTCGTCGATTGGGACGCGGTTCGCCAGGCGGGCCTGCAGCGCACGGGCGTGCCCGTGGAGGTGGCGAGATTGCCGCCGCCCGAAACCGCCATGTCGGACTCGGCAGGCGGCTCGGCCTCGCAGCGACGATGACAAGGTGGCCTGCCCTCAGG
>Ga0335076_10006251_pt1 | contig 12013 bp, 6 predicted proteins | sample Lox_Sample_25_FD_206717 | JGI IMG/M metagenome (GOLD analysis project Ga0335076, IMG submission 206717) | Soil microbial communities from Loxahatchee National Wildlife Refuge, Florida, United States - Lox_Sample_2.5 | ecosystem: Environmental > Terrestrial > Soil > Wetlands | place: USA: Florida... | reverse complement strand
GTCGAGGCCGGCCGCAGTCAGCCGCTCGTCGCGCGCGGCGGGCGACGACGCTTCCAACGTCCGCACGAACTCGCCGAGCGCGCGGCCGAGCTCCACCGGGCGGCCGGGGGCGTCGCCGTGCCAGAAGGGCATCTTGCCGGGAACGCCGGGCGCCGGTGACACCAGGACGCGATCGTGCGTGATGTCTTCGATCCGCCACGACGAGGCGCCGAGGACGAACACGTCGCCCACGCGCGACTCGTACACCATCTCCTCGTCCAGCTCGCCGAGTCGAGGTCCCCGCTCCCCGACCAGGTACACGCCGAACAGCCCTCGGTCGGGAATCGTCCCTCCCGACGTCACCGCCAGGCGCTGGGCGCCGGGCCGCGCCGAGAGCGTCCCCTCCGCGCGGTCCCAGTTCACGCGCGGCCGCAGCTCGGCAAACTCGTCCGACGGATACCGCCCGGCAAGCATGTCGAGAGTGGCTTCGAGCGCCGTTCGCGGCAGCTCCGCGAACGGCGCCGCGCGCCCGACCACTCGCGCAACGTCGTCGACCGTCCAGTCCTCCATGGCGACCATCGCCACGACGTGCTGGGCGAGCACGTCGAGCGGGTTTCGCGGATAGCGAAGCGCCTCGATTGCGCCGGCCCGCATCCGCTCGACGACGACCGCGCACTCGACCAGGTCGCCGCGGAACTTCGGGAACACGACGCCGCGGCTGACGGCGCCCACCTGGTGGCCCGCCCGCCCGATCCGCTGCAGGCCGCTCGCGACCGACGGGGGCGACTCCACCTGCGCGACGAGGTCGACCGCGCCCATGTCGATCCCGAGCTCGAGCGAGCTGGTCGCCACGACGGCCGGAAGCCGTCCCGCCTTCAGGTCCTCTTCGATCACCAGCCGCTGCTCGCGGCTGACCGACCCATGATGGGCGCGGGCGATCTCTTCCCCGGCGATCTCGTTCAGACGCGCACACAGCCGCTCGGCCAACCTTCGCGAGTTGGCGAAGACGATCGAGCTGCGGTGGTCGCGGATCAGCCCGACCAGACGCTCCTCGACGTGAGGCCAGATGCTCGATCGCCCTTCCGGCGTCACGCTCCCGTCCCCGGCGGGCGTCCCCGGCTCGGCACCGAGAGCCCCCAGGTCCTCGACGGGAACCACCACGGAGATGTCGAACGTCTTCTCCGAACGGGGAGCGACGACGTCGACCGCTCGCGCGCCGCCCAGGAACCGGGCGACCTCCTCGTGCGGGCGCACCGTCGCCGAGAGCCCGAGGCGTTGCGCGGGACGCTCGAGCAGCTCGTCCAGCCGCTCGAGCGAGAGCGCGAGGTGCGCTCCGCGCTTGGTCGCCGCGACGGCGTGAACCTCGTCGACGATGACCGTCTCGATGCCGCGCAGGGCCTCCCGCGCCTGGGACGTGAGCAGCAGGAACAGCGACTCGGGCGTCGTGATGAGGATGTCCGGAGGGTGCCGCTGGAACCGCCGGCGATCCTCGGCCGGCGTGTCCCCCGTGCGAATCGCCACGTCGATGTCGCGCAGCGGGACGTCGATGCGAGCCGCGACGGATCGCATGCCGGCGAGCGGCGACCGGAGGTTGCGTTCGATGTCGACGGCCAGCGCCTTCAGCGGGGAGACGTAGAGCACCCGCAGGCGCTTCGAGGGATCGGCGGGCGGCTCGGCGGCCATGCGGTCGAGCGCCCACAGGAAGGCGGCGAGCGTCTTCCCGGATCCCGTCGGGGCGACGACCAGCGTGTCGTGGCCCGAGGCGATCGAGGACCACGCGGCCCCCTGTGCGGCCGTCGGCTCGGAGAAGGCCTCGCGGAACCATGTCGACGCGAGCGGAGAGAAGGAGGCAAGGGGATCCGCGCTCACGCGCCCGATCCTACCCGCGGGCCGCGACACGCGGGTCCGCCGCTTAGGATCGTGGGCCATGCAAGCGGAGGAGATCGTCGCGCGCGTCTGGCCGGGCAGGCCGGCGAAGATCGAGCCGCTCGGCGGCGGGATCACGAACCAGAACTTCCTGGTCGAGGTCGACGGGGAACGAGCCGTGGTCCGAATCGCCGGCAAGGACACCGAGCTGCTCGGGATCGACCGTCGCAGCGAGGCCGCCGCCGCCCGCATGGCCTTCGACGCCGGCGTGGGACCCGAGGTGATCGCGTTCGTCGAGCCGGAGAAGAGTCTCGTGACGCGCTTCATCGAGGGCTCCCCCGTCCCTCCCGAGCGAATGCGCGAACCCGGGCAGATCCACCGCGCCGCGGCGGCGCTCCGCCGCGTCCACGGCGGTCCCCCGATTCCCGGACGCTTCGACTCGCACCGCGTCGTGGAGACGTATCGGGACACGGCCGCGGCACACGGCGTCCGCGTGCCCGACGACTACGCCTGGGCGAAGGGAGTCGCCGACCGCATCGAGGCGGCGCGCGGCCGGCAGCCGCCGGTTCCCTGCCACAACGACCTGCTGAACGCGAACTTCATCGACGACGGGACCGACCTGAGGATCGTCGACTGGGAGTACGGGGGCATGGGTGACCGGTTCTTCGACCTCGCGAACTTCTCGATCAACCACGAGCTCGCTGCGGACGACGACCGGGCTCTGCTTCGCTCCTACTTCGACACGCCCGGGGACGGCGAGGCCTCGGCGCTTCGCGTCATGCGCTTCATGTCCGACTTCCGCGAGGCGATGTGGGGCGTCGTCCAGCAGGGAATCTCGGCGCTCGACGTCGACTTCGTCGCGTACGCGGGGCAGCATTTCGAGCGCCTGCGGCGCACGGCATCCGACCCGGCGTTCGAGGACGCCCTCACCACGCTAGGGTCGTCGCCATCATGAGCGACGAGGCACCGAGCCGCCGGGCGACCGTCCGCCGGCACCCCGAGCGGGGCCGGTACGACCGGGCGACGATCGACGCGATCCTCGACGAGGGGCTCGTGTGCCACCTGGCGTTCGTCTCGGACGATCACCCGGTGACGATCCCGACGATGTACGTGCGCGACGGCGACCGCGTCATCGTCCACGGGTCGGCCGCCGCGCGCATGACCCGGACGCTTGCGACCGGCCTGCCCGTCTGCCTGACGGTGACGCTGCTCGACGGGGTGGTCTTCGCGCGCACCGCGAACAACCACTCGATGAACTACCGGTCGGCGGTGCTGCTCGGGACGACGACGGCCGTCACCGACGCGGACGAGAAGCTCGCCGCGATGCGCGCGCTCGTCGAGCGCATCGCCCCCGGCCGCTGGGCGCAGGTCCGCGAGCCGTCGCCGAAGGAGATGAAGGCGACGACCATCCTCGAGCTCCCGATCGAGGAGGCGTCGGCGAAGGTTCGAACGGGGCCGCCGCTCGACGACGAGGACGACCTGTCGATGCCCGTGTGGGCGGGCGTCGTGCCCCTGGCGATCGCGCCCGGCGAACCGATTCCCGACCCGGCGCTGCGCGACGGGATCGATCCGGCGCACGACATCGAGAACTTCCTTCGACGTTTCGACCGCTGACCCCGCCGACGCGCGCCTTCGTCAGGCCGGCATGGCCTCCGCGGTCCCCGGAACGCTTTCGGTCGCCCGGGCTCGATGCGTGGCGGGCGTGGGCTTGACCAACAACCAGGCGATCAGCGAGCCGAACAACAGCGCGGCGGCCGACACGAGCATCGCCACGTGCATGCCGCTGACGTACGCCTCGCCGAAGATCTGGTGAATGGCCTGCACGTCGACGCCCGGCGGCAGCGCTCCGGCACCGCCCGTCTGCCCGTGCCCAACCGCATAGGTCAGCTTCTCGCGAACCGCGGCCGGCACGCCCTGCGCGGCCAGGAGCGAGTTCAGCACCGAGTGCATCCGGCTCGTCAGGATGGCGCCGAGCAGCGCGATTCCGAAGCACCCGCCGACCTCGCGGCTGGTGTTCGTCGTGGCGCTCGCCATGCCCGAGCGCGCCGGCGGCACGCTCCCCATCGCGGCCGCCGTCATCGGCGCCATCGTGAGCCCCATCCCGACGCCCTGGATCGGCTGGATCCAGAACCAGTGCAGGTAGGGCGTTCCCTCCTGGACCGTCAGGAACAGGAGCATCGCCCCGCCGACCATGGCCATCCCGATCGTCATGGGAAGGCGCGAGCCGACGCGCCCGGCCCATCGCCCGGCGAGCGGCGCCGTCACGATGATGGCGACCGTCGCCGGCAGGAAGCGGACCCCGGCGCCGATCGCCGAGTAGTTCTGGACGTCCTGCATGAACAGGCTGAGGAAGAAGAGCATGCCGAACATCCCGAACGACACGAGCGCGGCGACCGCAACGGCTCCCGTGAAGGTGCTGTTGCGGAAGAAATGCAGTTGCAGCATCGGGCTCGAGGACCGGCGCTCGACGAGCAGGAACGCGAGCAACGCCACGGCGGCGATGGCGAAGCTCGTGACGATGACCGGCGAACGCCATCCGCGCGCGTTGCCCTCGATCAGCGCGTACACGAGCGACCCGAGGAACGCGATTCCCAGGATCTGGCCCGGGATGTCGAGGCTCCGGCCCTCGGGGTTCTTCGACTCGTGCACGAAGCGGCTCGTCGCGATCAGGGCGACGATTCCGACGGGGACGTTCAGGAAGAAGACGCTCGGCCATCCCAGCGTGTCGACCAGGATCCCGCCGAGCACCGGGCCGAGCGCGAGGGCGAGGCCAGACACGCCGGCCCAGATCCCGATCGCCTGCGCGCGCTCGCGCGGGTCGGGGAACGTGTGCGTGATGATCGACAGCGTGCTCGGGATCAGCGCCGCGGCGCCGATGCCCTGGAGCGCTCGCGCCAGGATCAGGAAGGTGATCGACGGCGCCAGACCACAGAGCAGCGAACCCGTCGTGAAGACCACGAGCCCGATCTGGAAGAGCCGCTTTCGCCCGTAGATGTCGCCGAGCGTCCCGCCGGTGAGCAGCAGGCTGGCGAACAGCAGGGTGTACGCGTCGACCACCCACTGCAGTCCCGAGACACCGGCGCCGAGGTCCGCCTGGATCTTCGGCAGGGCGACGTTCACGACGGTGTTGTCGAGCATCGCCATGAACAGCGCGAAGCACATGCAGAGCAGCGTCGCCAGCTTGATCTGTCGATCCTCAGCGAACATGCACGGGTGCCCTCCCCTTCCCGAGTGGCGCGCCGACCCGAGCGGCACGCTTGCCGCTCATCTTAGTGATGCGTCGGGCGAACGGGAGGCTCAACCGCGAATGCGCTCGCCGGCCGGGTCGAACAGCGGATCCGCCGCCACCGCTCCCGGGACCCATTCCCCGAAGACGTCGACCGCCACCTCCCGGCCCGGGACGGCCTCGGCCGCGGGCAGGTAGGCGTACGCGATCGAACGTCCGACGGTGTAGCCGTAGCCGCCGCCCGTCACCCGGCCGGCGATCCGGCCGTCGACCGACACGGGCTCCTCGCCGAGCACCACGCGGCGGGAGTCCTCGAGGACCAGGCACGAAAGGCGCTCCCCGTCGGGCTTGTCGCCGAGACGTCGCAGCGCCTCGCGCCCGACGAAGTCGACGCCCTTCTCGAGCCGGACGGCGAACGCGAGTCCCGCGGCCATGGGGGTGGTGTCGGGCGTGATCTCCGTTCCCCATGCGCGGTAGCCCTTCTCCAGGCGCAGCGAGTCGATCGCCCGGTACCCGGCGGCGACCAGCCCGTGCGGCCGTCCCGCGTCCCACAGCGTGTCCCACAGTCGCAGGCCGTACTCGGTCGAGCAGTAGAGCTCCCACCCGAGCTCGCCGACGTACGTGACCCGTGCGGCGAGGCAGGGCACCGGGCCGACGGCGATCTGCTGCGCGGACAGGTAGGGGAACGCGTCGTTCGACAGGTCCGCCGTGGTGAGCGGCTGCAGGATGTCGCGCGCCCGCGGCCCCCAGACGCCGAGGCATGCGAGCGCGCCGGTCACGTCGCGAATCTCGACCGATCCGTCTCGGGGCGCGTTCGCCGTGAGCCACGAGAGGTCGTGGCGACCGAACGCGGTTCCCGTGACGACCCGGAACCGGCCGGCGCCCAGGCGCGTGACCGTCACGTCGCACTCGATTCCGCCGCGCGCGTTCAGCATCTGTGTGTAGACCACGGTGCCGGGCGCCCGGTCGACGTCGTTCGCGCACATCCGCTGCAGGAACGACGCGGCGCCCGTGCCGCTGCACTCGATCTTCGAGAACGACGACTCGTCGAAGATCGCGGCCGCATCCCGGCACGCACGATGCTCGACGCCGATCGCGGGCGACCAGATCTTCCCCGCCCATCCGTGCGGCCGAAGCGCCTCGTCGCCGTCGTCGTTGGCGTCGAACCAGTTGGCGCGCTCCCACCCCGACTTCTCGCCCCAGGACGCGCCGAGCTCGCGCAGCCGCGAGTACGTCGGCGAGAGCCTCAGTGGGCGACCCGCCAGTCGCTCCTGGCCCGGATACTTCACGTCGTAGTAGGTCGCGTACACCTCGGTCGTGCGCGCCACCGTGTACTCGCGGCTCGCGTACTGCTGCCCGAACCGGCGTGAGTCCATGTGCCAGACGTCGAACTCCGGCAGGCCCTCGGCGATCCACTCGGCCACGAGCTTGCCCATGCCGCCGGCCCCCGCGAGGCCGTGCGCGCAGAAGCCCGCCGCCACCCAGAACCCGCGGACGTCGGTGGGGCCGAGGATGAACTCCCCGTCCGGGGTGAAGGCCTCGGGTCCGTTCACGAGCTTCACCACCTCCGCGGACTCGAGCGACGGCACCCGGGTGAAGGCACGTTGCATGAGCGGCTCGAAGCGTTCCCAGTCCTCGGGGAGGAGCTTCGCGTTGAAGTCGTGCGGGATGCCGTCGAGCCCCCACGGGGCGGGGTCGCGCTCGTAGCCGCCCGCGACCAGCCCGCCCACCTCGCCCCGGAAGTACACGAGCAGCGACGGGTCGCGCATTGTGGGGAGATCGGGCGAGAGCCCCATCGACTTCGTGATCAGGTACTCGTGCGCCATCGGGACGATCGGCACCGTCACGCCGACCATGGCGGCGATCTCCCGCGCGTAGATCCCACCGGCGTCGACGACGACCTCGGTCTCGATGTCGCCCTTGTCGGTGCGAACGCGCACGACCGCGCCGTTCTCGACGTCGATGCCGACGACCCGCGTGCCGGTGGCGATCTCGGCGCCGCCGCGCCGGGCCGACTCGGCGAGCGCGAAGGTCAGCTGCGACGGATCGATGAAGCCGTCGGTCGGGAGGTACGCGGCCCCCAGCACGCCGTCGACCGTCATCGGCGGGAACAGCTCTCGCGCTTCCTCGGCGGACATCAGCTCGAGCGGCAGGCCGAACGTCTTCGCCCACGCCGCCTGGCGCCGAAGCTCCTCCATCCGCTCGGGCGAGGAGGCGAGGCGGAGCGAACCGACCTCGCGCCACCCGGTCGGCATCCCGACCTCCGCTTCGAGCGTCCGGTACAGCTCGACGGAGTTCATCATCATCTTCGTGAGGCTGAGCGATCCGCGCAGCTGCCCCACCAGCCCGGCGGAATGGAACGTGGAGCCGCTGGTGAGGTCCGAGCGCTCGACCAGGACGACGTCGTTCCAGCCCAGGACGGTGAGCCACCGCAGGATCGAGGTGCCCCCGACGCCGCCGCCGATGACGACGGCCCGCGCGGACGTCCTCATCGGTTCAGACGAGATCCGGTTCGGGATTCGGCATGGCCTGCAGCGCGAGGCGATCGGTCGCCCCCGACTCGACGATCACTCGCGTCCGGTCGCCCCGGAAGAGATCTCGAGCCCATTCGACGGGGACGTGGTCCTCGGCGAACGCCGTGCGCTGCACGAGCAGCAGCGGCATCCCGGCCTTTCCGTGCAGCAGCGAGGCCTCGTGCTTGTCGGCGACCACCGGCTCCAGCCGCTCCACGGTGCGTGTCACACGCGTCCCGTAGCGATGCTCGAAGATCTCGTACAGCGAGCCGTCCAGGGGTCCGTCGAGGAGTCCGGGGAACCGGTCGGCGGGAAAGAGGGACCGTTCGAGCGCCAGCGGTTCGCCGTCGGAGAACCGCAGCCGAACGATCTCGTGCGTGATCGCGCCCTCGGGGATCGACAGCGCGTCGGCCGCCTGGCGTCCCGCGCGGATCTGCTCCGCGGACACCACCGTCGCCCCGGCCCGGTGCCCTTGCCGGCGAAGCTGCTCGGTCAGTCCCGCGGGGGCGGAGAGGTCGCGCTCGATCTTCGGCTCGGCGACGAACGTGCCGCCGCGGCGCCCGACCGTCCGATGGACGAGGCCGCGCCGCGCGAGCGAGTCGAGCGCCTGGCGGAGCGTCATCCGGCTCACGTTCAACCGCGTGGCCAGCTCTCGCTCGGAGGGAAGCCGATCGCCCGGCGTGAGCTCGCCCGCCGCGATGGCCTCGGCCACCCGGTCCTCGATCTGCGCATAGGCAGGCGGTCCGGATCGGTCGAGCTTCGCGAGCAGTCTCCTGGGCAGTGCGGTCACGGGTCCCTTTCCCCAGCCGACGAACCCAAACCTAGCCCGACCCTCCGAAAACGTCCAGACCTTTCTCGGAGGGCGGGCCCCGCGTTGCCGATCAGGCCTGTGCGGTGGACGCTCCCGCCGCAGCCGCGCCCGGCACCCCTTCCTCACCTTCCGGGATGATCACCGGCGTGTACGGCTTGTTGCGCTGCACGGCAAGGAAATAGATCGCGCCGATCAGCGCGATCGTGACCACGATCAGCTCGATGACCGGGATCTTGTTCAAGAACGCGATGTGGAAGTTGACCAACTGCCCGGTGCCGAAGTAATCGGTCTGGGTGGCCTTCGGGTTGGTGAGCCAGCGAAGGTCGAACTCCTTGCCGTTCGAGAACCACAGGAAGTTGACCAGCATCGCCGCGCCCCAGAGGAGGCCCAGCCCGTTGACGATCGGACCCCACACGCCCAGCTTGAACGGTGCGGGGGAGCGGGGCCATCCCTTCATGCGCGCCCGCATGAAGGCCGCGTTCCCGAGAAAGTAGGAGAGGTAGATCATCGCCGTCGCGGCGACCGCGACGACGGTCGCGCCGGCGAACTGCAGGAACGGCACCGCCGCGAGCACCGCGACCACGATGCAGGACATGATCGGCGTGTGGAGGCTCGGGCTGACCTTCGACAGGGTCTTCGAGCCCGGCAACTGATCGTCCCGCGACATCCCGAAGCACAAACGAACCGTCGAGGTCATGATCGACATGCAGCACACGAAGATGGCCGCCGACACGATCAGCAGGTACACGGTCGCGAATGCGGCCGAGAAGTTTGCCTCGATGATCGTCTGCGGACCGGTGACGAGACCCTCTCCCGCCTTCTTCATACCTTCCGCGCCGCCCGGCACCGCCATGAGCGTGCCCCACAGGAAGATCGCGCCGATGATCAGCGCGCCGACGATGGCGCCGATGATCGCCTTCGGGGACTCCACCTTCGGATTCTTCGTCTCCTCGGCGAGCGTTCCCGCGGTATCGAAGCCGTAGATGACGAACAGACTCATGAACATGGCCGTCAGGAACGTGCTCGCGGTCACCGACAATCCCTGCGAGTGGAAGATCACCCCAACGCCCTGATGGTTGTGGAACAGGGCCATGATGAACGCGAACACCACCATGCCCAGGATCTCGAAGATCACGCCCGTGTTGTTGATGATGGCCACGAGCCGCACGCCGTAGATGTTCAACACCGTGATCACGACGAGTGTGATGATCGCGACGACGAGCTGGGAGTGGCTGCCCAGCGTGTTGTTGAAGTTCGTGCCGAACATCGAGTTGATGGCCGGGATGAGCGCGATCGGGAGCGTGGCGCACACAGCGGACACGGTGATGATCCCGGCGAACAGGTACACCCAGCCGGTGAACCACGCGTACGAACGGCTGGACAGGTACTTCGACCACTGGTAGACGGAGCCGGCCACCGGATAGTGGCTCGAGAGCTCGGCGAAGTTCAGCGCGATCATCAGCTGGCCGAGCGCCACGACCGGCCACGTCCAGAACATGATCCCGCCGATCGTCAGGGCCAGGTAGAAGAGCGTGAAGATCCCGGTCGACGGCGAGATGTAGCTGAAGGCGACGGCGAACGAGCTGAAGACGCCGAGCGAGCGGTGCAGCTCCTGTTTGTATCCGAACTTGGCCAGGTCGGCCTCGTCCTTCGCCTGCTGGGTCTTGTGCGGGTCAGTGGTTGCCATTTCCGTCCCCCCTCGAAACGCGGCTTCGCGAACGGTATTCGACCCCCGGTCAATTGTCCAGACCTTTAGGGCGGGGCTACGATCGGGCCGGGCAAGGCTGCCCAGAGTGCTCTCTTCCAAGGGGGTCGCGAGGCGTGGCGACAGAGCGGGCGCGCGTCGTCGTGGTCGGCGGTGGCATCACCGGGTGCAGCGTGGCCTATCACCTGGCCAAGGCCGGCTGGACGGACGTGCTGCTCCTCGAGAAGGGGGAGCTGACCAGCGGGTCGACGTGCCACGCGGCCGGCCTGGTCACCATGTTCAACCCCTCCCCGACCATGATGCGGTTCCGGCGTTACTCGATCGAGCTGTACCGCGAGTTGGGCGTCTTCGAGACGGTCGGCAGCCTACGCATCGCCTCGAGCCGCGCGCAGTTCATGGAGTTGCAGCGCGGCGTGAGCCGGGCGAAGGGCATCGGGCTCGACGTCGAGCTGGTGTCGGCCGAGGAGGCGCGCCGGCTGATGCCGGCCGTGAGCGCCGAGTCGTTGTACGGAGCGGTGTGGGTGCCGGGGGACGGCCACCTCGACCCGCATACGGCCACGCATACGCTCGCGTCGGCCGCCCGCGCGCTGGGCGCCACCATCCGCACCGGCGTCCGCGTGACGGGGATCGACCTGTCGCCGGCGCGAGCGGTGCGGCGCGTCCTCACCGACGCCGGGCCGGTCGAGACCGAGGCCGTGGTCGTCGCCGCCGGACTCTGGGCGCCGCGGGTCGCGGCGATGGTCGGAGCCGTGGTTCCATCGACGCCCGTCGACCATCAGCACATCGCGCTGAAGGCGGTTCCCGGTTGGGAGCTCCCCCGCGACATGCCGTGCTTCCGCGACCCCGACAACCTCGTCTACGGCAAGTCGGAGCTCGGCGGCGTGTTGTTCGGTGGGTACGAGCCGAACCCGGTCGCACGATGGATCGACGGCGCGCCGTGGGAGCACGCCTCGCAATCGCTCCCGGCGGACTACGGCCGGTTCGAGCAGCTGATGGCCGGCGCGGCGCGCCGCTTCCCGTTCCTCGCCGACGCGGAGGTGGTCAAGCTCGTCTGCCACCCCGACGCGATGACGCCCGATGCCAACCCCCTCCTCGGACCAGTTCCGGGCGTGCGAGGGCTGTGGATGGCGGCGGGGTTGTCGCTCAACGGATTCGGAGGCGCAGGCGGGATGGGGCGAACGCTGGCCGAGTGGATCACGGGCGGCGAGACCGAGCTGGACGTGCAGGGGTATCGGCCGTGGCGGTTCGGTCCGCCGTACGCGGACCCGTCGTGGTCGGCCGAGCTCGCGCGAGAGACGTACCGCTACTACTACCTGCTGCGGTATCCGTTCGACGTCGACGAGCTCGGGCGCCCCCGGCGGCTCAGTCCGATGCACTCCCGCCTGCAGGAGCTCGGATGCGTGTTCGGCGTCAAGACGGGGTGGGAACGAGCCGAGTACTTCGAGCCCGGCAAGCAGTGGCGGCGCGCGGGCGCGGATCAACGGCGGTTCGGCTGGGCTCGGCCGCCGTACTTCGGCCGGCTGGAGGAGGAGCACCGGACGTTCCGCGAGCGGGTGGGGATCATCGACATGACGTCGTTCGGGAAGATCTCGGTCACCGGACCGGGAGCGTTGATGCTGCTGGAGCGACTGTGCGGCAACAGGATCGATCGCCCGGTCGGGTCCGTCGTCTACACACAGCTCATCGACGAACGTGGCGGCATGGTCGGCGACGTCACGGTGACGCGACTCGGCGAGGACCGGTTCCGGGTGGTCACGGGCGCCGGCTACCTTGCGGGCGACCTGGGATGGATCCGCATGCATGTGGACACGGGGGGCGACGCGGTCGACGTGCGCGACGAGACGGACGACCTGGCGGTCATCGGCCTGTGGGGACCGCGCGCCCGCGACACGCTCCGGGCGACGACGGAGGAC
>Ga0335076_10006250_pt1 | contig 12013 bp, 9 predicted proteins | sample Lox_Sample_25_FD_206717 | JGI IMG/M metagenome (GOLD analysis project Ga0335076, IMG submission 206717) | Soil microbial communities from Loxahatchee National Wildlife Refuge, Florida, United States - Lox_Sample_2.5 | ecosystem: Environmental > Terrestrial > Soil > Wetlands | place: USA: Florida... | reverse complement strand
CCGAAAATGTAATGGAGCAAATTGTTTCGGAATTGAAGCTGAACGGGAATGGCTTTTACCCCGAGCGCGGCGAACTTAAGAGCGTGCGCGTGGTCGGCCATACGCCCAAGAGCGATCACTACATTTATGACATCGTGATCGATTTCGCCGACGGCTCCGAGCGCCTGGCCGCCAAGGTTTATCGCAATGGCAAGTGCGGGATCCACGGCGCACGCGGCATGGCCAAGATCGAGGCCGCCAATCTGCACGAAGCCTACGCCTCCGTCCAGAAGAAAAAGCTGGAAGGCGTCCCCCGCCCCGTCGGCGACTTCACCGAGATCGGCGCAGTTGTGGCCGAGAAGCTGAACGGGCTGCCTCTGCAGTCCATCATCATGAAAGCGGCGCTGCTTCCCGGATACGCCGACCGCGGAACCCTGAGCGTCACCGCCGCTCAAACCGGCAACTGGTTGCGCAACTTCCACCGCGCTACCTCCGACGGCATGCAGGCATTCGACACCTCCGCCCTCCTGCACGATCTCGAGAAGCTCTGCGACAACTGCCGCGGCGAGGGCCTCGACGACAACGCCGTGCGCACCATTACCTCCGGTGCTCGGGGCATCCTGGCGCGCAGCAAAAAGCAGATTCCCATCTCCGCCATCCTCAACGACTTTACGCCGCTCAACGTCATCGTCTGCGAGAACGGCGTGGGCATCAGCGACTATGCCCGGATGCAGCGTAACGGCTCCTCCTTCCAGGATGTCGCCCTGTTCATGGCGTCAGTCGAAGCCCTCGAAAAGTACCCCTTCTGCGATCGCAACATCACCACCCAGGTGCAGGATGAATTCCTCGACGCCTACGGCGTTGCCCCCGCTGAGCAGGGCGTGCTGCGCGTTCTGAAAATGAAGGCTCTGCTGGGCATGTTCGCCCAGGGGCGCGGCGTGAAGGAAAGCGCGGTTCGCAAGAAGGTCATGTGGGCTACGGTGATGAAGCGCTTCATCCAGCAGGTGGCACAACGCTCGCTCGCTCCCGCCGCATAAGCAAGCAACCACGGACTAGCACGGATCGGCAAACTACCGACCCGTGTTGATCCGTGCAAATCTGTGGTCGATTCTTAGTGCGGAATTGTCGCCGGCTGCTGTGGCTTGGTGGCCGGCTGCTGTTGTTGCGGTTGCGCCTGGGGCTGCTTCTGATCGCCCTGTTGGCTCTTCGGCAACTCCTGTCCCTCATACGTGATCTTCACATTGGAGCCGAAGCGCTTGTAGTCCGTGTACTTCACGATTTCCTTGATATGCACGTCCTGATTCGTGAAGTGCAAGGTGTCATCCGCCAACGTGTAAGTGGGAAACCAATAGTGGTTATCGATCTGTTCGCGCCAGGTGGTGAACGCCGGAAACAGGTTTTCCTGCCCACGCTTATGCGGACGAATGTCGGGCACCGTCTTGCCGTGCGTCTTCACGATCTGGAAGTCGCGGTCATCTACCCAGATTCGTCCCTGGAAGTAGCGCTTGTTCTTCTCGATCTGCTTAGGCGCAATGTCGAAGACGTAGCAGTGCAGCTCGTCTTCCTGTTGCTGCCCGACATACATGATCTGATACTCGGGAATCTCATCCGAGGTCAGCACAAACGGCAGCCGGTGCCGGATGTCGTCCAAATCCTCGGGACTCATACTGATCCCGCCATTCTCCAGGGTGGACTGGGGCGCAAACGTCACTTGCTCCAGCCGGCGTCCCTTGTCGTCAAAGTTGACGTCGAACACCTCCCGATATATGCCGCTGACGGTGTCGCCATCCAACGTCTCCACTGTCACATCCTGGCGATACGTGTATTGCTCGCGCGCGATCTTGAATTCCTTCTCTTTCGCGGCGAATTTCTGAATGATCTCGTCCACTGTAATGCCGGTAGGCTGGTCGGTTTTCAGCGGCCCTTCCTGCGCGGCCAGGCGCGGAGCGGAAGCGGCCGCCAGCAGCGCGGCGACTGCCGCCAAAGCGAAGCGTAAAGATTTTCTTCTCATAAGAGTCGGAGTCCTGGCCTCTGTGGGTTAGATGCAAGCTGCGGGCTGGCGGTCTCCGCCCACCCGGTTACCAAGACAGGCACTTCCGTGTCCTCAGAAGCCTTTCTTGGCTGCTGCACACTGATTAGAATGCTAAACAATTTTACTGGGCTATGGATAAATTTCTGGCCGGTCTAGCTTCGGTCCTGGTTCTAGGTGTGTTGGCGGCGATCTTCGCCTCCCTCGCCCATAGGCGGCCCGGAACCCGGCAGTGTCTCTGGCTGGCGGGCTGGGTCCTGATGTTTGTCCATCAGGTGGCCGCGCTGGGCTCAGCCAGCGGCTTGCCGGGACGCACCATCCTGGATTCCATTCACCTTTGCGCCATTCACGCCGCGGCGATTGCCTTTGTTATCTCCATGGCGCAGGTAGCCGAATCGAGAGCCGATCGCAACCTGGTGGCCGCCCTGATCGGGATTCCGATGATGGTGTACTCGGTCTTGTACGCCTCACACGTCAATGCCCCGGTTGCTTACGCGCTCTTGCTGGCGATCGCTTACTACGGGACTACTGCCTGGCTGGTCACACGGGTAAAGATCTTTCCCAGGTTCATTTCCAGCATCGCCGTCGTCGCCTTGATTTACGGGGGATTTTGGATCTGGCACACCTGGTCGGTTGGGGACAAGATCGCGTTTCGCAACGGCTACCTGAGCGTGCCTGCCCTGGAATTTGCCATCATGCCCCTGCTGCTGTGGCGCCGCTATCGCCGGACTACCCCCGGCGTGATCTGCGCCGTGGTCGGGTCCGCTGCCTGGGCCTGCATCTACGCGGTGCCGTTCATTTTCCCGGCGCTCTACAACCAGCTTGGCCCGCAACACCAGCTTTGGGAGGCGCCTAAGTACGCCGTTGCTTTCGGCATGATCCTCATCCTGCTGGAAGACGAGACCCTCGCCGCGCAGCGCGCCGGTGAGCGCGAGCATCTCCTCAATCTCCAGATCCAGCGCTTTGCCGAGATTACCTCGCGGCTGCTGGGCGCGTCCGACGTGGCATCGCTTTGCGGTCACATTGCCGCGGTCATCAGTGAGTGCACCACCTTCGAGCGCGTTGGCATTCTCCTCACCAACGACCAGCATCGGCTGTACCTCGCCGGCAGCGCCGGACTGGACGCCGAAGTGACCCGCAAGCTCGAGGCCTCGCTCACCCGGCTTTCGCCCGAATTCCTTGGGGGTATGTGCGCCCTCGGCCGCAAGCTGGGCGCCAACTCCTACATATGCGCGGCCAAGGACGCCGCCCAGTTCGGCGCCGTCACCACCACCCGCGACTATCCGCCGAATCCCTATTGGCAAGGCGGTAATGAGCTGGTCGTTCCTCTCCACTGCGATCGCGGCGGTTTCGTCGGTCTGATCTCGCTTGACGATCCCAAGGACGTCACTCGCATCACCGCCGACGAGATGGTCAAGGTCGAAATGCTTGCCACCGACCTGGCGGTCGCGGTCGAGAAGATCTCCCTGCAGAAGCAGCTGGTGCAGTCCGAGAAGCTGGCCGGCATTGGGCAACTCGTCGCCGGCCTCGCCCACGAACTCAACAACCCACTGACAGCGGTGCTGGGGTATGCCGAAATGCTCTCCATGAAGCCGGTGGAGGAGCCGATCCGCCGCGAGTTGGGCATCGTGCAGCGCGAAAGCCTGCGCATGAAGCGCATCATTCAGGACCTGCTCCGCTTCGCTCAGCCCGACAAGGCCGCCCGCGGCGCGGTTTCGGTGCAGAACGCCATCGAAGACGCTCTCCGCCTGCGCAACTACCAGGTCAAGCACTCGAATGTCAGCATTGAAGTCAGGTGCGCCCCCGACCTGCCCCGCGTCTCCTTCGACGAGGGCCAGCTCAAGCAGCTCTTCATGAATCTGCTCGGCAATGCCCTTGACGCCATCGAGGGCTCGGACGAAAAGCGGGTGGTCATCTCTGCGGTGCGCCAGGACAGTAGCGTCTGCGTGGAGGTGAGCGATAGCGGTCCCGGCTTCGCCAATCTCGACCGCGTCTTCGATCCGTTCTATACCACCAAGGAACCGGGGAAGGGAACCGGCCTGGGGTTAAGCATCTGCTACGGCATCATGCGGGAGCATGGCGGGACCATCCGCGCCTTCAATACCGAAACCGGTGGTTGCATCGCGCTGGAGATGCCAATCGAAGCCACGCAAGCCGCCGTGGTCGCCACCTAGCGCGGCGAACCGCCGGTTCCTTCTTTTCCCATGCTCATCCTTGGTACGTCCTTGTTTTCACGCTTGCAAATCCGCAGCGTCTGCGGCATTGTCTCCCCCAGCAAGCCATACAACATACCTTGGAGGAGTCTTGCCCCGCGGTGGTACCCCGCCCCTGGTGCCCATGTGGCCCGGCCTGCGCGTCATCGAGCAAAATCCTTTCCCCTTTTTCCCGTTTAACCCACGCTGGCGGACGCTCTTTAGCCCGCAGGAATACGATACGTTCTGCGCTCTGCTGCGCCTGGCCTGGATTTCTCCCCGCCCCTGCTTTCTGGCGCCCGAGTTTCACACCCTGGCGCGCCTGCTGGAGCCACACTCGCGCGCCCCACTCACCGATCACGTACTGGCGCAGTTTCAGGGTCACCCGCACACCGGGCTACTCTATTTCCCGCCACAGTTGCGGGCCCTCCAACGCCTGGTGCGCGGAGAAGACCTTTACGCGCTGCTGTGGGACGAGAACCTGTGAGCGACGCACCGCGCCCCGATGTCCCGAAGCCATCCCCAGCCAATTCCGCCGCGCCAAAGCCACTGGCCATGAAAATCTGCCCGACCTGCTCGTCGGCTTTGCAGGACAATCACTGCAAACTGGTCTGCCCGCAGTGCGGCTTCTTCCTTAGCTGCTCCGACTTCTACTGATTCATCCACACTCGTCAATCGTAAATCGTCAATCACACTGGCTCCGGCCCGATCTGATATCCCATTCCCCGCACCGTATGGATCAGGCTGGGCAGCGGCTCCGGCTCGACCTTCCTCCTCAGATAGTTCACATACACATCGACGATGTTGGTGTTGGCCGCGCCCTGCTGCGGCGTCCACACCCGCTCCAGGATGGCGGCGCGCGTCACCACCCGCCCAGCGCTCTGCATCAGGCACTCCAGCAGGACGTATTCCTTCTGCGTAAGCTCGATTACGCGCCCGGCGCGCGAAACGCGGCGCTCCAGCCGATTCATCTCCAGGTCGGCGACGCGCATCACCGGATCGGCCGGCCCGTTTCGCCGCCGCAGCAGCGCCCGCACCCGCGCCGAGAACTCGTGAAACGAGAACGGCTTGGTCAGGAAGTCGTCGGCGCCGGCATCGATAATGCGCACCCGCTCCGGCACCTCCTGACTCGCGCTCAGCACGAAGATCGGCACTTGTGGCTTGGCCATGCGCACCCGGCGCAGCACCTGCTCGCCGTCGAGCGTGGGCAGGCTCAGATCAAGCACCAGCAGGTCGAAGTCGCTCTCCTGCGCCGCCGCCAGGGCCTGCTGGCCGTCGTTGGCAATCTCCGCCTGAAAATGGTCCTGTTCCAGCCGCCGTTGCAGGAACGCCGCGATATGAGGATCGTCTTCCGCCACCAGGATTCGCATCCGCCGCTCCAAAAGCCTGGACGAGAGTTTCCAATTCTTTGAGGAGATGGTTCAGTGACATGCCGCAGCGAGAACCATCGTTCGGACCAAAGAGGAGCACGGAACCATTTTGGAGTGGCCCCTACAGCAATGCCGGCAGTGCGCATGCGCAAAAAAGGGGGAGCCCGGTGGCTCCCCTAGCGTGTATACGCAAGTTCATTTTCGCCGCCGCCGCTTCGCTGCTCCAGCCAGGCCCAGCAACCCGGAACCAAACAGCACCAGCGAAGCCGGCTCTGGCGTTGCCGTCAGTTCATGGTCGGCCCAGGCAATCGCGTCGCCGGTGTAGGGAGCATCCGTCGTCCAGCCCGTGGAGGCATCGAAGGTGAAAGGATCCGTGCCGAACACCATTCCCGGCAACGCCGGCGTTGTCCCGTTCACGATGTTGAAAACCTCGTTGGGGGCGAACGTAGGTATGCCGGTGGCCAGGTAGTCTTCCAGGTTCACGAAAGCGTACAAATAATCTCCGCTGCCGATCACGCCGTCGCCATTGGTGTCGGCGAACAGGTCTGGGATCGCCACGGTGGTATACGCTCCCAAGTCGTTCAGCAGGTAATCAAAGTCGCTTTCCAGCTTGTAGGTGCCGCTTCCCGAGTCGAAGTACTGGGCCTCGATCCACATGGAGGCGCTGGCGTTTTCGGTGTCGCCGGGCGTCACGCTGTTGCTACCGGTGACGTTGTGGCCCTTCAGCGGCGGCAAGATGTCATTGTGAACGTCGCAGTTGTTGTCGTTGAACTTGCCGGGAGGAATGTTGACGGTCACATCTCCTCCTGAGGCGATATTGCCGAGGTCGGCCGTTCCTCCGACGAAGTCATTTCCGTTGTGGTCGCTGATGTGGATGATGAAGTGGTGCACACCAGCGGTGAAGTTGTGTTCGGTTACGGTCCCGCCCTTGCTGCAGTCGTTGCTGGTCCCACCAATCGGATTGGCGAAGGCCGACAGGCCTCCCACTGCCATCCCGATAACCAGCAGAACGCACGCCAGGACCTGTCTGCTTGTCTCGCGCATTTACTTGCTCCCTTCGTTGCGCAGCGATTTCAGTACGAGCCCTCAGGATTGGGGCCGCACTACTCCTTGGGTACCGGAGAATGGCCGCTGCCCGCACGCACCGCGACGACGAACAAGCTGACTGTCCTTGTTGCGTGCATCGTTTGCGCAGGGTCCGCGACTGCACCAGGCTCGGCCGAGAATCGGACCTTACCATTTGGCCGTGGGTTCGACCGTTTTAAGGGACGGGGTAGCTACCTGGTTGCAGGTCGCTGGCCGAAGGGATTTGTTGAAAACAATCGGCTTGCGCACGGAGAGAGCGCGATAAGTGAAAACCTGTGCACTTAAGAGCGTGAATGTTACTGCGATGTGAAGGAGGGGACAGGCATGGTCGGAAACTCCTGCAACTCGCCAGGCACTCAGTGCTGAGGCGTGCCCCGAGCCAGGCATTGATCGGTGGTACCGTCAGCCGAAATCCGGACGACTCCGGTTTCGTCCACGCACAGCCCGTGACCTTGCGAGCCGTCCGTCACAGGCGCATCGAGGAATGCCTGGTATTGCGTGGCTGTGCATCCGACGATCCGCAAGCGGTAAGCGTACTTGCGATACTCGTAGAAGCTGCGGACGATATCGGAGTTCGGATTGCACTGGTATTGGCCGCGGGCTTTCTTTTCGTTTTGCTCAGACCAATTCAGTGTCGAGAGATGTGCCGCCAGAATTTGGTCGGCTTCCGCGGCCAATCCCTCGCGATGCTGGGCGAGCGCCGGTCGTCCCTGGCTACTGGCGAAGTAGCTGGCGAGCCTGGTATTGCCGTCCTCAATTAAAAGATAAGCGCGAAGCGCCGACCGCTCCGCCGGCATTAGTTCGTCCACCAGCTTTGCCCGTACGGCCTCAATCGGCGCAAAGTCCGTGGGCGGAGAGTCGCGGTGCACCAGCACGGCCTTGTTTTCTTCCAGCACACGGCGCAGCTTCGGGACCGCCTCGTTCAAGGCATCCCGTAATTCCGCGGATACCTCGGTGATCTCCGCGTCCCATTGCGCTCTTCCTGCAAACGCTGCGCTGCGATCACGGGTAACAATGTTCAGGTCGTCGATCTGAAAATTGTCGAACAGCACCGGCACGGCAAATAGCGCCATCTCCGGACGGGATGCCTGCGCCATGCTGGTGCGCTTGTCGAGCGCTTCAACGAAACTGCCGAAGTCGAAATAGAAGACTTTGCTGAGGCGACGCTTCAGGGCCGCTCGAACCTCCGCATCACCGATGGAAGGAGGGAGGCCGGGGTCCGCCGATTTCGATGGAATGTCGTCGTTGGTCAGTACCTTGCCGCTGGGCGGAATGCTATTGGTTCGTTCGCGCGCCGATCGAGCCGCGTCTGCCACCGAGGGCGTCGTCTCCTGCGCGGCTGGGAGTTCCTGCGCCCACGCTGCCAGCCTGAAAGCAACGCAGACGACGAGCAGGCACGTTTTGATCCTCATCGCTGCCGATCATATGAAGGAGTCCGATCTCGGCCAAGTTACTTTCGGACTTCAATGCCCATCGATAGGAGTCCTCTAGAACCCGACCCTTCGCCTGATAAAATAGTCAAAAGCTCGGAGAGGCGTTATATTTCTACATGATTCATTTTCCCGTCCCTGAGGCGCTGACGTTCGACGACGTCCTGCTGGTTCCCGCCCGTTCCGAAGTCGTTCCCACCTCGGTCAATACCCAAACCAAGGTTTCGCGCAACATCACGCTGAATATTCCGCTGGTGAGCGCCGCCATGGACACGGTGACCGAGTCGCGCATGGCCATCGCCATGGCGCAGCAAGGCGGGCTGGGCATCATCCACCGCAACCTCACCATCGAGCAGCAGGCTGCCGAGGTCGACAAGGTAAAGCGCTCGGAGAGTGGCATGATCGTGGACCCGATCACCATGTCGCCCGACGACAAGGTCTCGGACGCGCTCGAAGTCATGCGCAAGTACCGCATCTCGGGCGTACCCATCACCAAGGCGCGCAAGTTGGTCGGAATTCTCACCAACCGCGACCTGCGCTTCGAGACCCGCACCGATATCCCCATTAGTAAAGTGATGACAAAAGAGAACCTCATCACTGTGCCGGTCGGTACCACGCTGGAGGAGGCGGAGAAGATCCTGCACAAGCATCGCGTGGAGAAGCTGCTGGTGGTGGACGACAAGTACACGCTCAAAGGCCTGATCACGGTCAAAGACATCCAGAAAAAGCTGAAGTATCCCAACGCGGCTAAAGACTCCCACGGCCGCCTCCGCGTGGGCGCGGCCATCGGCGCCACCGGCGACTTCCTGGAGCGCGCGCAGGAACTGGCGAAAGCGAAGGTGGACATCCTGGCGGTGGACAGCGCGCACGGCCATCAGATCAAAGTGCTCGATGCGGTGCGGGCCGTGAAATCCAAGCTGCCGGAGGTCGAACTGATCGCCGGCAACGTCGCCACCTTCGACGGCGCCTGCGAGCTGGTGAAGTGCGGCGCCGATGGAGTGAAAGTTGGCATCGGGCCCGGCTCCATCTGCACCACGCGCGTGGTAACCGGCGCGGGCGTGCCGCAAATCACGGCGATCGCCGAGGCTTATCGCGCGGTGAAAGACGCGGGCGTGCCGCTCATCGCCGATGGCGGCATCAAGTACTCGGGCGACATCACTAAGGGGCTCGCCGCCGGCGCGAGCGTGGCTATGATCGGCTCGCTCTTCGCCGGAACCGATGAAAGCCCGGGAGAAACCATCCTCTATCAGGGCCGCTCCTTCAAGACCTATCGCGGCATGGGATCGCTGGCAGCCATGGCGGCGGGGTCCGGCGAACGCTACTTCCAGAGCGCCGGCGAAAACGGCGACTCCTCGGTGCCGATCAACGTGGGCGAGGACAACGACAGCAGCAACCGCCTGGCCAAACTGGTGCCGGAAGGCATCGAGGGTCGCGTGCCCTATCGCGGATCGCTCTCCATGATCATCACCCAACTGGTGGGCGGCCTGCGCTCCGGCATGGGCTACTGCGGTTGCGGCACCATCCCCGAGCTGCAACAGAAGGCGCGCTTCGTGCGCATCAGCTGGGCCGGCAGCCGCGAGAGCCACGTACACGACGTCATCATCACTCGCGAAGCGCCCAACTACCGGGTGGAGTAGTTTGCCGAAGAAGCAGTACAATCTTTGGCTGCGCGCCTGGCTGCCCACGCTGATCTGGCTGGCGGTGATCGCTTGCGAGTCCACGCCCATGGCCAGCGCCCACAACACCGGCCGCCTGCTGGGCGCGGTGCTGCGGCTCTTCTATCCTCATCTCACCTGGTTGCAGCTTTACAACGCGAACTTCGTCCTGCGCAAGAGCGGACACTTCATCGGCTACGGCATTCTCAGCGTGGTCGCTTATCGCACCTGGTGGACAACCTGGCTGCTCTCCTGGCGGCGCACCCTTCTACGGCTTCCCGGTTGGCGGATGACCATGCGTTTATGGTTGGGTCGTGCTGCGGCTCTTGCCCTGCTCACCGCGGCAGCGGTCGCCGGACTGGATGAGTGGCACCAGACCATGCTGCCGGGACGCACCGGCACCATCAAAGACGTTGCTCTCGACTCGGCAGCGGCCCTCTGTGCTCAATTGCTGATACTGGCCATCAGCTCGCGCCAATTGGCCGTGCGGTCGCGCGACCAAAATACGCCCTCCGCCGAAACCGCCTTCAACCAGACGTAGCCCGGCCAGCCGGCCACGCCAGCAGCATCACGGCCGCAATCACCGCCAGCCCAGCCGAGATCATCAGCGGCAGGCGCGGGCCGTAGTGCTTCCAGAGTTGTCCGGTGATCACGCTCGCCAGCAGGGCGTCCACGCTGGCAACAAAGTAGAAGATACCGAAGGCGCGGCCTCGGGCCTCTGCCGGTGCATGGTCCACCACCATGGCGCGCAGCACTGGGTTGGTCAACGCGTAGTAGAGCCCGTAGCAGGCCATCGCCACCCAGATCGCCGCCCTCGAGGGCGCTAGCGCAAACACCGCATATACCGCTGCGAAAACCACGTATCCGCCGGCCACCAGCGACTGGCGAGGCAGGCGGTCGCTGATGTGTCCGGCCGGCCAGGAAAAACCGGTGAAAGTGAGATTAAAGACCAGCCCCAACAGCGGCGCGTGGGTGGCCGGGATTCCTATGCTCTGCGCGCGCAGCACCAGGAACATGTCGCTGGAATTTCCCAGAGAGAACAACCCCACCGCGCCCAGCATGTAATAGAAAGCGCCGGATAGCGGCGCGCTGGACGTGGCCCGGGCGCCGGCCGCCTTCCGCCTGCTGCTTCCGCCGGTTTCGCGGGCGAAGGCCAGCAGCACCAGCACGCTGAGCAGGCCAGGAATAGCTGCCATCCAGAACACGCCGCGATATCCGATGCGCGCGATGAACAGCAGCGCAATCAGCGGTCCGACGATGGCCCCCGCTGAATCCATCGCCTGCAGCAGCCCGAACGCCGAGCCTACCTTGGCGGGCTCAACCGACTCCGCCAGCATCACGTCGCGCGGTGCGCCGCGAACGCCCTTGCCGAAACGATCGCCAAAGCGGATGAGCAGCACCTGCCACCACGAGGTGGCTAACGCCAGCATCGGCTTCACGCCATTGGCAACAATGTATCCGGTGGCCACGATCGGCTTGCGGCGATGCAGCCGGTCGGTCAAATAGCCGGAGAAGAGCTTGTTAAACGATGCCACGCTCTCGGCAACGCCTTCGATCACTCCCAGCGCCGCCGGACCGGCCCCGATCGACACAAGAAACGCCGGCACAATCCAGTAGGCCATCTCGCTGGCGGTGTCGTTCAGCAGCGAGGTCGCGCCGAAAGCATAGACGTTGCGCGAGGTTTCGGGCTGGGGCTCGGTAGCCACGGTCGGTGGAACTCTTTTATCACGTGGAAGGATGCAAAAACCTCGCGCGGAGGACGCGAAGTGGGGCAGATGACAGCAACAGGAAAGGGCCGCCCGAAGGCGGCCCACTTCCACTCCAGGGACAAAGAAACTAGAGCGCGGTCGGATTCGGCGAGGGTCCGCCCGGACCGAAGCCCGCTCCGCCGCGGTGGCGGCGATGTCCCCGCATCTGCTGCAATTGCTGCTGTTGTTCCGGCGTAAGAATGCCGTTCAACTGCGCCTGGAAATCCTGGTGAAGCTGTTGCGCCTTGGCCTTCCGCTGATCGGGCGTGAGCGAGGTGTCGTTGTGCAGGGCCTGCATCTGCTCGCGCTGCTGCTGGAACAGGGGCTGCAGCTTCGACTGCTGATCGGGCGTCAGGTTAAGCGCCTGCGCGAAGTGCTGCTGCATCTTCTCGCCGGCCTGGGCGCGAAGCTGTTTGAGCTGCGTCTGCTGGTCGGGCGTCAGGATGCCCATCATCTGCCCGTGAAACGATTGGCGCAGCTGCTGCAGTTGAGCGTGCTTCTGATCCGTCGTCAGGCTGGAATTC
>Ga0335076_10006249_pt1 | contig 12013 bp, 10 predicted proteins | sample Lox_Sample_25_FD_206717 | JGI IMG/M metagenome (GOLD analysis project Ga0335076, IMG submission 206717) | Soil microbial communities from Loxahatchee National Wildlife Refuge, Florida, United States - Lox_Sample_2.5 | ecosystem: Environmental > Terrestrial > Soil > Wetlands | place: USA... | reverse complement strand
CCGCGATCGGTTGCGCCTCCGCCACATCCAGGCGACGCAGCCACAATTTCTTTGCCCCATCACTCATCGCAACCACCGCGAGAAACCTTCCATCGGGAGAAATCGCCGCCGGCTGCGTAATGCTGGCCCAATATCCATCGCCCGGTGGCGGCGGAATCGCCACCTGCAGGTTCGGCTTCGGCGATTCGGTGGGACGCGTCATCAGCAGGCCAACTGCGGCCACCAGCAGCGCTGCCTCAAACCCTAGCCGCGCCCGTCTCCGCCAGAATGATCCGCCAGTCCTCGGAATGGCCGCCGTTGAACTGCTGCTTGAGGGCGAAAGCGCCCCCAAGGCAAATCCCACATCCCGCGCGGACTGGAACCGCTCCTCCGGATTCTTCTCCAGGCAATGCCGAACCACGCTTTCCAGCGCGCTTGGAAAATTCCGCCCCGTCGCGGCGAACTCCGGAGGATCCTCCCGCAGAATCGCAGTCAGCGTCTCTGCAGACGTCGCCTTCTGGAACGCTCTCTTGCCCGAAAGCATCTCGTAAAGAATCGCGCCCAGGCTGAAAACGTCGGAGCGATGGTCCGCCACTCTTCCCTGCACCTGCTCCGGAGACATGTACCCAACCGTACCCATCACCACCCCGGGCTCGGTCTGCGCCTCCATCGTCGCTGCATCCGGAGATTGCTCGAGTGGTAGCTTGGCTAGCCCGAAGTCGAGAATCTTGGCCCGTCCGTCCCTTGTGATGAAAACGTTCTCCGGCTTCAGATCGCGATGCACGATGCCCTTTTCGTGTGCGGCCGCCAACCCACGCGCAATCTGCTCGGCGATTTCAATGAACTTGCGTAACGGCAGCGGTCCACTACTGAGGCGCTGCCGCAGCGTCTCGCCCTCGAGGTACTCCATCACGATGTACGGCGAGCCTTCCTGCTCCCCGAACCCGTAAATCGCGAGAATGTTGGGATGGCTTAGCGCGGCGACTGCTTGCGCCTCTTGCATGAACCGCCGCATCCGGTCCGGATGCCGTGAAAATTCGGAAGGAAGCACCTTGACCGCGACATCGCGTCGCAACCCGGTGTCGAGTGCCCGGTAGACCTCTCCCATCCCGCCGGCGCCAATCGGCGTGGCGATCTCATAGGGCCCTATACGCGAGCCGGGAGCGAGAGCCATGACGTGGCAGGCATTATAGCGGAGAACAAAAAGGCGGGTGTCAAACTTCTGGCTCCAGGAACACGTTCATCTCTTCCTCAGCCGCGGCAATTCCTTCCGGCAGTGTCCCCCGGTTGTACTCCACCATGCGGTTCTTCCACTTCAGGAAGTCAGTAATGCTCTGCGGTTCGATCCGTACTTCCACGCGCCGCAAGCTGGCTAGCAACAAGTTCATCTCGTAACGGAATCCAGTGGCTGTCCGAAGGTTCTTGGCCGACGCTTTTACCATCTCCACTCGACACCGACGACACTCAAGCAGCCCCCAGCCCAGCGGCAACTCTTCGACTTTCACCATCGCTGGCGGCGTCAGGTAAAAGCGTTCGCTGCCAACTCCTTTTTCCGGCTTCACTCGAAACGGCTTGGCACGGTCCGCAAGGAAGTCCGCTCGCGTCACTTTGCACTCCACCAGCACGGAGTGGCAAGCCTGCTTCCACCCGATCGCATCCGGCATTTCACCGCTGACGCAAGCCTGCTCCGACAGCACCACGCCGCAACGGTACCATCGCAGCCAGCGAACCGCTCGTTCCACAAGTTGCGCGTGTGTCATGACTCTTTGTTGTATCCCGGACCGTGATCAGTGGGGAGTGTCGGCGCAGCTTCGTGTATCGGCTTCCGGTTCCCGGTCTTCGGGTCCTGCCAACCGCGTTGCCGGAAGCCCCATCATCAGCTTGCTACGCGCACTCTTGCCGCAGGGGCTTGCATGGCTTTCACGATCACCGGCCGCCGCAGCACCGTTTCCAAAAGATATCGCTCTGCCGCCACCGTCTGCGCGATCGGACTCGAGGGCGTATACCCTTCCGCAGCGATGACCAGCGCCTGTTCCTTGGGCAGCGGCGCCAGCTTGCGCAGAAACCCGTTGCTGCGCCGACGCGTTTTGTCGAGGTTTTCGATTTCCACCTTGCGAATGTGCCCATCATGCGCCGCATCCAGCGCATTCGCCAGGCGAAGCACGGCCGCCAACTGGATCGTCGTCTTCTGCTCCGGAGGCAGCATATCTCGCAACGCCTTGTGCCCGCGCGTGGGCAGTGCCCCACAATGAAATCTCGCAACCGCCGCCGCCCGCTGCATCGTTTCAGGCTTCCAGCCAAGCGGCGTGCCATGCTTCTGGATCAGCTCCATCGACTCCTTGTGATGCCCTTTGTTGCCCTTAACTTTTCCCACATCATGCAGCAGTGCCGCCGCATACAAACTGGCCCGAGCCTCTTGCGAAGATCCATTCGCATCAGCCGAATAAAGTCCGCCCGCAATCAGCCCGTCATACAACTCCAGCGCAATCCGCGCCACCCGCTCCGAATGGGCGAAATCCGGATCCAGCACCCGCGCCCACAATTTCATCCGCTGCGTAGCCAGATTCTGGATCTGCTTGTCTTTTGGCAAGCCGGCCCGCCACACGTTCCACAGCGGCTCCGGACCAGTCATCTTCGAGCGGTATTCATCCACGCGCTTCGAGCGCTCCTCGACGATCCGCTCGTGCCACGCCTTTCGCGAAGCTTCGTCCGGAAACACCCGGCTCCCCAACGCCGTCGCCCAGAGCACGTCCAGATCGTGTACTTCCCCGAGCAGGTCCTGCATATGCTTCAAGTCGTTGGACCACAGCTTGTGCTCGACGGGCAAGAAATTTTCCACGATATATCGAAAACGCTTGATACCGATCCGCAGCGTATGCAGCGCCACCTGCGACCGGTTGCGCATGGCTCGAGCATGCAACTCACGCGCGGTGGTCCACCGCTCCAGAGCCAGATGCTTGAACACCGCACTCCCCGGCCGGATCCGAGTCGCGCGCTGCGGCAGCGTCTTGCTCCACTGCCTCCACTGCTTGCGGTCAAACTCTTCCAGGGCGGTTCGCGCTTTGTGCTTTTCTTCACTCTCACGATGCCGCAGGATTCCCAACAAAGCATGCGCCGACGGATCTCGCGTAACCTGGGTCCCTTCCTCCGCAACTTTCCCCTCGGAGCCGAGTTCATTCCTACTGATATCCCCCTGCGCATCGCCGGAGGCGGAGCCTTCTCGTTTTTCAGGATGCAGTTGATCGATCCACTCCATCATGATCTGCACGTCGCGCAGGGCTCCCAGACTCTGGAAAAGCCTCTTCCCGGCCTTCTTCATCGCTTTCCAGTCTGGATCAGGATCCATAGCGATCATGCCGTCGGCCAGCGAGCGGCAACGGCGCAATGCCACGCGCAAATCGTGGACAGGATCGGCGCTGAAGTCCAGCGCTACGTGGTCGCACTCCTCCAGCACGCGCAACATCCAGTAACGCAAGCCGGTCGTTTTGAGATTCGTCTTCACTCGTTCACCAGTATCTTAGTGGAGTTTCCCATGAAGTTCGAGAGGATGCCATGAAGTTCTTGTTGACGATTCTTTTGCTATGTACTTTCCTTGCCGCCGGATTTGCGGCCGACAAATCTACCAGTCTCTCCGATGTTCAATCCGCAATTGAGGCCAATTTGAAGACATCTGAAGGCAAGGCCTTCGACGACCGCCTCGGCAACGATTTTGTGCAAAACCACATGGCTCCCTTGCGCGCCTGTAAAGCGTCTTCGGGAAATGACCAGACCAGTTTCTGGATCCTGCTGAAGCTCGGCAAGGACGGAAACGTCGAGGAATTGCTGTTTCATCCCACCACCAAGCTGGCCTCCTGTGCCCATGCCGGCCTAATGAAGGAGAAGTTCCTGCGTCCGCCGAGGTCTGACTATTGGGTCGGCGTGTATATGAAAGTCTCACGTTAGGCGCCCCCCCACCTCATAACAGGACCCCCTTCGCCCCCCGGACCGCCCCCCTCACCAACGTTCCGGCCAATTACCTCCGTAACGTTTTGGGGCTTACCGTTTCGCCGTACCCTTGATGCGTAGCACTGTGGTTCGAGGGGTGTCCTATTTCGACTATCAACACTTCGCAGAGTGCCCGGGCTGCCTCCGCAAGGGCCTTTGTGCACAGCCTCAACATCCTTATTAAATACGCGCGGATGTACGGCTACGAGCACAAGCGCACCGAGGCGCAATTTGAAATCGCTTGGAACGAATTGCAGCAGGGGTTGCCAACCACAGGCGACGCGGGATTCCTGCTGGGCGTTTCCGACAACAAGCTCTTGCTTGACGGTATTCCCCTCGAAACCGGAAACGCAGAGCGCAGCTTCGCCACCCTGCTGACCACCGCTGGCCTGGCCAGCCTGCACTTCTCCAAGGATGTTACCGTCGAAGATTTTACCCGTCTCGTGCGTGCCTTTACTGTCGCGGGTTCCAAAGCCACCGACGTTGCCAAGCAGATCAAAGATGCGCTCGGTGCCGGGAAACAGAACAGCACGATCAAAATCAATGAAGTGAAATTCGTCGCCGCCGACCCCCTCACTGGCGATGTCAGTATCGCGGCGCAGATCGCCGCCCAGACGCTCGGTCCGGAATTCAAGCAGTGGCTCAACGACCCGCAGAAATTGCTGCAGCTGATCGCTGCCGCCGAGGGCGCCAACGCCGGGAGCGGGCCAGCCACGCCGGGCAGCCCGATGGTTCCGTTGGGGAGCGTCCCGAGTCTCGGGGGTAAAGGCGGTGGCGGTACTGGCACCGGAGGCGGTGGAGGCACAGGCACAGGTACAGGAACCGGAGCTGCTCCGGCCTGGACGGGCGGAATCGTTCCCTTGCAGGAGCAGGAGGTCATTCAGGCCATCCGCTTGCTCACTCGCTTCGGGCAAGTGCAGCACGATCCCGCCATCCACGAAGACGATCTGAAGAAGGAAGTGGCCGAGGCCGACCCGAACGTCCGTTTGAACCTGCAGGAATTGCTGGGTAGCCTCGCGGCTAAGGCATCGGCCGAAGAGGAAGATACGCCTCTCCTGATGAAAGCTGCTGAGCACATGGCCATCCGCTTCGCCCTCGAGCGTTACCAGAAGGGCGAAGTCAAGGTCAACGCCGTGCACCAGATGATGGAGCACATGAGCCGCCAGATGGACTCTCTGCGGCAGATCCTGAAGATGCAGGAAGAGAAGATGTCGAAAGCGGGCATCCTGGTGGAGTCGCACGCCGACATCCTCGACCGCATGTTCTGGGCCGAGGTGCCCGAGTCCGGCAAGAAGAGCGTTCTCATGTCGCATGAGGCGCCGTGCGTTCCTCCGCGCAACGTGCGCCAATTCGTCGAAACCCTGCTCGATCGCGAGGACAACTCCTCGGCGGCCGAAATCTTGAACAACTACTCCGGCTGTCTGAGCGCACGCGATACCGAGCCTCGCCGCAAGACCGCCATCGGACTGAGTCAGTTGGCTGATCTCTACGCGCGCCTCGGCGGCCAACCCATGGCCCAGGCGATCCGCAAGCTCAGCGAGCAACTGATCACCGAAAAAGACGCCGAACTGCAGAGCCTGATGAGCGCGGCATTTGTCCGCCTCAGCCAGGAAGCCAGCGCCGCCAAGAACTACGCTGCCGTCAATGAAGTCTGCGCCGGAATGGAGTTGGTGAGCGTGGAGCGCCCAGTACTCATCAACGATCTTCGTCCGCGCGTAGGCGTGGAAAACCGCCTGCCCGAATTTATTGAAGAGGCCCTGCGGATCGAGATCGTTCCCCCGGAATTGCTCTCCGTGTTGCGCCGTACCAGCCAGTCGGGCGCCGAGCATCTGGCCGATCGCTTCTTCCGCTGCATGCGGCGCGACGAATGCGACCGCATGATCGAATTGGTCAAGCAGATGGGCTCGCCTGTGCTGGCACAGTTGCGTGAGATCCTTCGCACCGGGCAGCCACGCCAGGCATCCAGCGGTGTGGGCCTGCTGAGTCGCCTTGACGTGGGAACACTCTTGGAACTGCTGCCCACGCGTTTGCCCGAGTGGAATCGTTTCTATCATGACATTGTCGTGCGCCAGATCGCCTACGGCGCCGCCATCGACCGTGGCCGAACCCTTCTCGAACTTGCCGAGGTTCTCGACCCAGTCGTGCTGCCGGAAGCAGTAGACGAGATCGGCATGAGTGGCGACACCTCGGCTTTACATCCGCTGATCGCCATGGCCAAGCCCGGCGAAGCGGCATCACGCTCGCCCTTCGTCCAACTGAAAGCCCTCGAATCCCTTGGCCGGCTCAAGGATATGGAAGCGATTCCGACGCTGCGCGAAATTCTGGAATCAAAGAAGACCTTTGGCTGGGCCTATCACCGCGAACTCCGCGTTGCGGCGGCGCAGGCATTGTCCAAGACCGACCCGCGCTACAGCACGCAGGTCATGTCTGATAGCGGCTTGGAACCTGCCGAGTTAGCGATCGCGCCTCTCGATACCGCTCCGGCCTGCCCCTGGGTCCGGCAGCGCCGTTATGAGCGCCTGATACTGGCCAAGACGGTGCAAGCCACCATCGGAAGCTCATGGGGCAAGTCACGGATTCAGATTCGCGAACTCAGCTTGGGCGGCGGGATGGGCACGAAAGAAGACAACCTCCGCATCGGCAGCGAAGCTGATCTGGAGATCTCGGTTGGCATGCGCTCGAAGATTCGGGCTCACGTCCTGCTGCGTCGTGCCCGAGTCAACGAAGTCGGCTTCGAGATCGTCAACACCGATCTTGAGAGCCGTTACAAGCTGCGTCGCCTGCTGGTCGACGCCCTCAATCACGCCCCGCAGAACAAAGGCGGCGAGTGGAGCGGCGACAGAAAAATCTAGTTTCGAGTTTCAGGTTTCTAGTTTCCACTCTCTAGCTTCAAAAGCAAAAGCCTCCGCAGAGCGGAGGCTTTCGTTTTATTGAAACTTGAAACCCGAAACTCGAAACCTACGACACCTTCACCTTTAAGAAGATGATCGCCAACGTATAGAGCGCGAGCGACTCGATCAGGACCAGTCCGAGAATCAGCGCGAACTGGATTCCCGGACGGGCGGCTGGGTTGCGGGCCAGCGACTCTGTCGCAGCCGAAACTGCCTTGCCCTGGGCGAGTCCGCAGACAGCTGAGGCAATAGCCATGGAGAATCCGGCGGTGATGGCGACCCAGCTGGCTTCGCTCGTGCCGCCGCCTTGCGCGAAAGCGGGTATCGCGAAGCAAAGGGCCGAGAGTGTCATGAAGATACGGCTAAGGTAACGCATGTTTTTGCTCCTTCGTAGGAATTGCCGTCAGGAGGTGGTTGACGCCATACCGTGCAGACGCCCTCACACTGACTGCAGTGGCCTGTGGCCAGTGGTCAGTAGCCAGTCCAAGCCCGGCCACTCACGACCGATCACAAGCACCTGATCATCCGCGTTCTCTACATCAATCCCGGTCGCTGCCTAGCGACCGCTGGCCACCGATCACCGACCACTGGCCACTGCGTCTAATGCTCTTCTGCCACCGCACCGCTCACATAGATGATCGACAGCAGCATGAATACGTACGCCTGCAGCACCGCCACCACAATATGCAATCCGGAAAAGATAATCGGGACCCCGATGGGGATCATAGAAAAGAAAACCAGCGTGATCAGATCGCCCGCGAAGATGTTCGCCCAGAGACGCACTGTGAGCGACAGTAGTCGCGCGAAGTGGCTGACCAGTTCGATCGGCAGCATCAACGCTGCCAGCAGGACGCGGGCAATCAGCGGCATCCCTTCCATCGGTGGCCCAAAGAAGTGCAGCAGATACTTCGGCCCGGCGTGCTTGAATCCCTGCGTGTGGTAATACAAAAACGAACAGATCGCGCATCCCAACGGCACGATCGGGACGCCCGTCGGAGACTCGAAACCTGGAATCAACCCGATAAGGTTCGCGGTCAGAATAAAAAGAAATACGATGGCAAAAAATGGCGTATACGGCTCGCTGTGATGACCGATGATCTCGCGGCTCTGGCCGAGAACGAATCCCTCAATTCCCTCAAACGCGTGTTGCAGCCCACCCGGCGAGTCTACCGACAGGCGAGAACGAACCATCAGAAACAAAACCAGCAGGAACCCGAATACCAGCAGTTCCATGGCGAACGAATTCGAAATCGGAGCCTCCGCGTACTTGGGCTCGATATGCAGCATCCGCAGAAACGCGGTCACCGGGTGGGCAAACAGGCGATTCAGTATCTCGGTAAACCAGAGTTGTTCAGGCATTGAATGTTTGATTCCCGGCTTGAAAGGCTCTAGGTCCCTCGCTTGAGTCCCACGTACAGCTCGTAAATCGCTTCGCAGGCTATTGCCCCAACGGGCAGGAACAGACCCGCAAACAACCCCCTGAGACTCGCGGGGAAACTGGTTAATATAACATACGCAGCGGCGCCCAACAAAAGGTAACGGAGCAGAAATCGCGCCACTATCCCCTTCCCTGACTGACGTTTACCGGTGTTCGTCGCGCGATCGGCCAGGTGGCTAACCCCGTTCTTAAGCCAGTGGAAATTCAGGTAGGCAATCGCGCAGCCTAGCAGGAATCCTATGGCCTCGCGCGAACCGAAAGCTGGCCACGCCGCCAGCCCCAGTAGTGGTGCCAATACAAGCATGAAGTTGCGGATCCGCTCGACGGCCCGTGCGTGGAATTCCGACTCGACCTGTAATGTCGTGTTTGAATCCTGTTCGGTCATCGCTAAAACAGGGGCGAGACGATTCTACCTGTCGCCGTCATCACTTCGCGCTCGAGGGAGGGATACCCATTATCAATTAGTAACCATTCCTTTTCGGAAAGAATTTCCGCGGTCACTCCCACCCAATTCACTTCATATCCGCATCGCGAAGAATCGTCCGGATCAATTCCGTCAGCCCACCCGCAATCCCGACAAACAAGCACACAATGCTCAGCCATGAAGTATGCAGCCAATGATCGAGCGCACTTCCAATCAGCCATCCCGCAACGACTGCCGCGGGAAGCATCAACGCCAGCTGGCTGTAACGAGCCGCTTGTACCCACGGATTCTTCTTCGGATCTCTGTCAGGTGCGTCTGACATGGAAGTGTGCGATTCGAATCGATCGCAAGGTAAGAGAATGAGCTACAGTCCCGGAATCCCCATTCCGCCGAGCATTCCTCCAACCGTGGATTGCATCTGCGCGTCGACCTTACGCGCGGCTTCGTTCACTGCAGCCAAGACCAGGTCTTGCAGCATCTCAACGTCACCGGTCTTCGCGGCTTCAGGGTCGATCCGCAGGCTGAGCAGTTGCTTGCGCCCGTCCATCTTCACGCTGACTGCGCCACCGCCAGACGCCGCTTCAACAACAGTCTCCTGCATCTTCTTCTGTAGTGTGTCGTACTGAGCTCTGGCCTTCGACATCAGGTCTTGCAAATTGAAACCGCCCATAACACCTCAGTTCGCTAGCGCTTGTCTTTGTAGTCGATCACGGTTCGTATCTGTGCCCCGAACTTCTCCTGCATGCGTCGTACCACAGGATCCTGTTCGGCGCGCCCTCGCCCTCCGCCGCTCGGAATGCGCGCTGCGACATTCTTTTTCTCTTGCGGGGCGACGGTTGCGCCCGGAATCACCTTCACCTTCACCGCTCGGCCCAGCACTCCGCTGGCGCTGGCGATCGCGATCTTCTTCGCCTCGGGACCGAACGACATGTCCACAACTGTTTGCGACTCGGCAACTTTGATGACCACCTCGTTGCCCTGAACGCTCCACTCACCTTCGGCCAGCATGGACGCAAAGATCCGCTGGTTTCCATCCGACAAAGCCGGCAGCATACCGGACTGCAAGCGCTCGATATCCGCCGACAACGCCGGCGCATTTTGTAGCTCCGATCCGGGTTGAGTGTCCGCTCCGGACGAACTGGCATTCCCGACCGTCTCGGGAACAGGATGGATCGGAACCGAACGAGAGATCTCGCTCGCCACTTCCCTGCGGTCGTTGGATGCAATCGACTCACGCAGCGGCGCAGGAGCGGTCGAACCCAGGATGACCGGTTCACTCTGAGAGGACGTCGCGACGATCCGCGGCCCAGAAGCAGAGATTGATCCAGCTTCATCTTCCTGCTTCGGAGTTCCTTTTCTCGCGGAGTCGGCGGCGAACGGGCTCACGTAGCTGGAGCGCGCGGGTGCTGGTTCCGTGCGGCGCGTTTCTGAACTGCCCACAATGGATGGTCTGGCGGCAGGCTTCGCTGAGCCCTGCGCTGGACTCGCACCCACATCGCTAAGCAACTGCTCGATCGGAATCAACTTCTGCGCGTGCGCCATCTTGAGAAGGCCGAGTTCCAGGTGGAAACGTTGTTCCTGTTTGTATCCCAGTTCGTTGTGCGTACGCAGCATGATCTGCAGATGCCGAGTCAGGTCTTCCTCACCAAACACGTCCGCAATTCGGGCCACGCGTTGCCGCTCTTCCCCTGACATCTGCAGAAGAGATGAATCCTTACCGGCGATTCTCGCCACCGTCGCATTGCGCAGGAACCGAACCATCTGGCGCGCAAAGTGAGTCGGGCTGTGCCCCTCGCTGATGAGATGGTCCACCTGCTTCAGGATTGCTTCGCTGTTCCCGGCGGAGACCGCCTGCATCACTTCTTCGAGAATGTGCGCCGGTGCCGCGCCCACAAGGTTGCGAACCGACTCAGCAGTGAGCTTGCCCGTGGAGGACGCGATCGCCTGATCGAGAATCGATAGCGCGTCTCGCATGGAACCATCGCCGGCTTCGGCGAGCAGAGCGACCGCATCGTCGTCGGCTTCGATCTTTTCGCGGCCGAGCAGGTCCCGCAGTTGTCCGACGATGTCGTCAAACTTGACTGCGCGAAAACTGAAGTGCTGGCAACGCGAGCGGATGGTCTGAGGAATATCTTCCGGTTGCGTGGTCGCCAGCATGAACACGATGTGATCTGGTGGCTCTTCCAGCGTCTTCAGCAGCGCGTTGAATGCGGCGTCCGTGATCTGGTGAGCTTCGTCGAGGATGTAAATCTTGAACCGGTCCCGTGCTGGACGGTAGCGCGCCGCCTCGCGCAACTCCCGAATCTCATCGATGCCCCGGTTGGTCGCGGCGTCGATTTCAATAACATCGACGGAGTTGCCGGCGCGAATTTCCGTGCACGATTCGCAAACCCCACAGGGTTCGGGGACCGGATGATCCTGTGAACGACAGTTCAGAGCAGCGGCCAGGATGCGCGCGACAGTAGTTTTTCCGATCCCGCGATGCCCGCTGAAGATGTAGCCGTGGGCGGTCCGGCCCTGCTCAATGGCGTTCTGGAGCGTACGAGTGACATGCTCTTGCCCGATGACTTCGGAGAATTTCTGCGGACGATATTTGCGGGCGAGAACCGTGTAACTCATGAGGGCGAAGACAAGATTATACGGGATGCCGCCCCGCTTGAGGCGGGAAAGCAGGCCTACGACCATCGTCGTGGCAGGCTGAGAGTTGCGAAGCGACGTGCCAAGCGATAGGCTGTGTGCGACAAGAAGCGGTACTGCGGACGCTGGCGCGAGTTGACCGCCAGACCGGGAGAGAGGGTCTCATGCAACTGAAGCTTACAAAACGAACGGTGGATGGGATTGTAGCGATTGAGTGCAGCGGACGCATTGTACTGGGAGAAGAATCGTCCCTGCTCCGCGATGACGTGAAGAGAACCATTCAGGATGGCGCCAAGCGAATTGTGCTGAATCTCGGCGAGGTCAATTACATCGATTCGACCGGCCTGGGCACGCTGGTGGCCCTGCACACGACCGCATTGAACGCCGGGGCAACCATCAAGCTGGCCAACCTGACCAAGCGCATCGGAGATTTGCTGCAGGTGACAAAACTGCTGACTGTCTTTGACGTTCATCCTTCCGAGTACGAGGCGTTGGAAGCCTTCCGCTCCGTCGCGTAGCTTGCCTCCGCGTGGAAAGCTGAGCCGCAGGCAGTCGTAGGGATCGTTCGATTCTCAGGCCGGATCGCATCGCATTCCGGCCTGATGCGCTAGAGGAAGAAATTGGCGAAGGCGAGAAAGAACAATCCCAAGAACACGGGCG
>Ga0335076_10006247_pt1 | contig 12015 bp, 12 predicted proteins | sample Lox_Sample_25_FD_206717 | JGI IMG/M metagenome (GOLD analysis project Ga0335076, IMG submission 206717) | Soil microbial communities from Loxahatchee National Wildlife Refuge, Florida, United States - Lox_Sample_2.5 | ecosystem: Environmental > Terrestrial > Soil > Wetlands | place: USA... | reverse complement strand
CGCCGAGACCGGACACCTGGTGTTCGGCACGCTGCACACCTCATCGGCCGCCAAGACCATCGACCGCATCGTCGACGTCTTCCCCGGGGAGGAGAAGGACATGGTGCGCTCGATGCTGTCGGAGTCACTGCGGGCGGTGATCTCGCAGACGCTGCTGAAGAAGAATGGTGGCGGACGTGTTGCGGCGCACGAGATCATGATCGGCACGCCGGCGATCCGCAACCTCATCCGCGAGGGCAAGATCGCGCAGATGTACTCGTCCATCCAGACCGGCGGCGCCCAGGGCATGCAGACCCTCGACCAGTGCCTGACGGAGCTGGTTGCCAAGGGTATCGTTAGCAAGGAAGAGGCGCGCTACAAGGCGCAGAACAAAGACGCGCTGTGAAGAGCGCCAAGGGCGAGTAGACATGGATCGCGATCAAGCCATCAAGCTGATGCAGGACCTGCTGCGGCGGGTCACCGAGAAGAAGGCCTCGGACCTCTTCATCACCGCGGGGTTCCCGCCGGCCATCAAGATCGACGGCGAAATCCGCCCGCAGTCGGAGCGTGCCCTCACTGCCGAGCAATCGGCCACACTGGTGCGCGCCATCATGAACGACCGTCAGACCAAGGAATTCGACGCCACCAAGGAATGCAACTTCGCGATCGCCCCGCCGGGCATCGGGCGTTTTCGCGTCAGCGCCTTCGTGCAGCAGGCGGCGATCGGCTGCGTCATCCGTCTGATCAACGCCAAGATCCCGACCTTCGAGGAGCTGGAACTGCCGCCGATCCTCAAGGAGGTGGTGCTGTCCAAGCGCGGGCTGGTGATCATCGTCGGCGGCACCGGCTCGGGCAAGTCCACCACGCTCGCGGCGATGGTCGGTTATCGCAACGAGAAGACCCGCGGGCACATCGTTACCATCGAGGACCCGGTCGAATACGTGCATACCCACAAGGGCTGCGTGATCACGCACCGCGAGGTGGGTGTGGACACCGAGAGCTGGCAGGCGGCGCTAAAGAACACGCTGCGTCAGGCGCCCGACGTGATCCTGATTGGCGAGATCCGCGACCGCGACACCATGGAGTACGGCATCCAGTTCTCCGAGACCGGTCACCTGGTGCTCGCCACGCTGCACGCCAACAGCGCCAACCAGGCACTCGATCGCATCATCAACTTCTTCCCCGACGAGCGCCGCGACCAGCTGCTCATGGACCTGTCGCTCAACATCCGCGCGCTGGTATCGCAGCGCCTGGTGCCGCGCGAGTCCGGTGCCGGGCGCATCGCGGCGATGGAGATCATGCTCAACTCGCCGCTCATCCAGGACCTGATCTTCAAGGGCGAGGTCGCCAAGATCAAGGAAGTGATGTCGCGCTCGACGCGCCTCGGCATGAAGACCTTCGACCAGGCGCTGTTCGAGCTGTACGAGACCGGCTTCATCTCCTACGAGGACGCGCTGCGCAACGCCGACTCCAAGAACGAGCTGCGGCTGCGCATCAAGCTCGACAGCAAGCGTGAGCAGAAGAACGTCGACGATGGCGGTGCCCTGAGGATCGTCGAGGAAGAGCAGGGCCGCAGCCTGTGAAAGCGGCCGGCGACGTGAAGACACGCGAGGAACTCGAGGCCACCGGCCCGAACCCGGTATTCAGCAGCGACGCGGTGACGGCGGCCGTTACCGCACGCCATCCGACGCTCAACACCAAGCCGCTGTTCAAGCTGATGGTGGAGAAGAAGGCCTCCGACCTGTTCTTCACCTCGAACGCTCCCATCAAGATCAAGATCGAGGGGCAGATCCTGCCGGTCAACAAGCAGGTGCTGACCCCGGAGACGGTGCGCCAGACCGCCTTCGCGATCATGTCGCCGGAGCAGCGCGAGCACTTCACGCAGGAGTGGGAGCTCGATTTTGCCGTTTCCGAGCCCGGGCTCGGACGCTTCCGCGTCAACGTTTTCATGCAGCGCGGTTTCCCCGCCATGGTGATGCGCTACATCACCGCCGACATGCCGCGCCTCGATTCGCTCGGACTGCCCGAGGTGGTCGGCGAGCTGACGCTGTTCAAGCGCGGCCTGCTCCTCATGGTGGGCGCCACCGGCTCGGGCAAGTCCACCACGCTTGCGGCGATGATCAACTACCGCAACGAGAGCGCCTCCGACCATATCGTCACCATCGAGGACCCGATCGAGTTCCTGCACACCAACAAGCGCTCGATCGTCAACCAGCGCGAGGTGGGACTCGACACCAAGAGCTATGCGCGCGCGCTGCGCGGCGTGGTGCGCGCGGCGCCCGACGTCATCCTGATCGGCGAGATCCGCGACAAGGAGGGCATGGAGGCGGCGATCCACCTCGCCGGCACCGGCCACCTGGTGCTCGCCACGCTGCACGCCAACAACTGCGCGGAATCCCTCGACCGCATCATCAACATGTTTCCGCGCGAGCAGCACAACCAGATATTTCTCGACCTGTCGCAGTATCTGCGCGCCATCATGGCGCAGCGCCTGGTGATGGGTAAGGACAACCGCCGCGTCGCCGCGGTGGAGATCATGATCAACACCCCGCACATCGCCACGCTCATCAAGAAAGGCGACGTGGTGTCGATCAAGGAAGCCATCCACACCTCGAGCGACCAGAGCATCCAGAGCTTCGACTCCGCGCTCCACACCCTCTTCAAGCAGGGACGCATCGGCCTCGAGGAAGCGCTCGCTAACGCCGATTCGCGCGCCAACCTCGAGGCCAAGATCAACTTCGGTTAGCGCCCGGCTGGCGCCGCGGCCGCAACGGGGCTCAGAACACCGTGTAGGCGTCGAACACCGGGCCGTCCACGCACACCCGCTTCATGGCGGCACCCGCCCCGGTACGCACCAGCACCGTGCATCCCGCGCAGCCGCCCACCGCGCACGCCATGAACTCCTCGAGCGACACCTGGCAGGGCAGGTGGTAGCGCCGCGCGAGCTGGGTGCTCGCCGCGAGCATCGCGGTCGGCCCGCAGGCGAAGATCTCGACCTGCGCGAGCTCGGCCTGCGTGAGCGACTCGAGCCAGGCAGCGGCGAGCTCGGTGACGAAACCGGGAAAGCACCCGGGAAAGTCCGCGCAGCTGGCGAGCCGGCACGGCACACCCCACTCCTCGAGCAGTGGCAGGCAGGCGATGCAGCCCGCGGGGATGCCCGGGACGATGATCGCCGACGGCCGCGTGCGAAAGGGGAACGGCACCTCCGATCCCATGAGCACCAGCGGCTTCCAGCCACCCTGCGTGGCGAGCCGCTCGGCGAGAAACACCATCGGTGGAATGCCCACCCCGCCGCCGAGCAGCACTACGCGCGGCCGCTCGGCGTGCACGGCGAAGGGCCGCCCGATCGGGCCGAGGAGGCTCAGCTCGTCCCCGGTCTTGCGCGCAGCGAGCGCGTGCAGCCCGGCGCCCACCACCTTGTAGAGCAGCTCGATCCAGCCGGCGGCGGCGTTCGCCCGCATGATCGACAGCGGTCGGCGCATCGGGATCGCGGCATCGCAGGTGAGGTGCACGAAGGTTCCCGGCTCGGCCCGCGCGGCGCACTTCGGTGCGGCGAGGCGCAGCACGAATTGCTCCGCGTCGTAGGCGAGCTGCGAGATGACCCGTGCCTTCTCCAGGAAGATCGTGCCGCGCTCGGCGCGCGTCATGCGCCACCGCCGCGCGTGGTAAGCACCTGCGCGAGCACCGCCATGCGTACGGCGACGCCATTGCGGACCTGGTCGCGGATCACCGATTGCGGGCCATCGGCGACGTCGGAGGCGATCTCGACGCCGCGATTCATCGGCTGCGGGTGCATGACGATCGCGTCGGGGCGCGCCAGCGCGAGCCGCTCGCGTGTCAGGCCCCAGGCGGCGAAATAGCCTGCGCCGTCGGGCAGGTCGGCCTCCGACATGCGCTCTTTCTGGATGCGCAGCATCATGACGACGTCGGCGCCCTCGAGCGCACTCGCGAGACGCGTGTGACGCGTGCAGCCGGCGAATTCGCCGCGCTCCGGCATCAGCGCCGGCGGGGCGGCGAGACGCAGATCGCTCACGCCGAGCGTGGCGAAGGCATGCCAGGCGGAGCGCGCCACGCGCGAGTGGCGCACGTCGCCGACGATCGCCACGGTAAGGCCCGCGAAGCGCTGTTTGCGCTGATACACCGTGAGCGCATCGAGCAGTCCCTGCGTCGGATGCGAGACGTGCGCCTCGCCGGCCGAGAGCACGCTCACGTGGGGGGCGACGTGCGCGGCGACCAGCCCGGGTACACCGGCTTCGGCATCGCGGATGACGAAGGCATCGACGTGCAGCGACTCGAGCGTGTAGACGGTGTCGAGCATGCTCTCGCCCTTGATCCGCGAGGACAGCTGCACCTCGAGATTCACCACCTGCGCTCCGAGGCGCTTGGCGGCGAGCTCGAAGCTCACGCGCGTACGTGTCGAGGGCTCGGTGAACAGATTGGCGACGGTGGCTCCGGCGAGCGCCTGGCTCGTCGCCGGCTTTGCCCCCAGCGGGCGCACGAAGCTCTGCGCCTGCTCGAGCAGCCGCTCGGTCTGCGCCTTCGGCAACGTCTCGAGTGTCAGCAGATGACGCAACGAGCCGTCAGCGCGCAGCTGCTCAGTCATGGCTCCTCGTCCCCTCGCCCCGCAGGAAGCGCCCGAGAATCACCGCGGCGGCGGCGCTGTCGATGTCGGCGCGCCGCACGCGCCGCCGCCGCTGCCCGCTCGCGCGCTGGCTCTTGAGCGCCGCGCCCGCCTCGAGGGACGAGTAGCGCTCGTCGACCAGCTGCACGGGTAGGGCAAAGCGGCGGCCGAGCTCCGCGGCGAAGCCGCGTGCGGCGTGGGTGAGCGCGCTTTCGCTGCCGTCGGCATTATACGGCGCCCCCACCACCAGCAGCGCGGGCGCGAGCACGCGCACCTGCTGCGCGATCGCTTCCCAGTCAGGTCCCGCGCCACCCATCGCCGCCGCCGCGCGCGGTGCCGCGGCCCTGGTGAGGGTGTCACCGGAGGCGATGCCAATACGTTTCAGTCCGAAGTCAAAGGCGAGGACTATCTTGGCCGCCGTCATGCGGAGAAGCGGCGGGCGGGCCTCTCAGGCATGCCCGGCCTCGGTGCTGAGCCGATCGATGTCGACCCCGAGCAGCCGCCAGGCGCCCGCCCAACGCTGCTCGAACGGCAGCTCGAAGACGACGCGCGGATCGACCGGCATCGATGCCCAGGCATTGTCCTTCAACTCGCGCTCGAGCTGTCCGGACTCCCATCCCGCATAGCCGAGCGCGATGAAGGCGTCCGAGGGCCCCTCGCCGCGCGCCATGGCGGCGAGCACGTCACGCGAGGTCGTCACCTGGATGGTGTCGGAGACGCGGTGGGTGTGGTCCCACTGTCCGCCCGGGCGGTGCAACACGAAGCCGCGGTCGGTGTGCACTGGCCCGCCGCGCAGCACCGGCTGTGCCGCGATGTGCTCCGAGGAGGGCTCGAGCTTCATCTGCGAGAGCACGTCCGAGAGCCTCATCGGCAGCGGCTTGTTGAGCACGATGCCGAGCGCCCCCTTGTCGGTGTGCTCGCAGATGATGGCCACGGTCTGCGCGAAGTTCGGATCCGCGAGCTGCGGCATGGCAATCAGCAGGTGGTTGGTGAGGCTGCCGCCGTCGGTGTCTGCTAAGGGACGCGTCGCCGCCGCTTCCTCCGTCGGATTGCTCAGCGAGCTGTGCTTGCCGGCCATGTCGGCAGTATGGGCATGGCGCGGACGACTCTCAAGGAGCCGTTGATACGGTCGCGCCGCCCATGCGGCCGCCGGAAAACTGCCACTCGTAGGCAAAGTGCAACACGTGATACTGCGCAGCAAGCTCGGGCGGGAAGGGATCAAACGGACTTGCCAGCTTCAGCGTGGCGAGCGCCGCCTGGTCGAGCTCCTGGTCGCCGCTCGAGCGGCGGATCTCGGCAGTCGCGATCGAGCCGTCTGCCATGATCGCCACCGAGACCAGCGGACTGTACCGGGCGGTGGTGGTACGGGCGGCGGTGGGGAAGTTGACGGTGCCGATGCGCTCGACTTTGCGCCGCCACGCATCGAGGTAGGGCGCCAGCGTCGCAATGCGCGTATCGGGTGTGATCCACAGCTCGTCGCGGTTCGGCCCGCGTAGCTCGACCGGCCCCTGCTCGTCCGCGGGGCCGGGCTGCGCAGGCGGCGGCTGATCGAGCAGCAGCGGCCGGTTGTGCTCGACGCCGCTGCTGCCCTCGTCGGCGACATAACGCACGACGGTGTTCCAGCCGCTGGTGGTCAGTACGCGCTCGGCGCTCCCGCCCGCGCGATCGCCGCTGGCGGCGAGCGTGTTGCCCTCGGGCGTGCCGGCGTGCTGCGGCAGCGGGACGCTCGAGGCGCGGTTGTGCGGCTTCTTCGGCCGGCGCGTGTTGCCGGAACCGAGCTGCGTGCGCTGCGCGAGGTAGGTCGCGGTGGGGTTCTTGTCCGCCTCGGGCAGCTCATCGGAGACGAGCAGAACCTCGAGGCCGGGTGCGGAGTCCTTGTCGCCGCTCGTGGCGCCGAAGGTGAGCCCGACGATGATGAGCCCATGCAGGAGCGCGGCTAGAAACGCCATGGTGAGCAAGCGGTCCCAGACCGGCGCGTCCCCCTCCCGCAGCATGAGCGCGCGACGTGGCATACGCAGCTTCAGCCGGCGGCCGTGCCAGCCGGCGGGCTCGCGGTGGCCGGGGTCTCGGGGGCGCTCGGGGTATCCGGGGCGGTCGGGGCAGCGGCCGGGGCGCCGGGGGAAACCGCGGTCGGCGGCCCCGCGCGGCCCGGCGCCGCAGCGCGCGAGGCGGCGCTCAGCCGTCGCTCGATGGCCGCGATCAGCAGGTCCGCGATATGGATGCCGAACTGCTTGTCGAGCTCGCGGATACCGGTCGGGCTCGTGACGTTGATCTCCGTCAGGAATCCGCCGATCACGTCGAGGCCGACGAACATCATCCCCTTCGCCGCAAGCGCCGGACCTATCTGCCCGGCGAGCCAGCGGTCGCGCTCGTTCAGCGGCCGCCCGACGCCGCGGGCGCCGGCGGCGAGATTGCCGCGGTGGTCGTCGCCGGAGGGCATGCGGGCGAGGGCATACGGCATCGGCACGCCTTCAACCAGCAGCACCCGCGCATCGCCGGTCTTGGCGATCTCCGGGAGATAGCGCTGCACGATGGCAAAACGCGTCCCGTACTCGGTGAGGGTCTCGAACACCACGCGCGCGTTGCGGTCGTCCTTATCCAGCACGAAGATCGAGCGCCCGCCCATGCCGTGCAGGGGCTTCACGACCACCTTGCCGTGCTCGCGCATGAAGCCGCCCATCTCCGCCATGTCCCGCGTGATCAGCGTGGGGGCGCAGCACTGCGGGAACCAGGCCGTATAGACCTTCTCGTTGATGTCACGCAGGCCCTGGGGCCGGTTGACCACCAGCACGCCCGTGCTCTCGGCGCGCTCGAGGATGTAGGTGCTGTAGATGTACTCGGTGTCGAACGGCGGGTCCTTGCGCATCAGCAGGCAGTCGAGGGCGCCGAGCGGCGCAAGCACCGCCGGCCCCAGCGTGAACCAGTCGGCCGGGTCGGCCCGCACGGTGAGCGCCCGCATGTATCCGAAGGCCACCCCGTCGCGCAGCAGCAGGTCGCGCTGCTCGAGGTAGGCAAGCTCGAAGCCCCGCGCCTGTGCCGCGAGCAGCATCGCCAGCGTCGAATCCTTCGCGTAGGTGATGGCGCCGATCGGATCCATGACGACGCCCAGGCGTTTCGGAGTGGCCATTGGCGCGATTATGCTCGTCGGCGGCGCGAATATGTCTGCCGAGCGTCCGGCAGGCGATTTGGGGGCGTGCGGCTTCTTCGAAAAACGTGACGCGCGTGGCATAGCAGGGGGTGTACCGATATGTTAAAACCACGCGCTGCGCTTGCCCGTGCGCCGGGAGGCCCGCGAAACTACGCGGCTCGTGTGGAGAGTGCGCGCCGTCGCTGGCGCGAGCCTTGGGTTTCGCGAAGCCTCGTCAGTGCCCCGCTACGCGCAGGCGTGGCCAGAGCGTCCGTGCGCCCATCATCGCCGCTTTGTCTTTAGGAAGGAGTCCTCCGATCGTGAACGGCAACGCGAAACTCCAGGGCCTCAAGGTACTCGTCATCGACGACAGCAAGACGATCCGGCGCACCGCCGAGACGCTGCTCGCGAAAGAGGGCTGCGAGGTCTACACCGCGATCGACGGGTTTGACGCGCTCGCCAAGATCGCCGACCACCAACCCGACATCGTGTTCGTCGACATCATGATGCCGCGCCTCGACGGCTACCAGACCTGCTCACTGATCAAGCACAATAAGGTGTTCCGCTCCATTCCCGTCATCATGTTGTCTTCCAAGGACGGGCTGTTCGATCGCGCGCGCGGCCGTATCGTGGGCTCGGAGCACTACCTCACCAAGCCCTTCACCAAGGACGAGCTGCTCTCGGCGATCGAGACCCACATCGGGAGATGATGGTCATGCCCCTGATCCTGATCGTTGACGACTCACCGACCGAGCTGCACGTCATGCAGAAGGCGCTCGAGAAGCACGGTTACCGCACCGCCGCGGCCGCCGACGGTGCCGAAGGGGTGCGCCTGGCGCGCGAGATGAGTCCCGATCTGATCTTCATGGACATCGTCATGCCGGGCATGAACGGTTACCAGGCGACGCGTGCGTTGGCGAACGACCCGCGTACGCGCACCATCCCCATCATCATGGTCACCTCCAAGGGGCAGGAGACCGACAAGATCTGGGGCCTGCGACAGGGAGCGATCGATTACATGGTGAAGCCGGTTTCTCCCGATCAACTGGTCGCCAAGGCGCAGGCGACCCTGTCCTCGTGAGCGCCGGCGCTCAGGTGCCACACTTGCGCGGACTTACCTCATGAGCGCCCCGTCCGACTCCGCCGACGTCGAGCTGCGGTCGCTGCGCGACCGTCCGTTCGAGCTGCTCGCGGAGCTCGAGCGGCGCGGCCGCGCCGTCTCCGCGCAGGTGAGCCAGGAGGCCGCCGGCGGGCGCGAATGGGTGGGTGTTGCGCTGCGCATGGCGGGCGACCTGTACCTGGCGGCGCGCGAGGAGACTCGCGAGGTGCTCGGGGTGCCGGCGAGCACCACGCGGGTGCCGGGGGCCAAGGCCTGGATCAAGGGTCTCGCCAACGTGCGCGGCCAGCTGCTGCCGCTCATCGATCTGCGACAGTTCCTCGGCAGCGGCGTCACGCCGATCACCCGCAACACGCGCGTCGTGGTGGTGAATCACCGTGAGATCCCCGCCGGACTCCTGGTCGATGAGGTGCTCGGGTTCCGCCGCTTCGCGGAAAACGAGTTCTCCGGTGACGCCCCGCCCACGGTGGCGCGCTGCGAGCGCTATCTCGCGGGCTCCTTCCGCCGCGGCACCGAGCAGTGGCCGGTGCTGAGCCTGCGCCAGGTGCTCGAGAGTCCCGCGTTCGCGGAGGCGGCCGCATGAGTCGCAGGCGCGCACCGACCGGGCTCGCGCTGCTGCTCGCCGTGGCGGCGCTGCTGCTGGTCGGCAGCGGCGTGGCGTACTACCTGCTGCAGCCGCGTGCGCCGGGTGCCGGCCGTGGCTTGCCGCTCGATGCGCTCTACAGCCTTGCCCTCGATGCCGGCGGTGCCGTGGCCGGAGACAGCGCCGCGCTCGGCCGCTTCCAGCAGAGCCAGAAGACGCTCGAGGAGGCAGCCGGCCGCGATGCCACTGCGCCGTTCGCGAGCGATGCACGCTTCACGCGATTGATGAGCAACGCCAACGCCGTGTTGCATGCGCGGGCGCAGCTGACCGATGCCGCGCTCGCGGCGCGCGACACGGCAACCCTCGTGCCGCGGCTCACCGCCGAGGCCGATGCGCTGGCGGTGAATCTCCCGACGACGCCACCGGGCGCTGCGGCCGGCGCCATCGAGCGCTTCGAGGCGCGCGCACAGCGCCTGCAGCTGGATGTGACCGCGCTCACCCAGGGCGCGGCCGACCCGGTGCAGGCGGCCCAGCGCATCGCCGAGGCGAGCGATTATCTCGGCCAGGTGATCTCGGGGTTCGCCGGCGGCAGCTCCGCGCTCGCCCTGCCGCACGTCACCGCGCCCGAAGGTGCCAGGCACCTCAGGGCGCTCGACACCATCTACACCGAGCTCGCCGCGGCCGCGAAGCGTGCCGTGGCCGCAGCTCCGGCGCTGCCGGCGGCGCAGACCGCCGCGCGCGCCATCGTCGCCGACGCGCGCGATCTCGCCGCGAGCGCCGCCGCCCCGGCGGGCCCCACGGGCCTGCTCGCCGCGCTCCTCACCTGGCTGCCGCTCGCGCTGCTCGTTGCCGGGCTGGCGTTCCTCCTCGCCGGACTGGTCGCCGCGCTGCGCGTGCGCCGCACGGTCGAGCTGCAGCGTCTCTCGGCCGATGAGCAGCGCAAGGAGAGCGACCGCAACCAGCAGGCGATCCTGCGCTTGCTCGATGAGCTCTCGAGCCTTGCCGACGGTGATCTCACGGTGCAGGCGACCGTTACCGAGGACATCACCGGCGCCATCGCCGACTCGATCAACTACGCGGTCGATGCGCTGCGCGGCCTGGTCACCACCATCAACGCCTCCGCCATTCAGCTCGATTCGGCCACGCGGCAGACCCAGGCGCTGTCGCAGCATCTCGCCAAGGCCTCGGGAGCGCAGTCGAAACAGATCGCCTCCGCCACCGAGTCTGCGGCGAGCATGGCGGGTTCGGTGGAGGAGGTATCCGGCAATGCCGAGCGTGCCTCCGACGTCGCACGCCACTCGGTGGAGGTCGCGCACAAGGGTGGCGATGCGGTGCGCCGTACCATCGACGGCATGAACACCATCCGCGAGACCATCCAGGAGACCAGCAAGCGCATCAAGCGCCTCGGCGAGAGCTCGCAGGAGATCGGCAACATCGTCGAGCTGATCAACGACATCGCCGAGCAGACCAACATCCTGGCGCTGAACGCCTCGATCCAGTCCTCCATGGCCGGTGACGCCGGGCGCGGCTTTGCGGTGGTGGCCGACGAGGTGCAGCGCCTCGCCGAGCGTGCGGCCAACGCTACCAAGCAGATCGAGGTGCTGGTGCGCACCATCCAGACCGATACCAACGAGGCGGTGGTGTCGATGGAGCGCAGCACCACCGACGTGGTCGGCGGTGCGCTGCTCGCCGAGAACGCCGGTGCGGCGCTCGAGGAGATCGAGCAGGTATCCAACCAGATCGCCAGCCTGGTACAGAACATCTCCGGCAGCGCCCGCCAACAGACCCACGCCGCGCAGAACATCGCCCGCAACATGCAGGTCCTCAAGGAGATCAGCGCCCAGACCGCCGAGTCGACCCATGCGACCTCGATCGCCATCGCCAAGCTCGCCGAGCTCTCCGCCGGACTGCGCAAGTCCGCCGCCGGCTTCCGCCTGCCCGGCAGCGCTGACCGCGCCGGCCAGAGCGGCCACTTCCGGCGACTCGAAGACGCTACCCTTACCACGGCCAAAGTGCGGCAGATCTCCGCACTGGGCGGCTCGTAGACCCCGCAAGCGAAACCTGCATGCCTGAAGTCGCGTCCCAGACATTCGACCTCGTCGGCCGGGAGATCGGCGCTACGCTCGCCGAGGCGCGCGGCGCGCTCGAGAGTTATGTCGAGCAACCCGACAACGCAGCGCTGCTCGAGACCTGCGCGCAGGACCTGCACCAGGTGCAGGGGGTGCTGCGGGTGCTGGAGATCTACGGCGCCGCACTCCTCACCGAGGAGATGGAGCACGTTGCGCAGTACCTGCTCGCCACCCATTCCGAGCGCAAGAGCCAGGCAGAGAGCCTCGATGCGCTGATGCGTGCCATGGTGCAGCTGCCGTCCTACCTCGAGCGCGTGCTTGCCGGGGGACGTGACCTGGCGCTGGTGCTGCTGCCGCTGCTGAACGACCTGCGTGCCGTGCGCGGCCACTCACTGCTCTCGGAAGGCACGCTGCTGCTGCTCAACCTCAAGTCCGACAAGCAGGCCGAGCCGCTGACGGGCGCACCCGGCGAGCCGCCGATGACGGTCGAGCAGTGGGCGCGGCGGCTGCGCGCCCGCT
>Ga0335076_10006245_pt1 | contig 12017 bp, 9 predicted proteins | sample Lox_Sample_25_FD_206717 | JGI IMG/M metagenome (GOLD analysis project Ga0335076, IMG submission 206717) | Soil microbial communities from Loxahatchee National Wildlife Refuge, Florida, United States - Lox_Sample_2.5 | ecosystem: Environmental > Terrestrial > Soil > Wetlands | place: USA: Florida... | reverse complement strand
GACCTCGGTGAGCAGAAACGAGAGCGTCCGCGCGATTGGCGGCGCCGGCAGCCGGCCATCCATGATGGCCTCGAGGAACTCGCGGCCCGACATGAGCCTCGCCTCGGCCGGATCGGCGACGCCGTAGTCGCGTGACGCTGTCGTCAACATCGCTTTTTTCTCCTATGCATGCAGATACAAATGATGCATATGCATACATCGATGCGGACGCCAACGCAACCGATCCCCAAGACCCTCGTCGCCGACGTGCGGGCGGCGGTCGAAGCCTGCGCCGGCTGGAACTCGAGGCTCGCCGCGCGCCGCATCAGCGGCTTTCTCAGCCGCCGGATGCAAGGCTCGGGCCTCAGTCTCGCCCAGTTCGGGCTGATGGCCCAGATCGCCTCGGCGCGCGACGACACGCTCGGCGCCCTCGCCCAGCGCACCGGGCTCGACCAGTCGACGCTATCGCGCAACCTGCAGGTGCTCGAGGCCTCGGGCCTGATCGAGATCGCCGCAGGAGATAGGGACGCGCGCCGCCGCGCCGTATGGCTGACCGAAAAGGGGGCGCTCGCCCTCGAGGCGGGGCTTGCCGACTGGCGCCGCGCCCACGCCGAGCTCGCGAAGCGGATTGATGCAGACGCCGCGCGGCGGCTCGCGATCGCAGCCGAGGCTCTGGAGGAGGGGTAGGCCTCCGTGCCCCCTCGTCTTCCCGAGATCGCGTTGCAGCTTGGCCGGTCATCGGGTTCAAGTGCGGCCGATCGACCCCTTGCGCCCGGCTGAGAAACAATTCCCGGAAACCTGATTGTTCGGCTCTCCTCCACTGGCTGCACCTGTGATAGTCCATTGGCTGCCCTCTGTGGTCGAAGGAACAGAACGTGAAAAGCAAAGTTACCGCGCTGGCGACAATGTCCGCGGCCGTCGTTCTCGGCGTGAGCGCCTTAGGTTCCAGCGCGTCGGCAGAAGATACTGGCAAAGCTGTCGGTTCGCAGCTCGGCCCTTCTCGCCTCGCTTATGCCCGGTTGTATTGCACTCCTGACCACGAGACCCACTTCGGCGAGCTGACGGCAGATCTCGCCGAGCAAAATTTCGCCCCTCCCGCCTCGCCGATCTATATTGGGGGCAATCAGCCCGCGTCAGCTGTGTTCTTCGCCGGATTCGAGGCGCACTGGGGCGCCGCGGACCTGGTGAACCATCTCTACCATCCTACTCCCGCAGTTCAGCTGTTGACTGTAGCCGCGGGCGTCTTCTCGATCACAACGACAGATGGCGATTCGAGACAGCTGCACGCCGGCGACGTCGTCCATCTGGAAGACGTCGCGCCTTGCAAAGGGCACATTACGGTCGTGGGCGATACGACGGGGTTCTTGGTTTTCGCTCGCTGAGGCTCGAGCCGCTGGTTGGCGAGCAAGGTGGCCGGCGCTAGGCTTGCGAGCCGTTCTCCCCCAGAAGTGAAGCCTGCGTGACGTCCACGAACCTTTTTGCATCCGCTCCCGAAACACCCGAGCCCAGCGGGCTGGCGTCGCTTGCGCGCGCCGAGTGGTTCGTCCTTGTCAGCGCGGCGTCCGCGGCCGCCCTCGCCCTGTTCGAGGACCGGCTCTTTTCGGGGCTCAGCAACCCGCTGGTCCTTACGGCGATCCTTCTCTGGCTCTTCGTCGTGGCGCTTTGGTCGTCCTTGTGCGTCGTGCGCCACGCGGAAAGCCTCGCGAGGCGTCTCGGCGAGCCCTACGGGACGCTGCTGCTGACGCTAACCATCACCTCGATCGAGGTGGTTGCGATCTCGGCCGTCGTACGCCACGGCGGCCCCAATCCGACGCTGATGCGCGACACGCTGCTCGCGGTCATCATGATCATCATGAACGGCATGGTCGGCGTGACGCTCTTGATCGGCGGCTTCAAGCATCGCGAGCAGACGTTCAATCTCCAGGGCGCCAACGCCTATCTCGGCGTCCTCCTGCCTCTCGCCACTTTCGCCCTCATCATGCCGGACTTCACCCAGACGATCCCGGGCCCGTTTTATTCGGTGCCCCAACAATTCGTCCTGGTGATCGTGACGCTCGCCCTCTACCTGCTCTTCGTTGTTCTGCAGACCGGGCGCTATCACGGTTATTTCGAGGACGCCGGCCACGCGGCTCTCGAGGGGCGCCTGGCCGAGCCGCCTGTCTGGTTCTCGACTGGGATGCTCGCGGCCTACATGGCGGCCGTCGTCTATCTCGTCGAGCAATTCGGGCCGCCGATCGACTATTTGCTCGAGACCTTGCAGGCGCCCGCGCCGCTCGGGGGCATCTTCATCGCGCTCCTCGTCGCCGCGCCCGAGTCGATCGGCGCGGTGAAGGCGGCGCTCGACAATCAGATGCAACGCGCGGTCAATATCTTCCTCGGCTCCGTGCTGGCGACGATCGGGCTCACGATCCCCTCGGTGCTCGTCATCAATCACCTCATCGAGCGCCCGACCGTGTTGGGCGTGGAGCACACCGACCTTGTTCTGCTCATCCTCACGCTAGCCCTCAGCATGATCACCTTCATGAGCGGCCGGACCAACATGCTGCAGGGCGTCGTCCACCTGCTGCTGTTCGCGGCCTATATCTTGTTTATTTTTCAGGCGTAAACGATCGCGCCAGCCCTACCCTCGCGCCTGCCAGAAATCCGCCTGCAATAGCGCCGCTTCATCCTCGAGCAGCGGCCCGACGACTTCGGTCTTCCGTTGACCTGCCGTAAAGACAATCTCGCAGGGCAGGTCGAGGGTCGGGTTCTCCTGGTGCGCGCCGGTCTGGGCTTTCAGCGCCTTCTCCGTCTGACCATAGACGACGCGGCCAATCCCCGCCCAGTAGATCGCGCCGGCGCACATCGCGCATGGCTCGGCCGAAGTATAGAGCGTGCAGCGCGCTAGGGACTTAAGGTCGTAAGCCCGCGCCGCGCGTGACGCGAGCAAGCGCTCGGCGTGGGCGGTGCGATCGCCGCCTTCGCTGGTGAAGCCGTTGCCCTGCTCCATCAGCAGCTTGCCCTCGCCGTCGGCGAGCACCGAGCCGAACGGATGGTCGCCCGCGACGCGCGAGCGGCGCGCGACGTCGAAGGAGCGGCGCAGGAGCGCCTCGTCATAGGGGCGGAGGGCGGCGGCCATAATTGGGCTCCGAATGGGGACCGCGAAGCCATAGCATGAAGCGCCGGCTGACCGGCCGCTCCCGCGGACAGATTCGCGGCGCCAACGCCTCCGCGGCGGGCAAATTGCCTAACAATGTCCCCCTCGCGCTTCGCCTGAAGCCCTACAGATCATGGCCGCCAATTCATTTGACAGTTCAGCGGCCCTCGTTAGGGTTGCCTAAAAACGCGCCGTCCGAGGATCAAGGGCGCAGGGGAATCCGCTGACCTGCGACCCGCCGTCTTTGAGAAGACCGGGCGCGCGGGCGGCGTGATTTTTGCGTCGCGCGACATTGGCGGGTGGCCCTGGTTGGGCTTGGGAGCGAGGTTTTGTTTCTGTGAACGGCGAAACGCCCTCGCGGCTCAAGCTCATCGGCGTCAGCAAGTCCTTTCCCGGCGTGCGCGCCAACGACAACGTCAACTTGAGCGTCAAGCCGGGCGAGATCCACGCGCTCTTGGGCGAGAACGGCGCCGGCAAATCGACCCTGGTCAAGATGATCTACGGCATCCTCGCGCCTGACGAGGGCCAGATCTTCTTCGACGGCGCGCCCGCCCGCATCTCCAATCCGCGCGCCGCCCGGCGCCTTGGGATCGGCATGGTGTTCCAGCACTTCTCGCTTTTCGAGGCGATGACGGTCCTGGAAAATATCGCGCTTGGCCTCGATTCGCGCCTCTCCTCGCGCGAACTCCTCGCCGAGTTCAACCGGGTGCTCGAAGCCTACCAGCTCAAGCTCGATCCGCGCCGCGTCGTCTCGACGCTCAGCGTCGGCGAACGCCAGCGGATCGAGATCGTGCGCGCGCTTCTCCTCGACCCGAGGCTGCTCATCATGGACGAGCCGACTTCGGTCTTGACCCCGCAGGAGGTCGAGCAATTGTTCGAGACGCTGCGCAAGCTCGCTGCGAGCGGCTGCTCGATCCTTTACATTTCGCACAAGCTGCACGAGATCGTCGCGCTCTGCGACACGGCGACCATCCTGCGCGGCGGCAAGGTGGTCGCTCACTGCGACCCGAAGCGCGAGACCTCGCGCTCGATGGCCGAGATGATGATCGGCGCGAACCTCAAGGAAATCGCCAAGCCCGCCAAACGCGGGTTCGGCGCCGGCAAGCTCGCGGCGCAAGGCTTGAGCCTTGCAAAGCCGAGCGAATTTGGCGTCGCTCTTCAGAATGTGGCGTTTGAAGTCAGGGCGGGCGAGATCTTCGGCGTCGCGGGCGTCGCCGGCAACGGCCAGAACGAGCTCCTGAGCGCGATGAGCGGCGAGACGCTGGCCCCCAAGCCAGAGGCGATCATCCTCGCGGGCAAGGAGGTTGGTCGGCTCGGCGTCACCGAGCGGCGGAGCCTCGGCTTGTGCGCCGTGCCGGAAGAACGCAACGGCCACGCGGCGGTCGGCGAGTTCTCGCTCACCGACAACGCGTCGCTGACCGGCCGCGACCGGATGGAAATGGTGCGCTTCGGCCTCATCGACCCGACGAAGGCGACCAACTACGCTGCAGAAGTGATCGGGGCCTATACCGTGAAGGCGACCGGCCCTGGCGCGCTCGCCGGCTCGCTCTCCGGCGGGAATTTGCAGAAATTCATCATGGGACGCGAGATCCTGCAGCATCCCGAGGCGCTCGTCGTGTGCCAGCCGACCTGGGGCGTCGACGCCGGCGCCGCGGCCGCCATCCACCAGGCGATCGTCGATCTCGCCCAGCGCGGCTCGGCGGTTATGGTCATTTCGCAGGACCTCGACGAGCTGCTGACGCTTTGCGACACGATCGCGGTGATCAATCTCGGCCGCCTGTCGCCGCCGATGAAGGTCGGCGACGTGTCGATCGAGGAGATCGGCCTGCTCATGGGGGGCGTGCACGGCGATCCGACGGCGACGATTGAAATGACAGAGGCCCTGCATGCGCATCCGGCTTGAAAAGCGCCTGACGCCAAGCCGCTTCATGCAGATCGCGACGCCCGTCGCTTCGGTGTTGCTGACGATGCTGCTCGGGGCGATCATCTTTCAGCTGATCGGCTTCGATGGCCCCAACGCCATCTTCCAGACCTTCATCACCCCGATCGTCGCGCCCTATAAATGGGTCGATGTGCTGACCAAGGCAGCCCCTCTCATCATCATCGCCCTCGGGCTCTCGCTCGGCAATCAGGCCAAGATTTGGAACATCGGCGCCGAGGGTCAATATATCATCGGGGCGTTGACCGGCGCCGGTGTCGCCTACTCTGCCCCAAGCGCGCCGGGCTTCGCGGCGATCCCCCTCATGATCGCAGCCGGGATTGCTGGCGGCATGGCCTGGGCCGCCGTGCCTGCGTTTCTGAAGACGCGGTTCCGCGTCTCCGAAGTGCTCTCCACGCTGATGCTCGTCTATGTGGCGCTGCAAGTTCTCAACTACATGGTCGACGTCCCGTGGAAGGACCCGAACGGGCACAACTTCCCCCAGACGGCGCCGCTGACGCCAGCGCAGTCGCTGCCGCAGGTCCTGCCGGGAACAGTCATCCCGCCCGGCTTCGTCGTCGCGATCGTGCTCACGCTTCTTTTTTGGCTGCTCACGACCCGCTCGGTTTACGGCTTCTCGGTGCGGACGGTGGGCGCCGCGCCGGAAGCGGCGCGCTACGGCGGATTCGACGCCTCACGAACCATTTGGTCGACCCTCATGATCAGCGGGGCCATGGCGGGACTTGCCGGCGTGATCGAGGTGATGAGCCAGCTCAGGCTGATCAATCTGGGCTTTCCCTCGGGCTACGGTTTCACCGCGATCATCGTCTCTTTCCTCGGCCGTCTGCATCCCGTTGGCGTCTTCCTCGCCGGGCTGATCCTGGCCGTCACCTATGTCGGCGGCCAAGTCGCGCAGACGGCGGTCCATGTGCCCGAGGCGACCGCGGGCATTTTCCAGGCGACGATGCTGTTCTTCATCCTCGCAAGCGACATCTTGGTCCGCTATCGGGTGAGAGTCATTCGTGACGCGCCGCGGGTTCAGCCGGCGGAGGCGGTTGCCTGATGCTGACCTTCATCATCGACGCGCTGGTGACCGTGGTCGGCGTGACGACTCCGATCCTGCTCGCAGCCACCGGCGAACTGGTCGTCGAGAAGAGCGGCGTGCTCAATCTCGGTGTCGAAGGGATGATGCTGGTTGGCGCGGTGACCGGCTTCGCTATCGCCCTCACTTACGGCGACAGTCTCGGCGCCCTTGCGCCGTGGCTCGGAGTCGTGTGCGCCGCGCTCGCCGGCGCGGCGTCGTCCATGCTGTTCGCGGCGCTCGTCCTGACGCTCGGCTCCAATCAGGTGGCGACCGGGCTTGCGCTCACCATCTTCGGCATCGGGCTTTCGTCGCTGATCGGGTCGGGCTACGTTGGCACGATCATCCCGGCGTTCGATTCGCTCTTTCCCGATTCGCTCGCGGGTGATCCCCTGTGGCGGGTCATTTTCGGCTATAGCCCGCTCGTCTATTTCGCTCTCATCATGATCTTCGCCGTCGGCTGGTTCTTAAACCGCACCCGCGCCGGCCTCATCCTGCGCGCGATCGGCGAGAATGACATCTCCGCCCATTCGATCGGCTATCCGGTGATCCCGATCCGCTACGCCGCCATCGCCTTCGGCGGCGCGATGGCGGGGATCGGCGGCTGCTACTTCTCGATGGTGATGACGCCGATGTGGGCCGAGCAGATGACCGCGGGACGCGGCTGGATCGCGCTGGCGCTGGTCGTCTTCTCCGGCTGGCGCGCTGGGCGCCTGTTGGCGGGGGCCTATTTCTTCGGGGTTCTGATGACGCTTGAGCTCTACGCGAAAGCTTCCGGCTTCTCGTTCCTGCCGTCCCAGTTCTGGGCCGCGATGCCCTACCTCATGGCGGTTGTCGTGCTTGCGGTCATTTCTTCGCGCGGCGTCGCCGGCAGCGAGGCCCCTGCCTGTCTCGGGCGACCATTCCTGCCCAGCAGCTAAGCGTCAAAGAGACGCATCGAGGCGAAAACACGATCAAGCAAGGAGAAGAAAAATGAGCTTAACTACACGACGCAATTTCATGAAGACCACTGCGGTGGGGTTGGCGGCGCCGGCCCTCCTGCGAAGGGCTTGGGCCGCCGAGCCGCTGAAGCTCGGCTTCGTCTATCCCGGCCCGGTCGGCGACTACGGTTGGAGTTGGGCCCACAACAAAGGGCGGCTCGCGATGGACGAGGCGCTCAAAGGCCAGGTCGTCTCGAGCTACGTCGAGAATGTAAAGGAGGACGCAAGCGCCATCCCGATCATCAAGGATCTGGCGCAGCAGGGTAACAAGCTGATCTTCACCGCGTCCTTCGGCTTCATGGACCAGACGATCGAGGCCGCCAAACAATTGCCGGACACCAAGTTCGAGCATTGCGCGGGCTACAAGAAGGCGGACAACGTCGGCCTTTACAACGAGCGCTTCTATCAGGGCCGCGCGGTGGTCGGCACGATCGCCGGCCATATGTCGAAAACGGGAACGATCGGCTATCTCGGTTCGTTCAAGATTCCCGAAGTCGTGATGGGGGTGAACGCGTTCACCTTGTCGGCGCAGGCGGTGAACCCGAAGATCACAACCAAGCTGGTGATGATCGATTCGTGGTTCGATCCGGCCAAGGAGGCTTCCGCAGCGGAAACCCTCGCCAATCTCGGCTGCGACTTCATAACCACCCACACCGACAGCCCGGCGGCGCTGCAGGTTTGCGAAAAGCGCAAGATCTATGGCTTCGGGCAGGGCGCCGATATGTCGCGCTTTGCGCCGCACGCGCATTTGACGGCGATAGAGGACAACTGGGGCCCCTATTACATCTCGCGCGCCAAGGCGATGCTCGACGGAACGTGGAAGCCGGACGACGTATGGATGGGCTTCAAGGAGGGCTGCGTCGAGATGGCGCCTTACAACAAAGCGATGCCCGACGACGTGAAGGCCGCGGCTGACAAGATCATCGCCGGCTGGAAGGACGGCAGCTACGACGTCTTCACCGGCGAGATCAAAGATCAGTCCGGCGCGGTGAAAGTCCCCAAGGGCCAGCGCATGGAGGACAAGGACATCGCAGTGATGGACTGGTATGTCCAGGGCGTACAGAGCTAAGCAGCGCGCTCGCTCCTTGTCCGCTTGCGGGAGAAGGTGTCACCACTGGCGACGGATTAGGGTTGGGCGGAGCGCCTCGCGGCGCAAACCGCTCAACCCGGTCCTTGAGGGAAATCCCGGCCGCAGAACTCAGCCGATCCGGATGATGTCCACTTCGTCGCGGAGGCGTACCTTCGCCGACTCGACGACATGCAGGTGGTGGGTGAACAGGATCGGCTGAATGCGCTCCCCCATTGCCGCGAGCGCTTCGAGACCGGCGCCGGTCCGGAAGTCGTCGAAGCTGGCGAAAATGTCGTCGCCGATGAACGGAGGCGCCTCGGCGCGGGCGGCGTAGTCCTGGGTATAGGCGAGGCGCAGCGCCAGATAGAGCTGGTCGCGCGCGCCTTCGCTTAGGTGCGTCACAGGCGCCCGCTCGCCATTCGGCCGGCAAGCCTCGAGCTTGGCCTCGTCGTCGTCGTAGAAACTCTGGTCGAGCCCGGAGAAGGCTCCGCCAGTCAGGGTTGCGAACGCCTCCCCGGCGCGGGTCATCAACGGATCGCGCCGCGTGGCGCGATGATCGTCGAGCGCGCCGCCGATGAGCGCCGAAGCCGCCTTCAAGACCGCCCAGCGACGGGCGGCGTCCACGAGCTCCGCCTCGGCGTTGCGGCGTTGTTGCAGCGCCGCCTCGGCGCCGACGCCGGCCTCGAACTCCTCACGCTTGCGTTGAAGCCGGTCACGCTCCGCGTACCGCTCTTTTTCCTGAAGGCCGAGTTCTTCATCCCGGCGCTCGAGCTCGGCCAAGCTCGCCGCGGCGGCGTCCGGATCGAAAGCGTTCATGTCCTCGATGAGCCGCGCTTCCTCGACCCCGTCGGCCTGGTCGGCGAGACGGAGGCGAAGCTGGCGGAGCGCGTCGGCGGCGCGGGCGCGCTCACCCTCGCGCGCGAGCAAGACGATCGGGTCCGAGCCAGGGGGCAGAGGGGCCGCCCTTGCCGCCATGGTCTCTTTGGCCCTGGCATGGCGAGCGTGCGCTTCGCCGAGCGCCTGACGCGCCGCCTCCCTGCGCTCGGCCGCTGCGTGCCGTCTCGTCTCGGCGGTGCGCGCCTCGACAAGACGCTCATTGAGGAGGCGCGCGGCAGCCTCGGGCGGCAAGTCGGGCAATGCCGGGGCGCAGCGCTGAACGAGCGCGCGCGCTTCCGTCTCGAAGTCGCTCATGTTCCGCTCGATGCCGGCGACACGGCGCGCACGATTGCGGTGGTTCTCGGCGTCGTTCAAAGCCCTGTCCCAGACATCGAGGGCGGTCTCGGCGGCTTCGATCGACGCCTCGCGTTCGAGCCCGAGCGCGCAGGCCGCGTCGGCCCACCGGCGGCGCCAATCCCGGAGGAGCCCGGCGGCGGCGGCGTCTTCGACCTTCGCTTCGTCGAGTCGCCGGCCCGCTTCCGCGAACCGGGTCTCGAGATCGCGCGATCTTTCCCAGCCCCGCGTCGCCTCGTCCAGGCGGCGCTCGAAGCGATCGGCCAGCCGGATGCAGTCGAGACCCTCGATGTCGCTCAGTCCTGCCGCGAGACAGAGACCGCGCAGAGCCGGCTCGAGGCGGCGGAGCTCCGCTTCTCTCGCCTCGAGCTCTATTCGGCGCGCGACGAGCTTGTCGCGGGTCTTCAGGCACTGTTCAACCCGGCCAGACCATTCCTGCATGCGGGCCGGCGAGCGCGGACGGACGCAGACGCACTTCCAAAGCTCGCCCCAGCGGTGCTCCGTTTGCTTGACCAGCGCCGCCGCTTGCGTTTCTGCGGCCTGCGCCAAAGCGCTTTGGCGCGCCTGTTCGTCGAGCCGCTGGGTTTCGAGCGCATGTCTCGCCAGACGCGCCGCGTCCTCGATCGCGTCGTCGGCGAGACGATCCGCGTCAATGGTGAGGCGCTCGAATTCGGCGACGCGAACCCCGAGCGACGCCGGCGATGGGGCCTCCTCAACGCCGAAGATCGCCGCGCGCAACGGTCCCCACGCCGCTTCGCGGCGCGCGCGCGCTTCGGCGATGCGATCGGCCGTGGCCAGCGGACGGCCCGCCGCAAGCCGCGAGAGGCGGACCCTCGTATCACTCATCTCCTTCTCGACCGCCTCCCTCTCTCTTGCGGCTTCCCGCGCCGCGCGCGACCCTGCCTCGAAGGCGTTGACGAAATGAACGAGCTCCTCAGGATGCGGCAACGGAAGCCTCGCCAGCGCTTCGAGATCGGCGACCGGCGGATCGAGCCTCGCGGCCGCGTCGCTAAGCTCGAGGGTCTCCTTCGTCAGCGAGATCCGGTTGTCGGCGACCCTCCGCGCCTCCTCGGCGATCTTGCCGAGGGCGGCGTATTTCTCGCGCAACGGCGCGGGATCGACGTCCGCGCCATGCGCCTCTCGCGCTGTGCGGGCGGACTCGCAGGCCTTCTGCGCCCGGAGGAGTTCACTCGCCATCGCGTTTGCGGACGCTTCCGCCTCGCGTCCCTGCTTGATCAGCCTGCGCGCCTCCGTCTTCGCCGCTTCGGTCGGCCGCCGTGTCTCAAGCGAACCGACATCAGCCAGACCTAACGATCGTGCATGACGATCGAGAGCCGCGAGAAAGCTGTCAGCCTCGCGCTGCACGGACGGGAGGTCGCGTTTTGCGTCCTTGTAGCCGCCGCCCTTCTGGAAGAGGGCCTCGATCGGCGCGGCGTCGGCCAGCACCGCTTCATCAACCGCGATATTCGCCAAGACCTGAGCGAGACGCTCCTCGTCGACTCGCGCCCGCTCGGCCTCCTCGCCCGCGGCGCGCAGTTCATCGAGCGCTGCCTGCAGGCCCTGCGTTTCGCCGGGGGCGAATTCGGGCAAGTCGCTGAAAGATGCGAGCTCGGCTTCCATTTCCCGGATGCGGCTGAGGAGCGGCGTGGTCCGCTTCAGCCGGTTCAAGCGCGACCGCTCGATGTCGCCGGTCCGACGCTCGGCGCGAAGCCGGTCGAGCTCATGGCCAAGCTCTTCGATGTCCTTGTTGAGTTTGAGCCAGGCGTCGCTTCGGAGTTCCTTTTCGCGAATTGCGGCGCGCGCCGTGTTGAAACGTTCGAGCGCCTGATAGAAGCGGCGGTCCTTGCCGGCGCGAGGCGCAAAAACGCCGTCCGCTTCGTCGTCGAGCGAACGGCGGAGCTCAGCGAGTCCACGCAGGCCGGACGCCGCCGCCATGAGGCTCGCGCCAACGTCGCCGTCCGCCTGCAGCATCTCATCGCCGCCGGCGCGCAGCTTGTTCGCGTCGAGTCCGAACGAGCGCTCGAACACGTTCTGGGTGAGTCCGCCGAGAAACGGGGCGAGCGCGTCGTCGGGCAGAGGACTGCCGGAGCAGTCCTGAAGCGTGTTCTTGCGCCCTTTGCGCCGCCAAAATTTGAGCGAGCGGCCGTCAGCCGCGGCGATCTCCGCGCCCACCCGCAACTGGCCGGGAAAGCGGGACGCGTAGGGCGTTCGCTCCGGCACGCCGAACAGGAGCGCGCCGACGGCGGCGAGCGCGGTCGATTTGCCCGCCTCGTTCGGCCCATAGACGACATGGAGCCGCGCCCCCGGCCGGAAAACGATCCGGAGGGTCTCGAAGGCGCCGAATCTCTCCAGTTCGAGGCTCAGCAACCGCACGGCTTGTTAGTCCTCAGCCGAACGGCCGAGAGCGAGCGCGCGAGCTTCCGTCAGAATCGACTCGAGGCCGAGCGCCGCGTCCGCGTCTTCCGCCATACCGCCGGGCAACCTGTCTCTGACCACCTTGAGCAGTTCGGTCACCCGCGTGCGCACCGCGGCGTCTGCCTCGCTCTTCTCGAGCGCCGCGGCCAAATCGATTTCGGCCAGCGCGTCGTCGACGGCCGGCGACCGCCGCGGCGCCGCGGTGTCGA
>Ga0335076_10006243_pt1 | contig 12020 bp, 11 predicted proteins | sample Lox_Sample_25_FD_206717 | JGI IMG/M metagenome (GOLD analysis project Ga0335076, IMG submission 206717) | Soil microbial communities from Loxahatchee National Wildlife Refuge, Florida, United States - Lox_Sample_2.5 | ecosystem: Environmental > Terrestrial > Soil > Wetlands | place: USA... | reverse complement strand
ACCTTGGCGCCGAGCGCGTCGGTGAGGAGCTTCCAGCCCTCCCAGTCGCCCTCGGCGAGGCCGTCCTCGATCGATACGATCGGGTAGCGCGCCACCCAGTCCTGGTACAGGCGCACCATCTCGTCGCGCGTGCGCACGGTGCCCTCGCCCGCGAGCACGTACTTCTGGCCGTCGAAGAGCTCGCTCGCTGCGACGTCGAGGCCCAGGTGCACGTCGACGCCCGCGCGGTAGCCCGCGCGCTCGATGCCGCGCAGGAGCATCTCGACCGCCGCTTCGTTCGAGGTCAGGTCGGGCGCGAAGCCGCCCTCGTCGCCGACGCCGGTCGCGAAGCCGGCGTCCTTGAGCGTGTCGCGCAGCGCGTGGAAGATCTCGGCGCCCATGCGCAGACACTCGGCGAACGTCGGTGCGCCGGTCGGCAAGAGCATGAACTCCTGGAAGTCGACCTTGTTGTCGGCGTGCGCGCCGCCGTTCAGCACGTTCATCATGGGCAGCGGCAAGAGCGGCTCGCGCCCGGCCGCGAGCCAGCGGAACAGGCTCTCTCCCGCTTCTGCGGCGGCCGCGTGCGCCGCCGCGAGCGAGATGCCGAGGAGCGCGTTCGCGCCGAGCCGCGACTTCGCCTCGGTGCCGTCGAGCTCGATCATGCGGCGGTCGAGCGCGGCCTGCTCCGCGAGGCCCGCCACGGGCAGACCCCGCACCGCGCGCGCGAGCTCGCCGTTCGCGTTCTCGACCGCCTTGCGCACGCCCTTGCCGCGGTAGCGCCTCTTGTCCCCGTCGCGCAGCTCGAGCGCCTCGCGGCTGCCCGTCGACGCGCCCGACGGCACGGCCGCCCGCCCGCGCGCGCCGGAGTCGAGGCGCACGTCGACCTCGAGCGTGGGATTGCCGCGCGAGTCGAGAATCTCTCGCGCGTGGACTTGCTGGATGGTCGCCATGGCGGCGCAGTCTAGCGCAGCGCGCGCAGCGGAGAGAGCAACAGCCGCCCGTCCGCGTCCCGGTCGACGCGCGCCTCGACGCCGTACACCGCGGCGATGCGCTCGGCGGTCAGCACCTCGGCGGGCGCGCCGCGCGCGGCGACTTCACCATGCGCGAGCAGCACGAGCTCGTCGGCGAAGCGCGCCGCGAGCACGAGGTCGTGCGTGACCAGCGCGATGCCGCGCGCGGGGTCGGCCGCGAGCCACTCGCGCAGGAAGCCGAAGCACGAGAGCCCGTGGCCGAGGTCCATGTGCGCGGTCGGCTCGTCGAGGAGCCACGCGTCGACGCCCTGGGCGAGCGCGCGCGCGAGCAGCACGCGCCGCTTCTCGCCACCCGACAGCGTCGGGTACGCGCGCGCGGCGAGCGGGGCCAGGTCGAGTGCCGCGAGCGCGGCGGCCGTGCGCGCCGCGTCCTCGGCCGATTCGCGGCCCAGCGGGCCGAGGAACGGCGCGCGCCCGAGCGCGACCATCTCGCGCACGCTGAACGGGAACGGCATGGCCGAGTCCTGCGGCACGACCGCGAGGCACTGCGCGATCTCGCGCCGCGACAGCTCGGCGAGCGGCCGTCCGCCGAGCTCGACTGCGCCCGCGTCGGTGCGCAACACGCCGGAGAGCGCGCGCAGGAGCGTGGTCTTGCCCGCGCCGTTCGGGCCCGCGACGGCGACGAGCCGACCGGGCGCGAGCTCGAGGTCGACGCCGCGCAGCACCGGGGCCGCGCCGAACGCGTGAGCGATGCCGCGCGCGCGGACGAGCGGCGCGCTCACGACGGCAGGCGCGTGAGCTCGCGCCGCAACAGCAGGAGGAAGAGCGGGCCGCCGACGAGCGACGTCAGCGCGCCGACGGGCAGCTCGGTCGGCGCGAGCACGACGCGCGCGAGCGTGTCCGCCACGACGAGGAAGGCGGCGCCGCCCAGCGCGGACGCGGGCACGAGCAGCCGGTGGTCCGAGCCGAACGAGAGCCGCAACAGGTGCGGCACGATCAGCCCCACGAAGCCGATCAGCCCCGACACGGCGACCGACGCGCCGATCATCAGCGCCGTGCCCGCGAACACCCAGCGCCGCACGGCCGGCACATCTACACCGAGATGTGTCGCCGTCTCGTCGCCCTGCGCGACCAGGTTGAGCGCGTACGCGAAGCGCAGCGCCACCGCGAGGCCCAGCGCGAAGCAGACGGCCACGCCGGCGAGCAGCCCCGGCTCCACCAGGCGGATCGAGCCGATCAGCCACAGGAACACGCCGGCCACGCGCGCGAGGTCGGTGGCGCTCGTCGCGAACACGATCAGCGACGACGCGAACGCGTTGAACACCACGCCCGTGAGCAAGAGGCTGTGCGCGGGCGCGCGCCCGGCCGCCGCGGCGAGCGCGTAGAGCAACAGGCTCGCGGCGAGCGCGCCGGCGAACGCGACCACGGGCACGCCCGCGCCGCCGAGCCACAGCCCGCCGCCGAGCGCGAGCGCGAGCACGCCGCCGAGCGCTGCGCCGCCCGAGATGCCGAGCACGTACGGATCGGCGAGCGGGTTCTGCAGCAGCGCCTGCAACAGCGCGCCCGACGTCGCCAGCCCCGCTCCGACGAGCGCCGCGAGCACGGCGCGCGGGAGCCGGATGCCGAGCACGATGTCGCGCGTCGCGTGCTCGGCCGAGCCGACGGCGAGGCTCGCTGCGACCGCGACCGCGAGGAGCAGCGCGAGCGCCACGAGAACGCGCGCGCGTGCGCCGCCGCTCACGAGCCGAGCTCCGGGTGGATGCGCGCGCGCAGGAGCTCGGCGCCGCGCGCCAGCTCCGCGCCGGGCAGCGTCGCGACGCCGGGCGGCACCAGCTCGACGCGCTTCGCGGCCACGCGCTTCCAGTACGCGCGAGCGGCCGCTTGCGCCGCGGGCCCGCGGTCCGACTGCGTCGAGTCGATCAGCACGTCGGGGGCGCGCTCGACGAGCAGCTCGAGCGAGACCTCGGGATACGTGCGCGGCAGGTCGGCGAACACGTTCGCGCCGCCGGCGGTCTCGATGAGCGCGCTGGCGAAGCTCTGGCCCGCCACCACGTACACGGGATCGCGCTCGACGACGAGCGCCACCTTCGGCCGGGGCAGCGCAGCGACGGACCGCGCCACCGCGTCGAGCTCGCCCCGCACGCGCTGCGCGAGCGCGCGTCCGTCGTCCGCGCGGCCGACCAGAGCGCCGAGCGACTCGTAGCTGGCGAGCACGGAGTCGAGCGAGCCGCCGGTCTCGAGCTCGGTAGCGGCGACGCCGCGCGCGCGCAGCGCTGCGAAGAACGCCGCCTGCGACTCGCTGCGCACACCCACCACGAGCGACGGCCGCAGCTCGAGCGTGCGCTCGAGATCCGGCGCGAACAGCCCGCCCAGCTCGGGGAGCCCCGCGCAGCCGGGCAGCTCGCGCGAGAAGCGGTCGATGCCGACGATGCGCTCGCGCAGACCGAGCGCGAGCAAGACGCCTGTGGTCGACGGCGAGAGCGACACGATGCGCAGCTCGCCCGCGCCCGCGTCCTGCGCGCGCTCGCGACACGCCGCGGCGAGCAGCAGCACGAAGAGACACGCGCGGAGGCTCTTGCGCACCGCGGTGTTCTAGCACGCCCGAGCGCACGGGATGACGGAGGCGCGGCGGCGGCCGCCGCGCCCCCGGACCGCGCGCGGTCTACTTGGCGGGCTGCGCCGTCGTCTTCCCCTCGAGCGCGACGTGAGCGCGGATGCGCTCCATCTCCTTGTCGCCGATGCCCTTCACCTGCGACAGCTCGTCGACGTTCTTGAAGGCGCCGTGCTCCTTGCGGTAGCGGATGATCGCCTCGGCCTTGGCGGGCCCGATCCCGGGCAGGAGCCCGAGCTCGTCCGCCGTCGCCGAGTTCACGTTCACGACGCCCGTGATGGCGGGCCCGGAGCCCCGAGCTCCGGACTCGCTGCCGGCCGCGAACGCCGGCGTGGACAGGCACAGACAGAGACCCAGCGCGGCGGCCGCGCCCGCGGCCCTTCCCGCGAATGGATGTCGCATGACGCGCATCCTCCTCTTCGTTTCTGGGGCGAGGTCGCGGGGTGAGGCGGGGAACTCGCTAGTGGCGCCGCTCGACCACGAAGTCGGCGAGCGCCTGCATGGCGCGCTTCGCCTCGCAGTCGACGAACGGCTCGATGCGCTCGCGGGCCTGCGCGCACACCTGGCGTGCGCGCTCGAACGTGCTCTCGACGCCGTGGTGGCGCGCGACGCACTCGGCGACGCGGCGCACCTCGTCGCGGTCCGGCGCGCGGCCGGCCGCGCTCTGCAACGCGAAGCTCTTCAGCATGGCGGTGACGGCATCGCGCTCGCCCGTCGAGCAGCGCTTCAGCGTCGCGATGAGCGGCAAAGTGAGCTTGCCCTCCGCGGCGTCGGTGAGCGGCGCCTTGCCCAGGTCGAGCTCCTGGCCGGCGTAGTCGAGCGCGTCGTCGACGAGCTGGAACGCGAGCCCCAGCTGAGCGCCGTAGTCGCGCACGGCGCGGCGCTCGGCGCGAGTCACTCCGCCCAGGATGGCGCCCGACTCGGCCGACGCCGCGAGCAGGCTCGAGGTCTTGCCGCCGATGATGTCGATGTAGGTCGACTCGGTGATGTCGGGGTCGAAGCTGCGCGTCAGCTGGACGACCTCGCCCTCGGCCATGGCGCGGATGCTCTCCGCGAAGCTGGCGAGGATGTCCTGGTCGCCGTCCTCGACGAGCGTCTGACACGCGCGCGCGAACAGGAAGTCGCCCACCAGGATCGCGAGCTTGCTGCCGAAGCGCGCGTTCACGCTCGGCCGGCCGCGGCGCGTCTCGGCGCCGTCGACCACGTCGTCGTGGAGCAGCGATGCGCTGTGGAGATATTCGGCCGCCGCGGCGATCTGGATCGCGCGCGGGCCGCGGTAGCCGCACAGGCGAGACGCGAGCAGCACCACCACGGGGCGGATGCGCTTTCCGCCGCCGCCGAAGGTGTGCTCGCCGATCGCGGGCACGACCGGCGACACCGACCGCAGCGCCTCGCGCATGACGCGCTCGAGGTGCTCGAGGTCGTCGTGCAGAAATGCCGTGATGCGGTCCAGGTCGGGGGGCTCGTTCAAGCTTGCGAGTCTACCCGCGGCCCCGGTTGCTGTCAAAAGCGCCAATGCGAAAAATCCCTGCGATTTCAGAGAGTTGCCGCTCGTACACACCTCGGCTAGACGCGCGTGTTGCGCGCGGGTGACGCGCGCGGCGCGCCTGGCTCAAGGGCCCCGTCGCCGCCGCCGAACTCTCTTCGATGGGCCGCGGCCAGAAGGACGAGGTCGACGAGGAGCTCGACGAGCTCGACCAGGGCCTGAAGCGGCTGCGGGTCGAGTACGACCAGTACTTCCTCGGCATCCTGAAGCGCCCGCCCGAAGTGCTGCAGGGCCGCATCCAGAAGCTCATCACGAAGTACTCGAACGAGACCCTGCGGAAGACCCACCAGAAGTTCCGCTTCAACCAGCTGAACTCGAAGTTCCAGATCCACCGCCAGCAGTGGGGCCGCACGCTGCGGCAGATCGAGCAGGGCACCTACAAGGGTCACCTGTTCCGCGCGAGGCTCCACGAGCGCGAGCGCGGCATCTCCGACGCCACGCCGAGCCCGGCGAGCCGCGCGCCCGAGCCGACGGCGCGCCCCGGCGCGATCGACAAGCTCTTCGACGCGCTCGTCGCGGCGAAGAAGCGCGCCGGTGACGCGGCGCCTGCGCCCGACCGCGCGAAGCTCGACGAGATCGTCCGCAAGCAGACCGCTGCGCTCAAGGAAAAGCACCCGGGCGCGAAGGTGAAGTTCCGCGTCGCGATCGAGGGCAACAAGGCGAAGCTCGTCGCGAGCGTCGTGAAGTCCTGAAGGCCCGGCGCCGCCGCGCGCGCTAACCTGCGCGCCCATGCGCGTGGCCCTGGTGCACGACTGGCTGACCGGGTTTCGCGGAGGCGAGAAGGTCCTCCACGAGCTCGCCGGGATGTTCCCGGACGCGCACCTGTACACCTTGATCCACGTGCCCGGCGCAGCGAGCCCGGCCATCGAGCGCCTGGCTATCACGGCGAGCCCGCTGTCGCGCCTGCCCGGCGCGGCGCGCCACTACCGCAAGCTCTTGCCGCTCTTCCCGCGGGCCATCGAGCGCTTCGACCTGCGCGGCTACGACCTCGTGATCTCGACGAGTCACTCGTTCGCGAAGGGCGTGCGCGTGCCGCCGGGCACGCCGCACCTCTCTTACTGCTTCACGCCGATCCGCTACGTGTGGGACCTGGCGGACGAGTATCTCGGCCGTGGCTGGAAGCGCGCTGCGGCCGCGCCGCTGGTGGCGTACCTGCGCCGCTGGGACCGGCGCACGAGCTCGCCCGGGCGCATCACGTCGGTCGTCGCGATCTCCCACGCCATCGCGGAGCGCATCCGCCGCGCGTGGGGGCGCGCCGCGGGCGTGGTGTACCCCGGGGTCGACGTCGCGCGCTTCGGCGCGGTGGAGCCGCGGCGCGGCGAGTACTTCTTCATGCTCGGCGGCTTCGTGCCGTACAAGGCCGAGGCGCTGGCGATCGAGGCGTTCGGCCGGCTGGGCCTGCCGCTCGTGCTCGCGGGCGACGGACCGACGCGCGCGGCGCTCGAGCGCACGGCGCCGCCGAACGTGCGCTTCCTGGGCCGCGTCTCCGACGCCGAGCTCGACGAGCTCTACGCGCGCTGTCGCGCGCTGGTGTACCCCCAGCTCGAGGACTTCGGGATCATCGCGGTGGAAGCCCAGGCTGCGGGGAAGCCGGTCGTCGCATTCGGCCGCGGGGGCGCAGCGGAGACGGTGGTGGGGAGCGACGACGCCGGGGGCCGCGCGCCGACGGGCGTATTCTTCCGCGAGGCGACGCCGGAGTCGCTCGCAGCGGCGGTGTCGCGCTTCGCCGAGATCGAGGGCAAGTTCGATCCCGCCGCGATCCGCGCCAACGCCGAGCGATTCTCGCTCGAGAACTTCCGCGCGGGCATGAAGCGCGCGATCGACGAGGTGCTGTTGTGACTCGCAAGATTCCGATGGTCGATCTGGGGCCGCAGGTCGACGCGCTGTGGCCCGAGCTCGAGAAGGCCGTGCATGACGTGCTGCGCTCGGGGCGCTACATCCTGGGCCCGAACGTCGAGGCGTTCGAACGCGAGGCCGCGGGCTTCCTCGGCGCGCGCTACGCGGTCGGCGTGGGCTCGGGCACCGACGCGCTCGTGCTCGCGCTGCGCGCGCTCGGCATCGGCCCCGGGGACGAGGTGATCGTGCCGTCGTTCACCTTCTTCGCCACGGCGGAGTCGGTGAGCCTGGTCGGCGCGACGCCCGTGTTCGCGGACATCGAGCCCACGACCTACTGCATGGAGCCGGAGTCCGTCGCCAAGCTGTTGAACCTGCGCACGCGCGCGATCGTTCCCGTGCACCTGTTCGGGCACCCGGCCGAGCTGGACGCGCTGCTCGAGCTGGCGCGCGCGCGCGGGCTCGCGGTGCTCGAGGACGCCGCACAGGCGTTCGGCGCCGTGTACCGCGGCCGCAAGGTCGGCACGCTCGGCAACGCCGCCGCGTTCTCGTTCTTCCCGTCCAAGAACCTGGGTGCGTTCGGCGAGGCCGGGCTCATCACCACCGACGACGAGGCGATCGCGAACTCGCTGCGCAGCTTGCGCGCGCACGGCTCGCGCGAGCGCTACGTGCACACCGAGATCGGCTACAACGCGCGGCTCGACGAGCTGCAGGCGGCGCTCCTGCGTGTGAAGCTGCCGCACGTGGCGGAGTGGAACGACGAGCGCCGCCGCGTGGCGGCGGCCTACGACGCATCACTTTCCGGTGTAGCCGGCGTACGCACGCCGCGCGTCGCGCCCGGCTGCACGCACGTGTTCCACCAGTACACCGTGCGCGTGCCGGCCGAGAAGCGCGCCGGCGTGCAGCGCGCGCTCGAGACCGCGGGCATCGCCACGCAGATCTACTACCCGATCCCGAACCACGCGCTGCCCATGTACGCAAAGGAAGGCCGCGCGCTGCCCGAGACCGAAGCGGCAGCGCGCGAGGTGCTCTCGCTGCCGATCTACCCCGAGCTGGCCGACGCCGACGCGCGCGAGATCGCGCGGCTCTTGCGCGCAGCCCTCGGGTAGCAGCTCCGACTCAAGCGCGCCGCGCGGACGCTCGATAGGGGCTCGTGCGGCGAGTCACGGCGCTGTTGTGTCTCTGGCCATGCCTCACGGGATGCGCGACCCCCTGGGTCCTGGACCACGCGGCCGGAAGAGGGACGCCCGTGGCCGTGCGAGTCCACGAAGTCCGGAGTGTCTCGCGGGCCGAGGACTCGAGCGCGCTCTCGCTGTGCCTCTCGACCGGCGAAGGCGAGCTCGAGCTGCGCGTGAATCTTCGGCCCTCGTCCGACCGCTCGCGGGAGCTGAAGGACCCTCTGCTCGTCCGGTCCGAGGCGGTCGAGCTCCGCAGCGGCTGCTCGTCCGGCGGAGTGACCGTGGCGCTCGAGGAGGAGGCTCCGAGCGACTCGGGCCCTCCGAGGCTACTCGCAGCCCTGTCCACGGCCCATCCGACGCCCGTCGCGCCGCGCCCCGCGTACGTGGAAGTGACTCGCTCGCGACGCGACGCATCGCTCGTCGCCTTCGCCACCTTCATCTCGCCCACACCGTTTGCCGGAGACCACCGCGCGGCACAGATCTCGCTCTTCGATCTCACGCGTCCGAACGAGCTGCCCAAGCAGCGCGCTCTGTATGCAGCGCTTCCCTTCGCAGTCGTCGCCGACGCCGCATGGACCGCCGTCGCGCTGCCGCCGATCGCGCTCGGCTCGGCGATCGTGCTGCTTCTCTACGCCCCCTCGGAGCTCTCGGAGCTGCTCGGGAAGCTCTGAGGCCGACGCTCCGCTAGCGGCTCCTCGCGGTCACCTGCGGCGGGCGGCTCGGCCACTTCTGGAAGGTGGCGCGGTGGCGCGCCAGCGCGCGCATGATGATCTCGATGTAGACGAGCTTCCGGATCATGTAGCTGTGCGTCTCTTTCGGATCGAGGTACAGGTTGTAGAGACGCCCGTACGGATACTGCTGCAGCACCCCGGTGAAGCCGCCGGGGTTCACCACGTCGGTCGAGTCGTCCGAGATCGCGGTCGTCATGTACTTGTACTCGCCGACGCGCAGCGCCGACAGGTGCACCGTGAGCCAGTAGTAGTGGAACTTGCGGTTCGTGAGCCCGTCGGGCGCGAGCAGGAACGAGGTCTGGTCGATCGAGTCCACGAAGCGGTCGGTGGGCACGCGGTCTCCTACACCAGCGAGTGTCAACAGCGTCGCGAACAGATCGAGCTGCGCGAACAGCCCGTCCGACGCGCGCGGCTCGATCATCCCCGGCCACGACAGCACGCCCGGCACGCGCACGCCGCCTTCCCAGGTCGAGCCCTTGGCGCAGCGGAACGGCGTGAACGCGGCGTCGGGCCACGTCTCCATCTCGGGCCCGTTGTCCGACGACACGAACACGAGCGTGTTCTCGAGCTGGCCGGTGCGCTCGAGCGCGCGCACCAGGCGGCCCACGATGTCGTCGAGCTCGAGGATGGTGTCCTTGTACGGGTGCTTCGAAGGCGACTTCCCGCGGAACTTCTCGTGCGGGTAGTTGTCGAAGTGCGCGCCGCGCGTGCAGTGGTACAAGAGCCACGGCTCTCGTCCGGTCGCCATGCGCTCGATGAAGCGCTCGGAGTATGCGGCCCACGCGTCGTCGAGGCGCGAGAGCACGGGGATCGTCACTTCCTCGACCACCCGCGGCTCGCCGCCGCGCTGCGCGTGCACCCAGCACTTGTTGAACGGCTCGTTCTTGATCCAGCTCGTTCGCTCGTCGCTGTAGACGATCTCGGGGAAGAAATACGGATCGCGCCACTCGGTGTACATGTCGGACACCGACAGGAAGCCGAAGAAGTCGTCGAAGCCGACGTTCTGCGGCTGCGACTCGAGGTTCTCGCCCATGTGCCACTTGCCGACGGCCTGCGTGGCGTAGCCGGCGGCGGAGAGGAGCTCCGCGAGCGTGACCTCGCCCGCGAGCCCGCCGGGCATGCCGTACATCGGCGGGACGAGCAGCCCGTGGCGCATCGGCAGCCGGCCGGTCATGAGCGACGCGCGCGACGGCGTGCACGAGGGCTCGGAGTAGCAGGACGTGAGCAGGAGGCCTTCGCGCGCGAGCCGGTCGATGTTCGGCGTGGGCGCGCCCGCCATGACGCCGCCGCCGTAGCAGCCGAAATCGCCCCAGCCGACGTCGTCCATCAGCACGATCAGGAAGTTGGGCCGCTTGCCGGTGCGCTCCGCCAGCGCGGCGAGCTTCGCCTGTGCGGCGGCGAGCTGCTCGCCGTGGCGGAAGGCCGACTCGCGGTTGGGCGCGACCTCGACCGTCGGCGTCGTGATCGGATCGAAGCCCACGTCAGCGCCGGACGAGGTCGACGCGAGCCTGGGCGAACTCGAGCGCGTCGCGCAGCTTCGCGAGCTGCTCGTCGGGCGCGAGGTAGCCGGCTTCGTCGAGCTCCGCCGCCGCCCGCGCGCGGCGCGCCTCGGCCTCGGCCGCGTCGACTTGCTCGGGCTTCTCGGCCGCCGGCGCGAGCACGGTGACACGCTCCTGTGTCACCTCGGCGAAGCCGCCGCCGATCGCCACCGCGGCGTTCGCCGAGCCCGTGCTCCAGCGCACGACGCCGGGCTTGAGCGCCGCCAGCAGCGGCGCGTGGCCCGGCAGCACGCCGAACTCGCCCTCGGTGCCGGGCGCGACGACGGAGTCGACGTCGGCGTTCACGACCTCGCGCGCCGGCGTCACGATCGACAGGCGCAGGCTCACTGCGCCCCCGCCTTCATGCGCTCGCCCTTCTCGCGCGCGTCGTCGACGTCGCCGACCATGAGGAACGCCTGCTCGGGCACGTCGTCGACCTTGCCCTCGATGATCGAGCGGAAGCTCTTGATCGTGTCGGGAATCGTGACGTACTTGCCCGGGACGCCCGTGAACTGCTCGGCCACGAAGTTCGGCTGGCCCAGGAACTTCTGGATCTTGCGCGCGCGCGATACCACGAGCTTGTCGTCGTCGGACAGCTCGTCCATGCCGAGGATCGCGATGATGTCCTGCAGCTCCTTGTACTTCTGCAGCACCTGCTGGACGCCGCGCGCCACCTTGTAGTGCTCCTCGCCGACGACGAGGGGATCGAGGATCCGGCTCGTCGAGTCGAGCGGATCGACCGCGGGGTAGATGCCGAGCGACGCGATGTTCCGCGACAGCGTGATGGTGGCGTCCAGGTGCGCGAACGTCGTCGCGGGCGCGGGGTCGGTGAGGTCGTCGGCCGGCACGTAGACGGCCTGCACCGACGTGATCGAGCCCTTGCGCGTCGAGGTGATGCGCTCCTGCAACGCGCCCATGTCGGTGCCGAGCGTCGGCTGGTAGCCGACCGCGCTCGGAATGCGGCCGAGCAGCGCCGACACCTCGGAGCCCGCCTGCGTGAAGCGGAAGATGTTGTCGATGAAGAGCAGCACGTCGCGGCCCTCTTCGTCGCGGAAGTACTCCGCGCACGTGAGCGCCGACAGGCCGACGCGCGCGCGCGCGCCGGGCGGCTCGTTCATCTGGCCGTAGATGAGCGCCGCCTTCTCGATGACGCCCGACTCCTTGAACTCTAGCCAGAGGTCGTTGCCCTCGCGCGTGCGCTCCCCCACGCCGGCGAACACGGAGTAGCCCGAGCTCTCCTGCGCGATGTTGCGGATGAGCTCCTGCATGAGCACGGTCTTGCCGACGCCGGCGCCGCCGAACAGGCCGATCTTCCCGCCGAGCGGAAACGGGCACAAGAGGTCGATGACCTTCAGGCCCGTCTGGAACTGCTTGATCGTGGTCGACTGCTCGGCGAGCGGCGGCGGATCGCGGTGGATGGGCAGGCGCTTCGTCGCCTGGATCGGGCCGCCTTCGTCCACGGGCTCGCCGATCACGTTCATGATGCGGCCGAGCGTGCCGGGACCCACCGGCATGGCGATCGGCCCGCCGGTGTTCTTCACGGCCATGCCGCGCACGAGACCGTCGGTCGTGTCCATGGCGATGCAGCGCACGGCGTTCTCGCCGAGGTGCTGCGCGACCTCGACCACGAGGT
>Ga0335076_10006242_pt1 | contig 12023 bp, 7 predicted proteins | sample Lox_Sample_25_FD_206717 | JGI IMG/M metagenome (GOLD analysis project Ga0335076, IMG submission 206717) | Soil microbial communities from Loxahatchee National Wildlife Refuge, Florida, United States - Lox_Sample_2.5 | ecosystem: Environmental > Terrestrial > Soil > Wetlands | place: USA: Florida... | reverse complement strand
TTTGCGCCAAAGAAGATGTTGCGCTCCTGCGCAAGCTTTATTCGCCCTATCAGGGCCATCCGCATTGGTTAAAGCTGCCCGGCGTTGAAGTTTCCACCGGCTCCCTCGGGCAGGGACTGAGCATTGCAGTTGGCATGGCACTTGCCGCCAAGCTAGACAGGAAAAATCATCGCGTCTTCTGCATTATGGGCGACGGCGAGCAGCAGGAGGGTCAGATCTGGGAGGCCGCCATGGAAGCTGGCCATTTCAGTCTCGACAATCTCATCGGCATCGTCGATCGCAATCGTCTTCAGATTGATGGCTGGGTCAAAGACGTCATGAACGTCGAACCGCTCGAAGAGAAATATCACAGCTTTGGCTGGGAAGTTGTCTCCATCAACGGCCACGATATGCGGCAGGTGGTCGAGGCGCTCGAAGAGGCCAAGCATGGATGCGGCAAGCCGACCGTCATCGTCGCCGACACCATCAAGGGCAAAGGTGTCAGTTTCATGGAAGACGTTGCCGGATGGCACGGCAAAGCGCCTAATCTTGAAGAACTGCAAAAGGGACTAAAGGAACTCGGCCTGGATGGGCGCATTCCGGTCGAGGAGCTATTTGCCCACGCCAAACAATATCAGGCCGAAGTCGATCGTAAGCTCGCAGCCAAAGTGCCCAGGTTTCACCGCAATTATTGGTGGAATGCCGACTCCAACATGAATGTTCAGATGAAGCCCACGCGGCTTGGGTTTGGCCAATCTCTCGCCGCCAACGGAGATGATCCCCGCGTTGTCTGCTTCGGGCTCGACATCTCCGGCTCAATTACCATCAGCGAGTTCTACGCCAGCCACCCGGAACGCAAATCCCGGTGGATCAGCATGGGTATCGCCGAGCAGTCCGCAACCGCGGCGGCCGCCGGATTGGCCAAAGAAGGGAAGCTCCCTGTCTTCGGAACCTACGCGACCTTTGCTGCTGCCCGCAATCTCGATCAGATACGCACTTCCATTTGCTACGGCAACTTCAACGTGCTGATCGCGGGCGCTCACGGCGGAGTCAGTGTCGGACCGGATGGCGCTACGCACCAGGCGCTCGAAGACTGCTTCGCCATGTGCGGCCTGCCGAACATGAGCGTCGTCGTGCCCTGCGACATCGTCGAAACCCGCAAGGCCACCGACTACCTTTTGCTCAAGCACGTCGGCCCGAAGTACATCCGCTTCGCCCGCGAAGCCACACCCATCGTCAGCAACGACAAAACGCCATTCGCATTTAGCAAGGCTAATGTGATTCGTCTTCGTCGCGAGACGCCGAATTTCACCGATGCCTTCGAAACCTCGCTCGAATCCGATTATCGCGATGAATGCGAAGATCTCAGCATCATTGCCTGCGGGCCCATGGTCCCAGAAGCGATGCGCGCGGCATACATTCTTAAATCGGAATTTGGCTATGAGACCCGTGTGCTCAACATTCACACGTTGAAGCCTCTCGACAAAGAGGCTATTGTCCGCGCGGCGCATGACACCGGCATCGTCCTGACCGCTGAAGAGCATCAGATCGGCGCTTTAGCTTGGCCTGTCGCGAGTGCAATCACAGAATCGCCGGAACTCTATGGCATTCCGGTTATTACCGGGGCCATCGGGGTGAAAGACCGCTTCGGAGACTCCGGTGCTCCCTGGGAACTGATCAAGGAATTCGAAGTCTCGGCCGAACACATTGCCGCAAAAGCGATGGAGTTGATGGCGGTGAAGAAATCGCGAGCAGCCGACCCTGTAGCCGGAGTGCATTGGATCGATAAATAACCTTCCATTCGCAGTGATAGACTGAGCGCCTGCCGCAAACGCAATTCCTCGCCCACGTTTGTAGGTCGAAGCGGGAGATGGTAAAAACCTTCAGGGGTCTCCCGTGAGAAAACACTGTGCGATTGTCTTTGTTTCAGTCTCAGCGCTAATGCTCTTCGCTTTTCTTGCGGCGCGCGGCACAGACCGCCATCGCGTCGTCCGGCTTCCAACAAGCAAGAATCTCACGCTTCCGGTTCCCGGCTTCATCGCCCGCACCAACAGCTTTCCCGCGACGATCGCGGTAAGTCCCGATGGCCACTATGCGGCGCTCCTTAATCAGGGGTACGGAACGCAAGAGACAGGCGCGCGTCAATCCATCGCCATTCTCGACCTCAGCAACAATCAGCTGCGTGATTTTCCCGACGACCGTCTGAGCGACGAAGAGACCACTCGTCAGAGCTACTTCATCGGGCTTGCCTTCTCAACCGACGGCAAGCACATCTACGCATCCATGGGCTCAATCACCGATCCGGAAGGCAAGAAGCCGAAGAGTACCGGCAACGGGATTGCGGTCTATAGGTTCGCCGATGGCCAACTGACACCAGAGCGCTTCATCAAGATTCCACCGCAGCGCCTCGCGGCGGGGAAGGAAGTCGCGTTCGGTGTGCGCAAGACAGCTCCGGGAACCGCGATTCCATATCCGGCGGGATTCGCAGTGCTAAAAGGCGAAAAGGGCGATCGTCTTCTTATCGCCAACAATCTCTCCGATAACGCGATTCTGCTCGACCTAAACTCCGGCGAGATTCTGAAGTCATTCGATCTCAGCCGCGACAAACATGTGCCTGCTGCTTATCCATACACGGTCGTCGCGAACAAAGCGGGAACGAAGGCATGGGTCAGCCTGTGGAACGAGCCCGAGGTTGCGGAGCTGGATCTGAGCACCGAAAAGGTCGCGCGCTGGATCAATGTGGAGAAGACTCCTGCCTCGCCCGGCACATCAGCGCATCCGACGGCAATGCTGTTGAGCGCGGACGAGAGAACGTTGTATGTCACCCTCGCGAATGCCGACGCGGTTGCGATGGTCAACCTGCAGTCAGGACTCGCCCTTGCGTTCTCTCCGGCTGGCAGCCACCGCGGTAGCGCGCTTCAGGCTATTGCGCTCTCGCCGGATGGAAAATACGTTTTCACGGCTGCAGGCGGTCTGGATGCAGTGGCTGTCTACAAAATAGAAGAACTCAAGAAATTCGAGGGCGACCACCAGATTGAAGTCTCCGTGTTTCATCCATTCGTAGCTCCCGACTTCATCCCCACCGAGTGGTACCCAACCGCTCTCGCCGTCGTGGGCAACGACCTCCTCATCGCAACCGCAAAAGGCGAGGGCAGCGGTCCCAACAATATGATGGGTACTCTCAAGAGTGAGCGCCGCCATCGTGAGCATCCCTACATCCCCACGCTCATCGGCGGCTCGATTGCCCGCCTCAGCTTCGACAACATCGAGAAGAATCTCGCCGCTTACACCCGTCAGGTCGAAGACGACAATCTGCTCTACAAGGACCCCGGCAAGTTCGAGTTCGCAGCAGGTAAGAATCCCATCCGCCACGTCATTTACATCCTGAAAGAAAACCGCACCTACGATCAGATACTCGGCGACCTTTCCTTTAATGGTCACCCCGTCGGCGACGGCGATCGTTCGCTCACCATGTATGGTGCCGACATCACGCCGAACCAGCACAAACTCGCGCTCCAGTTTGGCGTGCTTGACAACTTTTATGACAGCGGGGAGGTTTCCGGCGACGGCCATCTCTGGTCCACTGCATCCGCTACTTCCGACTACAACGAGAAGACTTGGCCCATCGCCTACCGTAGCAAAGAACGCGCCTACGATTTCAGCGGTTCCGTCGCCGAGGAATACCCGATCGAACAGGGAATCCCCGACGTTGACGATCCCGGCACCGGTTTTCTCTGGGACAATCTCGCGAAAAGCAAACTCACTTATCGCATCTATGGCGAGATGACGATCCTCACTTGGTGCAAGCAGGACGCGGCCGCTTCAGGCGAAAGATTCATCCAGCCCTACGGAGGCACTCCATCTCTGGTTGCCGGGTGTCCTGCGGGCAAGATCAAGAAAGGAGATCCGCTCCCTTCGAACCTCGGCAATCCGCCCGGAGGGCCAAGTCCCTGGCCATGGGACGTTCCGCGTCTCAAAGTTGCTCGGCCGACCAAGGCGGCGCAGCGCGATCATCTCGATCCTTTGTATCCCGACTTCGAGATCGATTTTCCCGATCAGCTTCGCGCCGACGAGTTTCTGCGCGAATTCAACGATTTCGTCAAAGCGCGAGGAACGCCAAAGGAGCTACCTCAATTCATCCTGCTCTATTTACCCGACGATCACACCGGAGGAACGCGGCCGGGAAAGCCAACTCCCAAGGCCTCGGTCGCTGATAACGATCTAGCATTGGGTCGCGTCGTCGAAGCCGTTTCACACAGCCCCTATTGGGATGACACGGCAATCTTCGTGATTGAAGACGACGCACAGGATGGTGCCGACCACGTCGATGCCCATCGCTCCATCGCCCTCGCCATTAGCAAATACTCGCCGCGCGGAGAGCAACCCTTCGTCGACCATCATTTCTATACAACGGTGAATATGGTTCACACCATGGAAGAGTTGCTTGGTCTGCGTCCGATGAACCTCTTCGACGCCCACGCACCGCTGATGTCAGCATTATTTACGGGTCCGGGAACACAGGCACCTTACACGACCGATGAGACAAATCTTGGCAATGGACTCATCTACAAGGTCAATGAGGCGAAGGCAGCCGGTGCAAAAGAATCGCTGAAGATGGATTTCTCGCGCCCCGACGCCAATGACGCTCAGAAACTGAACGCCATCTTGTGGCAGGATGCGAAGGGGAATTTGCCGATGCCCTTTGTCGCTCGGTCCCACTCGGCGAATTCACACTCAGGCCATCAACGGTCCGATCCCGACGATTAAATCGAGTTTCGAGGACAGGAAGGCGTTACGATGCCTGAGATATCCTCGCGGATCTATGCCTTTGCTTTCTTATACTCGTCGAAGGCATCAAGAAACCGATCGATCTCAGGCTTCGACAAATAGTACGGAGTCGAGAGCCGCAGCTTGCTCGGCTCGCCGCCGCGGATGCGAATCTTCTTTTCCTTCCACATCCAGCTTTCCAGCTCCATACGTTTGATCGGCGGGACATTGACGGTCGCAATGGCGCACCGCATCTTCGGGTCAGGAGAGGTCCACGACGTCGCTCCGCGCTTCACCATGGCCGCAAGGATGTAGTCGCAGAGCTGGCGCTGGCGTCGCTCAATGCGATCCATGCCGATGTCGTTGGCAAGTTGAATCGACGCTCGCAATCCCCATAACGCCGGCACGTTCGAGCTGCCGATGCGCTGAAAGCGTTCGGCGCGGAGTTTGGGTTCATCCCAACCCTCGGTCGCGATGGTATTCCAGACGCGGTCGATAACCTCATCCCGCACATAAAGAAAACCGGAGCCTTTAGGCGCTTGCAGCCATTTGTGCGGGCTGGCGGTATACATGTCACAGCCAATCTCGTGCAGGTTGAGGCGCATCATGCCGGGAACGTGCGCTCCATCGACGGCCGAGAGGATTCCCTTGCTCCGGGCGAAAGCGCAGATTTCTTTGGCCGGCAGAACCACTCCCGTCACTGTGGTGATGTGGCTAAAGAAGATGACCCGTGTGCGCGGAGTGAGGGCATCACTAAAAAGATGCAGAACCTGCGCCGGATTTTCGACCGGTTTGGGCAGAGCGACTTTCTTGATGACGATGCCATAGCGCTTGGCGCGTAGATCCCAGGGATGCTCGCCTCCGGGATGCTCCTGATCGGTGATGATGACCTCGTCGCCCGCTTTCAGATCGACGCCGTTGGCAATGTAACTGTTGGCCTCGGTCGCGTTGCGAAGGAGCGCAATCTCGGTTCGATCGCATCCCACAAAGGAGGCAAGCGGATCGCGAAATTCGTCCCAGGAAGCATAGCCCCAGATTGGGTAGTCCTCGGGATCAGCCTGATTCATCTTTTCTGTCGCTTCATACCCCTCGAAGACGGCGCGCAATACAGGGGCTGGACTCGACCCTACCGTGCCATTGTTGAGGTACACCTCATCCGCGGGAATCAGATATTGTTTGCGCAGCTCACGCCAGTACTTATCTTCATTCGAATCGTAGAGCGTGCGATCGGGCAACCGGGAAGGTAGGGATTCGAGTTGCGCCCAGAGGTTCCCACGCCATGCGAGGGTGGTGCCGAGAGTTAAGGAAGAGGCCAGGGAGGAGGAGAGAAAAGATCGCCGATTAAGCATGAGGTCCTTTCGAGACGGCAATGGTACCACCGGAAAAGCGGCGATTCGCCTTTAGCTCTCGGCTCCGGGCCTGGCCATGCCAGGTTGCGAGGCGTATCGCAGCTTTCGGGCTAACACCGCTAAAATCGCCGGGTAACTTTCGCACAACAATCCGCGTCCAAAGTAGCAGGGAAAACCCGCCTCGGATGCTTGCCATCGGGCGTATAATCTGAGTAACCGACCGGGTTCCCGCGGGGTGTACCGATGCCTATCCGTAAAGCGCTGACAACCCTGAGCTTACTGGCGCTGCTGGCAATAATGGCCGCTGCCCAGAATCAGACCTCCCAGAATCCATCAAGCGCGAGCACGCAGACGCCGCAGACGAGTCAAAGTCCACAGCCGCAGAATACCCCGGTGCAAACGACCAGCACGAGCCCGACGCAAAGCCCAACCGTTCCTGATGCTCAGCCTGCCCCTCCGGCTCCGCCACAGGACCCTGCGCCGACTTCGACGCCTGGTCCGGACTCCAATAGCACCTCGAATGACAGCAATAACCAGAGCCTGCCGCCTGTGATTCAAGAGCCTCCCGACAGCAAGGTGAAGCATGATGGCTCCATCAACGATGTTGACGCGATCGGCAATCGCAAGGTCGGTGGCCGCGGATTGGGTGACTGGTACTCGCTCGAAACCGAGATCAAAGTCGGCAAGCAGTACTCGATGCAGGTCGATAACAGCGTCAAGATGGTGACCGATCCGGTGGTCAACGAATATGTGAACCGCATCGGCCAGAACCTGGTGCGCAATTCCGATGCGCAGGTTCCATTCACGATCAAGGTTATCGATTCGGACGAAATCAACGCCTTTGCCCTCCCAGGCGGATTTTTCTATGTCAATTCCGGTCTGATCCTGGCGGCCGATGAGGAAGCGGAGCTTGCCGGAGTGATGGCTCACGAAATCGCCCACGTCTGTGCTCGCCACGCCATGCGGCAAATGACTCGTTACAACATGGCGCAGATCGCCACGATTCCGCTGATCTTTGTCGGGGGTGGCATCGGTTATGCAGTGTATGAAGGCGCTGGCCTTGGCCTTCCGCTGACCTTTATGAAGTTCCAGCGCAATTTTGAAGCCGAAGCCGACTTCCTCGGACTGCAGTACATGTACAAGACTGGCTACGATCCGCAGGCATTCATCAGCTTCTTCGAGAAAATTCAGGCGAAGGAAAAGAAGAAGCCGGGTGCGGTCGCGAAGGCTTTTGCTTCGCACCCGCAGACACCGGATCGTATCGAGGCCTCGCAGAAAGAGATTGAGACCATTCTGCCGGCAAAAGCGCAATACATCGTATCAACCTCAGAATTTGACGATGTGAAGGCGCGGCTGGCGATGATCGAAAATCGCCACAAAGTTGTGGATGAAAAAGACGCAAACAAGCCGACGCTGCGGCGCGCTTCGAAAGGCGGAGATTCGACCGGCAACGGCGGCTCCAGTGACGACGATGATCGCCCGACCTTGAAGCGCCGTCCGGACAGCGATCCGACGCAGAACTAACCAAGGAAGGTAGGCAAGAAGAACCGGCAGCCGAAGCTGCCGGTTTTTGTTGGGCTAAAGAGCGTGCCTAGGCCGTTCCCTACGATCCTGCTTTCACCGATTTCACGTTGATCGTTGTTCCGTCGACGTCTCCTGTGACTGTGGCCTTTGCGCCAGCGAACTTATCGAGCGAATCGAGCGCCGTCTTATCTGATGTCTGCAGCGTATAAACTTTGTCGCCCACGACCAGAGCATAGTTGGCCCCGTGCTTCACGCAGCCTCGGGTGCAGGTGGCAGGATTGCTGGACTCTTCATGCTTGGCTCCGCACATGGTGTCACTGACCGTGCCGGTGAGCGTCTGGGCTTTGCCGGCAGCGAAGGCCGGGGCGGTTGCGAGTCCAAGTAGTAGCAGCGTGGCGAGAACGGTGGCCGCAAAGCGATTTCGATTCATCGGTTCTTTCCTCTCCTTAAAACATCCGGATACCCCAATCATACGCGGAACGATGGTCGTAGTTGGTCGCAGTTGCGATATTTTGGGCAAGATTCCACACTTCAAGGCGGTCATTTGGACGCCTAGTCTTGCTTGAAGCGGATCGTGACATCCACAGCCTTGGCTTTGGCGTCGACGTCCTCACTCAGCTTCGTCGAATATTGCAGTCCTTTGGGTAGAAGCTGCGGTGCGTCTTCCACGAACTTTCTGGTGTAATCAGGATTGTAAGGCTGGCCCTCCCGCAGCTTCCAGGCGTCGGTCAGGCGATCCTTTGAGGCAGTATCGACCCCCAGGAACTCGAGCTCCCCCATGGTGTAAAGGTCTCCCTCGGCGACCGTGATTTCATAGTGGACCGTTCCAGCTGCTTCGTTGATCTCCGGGTTGGCAATGACCTTCGCCGTCATGTATCCCCGGGCGCGGTAGAGGTTGATCAACATATGCACGTCGCGGTCGAGCGCCACTACATCGGCAGGCTGGCCGGCCACGAGATGAAGCAGCCCCAGCGCTTCCCGCGGCGGAATGGCCGAATTCCCCTTCCAATCTACGGCAGCGACCGAATACGGTTTACCAGGTGTGACCGGGAGGACTACCTCAACTTCGATTTCGTCCCGGGATTGGTCGGCTGTCTCGGGCGCTGGCTGCGCGGGTCCGATCTGCGTATTTGCGGAGCTGAGAATTCGTGTTTCCGGCGCACCGAATGAAGCTTTCAGATATCCGCGCTGAAGAAACATCGGCAGCAGATCGTCGCGAATGACCTTTGCCACCAGGGAACTCGAATAAGGAGTCCCTATTATCCTTCGCGCCGCATAGCTTAGAAATGCGGTTTCCTCGGCCGTAGCCCCGGGAAATTCAACGCTGTGAACATCAGCGTTAAGTTCGTGGACGCTGAACGTAATGCTCGTCGGCGGACTGTCCTCCCGCTCTCCGTCGCGCGTGAAATCCACCTGGCCGGGCAGATGTTGCTCCTCGAGCATTGCCTGGAGGGCATGGTTTACCTGATCGGTAAGCTGGCCGCTCAGGGGCAACTTACCGATAAACAAGGGAACGCGCTGCCGCAGCCCCGCGCTCAGTTCCGCATCAGTGAGCCCGATAAAATTTTCGAAGTGGGCAGGTATGAGTCTTGTTCGATCGACATCCGTCAGTTGAAACTCGACTTTAATGCCAGCGTCGGAGTAGGAAAACGTATAGGCCACATCGGTAAACACGCCGGAGTTCAGAAGATGCTGGGCGGCCTGCTTGAAATCGCCTTCTGCGGCAGGTTGCCCGATTTGGAGGCCGCTAGCCGCGAGAATGTCTTGATCCGTGTAGCGAGCGCTGCCCGCGGCTTTCACAGCAAGGAGTTTGTAATAGCCCGATGCATCCGGTTTTGCGGAAGGGGAGTGGTGCTGGGCCCGTGCCGGTGAGGCCGAAAGCAGACATGCACAGGCGGTCAAGTGTGCCAACCACTTCATTTGGACCGTTTGGATGCCGCCTGGGCTGCGGTCGAAACATTGTTGTGCTTGAGAGCAATATCCATGAAGGCGCGCGCGGCGCGGCTCAGCGATTTGTCTTTGCGAAAGACGAGGGCGAGATCGCGGCGAATCTGGACGTCGGCCAGGTTGAACGCGACCAGCGCCTTGGCACGAATATCCTCTTCAATGTTGGAGCGCGCGATGAATCCCACTCCAACCCCGGCGGCTACGAAGCGCTTTAGCAGTTCGCTCGAATCGAGTTCCATGGCAACACTGGGTTTGAGGTGGTGATCGTAAAAGAGCGCGTCAAGCGCGTCCCGGGTGTGGCCAAGCTTGGGCAGCACCAGCGGATACGTGGCAACCTCCACTACGCTCACGCTTTTCTTCGGCGCCAGGGGATGCGATGGCGCGACGATCGCAACCAGATGATCCCGGTGAACCAGTTGCGCCTCGAGACGATTGTCTGTCACCGGCAGCGATACCACCCCGAAATCGACTTCGTTTTCCAGTATCGATTCCAGAATCTTGGCGTAGTCGGACCGCTTGATGCTCACTGAGACCTTGGGATAGTCGCGCTTGAACTGCGCAAAGACCTCGGGAAGGATGTGCAGGCACGTGCCTTCGTTGGCGCCGACCACGATCTCTCCCCGAGGGACGCGCTCGGTTTCCGCAATTTCGGTGACGATATTCTTCCGATGCGCGATAGTTTCTTCCGCATATTTGAAAAATAATTTGCCGGCTGCGGTCAGCGATACACGGCCTCCCGAGCGGTCGAGGAGCCGCGCGCCAACTTCTTCTTCAAGAGCGCGAATCTGCGAGGAGACAGCGGGCTGGGTTCGAAAACGCTTTTCGGCCGCCCGCGAGAAACTGGAGAGGCGCGCTACTTCCAGGAAAATTTCGAGCTGATCGAAATCCATGGTCGATAGTTTGCACTACCACCGGCTACACACTATAGCCGGGTCGTCCGCATGATTCAATGACTGCTTCGGAAGCACCGGCCAGAGTCGACCGGCAAACTCCTCTCCTCTATTCGCACGCTCCGTTTTCTTTAGCCTTCGACCGCACTTTATCTTGTCGCAAGTAACCCGCAAGCGCATCGGCCGATATCTTGCTGCTTCCAGCTGATGCCCAGAGAATGAGGCTGCCAATCGCTCTGCAACGAACGAAAAAGCACTTCCCGCAACGGTACAAATTTTCATGCCGGGAAATGCCCTGAAGGGTTGGCAAGGAGAGACCTAATGAAATTGAAGCTGTTTACGCTCGTGATCCTACTGCTGGTGAACACCATGGCGGTGGCACAGAGAGAACGGCCGGGAGGCAAGGTCATCGTGCCGGACTCGAGCTTTGAACGATCGGCGGACATCGGGAAGTTTGCTCACACCAACGTTCAGGCATTCCTGCCGTCAGCTCCCATGGTTCATAAGATGGCGGTGGGTCCGCCCTATATGGGGTTCGCGTATGAAACTCCAGCTTCGCTGGCGTGTGTGTACGGGTTGGTCAAGACGGTTACCGGCTGCAATCCCAATACAGTGTCTGCGGTTCCCACGGGCGGCGCGAAGACGATTGCGATCGTTGACGCCTACGACGCACCAAACGCCGCCAGCGACCTGGCAGTCTTTTCCGCACAGTTCGGGTTGCCAGCAGCCAATTTCCAGGTGGTGTATGCGAGCGGCAGCAAACCCACCCACGATTTGGGTTGGGAATTCGAAGAGTCATTGGACGTTCAGTGGGCGCACGCCATGGCGCCCAATGCAAAGATCGTGCTGGTCGAAGCGGCTTCGAACAGCTTCAGCGACCTGATGACTGCGGAAGACATGGCCAGCAAATTGGTCAACGCCGCTGGTGGAGGAGAGGTCTCGAACAGTTGGGGTGGAAGCGAGTTTTCTGGCGAGACGTCCTACGATTCGCATTTTGTGAAGGCGGGCGTCGTGTTTGTGGCCTCCGCCGGCGACTATCCCGGTACGAGTTGGCCGGGAACTTCTCCAAATGTGGTTTCAGCAGGAGGAACAAGCGTTCGGCGCAATCCTTCGACGGGAGCGTTCGAGTCTGAGATTCCTTGGGATTCCGCCGGGGGTGGAATGAGTCTGCTGGAAGCACGGCCCAGCTATCAAAGCGCGATCTCCTCCATTGTGGGGAAGTATCGCGGCGTTCCCGACTTGTCCTTCGACTCGAACCCCGAGACGGGCGTGTGGATTTATGACTCCAATATTGGTGGCTGGACCATTGTTGGCGGCACCAGTGTGGCGTCGCCCGCGCTGGCAGGCATTCTCAACTCTGCCGGTAGCTTTTACACATCATCAAATGCGGAGCTGACGGCCATCTACGGAAAGCTCGGCGTGGCCGCGGACTTTAACGACATCAATACCGGCTACTGTGGGCCGTACGAAGGCTACGCTGCAGCGACGGGATGGGATATGTGCACTGGAGTCGGAAGCGATAAGGGGGTGGCGGGCAAGTAGTGCCGCAAACGGCGAGTCCCCACCC
>Ga0335076_10006241_pt1 | contig 12025 bp, 12 predicted proteins | sample Lox_Sample_25_FD_206717 | JGI IMG/M metagenome (GOLD analysis project Ga0335076, IMG submission 206717) | Soil microbial communities from Loxahatchee National Wildlife Refuge, Florida, United States - Lox_Sample_2.5 | ecosystem: Environmental > Terrestrial > Soil > Wetlands | place: USA... | reverse complement strand
TTCTGTCAACGCGGAGGGAGGGACGGCGAGCGGTTAAAGGGCGGCCGTCCCCTTCTTCGCGGGCATGAAGCGGTCCATGAAGCGCGTGTCGAAGCGCCCGGCGAGGAAGTCCGGGTCCTCGAGGATCTTGAGGTGGAGGGGGATGCTGGTCTTGATCCCCTCCACGACCATGACGTCGAGGCTGCGCCTCATGCGCGCGATCGCCTCCGCGCGGGTGCGGCCGTGCGTCATCACCTTGGCGATCAGGCTGTCGTAGTAGGGGGAGATCTCGCAGCCCTCGTGGGCGAAGGTGTCGACGCGGACCCCGGGGCCCCCGGGCTGGAAGAAGTGCCGGATGGTGCCGGGGGAGGGCACGAACGTCACCGGGTCCTCGGCGTTGACGCGGCACTCGAGGGCGTGGCCCGAGAAGACGAGGTCCTTCTGCGAGAAGGACAATGCCTCCCCGGCCGCGACGTGGAGCTGCTCCTTGACCAGGTCGCGCCCGGTCACGAGCTCGGTCACCCCGTGCTCGACCTGGATGCGCGTGTTCATCTCCATGAAGTAGAAGCTGCCGTCCTGGTCGAGCAGGAACTCGATCGTGCCCGCGCTCGTGTACTGCACTGCCGCCGCCGCCTCGACCGCGGTCCGCCCCATCCGCCGCCGGAGCTTCTCCCCCACCACGACCGATGGGGCCTCCTCGATGATCTTCTGGTGCCGGCGCTGGATCGAGCACTCGCGCTCGCCCAGGTGAACCACGTTGCCCTTGCTGTCCGCCATCACCTGGATCTCGACGTGGCGCGGCCCCTCGACGTACTTCTCGATGTAGACGTCGGGGACACCGAACGCAGCCTGGGCCTCGGCCTGTGCGGCCCGGAAGCTCTGCGCGAGGTCGGCCACCTGGCGCACGATCCTCATCCCGCGACCGCCGCCCCCCGCCGAGGCCTTCAGCATCACGGGGAAGCCCACGTCCTTGGCGATCCGCACCGCCTTCTCCTCGTCCTCCACGACCCCGTTCGAGCCCGGGACGACGGGGACCCCGGCCTTCATCATGGCCTTCTTGGCCCGGCTCTTGTCCCCCATCAGCCGGATCGCCTGGGGACCCGGGCCGATGAACTTGATGTTGCAGGCCTCGCAGATCTCGGCGAGGTAGGCGGACTCGGACAGGAAGCCGTAGCCGGGGTGGATGGCGTCCGCGCCCGTGATCTCGGCCGCGCTGATGATGGCCGGGATGTTGAGGTAGGACTCGATGTTCCGCGGGGGGCCGATGCACACCGCCTCGTCGGCGAAGCGCACGTGCAGGCCGTTCGCGTCGGCCTCCGAGTAGACGGCCACCGTCTTGAGGCCGAGCTCCTTGCAGGCCCACATCACCCGGAGCGCGATCTCGCCCCGGTTGGCGATCAGCACCTTCTTGAACATCGGGAGGCGGCGGTCCTCGCCGCCGCTCAGGCGGGGCGGACCGTGAACAGGGCGTCGCCGTACTGCACGGCCTGCCCGTTCTCGGCGTGGACCCTCAGGATCTCCCCTGCCACCTCGGCTTCGATCTCGTTCATGAGCTTCATGGCCTCGATGATGCACAGCACCTGGCCGACCTTGACCCGGTCGCCCACGCTCACGAATGGGACGGCGTTGGGGTCGGGTGCCCGGTAGAAGGTGCCCACGATCGGGCTCTTGACGAGCGTCCCGCCGGCATCGGGCTCGGCGGCCGGGCCGGAGGCGGGCGTCGGGGGGGGCGGCGCGGGAGCCGGCACCGGAGGCGCGGCCGCCGGCGCGGGAGAGGTGGCGGCGAAGTGGGCCGGCACGGGGCCGGCCGCCGGCACGGGCATCGCGGAGCTGCGGCACACTCGGAGCTTGACCCCGTCCTGCTCCAGCTCGAACTCGGTGATCTCCTGCTCCTCGAGGATCCTAAGGATTTCCTTGAGGTCCGCGATGTCCACTCAGCTCTCCTTGGAGGTTGACCTGGCCGGGGTGGCCCGAAGTCGAGGAATCTACATTATTTGGGCGGGCCCAGGGCTTGTCAAGATAAGGCCGGGCTTCTCTGGGCTACTCGAACTCGCGCTTCAGCGAGAGCCCGGCCAGGCGGAGGGCGAACCGGGCCCGGCCCATGACGGCGCCCGGGGCGAGAGAGGCGAACAGGTAGTAGTCCCCGGTGATCGAAACGAGGAGGGTGGTCATCCGCTCCGTCGTGATCGCCAGCTCCTGGAGCGGCCCCAGCCCGGTGTCCGCGGCGGCGGAAAGGCCGGCCCGCAGGAGCGTCGTGTGCTCGGCCGCCACCGCCTCCATGTTGGGATCCGGCCGGACCGTGAGCTTCTCGATCGGGATCCCATCCGTCCCGATGATCATCAGGACCTCGGTCTCGGGCACCTTCCGTGCGACGGCCTGGAGCGCCTCGGCGAACACGCTCACGCCCGCCTCCTCTGGACGGCCGCCAGCAGGGCCTCGAGGGCCGCGATCGTCCGGGCGAGGGCCTGGCGCCGTGCCGTGCGCCCGTCCGCGGGCTGGGCACTCCCGATCTCGGCCAGCCGCGTCCGTGCCCGCTCGTTCAGCGGCTCATCGGCCAGGAGCTGCCGGTAGACCTCGACGGCCCTCTCCACCAGCCCCTGGCGGAGGTAGAGCTCGGCAAGGGTCGAGGACGAGAAGGGGGCCTTCTCCTCCGTCGCAGCGTCCTCGACCCAGGATCGGCCGCTCCGCGCCTCGCCGTCCTCCCCCGTCCCCCCCTCCGCCTCGAAGACGGTCTCCTCCACGCTCAGGGCTCCGGGCCGGGTGGCCGGGGGCGGGGGTGAGGTGGCCTCCTGCTCATCAACCAGCCACGCGGGTCGAGCCGCCGCCGAGGCTGGTCTCGCCTCTTCGGTGGGGGGCGCCCCGGCCTCGGACCCGACGGCTCCCGCTGGCGCCACGGGCGGCGCCGGGGCCTCCGGGACCAGCGTGACGGGCGTTTCTCCGGAATAGGCGGCAGGGGGCGGCGCCGACACCGGTCGTGGAGCCGGCGGCGCCGACGGCGGCAGCGGCGGAGCCGCGCGCGTCGCCGGTGGCGTCGTCCGCGCCTCACGGTCGCCGGGGCGGTAGATGGGGATCGTTGGAGGCAGCTCTGGCGGGGCACTCTCCGCAGAGCGGGCCGGCGCCGCCGCCGGCCGCCCACCCGGCGCCGTGGCCGGAGCTGTCGCCCGCGCCGGCGGCGTCCCCACCCGCGACCGGAGAGCCACGATCTGCGTCTCGAGCTGCCGGTCGCCGGGGGCCATCTTCAGCGTCTTCTCCAGCTGCTGGAGGGCCGGCCCCAGCTCCCCGACCGCCTCGAGCGCCTGCCCGAGGAACCGGCTCGCGAGGATGTTGTCGGGAGCGTCGCGGAGCGCCGCCTCGAGCTCCGCGCGGGCGCCCGCCGCGTCGCCGGAGTCGAGGAGGGCCCGACCGAGGGTCAGCCGCGCCGACGGGTAGGCCGGGTGGAGAGCGAGGCCGGCCCTGGCGACTCGAATCGCTTCGGCTCGGTCGCCCGCTTTGCGGTACTCCTCCGCGAGCTGTGCGAAGAGCCGGGATCCCGGGTCGCGCTCCAGCCGCCGCCGCAGGTCGTCGATGCGTGAGTCAGCCACGCTCAGCAAGCCCAGGGGCCGGCCGCCCACCGGCCGGCCCCGCCGCCCCGGCGCACGCGCCCCGGAGGTGCCTCAGCCTATCACCGCTGGACGATCTGGACGGACTTCTCCCACGTGTAGGTGGTGTCGATGCCGTAGGGCCGCACGAAGAAGTCGACGCTCCGGATTTCGGTCCCCGCCACGTAGACCACGTCGGCCGTGCCGTCCTTGCCGGTGGCCATCACGAGTCCCGTTTGCACCGGCCCGACGTACGTCGAAGCCGCCGACGGGTAGAGGAGGCCGTCGCCGTCGTGCTGGAAGAGCACGGCGAGGCCGCTGAGGGGGCGTCCCGTGTTGTCGTACACCGTGAGGTGTATCTGGCACTGGCTCACCCCGTCGGCGTTGAGGACGTCGGGGAGCGCCCGGAGCCCGACGGATACGCCCGTGTCCGAGGGCCCGTTCAGGGTGGGCGGGGTGGCCTTGTCGAGCCCGCAGCTGCCCCCGGCCAGGAGGAGCGCGATCGTCGCCGCGGCGGCGTAGGCCGTCGGCCGGCGGGCGTGGATTGTCCCTTGACGCATGGCCGCTTCTCCTAACTGGTGGTGGTGGGGCACGACGTCGCCTTGTCGAAGAAGTCGCCGAAGTCGATCTGCAGGGCGCCGGTCGCCGTGACCCGATCCCCCGAGACCGTCTGGCCGTAGAGGGTGACCTGGGCGATGACGGTCAGCACCGCGGTCTGGAAGATGCTGCTGAGGGGCGGCTCCACCTTGGCCTGACGCCTCACCACCTCGAGCGGGAAGGAGGACGTGCCGGAGGTGGCCACGTCCACCGAGAAGCTCATCTGGCCCGTGATGCGATAGGGGACGTCCACTCCTTCGACCGCCCGCCCGTCGGTCCGGACGTAGCGCACCTCGTAGCTCTGGATGACGACCGCCGACGGGACGTTGGGCGCGGGCGCGTTCGGGTTCTTGTTCCGGACCGCGACCGCCACCGGGACGCTGTCCGGACAGATGAAGGTCGTGTCCGGCTGGCCGTTCGTCCCGGTGCCGGTGCCGTTCAGGACGTCGGAATCGAGCTTCGCGCCGTTGTTGATCGACGCGATGATCAGGTTGACGCTCGCCGAGTTGTCCGTGGCGTACTGCGGAGAGCAGCCGCTCAGGCCGACCAGCACGGCGAGCGCCGCCACCCCTCCGAGCCGCGTCCTCGCCCCCCCGTACCGGCTAACAGGTTTCTCGCACATGGACTCTCACCCTCTAGGACTTGACGATGCGCGGCGTAATGAACAGCAGCAGCTCGTTGTTCTTGGTGGCGGTCCCTTTCCGCCGGAACAGGTAGCCGAAGATCGGGATGTTGCTGAGGTAGGGCGTCCGGTCCTCGTTCACGGACTCCTGGCTCTGGTAGATCCCGCCCACGACTGCTGTTTGCCCGTCCTTCACCAGAACGATCGTCTTCGCGGACTGGGTGTTGATCGGGGGGATGCCGTTCACCCGGTTCGAGAAGTCGGCCGAGTTGTTCTCGACCTCCAGGTTCAGGATGACCGTCCCCGCCTCGGTGATCTGCGGCGTCACCTTGAGGGTGAGGACGGCGTCCTTGAAGGTCACCGTCACCGTGTTGTTCGCGAGGGTCTGGATCGGGATCTGGACGCCCTGCTTGATCTCGGCGGACTGGTTGTTCTGGGTCGTCACCTTCGGCGTCGAGAGGAGGCGCCCGCGGCCCTGCTGCTCGAGGGCGGTGAGGGCGACGTCGAGGTTGAAGCTCCCGAGGATGTTGCCCATGGAGATGCCGATGCCGCTGTTGGCGGCGGTCGCGGGGAGGTTCACGGCGTAGCCGCGGGCCGGCTGGCCGATGCCGGCCGCGCTGGAGAGGCCGCCGGGGCCGAGCTGGTCGGCTTGGATCCCCGGGTTGGTCGTGTTCTGGACGCCGTTGCCGTTGACGACGATCGAGTTCGGGAAGGCGAGGCCGGTGGTGTTCCCGTACCGCGGCGAGGCCTCGGCCCCGAAGCCCCACTGGATGCCGATGTCGCGCGTGAAGTTGCGGCTCGTCACGACGATGCGGGCCTCGATCTCGACCTGCGGGGTGGCCGTGTCCAGGTCGGCGATGAGCGACTTGGCCTTGTCCACGAAGGCCGGCAGGTCGCGGATGATCACCATGTTCGTGCGCACGTCCACGTTGATCTGGCCGCGCGCGGAGAGGGCGTTCGCCTTCTTGAGCACGTCGGCGAGCGTCTCCGCCTTCGCGTAGGAGACGCGCCTCGTGAAGTCCACGAGGTCCCCGGCCAGGGCCTTCTCCTCCTGGAGCTTGCGGCGGTCCGACTCCTCCTTCTGCAGGTCGGAGAGGTGGGCGATGCGGATGACGTTCTCCTCGAGGACGCAGCCGAGGCCGTTCGTCTTCAGGATGAGCTCGAGAGCGCGACCCCACGGGACCTCGTTGAGCTTGAGGGTGACCTTGCCCGAGACCCCCGGGTTCACGACGACGTTCAGCCCCGAGATGTCGGAGAAGAGGCGGAAGATGTCCTGGAGGTCGCCGTCCTTGAAGTCGAGGCTGATCGGGGTGCCGAGGTTGCCGGTCACGCCGCACGCGGTCCCGACGTTCTGCTGCTCGGGCGCGGCCGCCTCGGTCGGCGGGGCGGCTTGCGGCTCGGGCAGGGCAGGCAGGGGCAGCGGCTCGACGGCCGCGGGCCGCGACGTCGCCGCGGGCTCGGCCGGCTCCGGCGTTCGGAGCGCGGCGAGGGGCGCGGGCGCGGGCTCGTTGCTGTCGCCGAAGACGATGCGCACCCCGTCGGTGCCGTCGATGATGCGGTAGGGAGCCTTCTGCGTCAGGTCGAGCACCAGCCGCGCCACCTTGGGCGCCTCGGCGCTGAACTGGCCCAGGCGCACCTTGCGGACGGGGTCCTGCCCCACCTCGAGGGACCGCACGCTGGCGCGCGCGGTCACGTCCGGGAAGTCGAGGACCAGGCGCTCCGGGTTGGGGATCACGAAGTCCCTGTACTTCAGCCGGCCGTCCGCCTTGACCGTGAAGGCGAGCAAGCCAGCGATCTCGTCGCGGGTCACGGCCAGGATCCGGGTGGCCCTGGGACCCGTCGCCGGCTGCGCGCGGGGGGCGGCCTCAGCGGCTCGGGCTGCGGTGGCGGCCGTAGCCGGCGCGGCGGTCGGCTTGACGGCGCTCTCGGCCGTCGGCGCGGCGGCCGGTGGCGTCGGGGGCGGTGTCGCCGGGGGCGCGGCGACCGGCGGCGCCCCGGCCGGGGGCTGGGCCGCTGGTGACGCGGCCGAGGCCAGGGCGGTCGGCCGCTCGAAGACGAGGTTCAGCGCCTTGTCCTTGGAGTAGACCTGGTAGGGGACGAGGCTCGCCAGCCGCACCTCGACGCGGGCGAGCTTCCGCCCGTCCGCCCGGGCGAGGCTCGTCACGCGGAGCGACTCGACCTCCCGCGTCCCCACGTTCACCCGCGCCGGGACCTGTGAGGCGTCCACCTCCGGGATGTCCACCACGAGGGTGAGGGGGTCCGGGCTGTAGTAGGTGTAGGCGAGCGGGCCGGTGCACTCCACGACGAGCCGGGTGGACCGGTCGGTGCTCTCCTGGCGGATGTCGGTAATGGTCGTCGGGGTCCCTTCCTGCGCAGGCGCCCACGTGGCCAGCGCGATGGCGGCCGCGAACAGGCAGACCCCAGCGAGCTTCGCTTTCATTGCCTCGCCTCCTCCGACGCATACAGGCTCTTGCGGACCTCGCGCGTCTTGACCGGCGAGAGGGGATCCGTCACCTCCTGCCGGAAGGTCACCGAGGTCGCGTCCACGGCGGTGATCACGCCGTCGTAGAGCCGCTGCCCCGTGGTCACGAAATACGAATGCCCGTCGGCGCCCAGGAACATGGCGATGTACCCCGTCTTCTGGGCCATGCCGATCCCGCCGCCGGCCGTCTTCACGATGCCCTTGAGGGCGATCTCCTGAATCAGGAAGCCTTCCATCCCCGGCTTGCGGGTCTTCGGCCCCTTGTCGGCCGCGACCGGCGTCAGCAGGCTCACGAAGGGGTCCCGCCGTCCGAGCGAGTTGTAGCTGTAGCCGCCCGTCTCGAACTCGACGTCCAGCGGCGGCCGGCCGGTGTCTGTGGTGCCGGGCGCAGCTTCCGCGGGCGCGGTGGAGGGGGCGGGGGGCGTGGCGGCCGCCGGGGCCTGGGCGAAGGCCGTTCCGGCGAGCGCCAGCCCCGCGGCGAGGGCGAGCGTCGCGGCCGGGCCCCTCATCGCTTCGCTCCCGGGGCCGGCGCCGGTCGCTTGGCGGCCGGGCCCGCCGCGCCCACCGGCGCGGTGTCCAGGTAGACGTAAGTCGTCGCCACCGCGGAGGCCTGGATCGTGTTGTTGAGGGTGGGCTTCTGCTGCGCCTTCACCTTCACCTCGCCCACGTTGACGAGGCGCGACATCCGGCTGACGCGGTCCAGGAACGCCCCGAGGTTGTGGTAGGTGCCCTCGAGGTCGAGGCTCACCGGGATCTCCTGGAAGAAGTCCTTCTGAACGGGGTTCGACGGGTTGAACTTCCGGATCTGGAGGCTCGACTGCGCGGCGAGGTACTGGACCCGGCGCATCAGATCGGGCATCTCCTTCTCCGGAGGCAGGATCCGCTTCAGGGTCTCGAGGCGGGCCTCGAGGGCCTGGACCTCTCGTTGGAACTCCGGGAGCTTGTTGGCCGTCGCCTCGAGCGCCCGGATCTGCTTCTGCAGGTCGGCGAGGGTGGCCTCCTTCGTCCTCTGCTGGGCCACGGCGTCCGAGTACCAGAGGTAGTAGAAGCCGCCGCAGATGAGCGCGGCGACCACCGCAGCCACCCCCAGCTGGCCGGCGAGGGGGAGCTTGGTGAGCGGGTTGTCAGCCATCTCCGTTCCCTCCCTAGCGGGCGGCGGCCTTGGCCGGGGGGCCGGCGGTCGCCGCCGCGTCCGCCGCCGCCTTCTCCTTGGCCGCGACCTCGGGGTCCTTGAACGTCCCCGACAGCGTGAAGTTCACGAGGTTCTGCTGCTCCTGGCTGGTTCCGAGGTCCACCTGGGGGAACCACCCGCTGCGCTGCAGGGCGCTGATGAAGTCGGCGACGGCGGCCAGGCTGTTGCTCTGGCCGCTGAACCTCAGGCTGCCCCTCGACTCGTCCATCTCCGTGAGCCACACGAAGTCGGGCAGGGCCTTGGAGATCTCGTCCAGCATGTGGACCGGGCTCTTCTGGGCGAGGCGGAGCTGCTCGATCACGAGCACCTTGTTCTCCAGGATCGCCTTGCGCTGCTGGAACTGGTCGACCTGGGTCTTGATGGCCTGGAGGTCCCGCTGCCGCTTCTGGTCGGCGGCGATGCGGCTGTCGAGGTCGCGGAGCTTGTTCGACTGGATCCACCAGAAGAAGGCACAGATGACGAGCGCGCCCCCGGCGAAGAGGACGAGCAGCAGGTAGCTCTGCAGGCCTCCTCCCCCTCCGGGAACCGAAGGTCCCCGGGCCTTGGCCTTCGGCTTGGCCGCCCGCTCGGTGCCGGGGGCGAGGTTGATGCGGATCATCGGTCACCCACCCTGCGCACGGCGAGACCCACGGCGATCGCCGCCGAGGGCCCGACGTCCTCGAGGTACTCCGGGTTGAAGTCCTTCTCGCTGTAGCGCACGTTCAGGAACGGGTTCAGGAGCTCCACGGGGGCGTTGAACCTCTCCTGCAGCAGGTCGCGCAGCCCGTGGACCTTCGCGGTGCCCCCGGACAGGAAGATCTGGTCGATCCGGTCCTCCTGGCTCGTGGCCCGGAAGAAGTCGAAGGTCTTCTGGATCTCCATCGCGATGTTCTCCGACACCGCCTGGAGGATCGGATGGAGGTTCTCCGGCGCCGCCCCTTCGACCTGCTCGCCCTTCTTCAGCGCCTCGGCCTGCTCGAAGGAGAGGTTGAGGTCCTTCTGGATGGCGTCGGTGTACTGGTTGCCGCCGGCCGCGATGTCCCGGTTGAACACCGAGCTGCCGCTCTTCACCACGTTCACGTTCATGATGGAGGCCCCGATGTTCAGCAGCGCGACCACGCGGCTCGGGTCGATCCCGTAGTTGACCTCGTAGCAGTTCTGGAGGGCGAAGACGTCGACGTCCACCACGGCCGCGTTCCGGCCCGCCTGGGTGATGGCCGAGGTGTACTCGCTGATCTTGTCCTTCTTCACCGCGACGAGGAGCACGTCCATGTTCCCGCCCGAGCCGCCGCCCTCGATGACCTCGTAGTCGAGCTGGACGTCCTGGATGTCGAACGGGATGTACTGCTCCGCCTCCCAGTGGATGGACTCCTGCAGCTCCTCGGCGCTCATCTGCGGGAGGCTGATCTTCTTGACGATGACGGCGTTCCCGGAGACGCCGGTGGCCACGTCGGTCGTCTTGATCTTGCTGTCCTGGAACACGCGCTGGATCGAGTCGATGACCGCGCCCGAGTCCATGATGGCGCCGTCGACGATCGCCTCGGGAGGCAGGGACTCGATCCCGATGTTCAGGAGCTGGAACTCGTCGCCGCCCTTGCCGCCGACCTTGAGCTCCACTGCCTTAACGGCCGCGGAGCCGATGTCGACGCCGACCAGTCCCTTCTTCTTGCCGAAAAGAGCCACGGGCGTCTCCTCTACTGATCGTTCTCGCTCCCGATCCCGCCAGCCGTTCTCGCGGCCTCTCTCGGTGCCGCTCGCTTTATCATCCAGAACTCAATTCGAATCTACACTTATCAAGAATAGTTAAAGTTATGGCTGAAGCTACCAGACGCCTCCGGCCATGTCAAGCGCAAATTGAAGCGGCGGCTGCTAAACCCCTGACAATCCTAGCCGGCCCTCCGCCCGCCGTTCGGTGTCCCCGGATGAACCCATCTTCCTTTCTTTCGTCGGCGGGGCATTAGACCGTCCGGGGGGGATCCTCCGGCAATGTCCGGCGTCACAAAAGTAGCCAGGAGGTGGTTCGAGCCGGAGCGGCCCGATGGACCGAGCGTCGACGAGACGGCGGGGCCTAGAAGCGGATGACCACGTCGGTCCGGTCCTCGGCGTGGATCGTGTCGATGAAGCGGACCTGGTGCGGCTCTGTCGTCATGACCAGGCACTGGGTCCGGACGCCGTCCCTGAAGAACCGGACCGCCTTGAGGAGGGTGCCGTCGGTGACCCCGGCCGCAGCGAAGACGACGTTGCGCCCCGGCGCGAGGTCCTCGGTCCTGTACACCCGGTCGAGATCGGTGATCCCCATCTTCCGCAGGCGGTCGGCGTCCGAAGGGCGGTTCAGCACGAGGCGACCCTGGATCTCGCCGTTCAGGCAGCGCATGGCGGCGGCGGTGAGGACGCCCTCGGGCGCCCCGCCCGTGCCCATGACGGCGTGGACGCCCGTGCCGGAGACGGCGGCCGAGATGCCCGCGGAGAGGTCCCCGTCGCCGATGAGCCGGATCCGGGCGCCCGCCTGCCGGATGTCCGCGATCAGCCTCTCGTGGCGGGGGCGGTCGAGGACGATGACGACCAGGTCGTCCACGTCGCGGTTGAGGGCCAAGGCGACCGCGCGCAGGTTGTCCGCGACGGGGGCGAGAAGGTCGACCTTCCCCCGGGCCGGCCCCGGCACCACCAGCTTGTCCATGTAGATGTCGGGCGCGTGGAGCAGCCCTCCCCGCTCCGCCGCGGCCAGGACGACCATCGCCCCCGCCGTCCCCGTCGCGCACAGGTTGGTGCCCTCCAGCGGGTCGACCGCGATGTCGACGGCGGGGCCCGTGCCGGTGCCCACTCTCTCGCCGATGTAGAGCATCGGCGCCTCGTCCCGCTCTCCTTCGCCGATGACGATGGCGCCCTCGATGTCGACGGTCTCCATCTCCGTCCGCATCGCCTCCACGGCGACGCGGTCGGAGCCCTGGCGGTCGCCCTGGCCCATGGTCCGTGCGGCGGCGATGGCCGCGCGCTCGACGACCCGCACGAACTCGAGGGGCAGATCCGCCGAGATCAAGGGGCACCTCCAATAGAGGGAGTGGGGTGGCTCACGGCATCATATACCGCGTCGGGGAGGCCCCCGGGCGACGGCCGTCTAGCTGTGGCGGTACGGAGGGAGCTCGACCCGGCGGGGCTTGTCCTGGCGGTAGCCGAGGGCGTAGTCGGCCTGCATGAGCTTGTGGACCTCGCGGCTGCCCTCGTAGATGACCGCCGCCTTGCAGTTCCGGTAGAAGCGGCCGACGGGGTACTCGTCGGAGTAGCCGTTCGCGCCGTGGATCTGCACCGCGTCCGCGGCCGCGCGCTCGCTCGCCACGGTCGCGAACCACTTGGCGAGCGAGGTCTCGCGGGTGTTGCGCCGCCCCTCGTTCTTCATCCAGCCCGCGCGCAGCCACAGGAGCCGCGAGGCGTCGTAGTCGGAGACCATCTGGGCGATCATCTCCTTCACGAGCTGGTGCTCGCCGATCGGCACCCCGAAAGTCTTGCGGGTCCGGGCGTACGCGACCGACGCGTCCCGGCAGGCCCGGACGAGGCCGGTCGCGCCCGAGGCGACCGTGTAGCGGCCGTTCTCGAGGGCG
>Ga0335076_10006240_pt1 | contig 12026 bp, 9 predicted proteins | sample Lox_Sample_25_FD_206717 | JGI IMG/M metagenome (GOLD analysis project Ga0335076, IMG submission 206717) | Soil microbial communities from Loxahatchee National Wildlife Refuge, Florida, United States - Lox_Sample_2.5 | ecosystem: Environmental > Terrestrial > Soil > Wetlands | place: USA: Florida... | reverse complement strand
GCTTCGACATTCGAACGAATATCCATTTAATGAAGGGCGCTTAGTTTCCAATCGCGGCCTGGATATAGAGCCTGCGGAATATGAAGATCACTTTGTGGAGTTGCAGGTCAAGCACTCGAACGCATTGCACTCGGTCATACGGGGCAGGGGTTCTTATCTGGTAGGGCCGCTGGCGCGGTACAACTTGAATTTCGACAAACTGCCGGAGGTTGCACGCAAGGCGGCGCTGGATGCGGGGCTACGGCCGCCGGTAAGGAACATTTTCCGGAGCATCGTGGTGCGCGCCGTCGAGCTGGTCTTCGCCTGTGCCGAAGCACTGCGAGCTATTGAAGAATATGACCCTCCGGCGGAACCGCGAGTGGGGGCACCGAACCGCATAGGTGTGGGCCAGGCGATCACGGAAGCGCCCCGGGGCATTCTGTATCACCGATACGCGTTAGATGAGAATGGGTTGATCGTCACCGCCAAGATCGTGCCACCAACCTCGCAGAACCAGAAACGGATCGAAGATGATCTGCGCGAGTATGCGGCGCAGCTGGTGGCGTGGCCCATCGAGGAAGCGACCTGGAAATGCGAGCAGGCGGTGCGCAATTATGACCCGTGCATTTCCTGCGCCACGCACTTTCTGAAGCTGGTGGTCGAGCGTGAGGGAGTCGAGGACTGAAGGATGCGCATCATTGGCTGCGGGAACCGGGAGAGAGGCGACGACGGGGCGGGAATCCTGGTGGCAGAGAAACTACAGAAGCTTGGCATCGAAGCGGACACGCGCGAGGGCGAAGCTGCCGATTTGATGGGGGCGTGGACGGGTGCCGAGGATGTCATCGTGATCGACGCAGTGGTGACCGGCGCAGCGTTGGGCACGGTGCAGGTGTGGAACGGGGAGCAGCCGCTCGTTTCGCTCGGGAGAACGGCATCGACTCATGGATTTGGCGTGAGAGAAGCAATTGAATTGGCTCGCGTTCTAAATCTTCTTCCAACGCGGCTGCGGGTGTACGGAATTGAGGGGAAGAGGTTCGAAGTGGGGACGGAGATCTCGCCAGAAGTACGGCGTGGTGTCGAGGAAGTAGTGCGGAGAATTAGCACCGAGGTCGCTAGACCGCACGAACTGCGTTAATCAGGCGCATGCGCATGGCGATGATGCCGGGGATCACGCCAGAGATGGTCCCAAAGAGCAAAGCGGTGAGTAAGCCGAGGAGAAGAATGTGGTAGGAGACCGCCAGATTCGGGAGAATTCCGTTTACGAGTTTGGCAACCACGGGCATAGCCATCCAAGCCAGGCCCAGACCCAAGGCACCGCCCAACATCGCCGGGACCAGCGACTCGACGAGCACAAAGCTGAGCAAAGTGAAATCGGAGAAACCAAGCGCCTTGAAGATGGCGAACTCTCTGGTTCGCTCGCGGACTGCAATGGCCAGGGTGTTGCCAGTGACGAGCAATAAGGTGAGAAAGACGACGGCGCCGATCAACACGATCAGAGATTGAATATTCGTGAACTGCTTCAGCAGGTCGGCAACAAAAACGGATTCCACCTGAGTCTTAGTTTCATTCGGAGAATTGGCGAATATCTGGTCTATGGCTTTGGCAATGCGCGCCGAATCCGACGCGTTCTCGACGCGAAGTACGTACCAGCCCACTTGCCACCGCGAGTACGCCGGTACTTTTTCGTTAAAGTAATCCCAGCGCAGCCAGAATTGGCTCTCGTTATCTTGCGGACGCTTGCCATGATAAATGCCGACGAGATTCAGTTCGAAGACGCCAGCGCCGTTTGCCGTTTCCGTAAAGGGGATACGGTCGCCGATTTTCCAGTGAAAGTGCGCGGCAACCTTGGCACCAGCGATTGCGCCTTGGCGGTCGTTCAAAAAAGCGCGCCACTGCTCATCGGGGAGGATGAACTCCGGATAAACCTGTCGCTGCCCTTGCGGGTCGATGGCGAGGCCTCCGAAGGGATCTTTTCCATCCTGATAGACCCCAGCGAACCAACTGCTGTAGGTGATAAATTTGACTCCGGGGATAGCGACAATTTTGTTTTTATAAGACAAGGGAATCGAATAGAGATACGAAGCGCGGTTGGCCACGATGAGACGGTCGGCAGCGGAGGTGTCGGCGCCGAAACGGAAGGCAGCGCTCACCACGACCAGAAAAGCGAAGAGAAACAGGGCCACCGTGAACGATCCCACGGTCAGGAAGAGGCGCACTTTCTTGCGGAACAGGTTGGCGAGAATTATTCGCGCAAACTTCACGCGACACCTCACGGTGTTTTCCTCTGAGGGGAAGGCCGGCGTTCATGCCAGTGCGGCAGAACTAAGATTAAAGGCGCTCCCAGGCGGGATTGTTTACTAGCGGACCGGCAGCAGTCGGTGATAGGGGTCACCGGCCCGGGCGTTTCTGACCGTGCCAGGATAACTCTTGGTTAACGCGGTAGGCTAAGAGATGGCTGCTAGGAAGCGCGGAACAGTGCGACGATTCGCGCGGTTGTGGCCGGTGTGGCAGCGAGCAACCAAAAACCGAGCGCGTTGAGGAGACCACGAAGCCCGCGAGTCTTGTAGAGATAGTAGGGCAGGACCACAATCCAAGCAAAAAAGACAAAGGCATTAAATTCGAATGGCGTCCTGAGGGAATAGAAGCGCCGATCTAGCGCCACCCAGCGAACCACGAAAAGAGCAAAGGCGAGTCGCCAGAGGATGGAGGACCCCTCGGATGCGGGTTTTCCGCGAGAGGCAAGAATCGCAAGAGCTACCGAATAAATCAGCGTCAAAGTAAGCAGAGGAATCAGAGACTTCCACGCGGGAAGCAAAAAAAGGCTCCTGTTTGGAAATGGCTTCGACTGGCAGTATACAACCCTTGCTGCGCTCGGGATGACAGATTGCAGTGATGGAGCGGAAGGCTCGGAGTTACGCAGAGTGCGCGGAGGAGCGCAGAGTACGCAGAGAGTGCAAAGCCAAGACGCGAGGAACCAAGAGAGATTCATCGCAAAGGGCGCGATGCAAAACCGTCCCTCGCTGCGAAGACTGCGCTCGGAATGACAGTTTTTTTGAGGGTGTTGGATGCAGTGGACTTGCCGGGAGGCTGGGCACTGGGCGGCCAAAAAAAAATGAGACAAGCCACGCGCGGAAGCGGCAAAATAGCGGCAACGACCGATGGCTCCCAACCGTAAAAATGCGAGTCGCCGATATTTCGTAGTGTCGACTGTAGCGCTTGTGCTGTTTACGATTGCTTTGGTTTGGGTGATGTTCGCGGTGTTTAAACCGACGCCACCGCGCACGGTGACGATGGCAGTCGATCCAGAGGGCAGTTTCAATGCGGAAGTGGCGGAGCGCTACCGCGAGTTGCTGGCGCATGACGGAATAGAGCTGAAACTCGTTCCGTCCAAAGGTGCGGTGGACAGTGTAGCTTTGCTGCAAGACCCCAAGACCGGTGTCAGCATCGCAATCATCCCAAGCGGCATCACCAACGAGCAGAAAGCGCCGGAGCTGATTTCGTTAGGAACGTTGTTCTACGAACCGCTGTGGGGTTTCTCGCGAGGCCGGGTGCTGCGAGGCCATGAGGAGCTCAGTGGGCTGCGCATTTCGATAGGTCCGGACGGCAGCGGGTCGCACGCGCTGGCGCAGGAATTTCTTGCCCGGGTTGGGATCATTGACCAAAAATCAGCGACGCTCCTCGCGCTTCCTGTCAGGGAGAGCGCCGACAAACTGCAGAGCGGAGAGATTGATGCGGCCATTCTGCTGGACGCGTGGGAAACTCCAGTGGTGCGTGAGCTACTGACCGCCAAGGACGTGAGGATAGACAGCATTCCGCGAGCGGATGCCTTCGTGGCCCTCTATCCATTCCTGCAAAAATTGACATTGCCTGCGGGCGTGGCGGACATGAGAGAGAACCGGCCGCCAAATGACGTGATGTTGCTGGCGACAAAGGCAAGTTTGGTAGTGCGCCGCGATCTTCATCCGGCCATCCAGTACCGTTTGCTGGAGGCGGCATCGCAAGTGCACTCTGGCTCGGGCATGTTCCACGCAGCGGGCCAGTTTCCGGCGGCCGAGGCGATCGACTTGCCGCTGGGCAGTCACGCGCGGCAATTCTACAAAACGGGACCACCGTTTTTGCAGCGGCACCTGCCGTTCTGGTTGGCGGTACTGGTGGAGCAGCTCTTCGTGCTACTGATTCCGGTGGTTGGAATCATGTACCCGCTTTTGCGGTTGTCGCCCGAGTTGTATAGCTGGTGGCAGAACCAGCGGATCTACAAACTGTATTCGGAACTCAAGGTTCTGGAAGATGAAATGGAGTCATCTGTTCCGAATCGGACGAACAATTACGCAGAACGATTAGACCAACTGGAAGAGCGGGCGAGCCGGCTTTCGCTACCTGTGTCCTTCCAGCCGCTCGTCTATGCATTGCGATTGCACATCGGTGTGGTTCGGCAGAGAGCCGGGAAGATGGGTGGAGAAATACAAGAGTTGCCCAGCCTATAAATCAACGGGTGATAATATGCGTGAGACACAAGGCCCTTAATATACTCTGCAAGCATTGGTCCACCGGCATGAGTGCATTTCGGATTTGGCTCGCTTTGTCGCGTAATGAGTCATATCGTTTATCGAGACATTATATATCAAGACCTTGTAGGTAAAGGGACCGACGCCGTACATCAAGCCTAGGCAAGGACGCGGCGAAAGAAAGTGGCCTAATTCTTGCCTTTCTTCTTAGGTACAGACTTTGGCGCACGAAAAAGAGCCTTCATCCTCTCCCCAAAATTCTTCCGAGCCTTACGGCTTTCTTCGTACTCTCGCGGCTGTTTTGTCTGGCGTTCTATTTGGAGTGTTTTTGTCGAAATTGAGTAGCAATCAAAAAGAGAATAGAACCGAAACCATGCGTCCTCAAGATGGCATCAGCGATGACGGCAAGAGCGTGCAAGCAGAACATTTTAGCGTCGCGGATTTGCCACCAACCCCACCCCACAATAATCATTCCAATCGGAGCGAAGACGACGCTCCACGTTGGAAAAAACTCGCCGAAATCTCCATCGCTCTGGCAAACCTCGGACTTCTCGCTATAAATATCTTTCTCTGGACTGCTACCAAGAAATCCGCCAATGCCGCTGATTCCGCTGCCAAAACGGCAGTGGCTAGCATACGTCCCTGGATAGATTTGGACGCTGCCGTCATCGGTCCACTAACGTTCGACAATCAGGGAGCGCATTTGCCGCTCGTCGTTTCCATTCAAAATGTCGGCCACTCTCCAGCTGTAAGAGTCGGCGAGCACCAAGAATTCATACAGACTCTTCTGAATTCCGATCCCGAACCTTGGCAGGAATTGAAAAGAGTCTGTACCCAAGCTGCCGGAGAGTCGGCACAACCTGCTAACCGCGGTGTCACCGTAACGATATTTGAGAAAAAACCTCACTTTTCTCAGCTTCAAATGACTATGGGTCCGCAAGAATTGGCAAAGACACTTAAAGATATATTCCCCGAAATGCCCAATCCCCCGACATTTGTTGAAGCTAAAATTATTTGGTGCGTGGGTTATCGAGGAGACTTCGAAAGCACTACTCATAGGACGGGATACATTTGGGAGGTCCAAAGAAAAACCAAGAACGGATTCGCCCACATCGAAAGAAACGGTGACGATGTCCCTAAAGAAGAATTGGTGCTTACTCCCTCCATATTTGGTCCATTAGCCGACTAAGAGCCCCCGGCGAGCAGTTGTATAGCAAACTGTGTGTGCCTAGTAGGTTGTCGCCGATCCGCGGGTCAAGCCAGGTACGTGGTGGCCGCCATGAGAACGCAGTTGTTCCAACTGGTCAAGAGTAAGAGGTAGTGTGGGGGTTAGGGCCAGTCGTCGACATAGTGCTTCTTGGCCATGACCGCAGTGACGTAGGAAGAGTTGTAGCAGTGAGTACAGAAGACCCGCATCGACTGGCCATCGGTGCTTTCCAGATTCCGTTCGTTGGTGACGAGGCTGATGGCAATGGGAGAATCACAATCAGGACAGGCAAAGAGGAGCACGTGTGCGTATTGCTTGGTCATGCTCGCCGCCATGGGACTAGGATAATCCCCTGCAAAAGAGGGCCGCAATTGCCCTTGAGGACAGCTAGAGGCGGAAATGGAGAACGGGAAACGGGGCGGGGAAGTGCGATGGAAGGGATGGCTTGCGGGAGCCGAGGGGGAACACGATTCACGGTAGCTGAAGCTGAGGAGGCCCGAACAACTGCGCCATAGCCTCCGCGAGTTTGCTGAACCCGTCCGCCTTGGAGAGGACCATGACCCCGATGGCGGAGGCCAATTTTTCGCCGAAGTCATACATGGTGAAGACGATGATGGGAGTATCGGGCATGTCGATTTTGAGGATGGAAGCGGCTTCCGCACCGTTGAGTTCCGGCATCGATAAGTCCAGCAGGATCAAATCGGGCTGGAGAGCTTTGGCTTGCGTAATGGCTTGCACACCGTTTTCGGCTTCGCCACAGGTTTCGTAGCCGCGCTGTTCGACGAAAGAGCGGATGAGCGAACGCATGGCGGGCTTGTCATCGACGACGAGAATCCGTTTACGCACAACCCGAGTATGGCGGGAGGAATAGACCGCAGGTATACAGGCTTTGGTGCAGGACGGACTTAGGGGAAGGGGTTTAGTACGTGGGCGACGGCATGCGGCACTGTGGAATGTGGCGAGGCGCAATGGTTGAGATCCTTCGTCGCGAAGTGCGCTCCTCAGGATGACAAGGTTGTGCTGGGCGGAGACGCGGGGAGGGAAGAGGGATTCCCGCGAAGCCGCGATGCAGAACCATAGCTCAGTCTGCGGACTCCGTTCGGAATGACGGTTTCTGTTTAGGTCCTACGCGGAATGGAGCGGAGGGAGTGCCGCGCCTACGGCGCTTTCTGGCGTTGGAGTTTGGCACCCAGCCCTTGCGGGCTGGGCTAATTTTGTTACGCGCCTGACGGCGCTCTGTTGCGGAAGGTATCAAGACGCGGGGAGGGAAGAGGGATTCCTCGCGAAGCCGCGATGCAAAACCATACCTCACTCCGCGGACTCCGTTCGGAATGACGAAAAACCAAGTGATCGGGGTTATTCGAAGCTGCCGGTGACGCCTTGGAAGCCGTGGCGAGCTTGCTTGAAGAGCCACTTCATGACGCGAGTGACGTCGTAGCAGTAAGCGACGTTGTAGCCGAGAGTGGAGAAGCAGTGCGGCTCGCAGCCCTGCTTCATTTCGGCGAGTTGCTTGAGGTCGAATTTATGATTCTCGACGGTGCCCCAGTCGTAGCTGGCGTTGTACATGGGGAAGCACGGAGCAACGGTGCCATCGGTGCGGATGATGAGCCAATTCTGTCCGGCGCGGCAGCCCCAGTGTTCGCCGACGCCGCGCATGAAGCCCTTCATGTTCTGCAGACGGGCAATGGAATCGACCATTTTGTAGCCGTGGCGCTGCTTGTCGATGAGGTAGTCGAGAAGATCATCGACCATGGGGAAATCCTGGGGACGGATGTAGGTGTCGTTCTCGTGAAGGTGCTTGAAGTGGGTCTGCTCCATCATGGGAGCTTCGTTGACATGGAAGGTGAGAGAGATGCCGTTGTCGTGGGCGATTTCGACGAGTTCTTTGACGTCGTCAATGTTGGTGCGGCAGATGTTGACGTTGAAGAAGACGGTGTAGCCGTAGCGGTATTGACGGCGGACTAAATAATCGAAGTAAGAGCGGACATGCTCGAGGGCTTTGGGAAGGCCGGGTTTTTCCTTGATGGCATCGACGGCAAAGTTGATGGTGGCGATACCGGCGTCGGCGAGGCGGTCGATGACTTCGGGGCGAAGCAGACGCGCATTGGTGGCGAGGTACACCCAAAAATCTTTTTTGGCGGCGTAGTAAATGACTTTGTGGACAAAGTCGGGACGGAGGAGCGGCTCGCCTCCGGTGGGAGCGAGGACGCGGCAGGGCGTTGCCTCGAGCCAGTCGATGGCGCGACGCGCGGTATCTTCGGTCATGCCCTTAATGCGATTGTCGTAAGACCAGCAATAATGACAATCGAGATTGCATTTCCACTCGGTGAAGAGGTAGGCGATGATGGGCTGAAAATCTCCGGGCAACACGCGAGACTTAATGTAGGGCACCATCCATCCACGCATGTTGGCCCAGATGCGGGAAGCGGGCCATTCACGCTTGCCGGTCTGCAGCACATGATCGTGCGCGGCGATGTCCATCATATTCAGGTCATGGATGAGTTCAGGATGCTGGGGAAAGACCGGCTCCGGGAGGGTCTTCAGGTCTCCATTGGCACGAAGCGCGGTACGTGGAGTTGCTTGCTGCAACAGAGTGTGGAGTGGTACGTCGAGTCGGAATGGCTGCGTCGGAACTGTTGGTAGCCCTGGTTCCATCGTGGACATTTCGAAGGTTCCTCGTGTGTGTGAGAGATTGACTGGGAGATCGAGCAGTCCCCAGCCTGCGATGAAGCACCATTACCAAGCTAAATAGTTACCCCTGAGTGAACATGGCACGGTACTTATGCTGCAAATTGGATTCATCATAAGCGGCCAGGGATACATGAACCAAGGAAAAAAGTTGGCTGCGCCAGAAGTAAGATCGGGTGCATCCATCACTTGAGGCAAGAAAGCCGGAGCACAGGGAAAAGTGTAGGAGACAGCAGAGGCGATGCGCATTTCCTAGTACCACACCTGGTCAACGTCGATAACTACAAGGATAGCAAAACCGGAACTATGCTGGAAGTGAAATACCCCGCAGAGTAGCGGAGCCGAGACGGACGTGAATTTAACGCAGCTGAAAACGTGGCTGAAGGTGATGGTGTCGTCGCTAGGCGGAGTGGGATTGTTGCTGGCGGCGTTTGTGGATTCGTCGTTTGTGCCGCTTCCGCTGGTGACGGACATAACGCTGATGGAACTGTCGAGCCTGCATCCGTGGCGCATGCTGTATTACGTGGGAATGGCGGCGGGCGGTTCGGTGGTGGGTTGCGTGGTCATTCATTTTTTGGCGCGCAAGGGCGGCGAGATGTACTACCGCAAGAAACAAACGCAGGCGCCGGCGTGGATTCGCAGGCTGGTGCGGGAGCACCCGCTGGCGTGCGTATTTTTTCCGGCGATCGCGCCGTTTCCCGTGCCGTTCAAGCCATTTGTAGTGGCGCAAGGAGTGTTCCAGGTACCTTTTTGGATTTTTTTGTTTGGGACGCTGGTAGGGCGAGGGTGCTTGTTTCTGGTGGAAGGATATTTGGGCGCGCGTTATGGAGCGCAAGCGAATCGATTGTTGGCGGAGCAGAAATGGGTGGGGCTGGCGGTGGTGGCGTTTTTCGTTGCGCTGGTGGTGCTGATGCGACGGATTCCCGTGGTGTTCGACAGCAAACTATCGGAGATGGATTGAGGCGCGTTGCGTTGCGGCGTTTCGGCACGGAGGCAAGACGCAATGAGGGAAGAGGGATTCATCGCGAAAGGCGCGATGGAAAACCGTGCCTCACTGCGCGGACTCCGTTCGGGATGACGGATTTTCCTTTTTGCTTTAAATCGTGCGAACATGGGGCGCAGCATGCTGCGCCCCTACACGGCAGGCGGCGCGGAGGGATGGAGGGCGCGAACGCGGCGTTCTAATTCAGCGGCGATCTCGTTGGGGTTTTGATCTGCGGGGAAGGTGACGGGCTCACCGACAACGACGGTGACGGCGCCAGGCTTGGCGAGAATGCGTTTTTGTACCTGCAAGGAGAAGAGTGCCCCGCCGAGGTACATGGGAACGACGGGAATACTGAGTTGTTTGGCGAGCAAGCCGATCCCCGAGCGAAAAGGAATCATCGAACCATCCACAGTAGTTTTGCCCTCAGGAAAGACCAAAACATTCCAGCTGCGATCGACGAGGTCTCCTGCAAATTTGAAACTGTGCAAGAAGCCGGATTTTTGCGGGAGTGGAAAGACGTTGAACAAGCTGACAACCAGGAAATAGCGCAGATGCTCCATGAAGCGTTGCCAGAGATTGTCGGTGGCGGGAGGGCGGCGCATTCTGGCCAGGCGTTCTCCACCCATGGCGGTGGCGAGGCGGTTGCGGAGGCGCCAAGGAAGCGCGGGAAGAATCCAGGCGATGTCGAGATAGGTGACGTGATTGGAAACGACGAGCGCGGGACCCGTGAGGGATTTGAGTTTATCGTGGCCGATAATGCGGGGAGCCGCGAGCAAGTAAGTGGCGGGCCAGGCGAGCAAGTAATAAATAAACATACGAAGGAAGGTGACCAGTGGAGATTGCGGCCAAGTGGGATAGACGTGCTGAGCGGTGGCGGGTGCGACTTGACCGAGCAGTTGTTGTACCTGGCCGACGGTGGCCGCTTGCTGGAAATCTACTTCGTTGAGGTCGAGCTGGTGGCGTTCTTCGAGGACGCTCATCAGTTCGACGCGATCGAGGGAGGACAAGTGCAAATCGGATTCGAGGTTGGCGTCATTCGAAGCGAGTTGAACGGGGCGTCCGGTGATGCGTGTGATTAATGCACCGAGGGATTCGTTGGGGGTCGCGGCGGCTGAAGTAGTGTTGCCGTTGGCTCGGGCGATGGCTTGGCGAATGCGGGGAAGAATGGGTTTCTGCGTGGGAGTGCGGGGAAAATCGGGTTCGGGCCAAACCATCCATTCGCGAATACGTTGGAATTCCGCGAGGTGCGAATTGGCGGCATTGACGGCGGCGGTGGCCTGGTCGGCAGGGGAGTTGCCGGTCATGAGAAGCACGGCATAGGGAGTTTCGTTGCCGCTGCGTTCGACGCCGAGGACGACACAATCGCGAACGCCGGGTTGCGCGCGCAAAGCTTTCTCCAGATCCTCAGCGTAAACGTTCATGCCTGCGGAAGTGACGATTACATTTTTTTGGCGGCCCTTGAAGTAGAGATTACCTTGAGTGTCGCGCTCGGCGAGATCGCCGGTGCGAAACCAGCCATCGGATTCGAAGACCGAGGAAACCTGGCCGGCGCGGCGATAGGCTTTGGCAACATTTTCGCCGCGGACAAGAATTTCGCCGTGGTCGTCGACGCGCACCTCCATGCCGGGAAACACTTTGCCAATGGAGCCCTGGGTGGCGCGAAAGGGATGATTCAAGCTGATAAGGGAAGTGGTTTCGGTCATGCCGTAACCTTGAACGACGGCGTAGCCGAGACGTTTCCAGAAGGTTTCGGCGGGTTCGGGGAGAGCGGCGCCGCCTGAGATGAAAGCCCAAAACTTCCAGCCAAGACGGGAGTGAATGTTGCGGAAGCGCCACCAACGCTTGAGGAAATGGTCGCCCTCAGCGACCTGGAACTTGTGGCGAAAGGTTTGGAGAGTGCCACGACTTTCTTCGTAGCGCTCAATTTCGCGCTGAAGGGATTCCATGAAACGAGGGACGGTGACAACGACGGAGATGCGTTCGCGGTGAATGGTGTCGACAAAATCGGCGGGGCGAAGCGAGTCGAGGAACACGACGGTGCCCGCGAGAATGGGCGGGATGAAGATGCCTAAAATCTGCCCGAAGACGTGGCTCAAGGGAAGGAGATTGAGGAAGCGAATGGGATGGAACCACTTTTCGTACTTTGAATATTTCCGAATTTCAGGCCCGAAGGGCTCAAGGTTGGCGAGGACATTTCCGTGAGAAATGATGACGCCGCGGGGCTCGGCGGTTGTGCCGGAGGTAAAGATGATTTCCAGCGTGTCTTCGCGGGTGAGCGTGGGGGAGGGAAAGGGACTGGGATCACGATGGGCGATAGTGGAGATGAGCGAGTCGAGGGGGATGGAAGGAAGATTGGGGCGGGGGGCAACGCACTCGGAATAGAAGAGCAGCTTGGCGTTGACTTCGAGAGCGATTTTGAGGGCGAATTCCGCGGTGGACGCGTGATCGATAGGGACGACCACTGCTCCGCAAAGCATGCATCCAAGAAACGCGATGATCCATTCGGCGGAGTTTGTGCCCCAGAGGAGCACGGAATCACCTTTGGAAATGCCGCGATGGTCGAGTTCACGGGCGACGCGATTGGCTTCCTGGCTGATGCGCGCGTAGGTCCAGCTTTCCATGCGATAGCCACGAGGCTGGCGAATGGCGACCTGGGAGCCAT
>Ga0335076_10006239_pt1 | contig 12026 bp, 10 predicted proteins | sample Lox_Sample_25_FD_206717 | JGI IMG/M metagenome (GOLD analysis project Ga0335076, IMG submission 206717) | Soil microbial communities from Loxahatchee National Wildlife Refuge, Florida, United States - Lox_Sample_2.5 | ecosystem: Environmental > Terrestrial > Soil > Wetlands | place: USA... | reverse complement strand
ATCTACGGCCAGGGTGTGCAGCTCATTGCAGCGATGGCTGGTACGACCGGCGATCTGCAGGTCGCGGCGGGCAGTCCGCTCGCCGCGGGAGACATCCTGCTTGTCGCGGACTGCTCGGCGGCGGCGATTTTCAATGCGACCAGCTTCGATGCGGGCTCGGGTGTCATCGGCCACGTGACCGGAGGAAGCGCAATTCCGGGAAACAGCACGGCCGACCTTGGCCATGTTTTCAGCACCGACGCATCGGTCTATCGCCTCGTGACGCGGACATACTACGTCGGCCCTTCGACGCGGAAGCCGGGGACGAATGCGCTCTGGGTCAACGCCGTGCCTGCTTACGACGGGCAAGCACAACCCGAGGAGATGGTCGAAGGTGTCGACGGCGTGGCTCTCTATTTCGGTGAAGACACCGACGGTGATCACGCGGCAAACCGCTATGCGACAGCCGACGGCGTCGGCACGTGGGGCAACGTGGTCAGCGTCAAGGCACAGGTGCTGCTCGCCAGCGTGCGCGACGGCATGACGACCTCGCCACAGCCCTACACGTTTCCTGACACATCTTCGTCCGCGACGACGCCCACCGACAGACGCCTGCGAAGCGTCCTTTCCTCGGTCATCACTCTGCGCAACCGAGTGCCATGAACTTCACATGTTCACGCGCGTCAATGCGGGTCTCTCGCGCGACCCAGACAGGCATGTCGCTCTTCCCGGCGATGATCTTCCTGCTCGTGCTCGCCATCATTGGTGTGGCAGTGCTCAACAACACATTGATGCAGGAAAAGATGGCCGGCAATGCGAAGGACAGCAACCTCGCATTTCAGGCCGCCGAAGCGGGACTGCGCGATGCGGAGGCGGACGTGGTGAAGAATGTCACGTCGGGGACGGTGTTCTCGTCGTCCTGTGCCAACGGATTCTGTACTCCGCCCTCGACCTGGCCGACGCCTCTCTCGGTCGACATTTCCAAGGCGATCGACTGGGGCAACACGGAAGTGAGGCGCATCTACGGTAGCCAGACGGGCGCGGCTGCCCTTCCTGATGTGGCGGCGCAGCCGCTCTACGTCATCGAAAAGCTCTCCGGCCTGCCCGTCAGTCCCGGCGACAGCGTTGGCCTCGGCGTCAACGCACCGGGATCGGGCGGTGCGGCGTACCGGCTCACCGTTCTCGCCACCGGCGCGCGTTCGGAAACGCACGTTGTCCTTCAATCGACATTTCTTGTGAATAACCCATGAGCGCACTACGCCAGGCATTTCTCGCGTTACTCGTCGCGTCGATGATGGAAGCTGCGCAGGCAGCTCCGCTTTCGATCGCACAGTATCCCCTCTTCCTGACGCACCGGGTGCTGCCCAACGTGCTCGTCATCTACGACAACTCGGAGTCGATGGACGGGACGATGGCGGGCAAGCTGATTGCCGGCGACGATCCGTCGACGCGCGGCAACACTGCCCGCACCGTGCTTCGCAACACGATCAACTCCTTCTCTTCCCTGTTCAACTGGGGGCTCGAGACGTTCTACACGAGTGGCCCGGGGCTGTACTCGACGTATCCGTACTGGCTCGGCAACGACCAGACGATGGTCTTCACCGACGACTGCGTACCGGGCGGCGCCGCCGGTGGCGTCTCGGCGTCCAACAACGGGCTCCGCTGCATACCCAATCCGCAACCGTTTTCGCCCGGCGGCAACTACGTCACCTACGACCGGGCGAGCGACGACCCCGACATCAACGACGTGCTCTACATCGGATATTTCGGTTCTGGCGCCTGGGCCACCACGGCCGGACTTGGCGGGTCGTACTGCTTCTGGTTCACGCACAACCCGGGAGCGGCTTTCGAAGCGAACATGACCAATTTCTGGACGTGCTTTGGCTTCAGCCCGACCGACGCCGGTTACCTGCCCAACAATCCTCCCATCACGCGGCAGTTGTACGCCTATCGCGCCTGGGGTTTCTACTCCGACGTGAACGGGTTCGGCAACGTCGTCGAGCCCGTCAAGAGCTCGGGTGCTACCGGCCACCTGTCGAACCTGATGACCCTGCTCGCCAACGAAACGCAGTACGGATCGGACATCAAGAACAGCGCCGTCTTTACACCGCTCGCCGGCAGCTTCTCCACGGCGCAAGGCTACTTCACCGGGGGTTCGTCGCCGATCGCGCTCTCCTGCCAGCGGAACTTCATCCTGCTCGCGACCGACGGCAACCCGACCGCGTCGATGGCCGGCTGGGACGCGATGTATCCGCTGTCGCAGCAGCAGAACGTCTACGATCCGGTGGCGCAGACTTGGAGCTTCTCGCAGGCGGCCAGGGATGTGTTCGGTCAGGTCACGCCGCTGCGAAGTCTGTCCTTCGGCGGCAAGCAGTACGACATCCAATCCTACGTCGTCGGAATGGGCGACACCGTTGCCAACCCCGGGTCGATTGCGACGCTAAACCAGATCGCGTACCTGGGCGGCACGAACCAGGCGTACCTGGCCAACAACGCGGATGCGCTCGCCAGCGCCTTTCAGGCGATCGCCGTCGACATCGAATCGAAGACCGCTGCGGCCTCGGCGGTGTCGCTCAACACCGGGTCGTGGGGAACGAGCACGAACCTGTACCAGGCGCGGTTCAACAGTGGCGATTGGTCGGGACAGCTGATCTCGTATGCCATCAACCAGGACGGCTCGCTCGGCCAGCAGCTCTGGGATTCGGGGCAGGTCGTCAACGGGCAGAATTGGAGTTCGGGTCGCACAATTCTGACCTACAAGCCATCGGCCTCGATCGGGTCTCGCGGCATCGCGTTCCGCTGGCCGGCGAGCTTCCCGGGAGCCCCCACGAGCAGTGAGATGGACCTGGCGCAGTCGACGGTACTCAATTCGGATATGGCCGGGAACACCGACGGCTTCGGTTCGCAGCGTTTGCAATGGCTGCGCGGCAACTCGGCGAACGAGTCGGGAACCTGCGGCACGTGCACGCCATCCTTCCGCAGCCGCCCGACGAGCAAGCTCGGCGACATCGTCCACTCCGCTCCAACCTACGTCGCGGCCCCCAATTTCGGGTACAGCGACAGTATGGAAGCGGGCGCCTACAGCGTATTCGCGGTGGCCAACGCCGGCCGTACGCCGACGATCTACGTTGGCGCCAATGACGGAATGCTCCACGCCTTCAACGCCAGGACCGGCGTGGAGAGCTTCGCCTACGTCCCCAGCAGTGTCTACAAGAACCTGAGTGCTCTGTCCACGCAGAGCTTTGCGGCCGACCCCAGCACTCCGCCGGCCCACCACTACTACGTCGACGGATCGCCGACGGTGGGCGATGCGTTCTACCAGAGCTCCTGGCACACGCTTCTATCCGGGGCCCTCGCCGGCGGTGGGCAGGGCATCTACGCGCTCGATGTAACGAACCCCAGTACGTTCGCCGAAAGTGCGGCGAGCAGCATCGTGCGCTGGGAGTTCAGCGACGCCAACGATGTGGATATGGGCTCCGTGTTCGGGCAGCCGCTGATTGTCAAGACGAACAATGGTCGCTGGTCGGTCATCGTCGGCAACGGCTACAACAATACGGACGGCGACGGCAGTGTGAGCACGACCGGTCACGCGGTTCTCTACGTGATCGATGCCGAGACCGGCGGCCTGACTGCCAAGATCGACACCAACGTGGGAACGACGACGACCCCGGACGGCGTGTCGGGCGCGATCGCGGTGGATACCAATGGGGATGGCATCGCGGACTTCGTCTACGCCGGCGATCTCGCCGGTAACCTCTGGAAGTTCGATCTGACCTCCTCAAGTGCCGGAGCCTGGAATGTCGCTTTCGGTGGAACGCCTCTGTACTCGACCGGCGGGCAGCCGATCACCACGCGCCCGGACGTAACGAAATTCAGTCAGGGCGGCTACCTGGTCGTGTTCGGGACCGGGCGCTACATCGACAACAGCGACAACGGAACGACCGACCAGCAGACCTTCTATGGCATCCGCGATCAGGGCGCCGCAGTCACTTCGATCAACAGCCTCGTGAGGCAGAACGTCGTCGGGACCGCGACGGGCAGCGACGGCAACACGTATCGCATCACAACGCATGCGGTCGGCGCACCGACGCTCGATGCGGCGCTGACGGGAGACAACACCATCTCGACGGCTGACTACTACGCGTCGAAGGGCGGCTGGTACCTCAACCTCCCCACTTCCGGCGAGCGCATGGTGACCGATCCCAGCATCCGTAGTGGTCGGGTGGTCTTCAATACGCTGATCCCCAATACCGATCCGTGCGGCTACGGGGGCAGTGGCTGGGTGATGGAAGTCGACGTGATGACAGGCAACCGCTACGACACGCCGACCTTCGATAGCAACAGCGACGACACGATCTCGAACGCGGATCTGGTCAACTACCTTGGCGGAACGGAGAACACGAGCGGCCGTGCAGTCGCTAGCATTCCGGCTGCGGCGGGGTTCTTGCGCGCTGCGGTCACCGCCGGCCAGCCGCCGTTCGAGAACAAGTACGTCAATACGTCCTCCGGCAGCGTCGACGTCATCGGCGAGACGGCCGGTATCGGTACGCAAGGGCGCAAATCCTGGCGTCAAATCCAGTAAAGGCCGAAACATGAAACGGATGATGCTGATTCTCGTCCCCTTCGCATTCGCGGGTAGTGCGGCTGCCATCTCGGTTCAGGGGACGCCGCCGGCACCAACTGTGGCGCCCGGTGTCCAGAAGTTCGCGCCCGTCCAGGCGCCGACAACCCAGTCCGACGACAGCTCCGGACTGCGGCGCGGCACCCTGGAGGCAGTGAACATCACCGGCGGTACGTTCCACGTCTACGGCCAGGGCATGACGTTCGACCCGAAGCGCGTCAAAGTCTTCGGCCGCGACGGGAAGCCGGCGAGCCTGTCTAGCCTGCGCAAGGGCGCGTCTGTGCGCTTCACGCTCGACCCGCGCGATCGCCTCCACCGGCGCGTCGCCGTGATCTACCTCGAGTGAGGGACTGCTGCCATGCGTAACCGCGGCTTCACTCTCCTGGAGCTACTCATTGCCGTCGTGATCGTGGGCGTCCTGGCCGCGATCGCCCTCCCGAGCTATCAGAACCAGATCCACAAGACGCGCCGGTCGGACGCCAAGTCGGCACTGGTCGGAGCCGCCGGACAGATGGAACGCTACTTCACCGAGCGCGGAACGTATGCGACCGCTACGCTGGGCTCGGGGGGCGTCTACCCGAGCTCGACGCAGAACGGTTACTACACGCTGTCGTTTGCCAACCTCGGGGCTACTTCCTACAAGCTCAAGGCGACACCGGCCGGTGCGCAAGTCGGAGATACATGCGGCGCTCTGACGTACGACGATCAGGGAAACAAGGGGATCACGGGCACAGCGCCCATGGACCAGTGCTGGTAGTCGCCGGCAGCGGCTGCCGCTGCGCTTCGGGCTCGCTCTTCAAACTGGAATGGGGCACACGCTAGGCGATCCGCCTGGCGTGCAGCAGCGGGTATTCAGTCCGCACGGTGAATCCCAGTCCCGAATACAGCTCGACCACGCGCGTCTTGCTGTTCTCGACGTTGAGAAACGGCGTCTCGCCCGCGCGCAGCATGCGGTTCACCACACGGGCGATCAGCGCCTTCGCGTAGCCGCGTCCCTGAGCATCGGGGTGCGTGCACACTGCGCTCAGCTCGCGAAAGGCGTCGACCCACATGCGCTCGCCCGCCATTGCGACGAGCTGGCCGCTCTCGCGGATGCCGATGTAATTTCCAAGCTCGATCGTGCGTGTCCGGAAAGGACCGGGCTTGGTGAGCTCGACGAGCGCGAGCATCTCCCGCACGTCGGCCGCCCCGAGAGCCAGCACCGTGGCATCTTCCTCCGGCAGCGGAGAGCGATCGGTGCGGATCATCTGGGTGCGCAAGCGTGGTCACGGGCGCCGCCATCTTAAGGACACGGTCGGGGGCGGGGCAATCGTTTCCGCAGGCCGATCAGCGACCTGGGTACGCCCTGGGCGCCATGTTGCCGCGATCAAGCTGCCCGGGGAGCAAAGCTCGAAAATCCACCGGCGCGCGGGATTGCCAGGTCGACGCGCTGTCTTGTGCGACGGCCTGAGGGGTGGCTCCGTTGCACCAAAGGATAGTGGCGGCCGCACTGCGACCGGGCTTATGCTTTGTACGGTACGTCATACGGACGTCAAGCCGGAGGTGCGATCATGGGACTGCTCAGCTTCATCAAGGAAGCGGGCGAGAAGCTGTTCAGCAAGGGGCCGGCGCAGGCGGCCATGACGGCGGCGCAAGCTGATCCTTCGTCAGCCGACAAGGCCAAGGCCGCGAACGATGCTGCGGCCGACGCCATTCTTGCCTACATCGAGAATCAGGGACTGAAGGCTACGGGACTCACCGTGACCTACGACGGAACGACGGCGACCGTGTTCGGCGTGGCCGACTCGCAGGCGACGAAGGAGAAGATCGTGCTCTGTTGCGGCAACGTTCAGGGCGTGGCGGCCGTGAACGACAAGATGAGCGTCGATCAAAGCGCCGAGGAGGCGAAATACTACACGGTCGTCAAGGGCGACACCCTGTCCAAGATCTCCAAGCAATACTACGGCGATCCAAACAAGTATCCGGCGATCTTCGAGGCCAACAAGCCCATGCTCAAGAGTCCGGACCTGATCTATCCCGGGCAGATGCTGCGTATTCCGCCGCAGTAGGCGAGCCGCTACTCGACCAAGGGGCAGCGCCAGCCAACCAAAGGGACGATTGGCACGCGCCGAGGCGTCGGGGAGGTCGGAGTAACCACCAGAGGAGGACGCATGGATATCGTCAGTCTCATCATCAGCCTTATCAGTGGCGCGGTCGGCGGCAACATAGCCGGTGCGTTGATGAAGAACAACAGTCTCGGCACGCTGGGCAACTCGATTGCCGGGATCGTCGGTGGCGGGCTTGGAACGTGGGTGCTGCAGGCGCTCGGACTGTTCGGCGGCGCCGGCGGCGCCATGAGCATCGGCACGATCATAGGAGAGATCGCTAGCGGTGGCATTGGCGGGGGAATTCTGATGGCGATCATCGGCCTGATACGCGGCGCGATGGGACAGAAGTAAGGCTGAGACCACGGGCTCTCGCGCCGCGTCGCCTGCCGGAGGTAACATCCGCGGCTTAGGCACGCCGGAGCCGCGCATCCTGCGCGGCGCGCGGCCCTGCGCATTCGCCACCCGGAGAAGATCCATGCGCGCAGTCTTTGTCACGCTCGCCCTCCTCGCTGCGGCGTCCGTTGCGGCGGCAGAGAATCCGCCGACCAGCGCGGCTCCACGCAAGCTCGCGATCGCCAACAAGCCATGGACCGGCGACTTCGACAAGATGCTCGAGCGCCGCGTCATTCGCGTCTATGCGCCGTTCTCGCGCTCGCTGTACTACAACGACAAGGGGCGGGAGCGCGGCATCGCAGTCGAGCTCGTGCGCGACTGGGAGCGCTATCTCAACGTCAAGTATGCCAAGCAGCTCGGCAAGCGGCCGCTCACGATCTACGTCGCGCCGGCGACCCGGGACAAGCTGCTGCCGTACCTGAGTGAAGGGCTGGCCGACGTGGCGATCGGCAACCTGACCGTCACCGAAGAGCGCCTGAAGCAGGCCGACTTCATCCCGGGCGACGAGGGACGGCGCACGATCAACGAGGTCGTAGTCACCGGCCCGAAGTCGCCGGAGCTCAAGTCGCTCGACGACCTCTCGGGCAAGACCGTGCACGTGCGGAAGGCGTCGAGCTATTACGAGAGCCTGCAGAAGCTCAACGAGACCTTCAAGCGCAACAGCAAGCCCGAAGTACAGCTCATCTTCGTTCCCGACGCTCTGGAGGACGAGGACATGATGGAGATGCTCGACGCCGGGCTCATCCAGCTCATGGTCGTCGACGATTGGAAGGCGCACATGTGGGCGCAGGTGCTGCCCAAGGTCAAGGTGCGCGCCGACCTCGTGCTGCGCGAGGGCGCCAAGACGGGCTGGGCGATCCGCAAGGACAGCCCCAAGCTGAAGGCGGAGATCGACGACTTCTTCCGCAACTGGGCGATGAAGCAGGGGGTGGCCGACTATCGGATGGGCTCGTACATGAAGAAGGTCAAGGAGCTCAAAGATCCGACCGCGAGCGCGGAGTACAAGCGCTTCCAGGCGACGCTGGCTCTGTTCGAGAAATACGGCCAGAAGTACAACTTCGACCCGCTGATGCTGGCGGCCCAGGGCTACCAGGAGTCGCAGCTCAACCAGGGCGCCAAGAGCGCGGTGGGCGCCATCGGCGTCATGCAGCTCATGCCGGCCACCGGCGAGCAGATGAAGGTGGGCGACATCCACGTGGTCGAATCGAACATTCACGCGGGCGCGAAGTACATGGATCAGCTCATGACCCAGTATTTCTCCGACGCCAACTTCAGCGAGGGCAACCGGCCGCTTTTCGCGTTCGCGAGCTACAACTGCGGACCGGGTAACGTGGCCAAGGCGCGCAAGGAAGCCGAGAAGCGCGGTCTCGACCCGAACAAGTGGTTCAACAACGTCGAGCTGGTCGTGGCGCAGAAGATCGGAACCGAAACGACGACATACGTGCGCAACATCTACAAGTACTACGTCGCTTACCGGCTGACGCTCGACGCGCAGGCGGAGGCCGCGAAGGCGCGCCAGCAGGTCGCGCCGGGAACGCGCTGACGCCCGCGCCGCGGCGAGCCGCGAACACGATGAATCTCGCGCTCGGCCGGGTTTCGACGCGGCTGCGCCGCTGGCTCGGCCGCACGGTCCGCAACGATCCCGAGCTCGCGCCCGTGCTCGGCGAGTACGCCTGGCACTCGCTCACGCTTGATCCCCGGCTGGCCGAGGTGAGCGAGGAGCACTTCTCGGTCGTGGCGAAGATCCTTGCGCACGCAGGTTTCGACGGTACGAAGAACGCGCGCAAGCGCTGGATGCGAGCACCGACGGTCGGGAGAGAACCTTCAACGTCCCCTATGCAGGCGCGTTTGCGCTTTAGGGGACTCTCTGGGCGGCCACGCGATCAAGCACTTCGCCGCGGCGGTGGGCGCGTTCGCCATGGCGAGCGCGCTGCGCGTCAGGCAAGCAACCGGCGCGACGCGGCCGACGACCGCTAGCGCTCGATCCGCGGCGCGCGCGCAATGCCGCCGTTCGCGACTTCGCGGCAGGGATTGATGCCGAGGCTGGCCGCGAGGTCGGCGGGGCGATCGATCTCCCACAGCGCGAAATCGGCAAGCTTGCCGACCTCAAGCGTGCCCAGCTCGCTTTCGAGCCCGAGCGCCGCGGCGGCCTCGCGCGTGACGCCGCAGAGCGCTTCCAGCGGCGTGAGCCGGAAGAGCGTGCAGGCCATGTTCACCGCTGCGAGCAGCGAGGGCATCGGCGAGGTGCCGGGATTGCAATCGGTCGCGATGGCGATGCGCACGTCCGCCTCGCGCAGCGCCTGAACCGGCGGCGCACGCGTCTCGCGCAGGAAATAGAACGCGCCGGGCAGGAGCACCGCGACGGTACCGGCGGCGGCCATGGCGCCGATGCCCTCGCGCGAGATCCACTCGAGATGATCGGCCGAGAGTCCACGATACCTGGCCACCAGTGCCGCGCCGCCCTGGTCGGAGAGCTGCTCGGCATGCAGCTTCACGGGCAGGTGCAGGCGGTCGGCGGCGGCGAAGAGCCTCTGCGTCTGCACGGGCGTGAAGCCGATCGTTTCGCAGAACGCGTCGACCGCGTCGACCAGCCCTGCGGACGCCAGCTCGGGCAGGAGCTCATCGCAAAGGAACGCCACGTAGTCGTCGCTGCGCCCGACGTATTCGGGTGGTAGCGCATGCGCGCCGAGAAACGTCGTGCGCACGCGAACGGGTAGCGCGCAGCCGACCTCGCGCGCAACGCGGAGCATGCGTTTCTCCGTCTCCCGCTCGAGGCCATAGCCCGATTTGATCTCGAGGGTGGTGACGCCTTCCGCAAGCAGGTTCGCGATGCGCGGACGGCTTGCAGCGAGAAGCGAAGCTTCGCTCGCCGCGCGCGTGGCGCGCACGGTGGAGAGAATTCCGCCGCCGCGGCGGGCGATCTCCTCGTAGGTCGCGCCGTCGAGCCTTGCCTCGAACTCGTCGCTGCGATTGCCGGCGTAGACGATGTGGGTGTGGCAGTCGATGAGGCCGGGCGTGAGCCAGCGGCCGTCGCCGTCGTGCTCCACGGCGGCGCTCAAGCCGGCAGGCAGGGCGCTACGCGGGCCGATCCAGGCGATGCGTCCGTTGCGCACGGCGAGCGCACCGTCGCGGATTGCGCCGTAGCCGTCGGCTGCCCCGCACGCCATCGTGGCGAGCCGGACGTTAACCCATAGCGAATCGCACTTCGGAGCGCTCATCGTGCGCTTCGGGTCGCAGAGAGCGTGGCGCGAATGCGCGTCACGCGTCGCCGAGCATCGGCAGCTTGAGTCCGAAGCGCTTCGCGCAGGCGGCGGCGGCTTCGTAGCCAGCGTCGGCGTGGCGCATCACGCCGGAGCCGCAGTCGTTTACCAGCACACGCGCAAGCCGTTTCGCCGCCCCGTCCGTGCCGTCGGCGACGATCACCATACCGGCGTGCTGCGAGTAGCCCATGCCGACGCCGCCACCGTGGTGGAACGACACCCAGGTTGCGCCGGACGAAGCGTTGAGCAGCGCGTTGAGCAGCGGCCAGTCGGAAACGGCGTCGGTGCCGTCACGCATAGCCTCGGTCTCGCGGTTGGGGCTCGCCACTGATCCCGCATCGAGGTGATCACGGCCGATCACGATGGGCGCCTTGAGCTCGCCGCTTCGCACCATGTCGTTGAAGGCGAGGCCGGCCTTGTCGCGCTCGCCGAGGCCCAGCCAGCAGATGCGCGCGGGCAGTCCCTGGAAGGCGATGCGCTCGCGCGCCATGTCGAGCCAGCGGTGGACGTGCTTGTTCTGCGGGAAGAGCGCCTTGATCCTGGCGTCGGTCTTGTAGATGTCCTCGGGATCGCCGGAGAGCGCGACCCAACGGAACGGCCCTTTGCCCTGGCAGAACAGCGGCCGGATATAGGCAGGCACGAAGCCGGGAAAGGCAAAGGCGTTGCTGACGCCTGCGTCGAAGCCAACCTGACGGAGATTATTGCCGTAGTCCACGGTGGGGATGCCCATTGCGTGAAACTCGAGCATCGCCCGCACGTGCGCGGCGCAGGAGGCGGCAGCCGCGTCCTTCAGCCTGGCATGCGCGGCGGGATCGCCCTGCGCCGCCTCCCACTGCGCGAGGCTCCAGCCAAGCGGGAGGTAACCGTGGATGAGGTCGTGGGCGGAGGTCTGGTCCGTCACCAGGTCGGGTCGGACGTCTCCCGCTTTTGCGCGCTTTGCCAGCGCTGGCAGAACTTCGGCCGCGTTGCCGAGCAGCCCGATCGAAACCGCTTCCTTCTTTGCGCAGTGGCTGCGCACGAGCCCCAGCGCGTCGTCGAGGTCCTTCGCCTGCTTGTCGAGATAGCGCGTGCGCAGGCGGAAATCGATGCGGCCTTGCCTGCACTCGACGATGAGCGACGTCGCGCCGGCGAAGCTCGCGGCGAGGGGCTGCGCTCCGCCCATCCCGCCTAAGCCCGCGGTGAGGATCCAGCGCCCGGCGAGATCGCCGCCGTAGTGCTGCCTGCCCGCCTCGGCAAACGTCTCGTAGGTGCCCTGCACGATGCCCTGGCTCGCGATGTAGATCCAGCTTCCGGCGGTCATCTGCCCGTACATGAACAGGCCTTTGCGATCGAGCTCGTTGAAGTGCTCCCAGTCGGCCCACCGGGGGACGAGGTTCGAATTCGCGATGAGCACGCGCGGCGCGTCGGGATGCGTCTTGAACACGCCCACCGGCTTCCCTGATTGCACGAGCAGGGATTCGTCGTCGCCGAGCTCGCGCAGCGCGGCGAGGATCGCGTCGAAGCACTTCCAGTTGCGCGCAGCGCGGCCGATGCCGCCGTAGACCACGAGGTGCTTCGGGTCCTCCGCTACTTCGGGATCCAGGTTGTTCTGGATCATGCGGTAGGCGGCTTCGGTGAGCCAGCTTCGGCAGGTAAGCTTCGTGCCGCGAGGGGCGCGGATCGCGCGCGTGGCGTCGAAGCGGGGGT